>Ga0209640_10004391_pt1 | contig 12377 bp, 12 predicted proteins | sample RifCSP10_1_FD_184018 | JGI IMG/M metagenome (GOLD analysis project Ga0209640, IMG submission 184018) | Soil microbial communities from Rifle, Colorado - Rifle CSP2_sed 10_1 (SPAdes) (version 2) | ecosystem: Environmental > Terrestrial > Deep subsurface > Rock core/Sediment | place: Rifle... | reverse complement strand
GCCCCTGGATGTTGGAAGGAAAGATGTTGCGCGGCGAAACCGGGATCCCCATCCGCAGGAAGCTTTTCGCGAACAGCTCGTTGGCGCTCGCCGAACCCGAGCCGTTGACGTTCGCGAACTTGACCACGAAATCGTTGAGCGCTTCGATTTTTTTCATTGTTCTAGGCGGCCTTCCGGTGATGGTCGCGGCAACCGGAACCGGCATCCGTCATCTGCAGGAGAAACTTCTGCATGTCCCAGGCGCCGGTCGGGCAGCGTTCGGCGCACAGGCCGCAGTGCAGGCAGACGTCCTCGTCCTTGACCATCACGCGCCGGGTCTTGAGCGGTTCGGATACGTAGAGGTCCTGCGTCACGTCGCGCGCCGGGGCGTTCAGGCGCCCGCGAAGATCCTTCTCCTCGCCGTTCGCCGCGAACGTGATGCAGTCCATCGGGCAGATGTCGACGCAGGCGTCGCATTCGATGCAGAGCTTCCCGGTGAACACGGTCTGCACGTCGCAGTTGAGGCAGCGCTGCGCCTCTTTCCACGCGGTGGCCGCATCGAACCCCAGTTCGACCTCGGCCTTGACGTTCTTCAGCGTGATCTTGATATCGCGCCACGGAACCTTGTAGCGCATGTCCGGCGCGACCTCGTTGTCGTAGCTCCACTCGTGGATTCCCATTTTCTGGGAGAGCAGCTCGACCTCGGGCGCCGGACGAAGCGTCACGTCCTCGCCGTGGAGCAGCCGGTCGATCGAGATCGCGGCGTCGTGGCCGTGCGCCACGGCCCAGATGATGTTCTTCGGGCCGAACGCGGAGTCGCCGCCGAAATAGACGTTCGGCAGCGTGGATCGCATCGTGGTCTTGTCCACCACCGGCAGGCCCGATTTTTCGAACTCGATCCCGCAATCGCGCTCGATCCACGGAAACGCGTTCTCCTGCCCGACCGCGACGAGCACGTCGTCGCACTCGAAATGCTGGTCGGGCTCCCCGGTGGGCACCAGGCTGCGGCGGCCCTTGTCGTCGTACACCGCCTTCACCTTCTCGAACACCATCCCGGAGAGCTTTCCGCCGCGCAGCGTGAATTCCTTGGGCACGAGGTAGTTGAGGATCGGGATGCCTTCGTGCTGGGCGTCTTCTTTTTCCCACGAGCTCGCCTTCATCTCCTCGAAGCCGGAACGCACGATCACCTTCACGTCCTCGCCGCCGAGACGCTTCGAGGTGCGGCAGCAATCCATCGCCGTGTTGCCGCCGCCGAGCACGATCACGCGCTTGCCGATCTTCGACGTATGACCGAAGGACACCGACGAAAGCCAGTCGATGCCGATGTGGATGTTGGCCGCCGCTTCGGTCCTTCCCGGGACCTGGAGATCGCGCCCGCGCGGCGCGCCCGAGCCGACGAAGATCGCGTCGTAGTCCTCGCCGAGGAGCTTTCGCATCGATTCGATCTTCACCCCGCCGCGGAACTCGACGCCCAGATCGAGGATGTAGCCGACTTCCTCGTCGATCACTTCGAGCGGCAGCCGGAAGCGCGGGATCTGCGACCAGATCATGCCGCCGGCGCGCGGATCCTGGTCGAACACCGTGACGTGGTATCCGAGCGGCGCGAGATCCCGCGCCACTGTGAGCGAAGCGGGGCCCGCCCCAACGCAGGCGATGCGCTTGCCGTTCTTCTTCCTGGCGGGCTTGGGCAGGCGCGCGCGGATGTCGCCTTTCAGGTCGGCGGCAACGCGCTTCAGCCGGCAGATCGCGACCGGTTCGGGTTTCGGCGCGTTATGGTCTTCCACGCGCCCGCGCCGGCACGCGGGCTCGCAGGGCCGGTCGCAGGTGCGCCCGAGAATTCCGGGAAAGACGTTGGATTTCCAGTTGACCATGTAGGCGTCGGAATAACGCCCTGCTGCGATCAACCGTATGTATTCGGGAACCGGGGTGTGGGCGGGACATGCCCACTGGCAATCAACGACTTTGTGAAAGTAGTCGGGATTTCGAATGTTGGTCGGCTGCAACTCCTTGCTCCTTGATGACGCCCTTTTTCTCCTGTAGCGCCTTAAACGTCTGATTAGCCGAATAGTTTACTCTGGTATTCGAGCAAGGGAAAGCCTTAGTTTTCAAAACACTAGCCGCGTACCGGGGCAAGCACCGAGCCTATAGAATTCCGGATTCATGGCCAGCCAGCTCGATTCCCTGCGGAAGCATTCGGTGGTGGTCGCCGATACCGGCGACATCGATGCGGTGGCGCTCTGGAAGCCGCAGGACGCGACGACGAACCCCTCGCTGTTGCTCGCGGCCGCACAGGATGCGCGCTACCGGCACCTCGTCGAGGATGCGCGGGCGCGCTCCGCGGGCGATGCCGGGGTGCTGATGGAGCGCCTTTTCGTCGCCTTCGGCCGCGAGATCCTGAAGCACATTCCCGGGCGCGTCTCGACCGAAGCCGATGCGCGGCTTTCCTTCGACATCGAGGGCACGCTGCGCAAGGCACAGCGCCTGATCGAGCTTTACGCGGCGGCGGGCGTGCCGCGCGAGCGCGTGCTCATCAAGGTGGCGAGCACCTGGGAAGGCATCCGCGCCGCCGAGCGGCTCGAGCGCATGGGAATCCACTGCAATCTGACGCTGCTTTTTTCCTTCGCGCAGGCGGTGGCGTGCGCCGATGCCGGAGTGACGCTCATTTCACCTTTTGTCGGGCGGATTTACGACTGGCACAAGCAGGCGCGGAAGGTCGAAGACATTCCAATCGAGGAAGATCCGGGCGTCGCCTCCGTCGAGCGCATCTACCGCTATTACAAGAAGTTCGGCTATGCCACGCAGGTGATGGGGGCGAGCTTTCGCAAGACCGGGCAGATCCTGGCGCTCGCGGGCTGCGATCTGCTCACGATCGCTCCGGACCTGCTGGAAAAACTCTCCGCCGTGCAGGGCGAAGTCCCGAGAAAGCTTTCGCCCGCAGCAGCGGCGGGCGATCGGATTGAAAAAATCTCGCTCGACGAGAAGTCCTACCGCTGGCTGCACAACGAGGACGCGATGGCGGTCGAAAAGCTCTCGGAAGGCATCCGGCGGTTCGATGCCGACGCGCGGAAACTCGAGCAATTCGCCGGCTCGCTCCTGAAGGGCGAGCGCGCGGCCGCTTGACCGTCCGGACCGAATTCGAGGAGCGCGGCGAAGCGCTGGTCGCGCGCGTCACGCTCGACAATCCCCGCAAGCTCAACATTCTCGGCCGCGCCGCGTTCACCCAGCTCGTCGAGGCGATGCGCGGCGTCGAGCGCAGCGCGCGGGTGCGCGCCGTGGTGCTCACCGGCGCGGGCGACAAGGCGTTCGTCGGCGGCGCGAACGTCGACGAACTCGCGGCGCTCGATCCCGCCACGGCGCGGGAATTCATCACCCTTGTGCACGAAGCGTGCGCCGCCATGCGCGGTTGCCCGCTGCCGGTCATCGCGCGTATCAACGGGTACTGTCTCGGCGCCGGCCTCGAAATCGCCGCGGCCTGCGACCTGCGCATCGCTGCCGAGAGCGCGCGCTTCGGGATGCCGGAGGTTCGCCTGGGAATTCCGTCGGTGGTCGAGGCGGCGCTCCTGCCGCGCCTCGTCGGCGCCGGGCGCGCGCGCTGGCTCGTCATGACGGGCGAGACCATCGACGCGGGCGAGGCACTCGCCTGGGGACTGATCGAGCGCGTTGCGCAGTCCGGCTCGCTCGACCGTGCGGTGGACGCCGCGCTCGATTCCATTCTTGCCGGGGACGGGGACGCGATCCGCGCGCAGAAAAGGCTGTGCAAGATGTGGGAGGAGGCGCCGCTGGATGCGAGCGTGCGCACGAGCATCGACGAGTTCTCGCGCGCCTACGAGTCCGGAGCCCCGGCACGCGCCATCGCCGCGTTCCGGGCTGCTCGCCGCGGGCGGCGCGGCTGATCAGCGCAGCAGGCGGATCGCGGCCTCGACGATCAGTATTGGCACGGCAACGACCAGCAGGAGAGTAGCGTCTCCCGTTGCGAGCGCGGCCGCGCCTAAAAGCGCGACCGTCACGCACTCCACCACCACTCGCAGAACGGTCGGGATCGGGATCCTGCGGCGGAGCATTCCGGCGCCGTCGCGGCCCCAATCCTCCAGCCGGTCGATAAGCGTGCCTTGATACACCATCCGGCGAATTCTGGACGCAGTTGCAGGCGATGGAAATCGCCCTAAAGGGTGAGCCGTATGGATGAGAAAACGTCGATTCCGCTCCTGCACCGCACCATCCCGGTGCGGCCGGCCATCACCCGTTTGTGGGATGGGCAAAACCGCAAACTCGGGGGAGACTGTCTACGGCGAGATGCCAGCCGGTTGTCTTGCTGGCTCCCACGGATGCGGCGATTCCTCCATCCCGCGTCCAATTTGTTCCCCGGAGCGGACTCCGCTACCGGGGTTTTTTTTGCGCAGCCCGGCCGCGCCCCGTCAGGCGCCCGGGTGCGCCTGCAGCAGGGCCTCGATCTGACCGGCCAGCAGGGGCCGCGAAAACAGGTATCCCTGGTACTCCTCGCATCGCTGCTCGACCAGGAACGCGAGTTGCTTGCCGGTCTCCACCCCTTCCGCGATGACGCGCAGCCCGATGTTTTTTGCCAGCGTGATGATCGCCTTGGCGATCGCGACGTCGTCGCGCGCGCCCGGGATCCCGCGCATGAACGACTGATCGATTTTTATGTAATCGAGCGGGAACTTCTTGAGGTAACCCAGCGATGAATACTCGATGCCGAAATCGTCGAGCGTGATCTGGACGCCCATTTTCCGCAGCTCCTGGAGCAGCAACACGGTGCGGTCGGGATCCTCCATCAACGTGCTTTCGGTGATTTCGAGCTCGAGGTGGCGCGCATCCATGCTGGTCTCTTTCAATATGGTGGCAATGCGCTGAGGGAGGTCCGCGCGCCGCAACTGCCTGGCCGACAGATTGACGGCGAGGCGGAACGGCTTGAGCCCCGCCGCGAGCCACAACCGCATCTGCGTGCAAGCCTCCCGCAACACCCAGTCGCCGATCGTGTCGATGATTCCGGCCTGCTCGGCGATGGGGATGAATTTCGCCGGCGGCACGACGCCGATCTCGGGGTGATTCCAGCGCAGCAATACCTCGACTCCCTTGATCTCACCGGAAGATACGTCCACGCGCGGCTGATAGCCGAGGTGAAACTGCTTTCGCTCGATCGCCTGGCGAAGGCCGTTTCTCAGATGCAGCGTCTCGACGGCGAGCGCATACAGCTCCGGGGAGTAGAACTGGTAGGAATTCCCGCCCGCATCCTGGGCGCGACCGGTCGCGGATTCGGCGCTTCGCAACAGCGTGTCGGGGTCGCTGCCGTCCTGCGGATAACAGCTCACCCCGATGCTGACCGTGACGTAGTGAGCGCGCCCACCGAGTACGAACGGCCGCGCGATCGCCGCAAGGATCTGTTCGGCGGCCGCCGCAAGTTCATGGGTGCTTCCCAGGTCCTCGAGCAGCACTCCGAATCCGTCCGCCAGCAACCGGGCCACGGTGTGCACGTCGTCGACCGTTTCGCGCAGGCGCGCGGCAACCGCACTCAGCAGCTCGTCGCCCAGGGCAAAGCCCAACGATTCGTTGATGGTCTGGAAGTGATCGAGGTCGACGAACAGCAATCCCACGGAGGCGCCCCGCCGCTCCGCGCGCAGCAGCGCGGTGCGGCAAAGTTCCTGGAACCGGAACCTGTTCGGCAGGCCCGTGATCGAATCGTGATAGGTGAGGAACGTGGTCTTGCGCAGCCTGCGGATCATCACCTGGCAGAATTCGAGCGTCATGTCGGGCTGCTCGTGGAGCAACTTCATCAGCATGTCGCGGTCAATTTCGACGGCCTCGGAGTCTCTGGACGCGACGACGGTTGCGCTTCTGACCTGATTCTCATCGTCGAGCAGCGCCATCTCGCCGACGATGCCCCCTTCAACCACCGTCTCGAACACCAGGTCGCCGACCTGGATCCGCAATTCGCCGGATTTGACGATGAACATGGTGGCTCCCGGGTCGCCCATTTCGAACAGCACGTTGCCCGCGGGAATAGACTTTGGCGCGGCCAGGTCCGCCAACATCGGTAACAACTTGCGCTGCATGCGATCGCTCCCTGCCCCAGGCCGCGCCCGCTTCGGTCGTTCCATGCGAGGCGCCACCTTCGAAAAACGGATCATACTGCGGGAATGAACGACGCGACCGCCATCGACCTTCGCTCCGATACGGTCACCCGGCCCACTCCTGAGATGCGCTCAGCCATCGCCGCCGCACCGGTCGGCGACGACCAGTACGGCGAAGACCCGACCATGAACCAGCTCCATGACCGGGTTGCCGCGCTACTCGGCAAAGAAGCGGCGCTCTGGCTGCCGTCCGGAACCATGGCGAACCAGGTCGCATTGCGCGTCCTCACCCACCCGGGCGATGACGTCATCGTGAGCCGCGAGAGCCATGCGGTCTGGCACGAGACCGGCGGATCGGCCGCAAACGCGGGCGTGCAGTTCACCGAGATCGGCGCGCGCGGAACGTTTACGGCGGACGAGTTCCTCGCCGCGCTCAAGCCGCGCGGCCATGTCATCTACCCGCCGACCGCGCTGGTCGAGATCGAGAACACGCACAACCGCTCCGGCGGGGTGATTTTCCCCAGGGACGAGGCGGAGCGCATCTGCACCGCCGCACGGGAACACGGCGTTGCGGCGTACCTCGACGGGGCGCGGTTGTGGAACGTTGCGGTGGCGAACCGGCAGGCGCCGGCTGCGCTCGCTGCGCCATTCGACCTTGTAGCGGTCTCGCTTTCCAAGGGCCTGGGCGCGCCCGGCGGCTCGCTGCTCGCCGGTTCGCGCGAACTCATCGAGCGCGCCGTGCGCTACCGGCGAATGCTCGGCGGAGCGATGCGCCAGGTCGGAATTTTTGCCGCGGCCGGCCTCTACGCGCTCGAGCACAACTTCGAGCGGCTCGCGGAGGACCACGCGAACGCACGGCGCATCGCCGAACGGCTCGCGAAAAGTTCCCGGTTCGCGCTCGATCCCGCTACGGTACAGACAAACATCATCGTGTTCGGTCTTGCCGCCGATGCGCCGGACGCAGCCACCGTCGTGGCGCGGGCGCGCGAGCGCGGCGTCCTCGTGTTCGCCTTCGGCCCGAGGACGATCCGCGCGGTCACCCACCTCGACGTGTCGCGCGCGCAATGCGAACGCGGGGCAGAGATCCTCGTGGAGAGCGCCGGAGGACGCACATGACTCAGGTCCTGCCCCAGACGGTGCTTGAAGCTGCCGACATCGGGCCGTGACGCAACGCGATCGAATAAGCTACGAAGCCTCGGGCGGCGGCTCGAGAGGGTGCGCTTCGTTCGCTGCGCGCGCCCGCGGGTCGACGCTCGCCGCCTCCAGCGGCAGAACGGCGTCCCCCGCGCGCACCATCCCGCCGGCGACCACGCGCGCGTTCAAGCCCGACCGGTTGATGAGCGGCTTGAACACCTTTTTGCCGAGAAGCTCCTCGAGATAGCGGCACGGCACGTTCAGGCGTCCGCCGTACAGGACGCAATCGCCGACCGTGAAGTAACGGCCGACCAGATGGTTGAGCGCGACACCGTGCGTGGTGAGGTTTCGCCGGTGCTCGTGTGCCGCAAGCTCCACGCCGTGATCGCGCGCCAGCGCTTCGAGCGTCTCCTGCTCGATCAGCGTGACCTGCCGATCGATGTGATGACGCACCGAATATGTTCCTCGCCGCTCCGCATAGCGGTCGCCCGGAATTCCGACGCCGGCAACGAGCTGCGTCTCCGCGAGCCCGCGCATCGGCCGCGACGCGCCCTCGGCGACATGGATCGCGACCAGAACGCCCTCCCAGCGCGCGTTTTCCATGTAGGCGGCGTTCCTGCGCGCCGCGCCCTACTTCGGCGCCTGGTAGCCCACGCCGCCCGCCTTTTTCATCGCCTCCATCGCCTCGGCGGTCGTCAGAAGCGTGGTTGTGCGGTACGCGCTGATCCCTCCGCTTGAGCCGACCGCCATGGCGACGGCGGCCGCGCTGACGTTGTCGGGCATCTCGGCAATGACCACCGCGTCATACTCGCCGAACGCGAACCACAGGCCGTGCAGCTTGCCGCCCATGCGTTCGATCACCGGCCGCACTGCCGCCGCGCGGTCCTGCGGGCTTTTGATCATCGCGGCGGTCGCCTGCGAGCTGTACGAAGCCTGAACGAGATAGAACGGCATGACTTTCCTCCCAGGAGGTATGCGGGAAATCCGCACACAAATCTTACGCCCGTCTCCGGGGCGCGGATACCAGCGCCGGACCGTTCAGTACCAAGCGCCTATGGACACGGCTTGGTCGCCGAGCCCTGGATGCAATCCGGAATCGTCGGGGCGTTCGTGATCGTGATGCCGATGCGCGGCCGCTCTGCGCATCCGGCAACGAGGAGAAATAGCGCGAGCACAACCAGACTGCGCGTCACGGGCAGAGGGCTCACGCGATGGCAAACGATCATTTTCATGTATCCCCCTGGCCTTAAGCGTGCAGCGCCGGGGTGATTTCCGGGTAGCCGTGCCTGAGTCCTACCGGATGACCTGATCGGTCTCGGGATCGATGAGGTGCATCTGCTTCATGTCCGCGCTGAGGCTCAGCCGCGCGCCGCGGCGCGCCGACGACGTGCCCGGCAGGCGCGCGCAGAGCTCGGTGGCGCCGACACGCCCGATCGCCATGGTGTCGATTCCCTGCGGCTCGACCACCTCGATCTCGATCGAGAGCACGGCCTCGGCCGGTGCCCCGTGCGCGCGCTCGGCGAGGTGCTCGGGCCGCAGGCCGAAGATGAGCCGCCGCCCGGCGTGCGCGCGGTAGGCGGGCTCGCGCGAGGACGGCACCGGCAGCAGCGTTGCGCCCTCGATCTCCACCGCGAGGCCGGCGCCGTTCGTCCTGAGGAGGCAGGGCATGAAGTTCATCGCCGGCGAGCCGATGAAGCCGGCGACGAAGCGCGTCGCCGGGTGCGAATAGAGCTCGGCTGGCGCGCCGATCTGCTCGATGCGCCCGGCGTTCATCACCACGATGCGCGTGGCGAGAGTCATCGCCTCCACCTGGTCGTGCGTCACGTAGACCGTGGTCGCGGCGAGGCTCAGGTGCAGGCGCTTGATCTCGGTGCGCATCTGCGCCCGGAGCTTCGCGTCGAGGTTCGAGAGCGGCTCGTCGAAGAGGAACAGCTGCGGCTGGCGCACGATCGCACGCCCCATCGCCACGCGCTGGCGCTGCCCGCCCGAGAGCTGGGCCGGGCGCCGCTCGAGCAATTCCATGATGCCGAGCAGGGCCGCCGCCGCCTCGACCCTGCGGCGCACTTCGTCTCGCGACGTGCCGCGCATGCGCAGGCCAAAGGCAATGTTGTCGAAGACCTTCATGTGCGGATAAAGGGCGTAGTTCTGGAACACGACCGCAACGTCGCGGTCCTTCGGCGCGACGCCGTTCACCATGCGGCCGCCGATCCAGACCTCGCCCTCGGTCGCGTCCTCGAGCCCGGCGATGATCCTCAGTGTCGTGGTCTTGCCGCAGCCGGAAGGCCCGACCAGGACCAGCAGCTCGCCATCCACGACCTCGAGGTCCATCCCGCAGACCGCGTCGCGATCCTCGAAGCGCTTGCGCACGCCGCGCAGGACGAGCTTTGCCATTGCGCGCCTAGCCCTTTATGCCGCCCGCGCCCCAGCCGGCGACGAGGTAGCGCTGCACGACCAGGAACACCACCAGCACCGGAATCAGCACCAGCATGCCCGCCGACATGATCATGCCCCAGTCCACCACCGAGGCGTTGTAGAGGTCCGCGATGCCCACCGGCAGCGTCTTCAGCTCGTCCGCACTGAGCAGCACGCGCGCGAAGATGTAGTCGTTCCACGCCAGTATGAAGGTGAACGTCCCGGTCGCCACCACACCGGGAAGCGCGAGCGGCAGCAACACGCGCAGCACCGTCTGCGCGCGGCTCGCGCCGTCGGTCATCGCGGCTTCCTCCAGCTCGAGCGGGATGCTCTGAAAGAAGGTGCGCAGCAGCCAGAGCGCGAAAGGCAGGCAGAACGCGGTGTAGGCGAGCACCAGGCCGAAGTGGGTATTCACGAGTTCGAGCGCGCGCATCAGCACGTAGAACGGGATGATGATCATGATCGGCGCGAACATGTAGGTGAAGAGGATCGTCGCCGAAATAGTCTCGCGGCCGCGAAAGCGGAAGCGTGTGAGGCCATAGGCGCCGGGGACCGCCACCGCGAGCGTGAGTAGCACCGTGCTCGAGGCAACGAGCACGCTGTTCGCGAGGTAGGTGGCAAAGCGAGTCTGCTGGAACAGGTGCGCGAGGTTGTCCAGGGTGTACGTGCGCGGGAAGAACACCGGCGGCGAGACGAAGATCTCGTTCGAGGGCTTGAACGCGGTCGTGATCATCCACGCGAACGGGAAGGCGGCGAAGAAGAGCAGCGCCGCGACGCCGCAGGCGAGCGCCGCGCGCCTCACAGCCGCTCCTCGCGGCGCCAGAGGTGGAAATACAGCGCCGCGGCGGCGACGAGCATCAGGAACATGAGCACCGCCATCGTCGAGCCGCGCCCGGCCTCGTACCAGGCGAAGGTACGCTGGTAGGTGTAGATCGGCAGCGTCCGGATATAGGTCTCGGCGCCGCCGCCCAGGATCATCAACCAGGGCGTGTCGAACTTGGTGAACATCCAGATCGAGCGCAGCAGCACCACCACGAAAAGCACGCTCGCGAGCTGCGGCAGCGTGACGTGGAGAAAGCGCCGCAATGCATTGGCGCCGTCGACTTTCGCCGCCTCGTAGAGCTCGGGCGGGATCGTCTGCAGGCGCGCGAGCACGGCAAGCACGACGAAAGGAAAGAACTGCCACACGCTGACGAGGATCAGCGAGACCATGATCCACTCGCGCCCCATCCAGCTGATCGGCTCGTCGATCGCGCCCGCGGTTTCGAGCGCGTAGTTAACCAATCCGAACTGGTTGTTCAGGAGCCACTTCCAGATCACGACCGCGACCACGGTCGGGATCACGTACGGGAAGATGACGATCGCGCGCACCAGGCCGCGGCCGGGAAACGCCTCGTGCAGCAGCAGTGCAGCACCCACCCCCAACACGAGCTGGAGCGCGATGGTGGTGAGCGAATAGACGAGCCCGAGCCGCAGCGAGCGCCAGAACTCGTCGTCGGCCGCGACCGCGAGATAGTTGGCGATCCCGACGAACTCCTGCTCGGGGAAAAACGAATGCTTGCTGAAAAAGCTGATCCAGATCCCGTAGGCGACTGGATACAGGGTCAGCGCGCCGAGGAGAAGCAGCGCGGGCAGGACGAGCAGGGCACCCGTCCCGCCAGTAGATCCACGCCTCACCGCTAAGAGCCTCCTACTTGAGGTAGCCCTTGGACTTCAGCAGGTCCTCGAGCCGCTTCTGCGCGCGCGCCGTGGCGTCTTTCGCGGGCTTCTTCTCCAGCACCACGTCCATGACCATGTCGCGCAGGATGCCGCTGCCGAGCACCTCCATCAGGTAGGGCTTGGAGTTCATGTCGTCCCAATCGATGACCAGCGTCGGCTTGCCCTGGTCCTTGTTGAGGTACTGCTCCTGCACCTCGATCCAGGTCTTCCAGCGCTGGATCATCGGCGTCGCCTGGTAGTCCTTGTCGCCGCGCAGCGATTTCGTGATCGGGAAGAAGTGGATCGGCACGGTCTGGATGTACTCCAGGTAGTTCTCCTTCTGGTAGAAGAACTTCAGGAACTCGATCGCCTCCTTCGGGTTCTTCGCGCCCTTGAACAGCATCCACGGCTCCTCGTCCACCTGCGCCGCGGGTTCCTTACCGCTCGGGCCGTGCGGCTTGAGCCAGACGTCGAATGTGTCGGAGTTCGCCATCTCCTTGGGCGCGCCCTTCTCGATCAGCCCCGCGCCGCGCCCGTAGCCCTGGTACATCATCGCCGCCTTCTGCCCGTACAGATTGGTGAAGGTCTCGAGGTAGCCGTGGCCTTCCCATCCCGGCGGCGCATAGCGCGTGAGATCGCGGATGAATTCCAGCGTTTCGATCATCTGCCTGCCCAGGAGCTGCGGCCGGTTCTGATGGTCGAACAGGACCCCGCCGTTCGCCTTTATGAGTTCCCCGAGCAGGATGTTGATGAAGAGGTTGTCGCCCGGGATAGTGATGCCGTAGATGTCGATCTTGCCGTCGTTGTTGGTGTCGAGCGTGAGCGCTTTTGCGTTTGCGACCAGATCGGCCCACGTTTTCGGCGGCTTCAGGCCCAGCTTCGTCGCCAGATCCTTGCGGTAGATGAGCAGCGACGTGCCCGCGGCGTGCACCAGTCCGTACTGCTTGCCGCCCACGCGGCAGACGCGCTTCACCTGGTCCCAGATGTTCGCCTCGCCGAGCGCCTTGACCACCTCGTCGAGCGGCAGCAGCAGGCCCTTCGCCTGCAGCGCGGCGCAGGTGATCGGCT
>Ga0209640_10004390_pt1 | contig 12377 bp, 14 predicted proteins | sample RifCSP10_1_FD_184018 | JGI IMG/M metagenome (GOLD analysis project Ga0209640, IMG submission 184018) | Soil microbial communities from Rifle, Colorado - Rifle CSP2_sed 10_1 (SPAdes) (version 2) | ecosystem: Environmental > Terrestrial > Deep subsurface > Rock core/Sediment | place: Rifle... | reverse complement strand
TTCGCTTCGTCGCTCGACGTGCGATGAACCCGCACGTCTGCGCTTGACCTTCCTCCCCGAAAAGCTCCGCTCATACCCCCTCCTGCGGCTGCTCCGCTCGCGGATGCCCCGCTTCGGGGGCGGTCATCGGCCCCGAAGCGCCCCTTGGCACCGGGAGGCACGCACAGAGACCACCGGGGACATTCCAAAGGGGGACATTCCTATATCGAGTTGTACGTTGAGGAGTGTCCCCCCCCAGCGGGAGAGGAGTGTCCCCGCCCAGCGTTGAGGAGTGTCCCCGCCCATGCAGGAACGGAGTGTCCCCGCACACGATTCGCTTGGCAAGGAAGGCATCCACGAACGCCCCGAAAACCAGAAAGGAAAGGGCTCCCGGAGGAGAGGAGGGGACCGTTTCCGTCTTATGGGGTTTTCTCGCGTGATCCTTATGTCGCGCGCACTCCCCGGGCCCGGCGGAGGATGGACGTGGTCGATCTTCCGGGGAGGAGCCGGATCGTCCTGACGAAACCGCCGCGGGACCGCACGAAATCGGCTCCGACGATCTCCTTCCCCTTCCAGTCTCCGCCCTTCACCAGGACGTGGGGGACCACCTCCCGGATGAGCGCGGCCGGCGTGTCCCCGGAGAACACGGCAACGAACGAGACGCACGACAGCGATGCCAACAGGTAGGCACGATCCCGGACCTTCTGGACGGGGCGACCTTTCCCCTTCAGGCGTCGCACCGACGCGTCGCTGTTGAGCCCCACGACGAGGACGTCCCCCAGCGCGGCCGCATCATGGAGATATTTCGCGTGGCCGGCGTGGAGGATGTCGAAGCAGCCGTTGGTGAAGACGATCGTCTTTTCCTGCCGCCGCAGGCGGGCGAAGGTGGTTCGGACCGCCCGCCCGGGAATTATCTTTTCGGCCGGGTTTTTCGGTACGAGCGTTCGTTTCGATCCTGCAGGCACGGTATCCTCCTCCTTGCCTCGTAGACCCCGGCGGGATCGAGCGTCGCGATCACGATCCCCTCTTTCGCCCCGCCCCGGGCCAGCCGTTCTCCCCATGGGGAGAATATGGCCGAACCCCCGGAATACCGGAACTCGCCCGATCTCCCGACGGCGTTGGCCGCCACCACGAAAAGCTGGTTCTCCACCGCGCGGGCGGAGAGGAGGATGTCCCAGTGGGCCTTCCGGACGGCGGGCCATTGCGCGGACACGCAGAAAAGAGTCGCCCCCTCGGAATAGTATTTCCGGGACAGCTCGGGGAACCGGAGGTCGTAGCAGATATGCGGCCCGATATTCCCCAAGGCGGTGGGGATGACCGAGGCGGCGGTTCCCCTTCGGAAATGGAGGTGTTCGCCGGACGGGGAGAAAAGGTGCGCCTTGCGGTATTTCCCCCGGATCGCCCCCGTCGCATTGATGACATAGAGCGTGTTGTATACCGACCTTCCCGAACGCTCGGGAAGCGAACCGGCGATCATGACGCGCAGGTCGGCCGCGAGGCGGCAGAGATCGTGCAGGATCTCGGGGGTGGTCCCGCACAGGGCAAGCAGGTTGTCGTAGGAGAATCCCGTGCTCCACATCTCCGGGAGGACGCAGAGCGCCGCCTTCCTTTTCGTGGCCTCCCGGAGGAGTGTGAAGGCCCGGGCGGTGTTTGCCTCGACGTCGCCCATGTCGATGCGAAACTGCAGGGCGGCTGCCCGAAACGGGGAAATCATCCGGTCTCCCTGGTCGTTGCCTGGCGCGGGATGGGCGTCGGGGAACTCAAAGAAGGGCGCGCGCCACCGTGAGCACCACTATATGCTCCGCCCCGGCTTTTTTCAAGGCGCGGGCGCACGCCGCAACGGTCGCCCCCGAAGTGTACACGTCGTCGACGAGAAGCACGTGGGGGGGGACACGCACGCCGGGCCGGACGGTGAACGAACGGCGTACGTTTCCCTTCCGGGCGGAAAGCGGCAATCCCGCCTGGGGCCTGCGTTCCCGGGTCCTCCGCAGGAGGAGAGGATCGCAGGACCATCCGGTGAGGCGGGCGAGGAAGAGGGCCACCAGCGCGGGAAAGTTGTACCCCCTCCGGAAATATTTTTCCGGACGGATCGGAACGGGAACGATCGTCGGGCGGAACCCGACCGGGAACCGGTCGCCCCAATCTTCCCGGATCACCGAGAAAAGCCGCCGGGCGAGGGTGCGCGCCACATCGCTCCTCCCCCCGTACTTGGCGGCCCGGATCCCCTCCCGGACTTTCCCTTCGTAGGGGAAAAGGGAAAGGACGAGGTCGAACGGCCCGAGAGGCGGACGGAAGGGGATTTCGCCCGGGAACGCGCTGGCGGAATGCCGTTCCTCGGGAAGGACGATCCAGCTTCCTACCGCTTCGGGGGAGAGATCGGGCGACGCGGGGGGGAGCAGCGATCGCAGAAGGAGGATCTCCCCGGATACGGCCCGGCGCCCCGCCTCCCAGGCGGCCCGGAGGCGCGCCCATCCCTTGCGGGATTCAACGCACGGTGGCGGGGATGGCGTGTTCCCTGCGTCCGTGGGAGATGGCGTACCCGTTCCAGATTCCGCAGGAGGGGCAGCGGGCGGTCCACTTGATGGTCGTCTGGCCGCATCCGGTGCAGCAGAACGGGATGAGATATCGGCGCTTGTAACCGAAGGCGCGCTGGTAATGCTGGCAGGCCGACTCATACCGACCCCTCCGCCGGAGCGCCTCGGCGAGCAGGATGTTCACGGATTCGCACTCCGGGTCCAGGAGTTCCGCTTTCAACAACTGTTCCAGCGCCTCGTCGTTCATCTCCAGCCGGAGGTAGAACTTCCCGAGGAAGAGGTTGACATCGAAGTCGGAGGGAAACTCCCGGAGCAGATCGAGGTACACCGCGATCATCGCCTCCGGCCTTTCCGTTTCCACCCCGAGGTCCTCGAGCCGGATCAGGAAAACGGCATTGCGGGTCGCCCGGTATCCCGACAGGAGGGTCTCCGTCGCCTCTTCCGGGTTTCCCCGCCCCCGGAGGTATTCGGAGAGGGCGATGTACGTCGCCGTGAAGAGCGGCTGATCCTTCATGAGCTCCCGGAGGCGCCTCTCGGCATCATCGGTTTTCCCTTCCTCCATGCGCCGGACCGCCTTTTCGTACCGAAGGGCCTCGAACAGGGCCTTGTCCGCGGCGGATGCGGTTTTCCCCTTGAGCTTGACGATCCTCTTCTGCATCGCGTAGGCGGAAACCATCTCCTGGCGCCGGAGGTGGATGTCCCGGATTCCCTCCCAGGCGCGCAGGTTCTCCCCTTCGGAGTTCTCGATCTGCGTGAGAAGGGACAGGGCATTCTCGAGGTCGTTCATCTCGCGGTACAGCCCTGCGAGACGGAAGTAGACGGTAAGGTCCGACGGGTCGATCTGCTTGACCCGGGTCAGCGCCTTGACGGCCTCCAGCGGGTTTCTCCGCTCGGTCTCCACGTCGGCCAGGAGGTCGAGCGCCTCCCGGTCCTCGGGGTTGACGGAAAGGCTTCTTTGCAGTTCCGCGGCGGCGTCGTCGAGCAATCCCCGCCGGAACAGCCCCGACGCCTTGGCGACACGGCCCCGGGCAGCTTCCCGGCGCTGCCGCTCCCGGCGCTCCTTCCAGTTTTTCGACGCCTGGGTCACATCCTTGACCATGGTCCCGAGGATCACCATGGCGGCCCCGAGGGAAAAGGCCAGGATGGCGAGCTCGCTGACCGTCACCTCCACCTGGCGGGTGGCCGAGTAGAAAAACTGGATGTGCTGGCCGTTCAGGAGAGAGATGTACGAGAAGGCGACCAGGATGACCACGAACAGGAGGAAAAGCAGTCGGACCACCATGGGCGGGGCTCCTCCGGGTGTCTATCGATCCTCGGGTATGGGGAGTTCCGGCGCGGATCCCCACAACCGGTCGAACTGGTAAAAATCCCGGACGCTGTCCAGGAAGACGTGCACCACGAAATCGTTGTAGTCGATCAGGACCCACCGCCCTTGGCGGATCCCCTCCACCCCCATGGGGCGGAGACCTTCCTTCTTGAGCGATTCCTCGATGTGGCTGGCGACGGCGCTTACCTGCCGGTCGGACGTTCCCGAGCACAGGAGGAAGTAATCGGTGAAGGTGGCGCTCTCCCGGACGTCCAGTGCGCGGATGCCGGCGGCTTTTTTCTCCTGTGCAAGCCGCGCGCACTGGATCACCGCATTCCGTGTGGTTATGGCCGTTCTTCCTCCCCGGCGCCGAGGTACAGGCCATGCTCGGCGATGTATTTCTCCACCTCCGGCGGGACGAGACCCCGGATGCACCGGCTGCTCCGAACCTTCTCCCGAATGGAGCTCGAAGAGATATCCAAAGCAGGCAGGGCGGGGCAGTATAACCTTCGCCCTCCCGGGAGGCGGTAACTTTCTCCTTTCCAACTATAGCAATGCGGCACCTCTTTTTCAACACGCAACCCCGCGGGGGCCGCCGGCGAGAGGGGCGTCCCGGGCCGCGGGAGGAGAACGAAATCGCACGCGGCGAGGAGTTCCTCGTACCGGTGCCAGGTGGCGATCTCCCCGAAGGAGTCCGCCCCCATCACGAACACCCAGTCGACCTCCGGCTCCGCCCGGCGAAATTCCTCGACCGTCGTCAGCGAATAGGAAGGCCCCTCGCGGCGGATCTCCGCGTCGGAGACCTCGAACCCCGAAAGCCCCGACACGGCGGCGGACACCATGGCGAGCCGGTGTCTCGCTTCGGTGACCGGCTGCTTCGGCTTGTGGGGCGGGTGGTGGGAGGGGAGGAACATGACCCGCGGAAGACCGAGCGACTCCCGGATTTCGATCGCCATGCGCAGATGGCCGTAGTGGAACGGGTCGAACGTTCCGCCGAACAGGGCCGCCGATGTCCGGTTCGCTCCCAATCAGGTCCGGACCTGTCCGTCCCCGAACGCGATGAATTTCGTCGTCGTGAGCTCGGTCAGACCCATCGGGCCGAAGGCGTGGATCTTGGTGGTGCTGATCCCGATCTCGGCCCCGAGCCCCAGCTGAAACCCGTCGTTGAACCGGGTGGACGCGTTCACGAGGACGAGGGAGGAGTCCACGTCGCGGAGGAATCGCATGGCCCGGGCGTGGTCCCTCGTGAGGATCGCTTCGGTGTGCAGCGACCCGTGCCGGCGAATGTGCGCGATCGCCTCCTCCATCGAGGGGACCACCCGGACCGCGAGGATCAGATCGAGGTACTCGGTTCCCCAGTCTTCCTCGGTGGCCGGGACCGCCCCGGGCACGAGGGAGAGGGTCTGCGGGCAACCGCGGAGCTCCACGCCGTGCTTCCCAAGCGGCGCCGAAACGGCGGGGAGGAATTCCGGCGCGGCCTTCTCATGCACCAAGAGCGTTTCCATCGCGTTGCAGACCCCCGGGCGCTGCACCTTCGCGTTGACGCAGACGAGGACCGCCTGGTCGATGTCCGCCCCTTCGTCCACATAGATGTGGCAGACCCCTTTGTAGTGCTTGATCACGGGGATTCGCGATTTTTCCGCGACGCTCCGGATCAGCCCTTCCCCGCCCCGGGGGATGATGAGGTCGATGTACTCCTCGGCCTGAAGCATCGCGTCGATCGCCTCCCGGTCCGTCCGTTCGATGACCGCCACGGCGTCCGCGGGAAGGCCCGCGAGGGACATCGCCTCGCGGAGGATCCTCGCGATCGCGGTGTTGGAAAAGATGGCTTCGGACCCCCCCCGCAGGACGACGGCGTTCCCCGACTTGACGCAGAGGGCGGCCGCGTCGGCGGTGACGTTCGGACGCGACTCGTAGATGATTCCGATGACCCCCAGCGGGATGCGCATCTTCCCCACCCAGAGGCCGTTGGGGCGACGCCCCATCCTCTCGACCTCCCCGATGGGATCGGGAAGGGCGATCACCTCCTCAATCCCGGTTGCCATCTGCTCGATCCGGCTGTCGGAAAGGGCGAGGCGGTCGAGCATGGCCCCGGAGAGCCCCCGGGACGACGCCGCATCGAGGTCCTTCCGGTTCTTCTTGAGGAGCCATTGCGCCTGCCCGCGCAGTCCCCTGGCCATGGCGGCGAGGGCGGCGTTCTTCTCCGACGCGGACGCTCTCCCCATCCGCACGGAGGCCTCCCTGGCCGCGCGGCAGACTCCGATCACGATCTCCCTGGTCGTGGCTGTTTCACTCGCTCCCATCTACGGACCGGCTCCTTTTCTCCCCTCGGCAGGTTCTTGAGGGGGGAGGATCATCAGATTGTCCCGGTGCACCACCTCCGCGGGGATCCCTTCGCCGAGGATGGCCCGGACCTCGGGGCTTTTCTTTCCCCTGCAACGCTCCACCTGCGTGCTCGTCCACGCCGCGATTCCCCGGGCGAATTCCTGTCCCCTCGGGTCGCTGATGGAGACGGCGTCCCCCCGGCGGAATTTCCCCTGCACGGACAAAACCCCCGCGGGCAGGAGGCTTTTTCCCTCTTCCCGCAGGACCCGAACGGCCCCGTCGTCCACGACGATGGTGCCGAGCGGGTGTCTCGCGTAGGCGATCCACATTTTCCGGCTTTTCCTTCGTCCGCGGTCGGCGGGGAGGACGAGCGTCCCCACCTCTTTGCCGGCGAGAATGTCGGCGATGGAGCGGCGGGACAGCCCCGACCCGATCACCACAGGCGTTCCCGCCTCGCTGACGACCCGGGCCGACAGGAGTTTCGACCTCATTCCCCCCGTCCCCAGCGACCGGGTCCGCAGCGTGCTCGCCGACCGCAGCAGTTCCTCGTCGATCGCCTCGATCACCGGGATCCGCCGGGCGTCCTCGAAGCGGTGCGGGTCCCGGTTGAACACGCCGTCGCTGTCGGTGAGCAGGATCAGCAGGTCCGCCCCGATCATCTGCGTCACGAGGGCGGCCAGGTGATCGTTGTCCCCCACCCGGATCTCCTCGATCGCCACCGTGTCGTTCTCGTTGATGATCGGCACGATCCCGCGGGAGAGGAGCGCCTCGATCGTGTTCCGGGCGTTGTTGTACCGCTCCCTGCTCTCGAAGTCCTCGTGGGTCAGAAGCAACTGCCCCACTTTCCGCCCCCGCTTCTCGAAGGCGCGTTCGTAGGCGTACATCAGGCTCGTCTGCCCGACTGCGGCTGCCGCCTGCTTGAGCGCCACCGTCCTCGGCTTCTCCCCCATCCCCATTTTCTTCCGGCCCGCCGCGATCGCCCCCGAGGTGACGACCACGAACGCGATGCCCCGCTCCTCCCAGGCGTTGGCCACCTGGGCCGCGAGGGCGCGGATGAACGGGACGCGCAGGCCCGCCTCGGGGTCGGCGAGCACCCCGCTGCCGATCTTGACGACGATCCGCCGGAATTTCCGGGAAAGGAGCAGCGTTTCGCGGTGCGTCATGGTTTCAGATCTCATACGACGGGCGTCTCCGGAGCGCCACCAGGCCGGAAAGGAACGACGGAATCCCCTCCCCGGTGACCGCGGAAATATAATAGGCATCCCTCTCCGGGAAATTCAACTCCGCGCGGGCATGCTCCGCGGCCTCCCTCGCGCCCGGGATGTCCATCTTGTTGAACGCCAGAATCGTCGGGCGGGCGAGGAGGGCGGGGTGGAACTTCTCCATCTCCTGGCGGACGACCCGGTATGCGTACGCGATCTCTTCCGCCGGCCGCGCTGCGTCCAGGACGTGGACCAGCCCCTCGGTGCGCTCCGCGTGTTTCAGGAACCGAAGCCCCAGTCCCGCCCCCCGGTGGGCGCCCTCGATGAGACCCGGGAGGTCCGCCACGACGAACTCCTCCTCGTTGTGGGAGACCACGCCCAGGACGGGGGAAAGGGTGGTGAACGGGTAGTCCGCGATCTTGGGCCTCGCCCGGGAAATCCGGGAGAGAAGGGTGGACTTCCCCGCGTTGGGGAGGCCGACCAGCCCGATCTGGGCGATGAGCTTGAGCGTGAGTCGGAGGGTTCTCGCCACCCCCGGAATCCCCGGCTGCGCCGTGTCCGGGGCCTGGTTCGTCGACGTGGCGAAGGAGGTGTTCCCGCGGCCCCCGCGCCCCCCCTTCGCCGCCCGGAGCGTGTCCCCTTCCTTCGTCAGGTCGGCCAGCAGCTCCCCCCGATCAGCGTCCAGCACCATGGTCCCCGGCGGGACCGGGATCACGAGGTCGGGTCCGTTTTTCCCGTGCATGTTCTTGCCCATCCCGTGCTGTCCGCGCTTCGCCTTGAAGACCCGCCGGTACCGGAAATCGAGCAGGGTGAAGAGATTCGGGCTCACCTCGAGGATGACGCTGCCCCCGTTGCCCCCGTTCCCGCCGTCCGGGCCTCCCCGGGGGACGTATTTCTCCCTCCGGAAGCTCACGCATCCCCTCCCTCCGTCCCCGGAACGGACGGTGATGGTGGCCTCGTCGATGAATTGCATGGAGAAGGGGAGCGTTACGAAACGGAGAGGACGGACACCTTCTTGCGGTCCTTCCCGAACCGCTCGAACTGGACGATTCCGTTGATCAGGGCGAACAGGGTGTGGTCCCGCCCCACGCCGACGTTTCTCCCCGGGTGCACGGCCGTGCCCCGCTGGCGTAGGATGATCGATCCGGCGTTCACGGTCTCCCCGCCGTACGCCTTGACGCCGAGGCGCTTGCTCTGGCTGTCCCGCCCGTTCCGGGAACTGCCGACTCCCTTTTTGTGTGCCATATCCGGACCTTCCCCCCGGGGGGTTACCCCACCCGGATTTCCTGGATCGATAGCCGGGTGAACGCCTGGCGGTGTCCCCGCTTCCGCGCGTACCCCTTGCGCTTCTTGTACTTGTAGACGACGATCTTCTTCCCCTTCCCGTCGCCCAAGGAGAGGCAGATGACCTTCGCGTCGGGGACCGTGGGGGTTCCCACCGTCGTTTTCTCGCCGGTGGAAACGAGCAGAACCTCCGAGAGTTCCACGGTTTCTCCGGACTGCAGGGGGAGCTTTTCCACCCGGACCACATCCCCGGGCGAGACGCGAAGCTGCTTCCCCCCGGTTCGTACCACGGCATACATCAGTGCGACCTCCGCCTGCGACATTAACAAATATATAATATAGGGAAATCCGGATTCGCTGTCAACCCGGAAATCACCCGGAAATCGCCTCATTCCGGTGATATATTCTGGAATTGGCCGGTTCGGCGGGGAGGGGTACCCATGAAAAGCGTCATTATCGTCGGGGGTGGGCCGGCAGGGCTTCTCCTGGCGCATTTCCTCGGGGAGCACGGGATCGACTACGAGGTCCTGGAGCGGGGCAAGATCGCCCAGTCCTGGCGCATGATGCGGGAGGGGATGATTCTTCTGTCCCCCGCGGTCCCGGGCACCGACTGGACCTCGCTGACGCTCCGGCACCCCCTCTGGGCGCTTCCCGGCATCCGGAAGCCGTTTCCCCGCCGGGAGGATTTCCTCTGCTACGTGGATGCCTTCGCCCGGGAGAATCAGCTCCGGGTCGTCGAGAACACCCCCGTGTCCCGCGCCGCCGTCATCCCGGGAGGGTTCTCCGTCGAGACGCCGGCCGGAAAGAAGTCGTGCCGTTTCCTGGTCCTCGCGACGGGTTCCTCGTCCGAGCCGGCGTACCCCCACATCCCGGGGATCGCGCCCAACCCGGTCGTCATCCACGCCTGCGACTTCATCCATTGCATGGCGTATTCGGGGAAGCGGGTCCTCGTCATCGGCGGCGGGAACTCCGCCGCGGAAATCGCGATTGAACTGGCCGGGACCGCCGGGGTCACGCTCTGCACGCGGGGGCCGATGCGCTACTTCAGCGAGACGGGAGACCTGGAGCACATCCGGGGGTCGTCGGAAAGCACCCTCAAGGAATGCATCCGGTTCGGAATCATCGGCCTCCGGGAGGAGGACCCCCCCCTCCGGGTTTCGGGCGGCCGTGTCCGGTTCCGGGGAGGGGAGGAGAGGGAGTTCGACTGGATCATCTGCGCCACGGGGTATCGCCCCGCGTGGATGCCGATCGATGGCGGCGCCGTCCGGATCGGGGAAGACGGTTACCCGGAGATCTCCCCCACGGGGGAGTCCACCCTCCCCGGCCTGTATTTTTGCGGGTCGCTGGCCCGGTTCAACCGGCGGTGCGCCTTCATCCACGGTTTCCGCAACTACGTCGAAAAGATCTTCTGGGACATCGCGGACCGGCTCTAGTGTAGCGTCACGTAAATCCATTGACGATCGAGTCCGTCTCCGCGCACGGGCTCGCGGGGGGCTTCCTCTTCGCTACGCTCGCGACCTTCGCCCGCTCGCTGCCGGTTCCGCTCGACGCAATTGCTCCCTCGCTCCACAGGCCGCTCCGAGGAACCCCCCGCTGCGCCCCGTGCGCGGGATGGCCGCCTGTCCCGGGCTATCCCGGCGACCGATCGGTGAGTCAAACCATTTACGAGACACTGCACCAGTTAGGGCTTTCCCGCAGGCAAAGGGAGGGCGCCCCTCGCGGGCCGTCACGGCCCAGGGGGCGAAGCCGCGTCGGGAGGACGCCCCTCCCGGCCGCGCAGGACGAACTCGGGGAGCCGGTACTGGAGCGCCTCCGCGACGTGCGGCAGGGACACATTCCGCTCCCCCGCCAGGTCGGCGATCGTCCTTGCCACCCGGGCCGCCTTCCCGATCCCCCTTCCGGAAAGGGCCATCCGGTCGGCGGCACGGACGAGGAACGCGCGCGCCTCGGGGGAGAAGGAAGAGGTCAATTCGGAATAGGAGACGGACGCCGTCCCGTTCGTCCGGAAGGGGCGGCCGGCGAAGCGGCGGGACTGAGTGAGGCGGGCAGCCGTGACGCGGCGTCGAACGGCGGCCGACTCCTCTCCGCCGGATGCAGCGGACCAGTCGTCGACGGGCACGGGGGCGACGGTGACCGAGAGGTCGAACCGGTCCAGGAGAGGGCCCGAGAATTTCTGCGCGAAACGGGCAAGGACGGGCGGGGAGCATTGACAGATCCGTTTCGGGTGCCCGGCGCTTCCGCAGGGGCACAGGTTCGTCGCCGCGAGGAGCAGGAACCGGCAGGGGAACCGGTAGAGGTGGCCCGCCCGGACGATCCGGATTTCCCCGGATTCGATCGGCTGCCGGAGCGCTTCTCGCGCCTGCCGCCGGAACTCGGAAAACTCGTCGAGGAAAAGCACGCCGCCGTGGGCGAAGGTGATCTCGCCCGGGCGGGGCGGATTTCCGCCGCCCACCAGCCCGGCGGGGGTCACGGAGTGATGGGCCGTGCGGAAAGGCCGCCGCGTGACGAGCCGCGGCCAGGGGGGTTCGCCGGCGGCGCTGTAGATCTTCGCCGTTTCGAGCGCCTCGTTCTCCTCGAAGTCGGGCAGGATTCCCGGCATCCGCTCCGCGAGCATCGTCTTGCCGCACCCGGGAGGGCCCGAGAAAAGGAGGGCATGGCCCCCGGCGGCCGCGATCTCCAGGGCCCTTCGCCCCACCGGCTGTCCGACGACATCCCGAAGGTCCGGCCCGCGGGGCTCACCGGCGTCGAGGGGCGCCCCCCCTCGTTTTTCCCGCGGTCGTTGAATTTCCCCGGACAGGGCCGCCGCCGCGTCTCGAAGCGTCTCCGCGGGGATGACCGTCAGGCCGGGCACGAGCGTGGCTTCCTCGTAATTGTCGGACGGGACGATGATCCCGGGAAGCCGGGTCTGCCGCGCGAGGAGGGCCTGGGAAAGGACGCCCCGCACCGGCTTGACGGAACCGTCGAGAGAGAGCTCTCCCCCGACCAGGTAGTTCCCCAGGGCGTCCGCTGGGACAAGCCCCTCCGCGCAAAGGAGAGAAAGGGCGATCGGGAGGTCGAGGAGCGCCCCGTCCTTGCGCAGGTCGGCGGGGGCGAGGTTGATGGTGATCTTGCGTCCCGGGTACGGGAGCCCCGAGTTGCGGATGGCGGCGCGCACCCTGTCCGCGCTCTCGCGAACCGCCCCCCCCGGCAGCCCCACGATCGTGAGGGAGGGAAGTCCTTTCGAAATGTCGGTCTCCACCTCCACGGGAACGGCATCGATCCCCGCGATGGTGGAAGCGAGAACGCGGACGAGCAAACGGCGGCTCCTTTTCGCTACGGTTCGTTCCCGCCAGGCATCGGTGGCGCACGGGAGGAAAACGCAATGCTTCCTGCGGTAACGCAAGGGACGTGCCGCGACTGGCGCCCCTGGCTCGCGGGTCACGCTCCGCCGCTGACTGCATTCCCGGTACCGGGGCCCCTGGCTCGCGGAGGGGTCCACTCGGCTACGCTCGCGACCTTGCGCCCGCTCGCTGCCGGTTCCGCTCGACGCAAGTTCTTCCCTTCAGCGGGACACTCCTCCAACCGCACTACCGACAACCTCCAGGAGTGTCCCCCCGCCTCGTCGACCCCCCCGCATCGCCTAGGGTCCCCGGTCGCAGGTACCCTCGCAATGGGGCGCACCATGGGCGGAGCAGCCGAGGAAGGGGGGCCGGCCTCCCGGGCTCCATTCCCGGAAGATCCCGGCATTCGAGGACCGCTGCATCCCCG
>Ga0209640_10004389_pt1 | contig 12378 bp, 13 predicted proteins | sample RifCSP10_1_FD_184018 | JGI IMG/M metagenome (GOLD analysis project Ga0209640, IMG submission 184018) | Soil microbial communities from Rifle, Colorado - Rifle CSP2_sed 10_1 (SPAdes) (version 2) | ecosystem: Environmental > Terrestrial > Deep subsurface > Rock core/Sediment | place: Rifle... | reverse complement strand
ATCCTGGATCCTGATTCCTGAATCCTGCGGGAAGACAGGCATCACCTTGCGCGCGAAGAGCTCGAGTGATTCGCGCGCGACGCTGCCTTCGACCGCGCCTGCCCCGAATGCGCACAGGAGGTGGGTGACGCCGTTCGCCGCGTATTTTGCGAGCTTCGCGCGGCACTCCTCCGGGTCGCCCACCACGGCGAGCCCGAAGGTCTCGAGCAATCCGAAATCGACGCCGAGCCGCATCAGGGCGCGGAAGCGCCCGAGCTCGTGCAGCTCCTCGTAGCTGGGATAGAGCCGCTCCAGCACGGGCAGCGCGGCCTGGAACAGCTCGCGGTAGAACCAGGCGAAGGCTTCGGCGGCGAGCCGCTGGGCGCGCCGGCGGTCCTCGAGGCAGAGCACACCGACCGTCATGCCGATACGCGGCGCGTCACGCCCGCGCCAGACCGCGACGTAGCGGCCGATGTCGTGCTTCACCATGAACCACGGCTTGAACGGGCCGGCAAGGACTCCCAGCGTGCGCGCGGCGGCCCAGGCGTAGGTTTCGGGGCTGACCGCCGCCGTCCAGAGCGGCGGATGGGGCTGCTGCACGACGTGCGGCACGATGTCGAGCGCATCGAGGCGGTAATGCGCGCCATGATAGGTCACCGGCCGCCGCGCGAAGCTGGCGCGCAGGATTTCGAGACTTTCGTCGGCGAGCTCCCGGCTCGCCGCCATGTCGGCGCCGAACGCCGCGTACTCGCGCGGCGAGAAGCCGCGCCCGATGCCGACTTCCAGCCGCCCGCCGGAGAGGATGTCGAGTGTGGCGACGCGCTCCGCGACATGGATGGGGTGATGCAGCGGCAGCGGGATGACCGCGTGGCCGAGCCGGATGTTGCGCGTGCGGCTTGCGGCCGCCGCGAGCACCAGCTCGGGCTTGGAGCAATGCGAGTAGCCGCGCAGGAAATGGTGCTCGACCAGCCACGCGCAACCGTATCCCAGCCGGTCGGCAAGCTCGATCTGGGCCAGCGTCTCGGCGTATGCCTGCGGTTCGCTCAGTCCACGCTGCGGCGGCAGGGAAAGCTCGTAGAAGAGGTCGAATTGCATGCGGGCAATCGGCTGCGGCGGGGTTGCGTTAGAGCCCCTAGCATGATGAAACGCGCGTGTTTCATTGTGTTGGGGGCTCCTATAATGCCAGCCGGTCACGCAAACTCCAACACGGGCTTCCCGCGCGCGCAACCGCCGGCGAAATCGCTGTTGTGCCGCGACGATGTGGTTTAAAATTGGCGCCCTTTAAGCCCCCGTCCGTCCCGATGGAAAAGCTCGTTGAAATCAAGGACGTCAGTTTCGCGTACGACGTCCGTCCGGTGCTGACGGGCATCCACATGACCGTGCCGCGCGGCAAGGTCGTCAGCATCATGGGGCTCTCCGGCTGCGGGAAAACCACCCTGCTGCGCCTGATCGGCGGCGTCCTGAAGCCCACGAAGGGAGAAGTGCGGGTCGGCGGCCGCCTCATGCACGAACTCGCCCAGGACGAGCTCTACGAGATGCGCCGCAAGATGGGCATGCTGTTCCAGTTCAGCGCGCTGTTCACGGATCTCTCCGTGTTCGACAACGTCGCGTTCCAGATGCGCGAGCACGCCGACCTGCCGGAGAGCATGATCCACGACCTCGTCATGATGAAGCTGGACGCGGTGGGATTGCGCGGCGCGCACCACCTGATGCCCTCCGAGCTTTCGGGCGGCATGGCGCGGCGAGTGGCGCTGGCGCGCGCGATCGCGCTCGATCCGATGCTCATCCTGTACGACGAGCCGTTCACCGGGCTCGATCCGATTTCGATGGGGGTGATCAGCAACCTGATCCGGCGCCTGAACGACGCGCTGGGGGCGACCTCCATCGTGGTCACGCACGACGTTCAGGAAACGCTGCGGATCGTCGATTACGTCTACTTCATGTCGCAGGGCGTGGTGGTCACGCAGGGCACGCCGGACGAGATCCGCGGCTCCGAGACGCCGTTCGTGCACCAGTTCGTGTGGGGCGAGATGGACGGGCCGATGCCGTTCCATTACCCGGGCTCGACGTACGCGGGGGACCTCGCGCTAGCAGCCTGTCGGACTTGAGGTCCCTACAGGCTGCTAAGCGCAAAACCGCCCGCAGACTTACAATTGAGCGGCGCGAAAAAGACATGGTGTTGCTATGAAGAAGTCCAGTGGCAGGGCCGGATCCGGATATTTCGAAACCAGCCCTGTCGATTGCCTGCAGGCGGTTTTGCGTAAGGAGCGTGTCGGACCTTTTCCCGGCACGCTCCTAGAGGCCGCCCGTGCCTGAGCGCATCATGAAAAACCTCCGCGGCATCGGCCACCAGGTCGTCAACGGCGTCTGGCGGCTGGGCTACGCGGCGCGCTTTTTCCTGCTGACGCTGCTGAGGTCTGCGACCAGCTTCCGTCGATTTCGCCTGACGGTGAAGGAAATCTATTTCGCCGGTGTTCTGTCGCTCATCATCATCAGCGTTTCGGGCCTGTTCGTGGGCATGGTGCTGGGGCTCCAAGGCTACGAGACGCTCCAGAAATACGGCGCGTCGGAGGCCGTCGGCACCCTGGTCGCGCTCTCGCTCACCCGCGAGCTCGGCCCGGTGGTGGCGGCGCTGCTGTTTGCGAGCCGGGCGGGCTCGGCGATGACCGCGGAAATCGGCCTGATGAAGGCCACCGAGCAGATCTCCGCGATGGAGATGATGGCGGTGGACCCGATCGCGCGCGTGATCGGCCCGCGTTTCTGGGGCGGCGTGATCTCCATGCCCCTGCTGGCCGCGATGTTCAGCGTGGTCGGCGTTTTCGGAGGCTATCTGATCACGGTGGTGCTGATCGGCGTGGACGAGGGCGCGTTCTGGTCGCAGATGCAGAGCGCGGTGGATTTCCGGCAGGACATCGTGAACGGTGTCATCAAGAGCGTGGTGTTCGGTGTGGCGGTGACCGCCATCGCGCTGTTCGAGGGCTACGATGCCCCACCGACCGCGGAAGGCGTCTCGGGGGCGACCACCCGCACCGTCGTCACCTCGTCGCTCGCCATCCTCGGTTTGGATTTCGTGCTCACCGCTTTCATGTTTACGGGGGTCTGAGCGTATGGAACGCACTGTTCTGGATTTGTGGGTCGGCGTCTTCGTCGCCGCCGGCATCGCCGCGTTGCTGGTCCTCGCGCTCAAGGTCGGAAACGCCAGCACCACGTTCAACGTCGGCGAGACCTACCGGCTGATCGCGGAGTTCGATAACATCGGGGGCCTGAAGGTGCGGGCGCCGGTGAAGAGCGCCGGCGTGGTGGTCGGCCGCGTGGATGATATCCAGTTCGAGAACCAGCGCTTCGTCGCGCGGGTGGCGATGAAGATCGACAAGCGCTATGCATTCCCCAAGGACACGTCGGTGTCGATCCTCACCTCGGGGCTCCTCGGCGAGCAGTACATCGGTCTCGATGCGGGCGGCGACAGCGCCATGTTGAAGGACGGCGACACGGTCAAGATCACGCAGTCCGCGCTGGTGCTGGAGAAGCTGATCGGCCAGTTCCTGTACAACAAGGCCGCGGAAGGCGGGGCGAAGTAACGCGCGTTGGGCGGCGCCGGGGGCGTCCGTTCGAACGCGCGGAGTTAAACCGGAGCTATGCTTCCGGTTTAACATGGATTCAGTGACCGGTGACCCGTGACGAGTGACCCGTAACCAGTGACGAGTGAACAGATGATGAAGAAATTTCTGCTTGCGTTGGCGGCGGCATGGCTGGTGGCCGGAATTCCGGGCTACGCGGCGGGCGCGACACCGCCCGACGTGCTCGCGAGGAGCGTCACCGACGAGGTGCTGGCGGTCCTGCGCACTGACAAGGACATCCATTCCGGCAACCCGAAGAAAGTCATCGACCTCATCGAGGGCAAGGTGCTGCCGCATTTCAACTTCGTGCGCATGACGCAGCTTGCGATGGGCAAGAACTGGCGCCAGGCCAGTTCCGAGCAGCAAAAAGAGCTGGTCGGGCAGTTCCGCGTGCTGCTGGTGCGCACCTACGCCGCCGCGTTCACCGCCTACCGCAACCAGACCATAGACTACAAGCCGCTGCGCATGCAGCCGAACGACCAGGAGGCCGTGGTGAAATCGCAGATCGTCCAGTCGGGCGGGCCGCCGGTGACGATCGACTACAGCATGGAGAAGACGGACCGGGGCTGGAAGGTCTACGACGTCGCGATCGAGGGCGTGAGCCTGGTGCAGAATTACCGCAGCACGTTCGCGAGCGAAGTGCAGAAGGGCGGCATCGACGGACTGATCAGGTCGCTCGGCGCGAAGAACCGGCAACTCGCCCAGCAGACCCAGGTCACCAAGCAATGATCGAATGCCGGGACGGCCGCTGCGCCCTGCAGGGACCGATCAACATCGGTAACGTGGTGTCCGTGCTCGCCGAGGGGAACGGGCTCTTTACCGCCTCCCGGGTGACCGTCGACCTCGCGCGGGTGACGGAGGTGGATTCCTCCGCGGTGAGCCTGCTCCTCGAATGGCGGCGCGAGGCGGCGCGCAACGGCCGCAGCATCCGCTTCCTCAATCTCCCGGACAACCTCAAGAGCCTCGCCAAGCTCTACGGCGTCACCGAATTGCTGGGCGAAGGCTGAGCCTCGCCCAGCAATGAGTAATGGGTCCAGGGTGTTTTCGCCCATCACTCTTCATTCATTACTCATCACACGCTGAATGGTTCCCGCGATTCAAGTCGAAGAAGTCTCCAAGCACTACGGTGCGTTGCGGGCACTCGACGAGGTGAGCCTCGAGATCGCGCCCGGCGAGTTCTTCGGGCTGCTCGGTCCCAACGGCGCGGGCAAGACCACGCTCATCAGCATCCTCGCCGGCCTCGCGATCGCCACGCGGGGCAGCGCGCGCGTCATGGGTTTCGACGTCGTGAGCCAGTACCGGGACGCACGCCGCTCCCTGGGCGTGGTGCCTCAGGAGCTGGTGTTCGATCCCTTCTTCACCGTGCGCGAGGCGCTCACCTTCCAGTCCGGTTATTTTGGCCTCCGCGACAACCGTGAGTGGATCGAGGAAGTCATTCACCACCTCGATCTCGCCGAGAAGGCGGAGACCAACATGCGCGCGCTCTCGGGCGGCATGAAGCGGCGCGTGCTGGTGGCGCAGGCGCTGGTGCACAAACCGCCGGTGATCGTGCTCGACGAGCCGACCGCGGGCGTTGACGTGGAGCTGCGCCAGGCGCTGTGGCGGTTCATCCGGCGGTTGAACCGCGACGGCCACACCATCGTTCTCACCACGCATTACCTCGAGGAAGCGGAAGCGCTGTGCGGCCGCATCGCGATGCTCAAGCAGGGGCGCATCGTCGCGCTGGACACCACCCTGAACCTGCTGCGCAGGCATTCGGGCTGCTACGTCGAGCTGCGGCTCAGCCCCGACCAGCTCCCCGCGGCGCTCGCGCCCTTCGTCGCGCAGCGCCACGAGGGGGGATACCGCCTCGCGCTCAGGGATTACGGCGAGGTCGAGCGTGTGATCGCGGAATTGCGCGCCGCGCACGTCGAGATCCAGGAGATGGAAGTCATGCGGCCCGATCTCGAGGAAATCTTCGTGCAGATCATGAAAAAAGCGTGACATGACTGGTTTCCGCACGCTTTTTTACAAGGAATGGCTGCGCTTCTGGAAGGTGAGCGTGCAGACCATACTCGCGCCGGTGCTGACCGCGCTGCTGTTCCTGCTCGTGTTCGCGTACTCGTTGCGCGGCCATGTCGAAATCTTCCCCGGCGTGGACTACGCCGCGTTCCTGGTCCCGGGCCTGGCGATGATGTCGGTGCTGCAGAACGCGTTTGCCAACAGCTCCTCGAGCCTCATGCAGTCGAAGATGACAGGCAATATCGTCTTCGTGCTGCTGCCGCCGTTCTCGCATCACGAGTTCTTCCTCGCCTACCTGCTGGCGGCGATCGGACGGGGGCTCGTCGTGGGCGTGGGGGTGCTCGCCGCGACGATCGGGTTCGTCGAGGTCCGGCTCGAGCACCCGCTGTGGGTGATCGCGTTCGCCCTCGCCGGCAGCGGCGTGATGGGCGCGCTCGGCATCATCGCGGGACTGTACTCGAGCAAGGTGGACGAGCTGGCGGCATTCCAGAATTTCATCATCCTGCCGCTCACGTTCCTGTCGGGCGTCTTCTACTCGATCCACTCGCTGCCGCCGTTCTGGCGCCGGCTTTCGCTCGCCAACCCCATCCTCTACATGGTGGACGGGTTCCGCTACGGCTTCTTCGGCCAGGCCGACGTCTCGCCGTGGCTCTCCCTCGCGATTGTCGGTGCGAGTTTTTTCGCCTTATCATTGTTCACGCTGTGGCTCATCAAGATCGGGTACAAGTTGAGGCACTGACTGGAAGATGCGTGACTGGTGAAGCGTGACTGATGCGGCGTGACTGGTGAAGCGTGACTGGAAACATGATCAATCCGGAACAGATCAAAGGCTGGATCGAGGGCAGTCTTTCGTGCGACCACGTGGAGGTCGCCGGCGACGGCCATCACTTCGAGGCGGTGATCGTGAGCGCCGCTTTCCGCGGCAAGTCCAAGGTGCAGCAGCATCAGATGGTGTACTCGGCGCTCGGCGGCCGTATGGCCGGTGAGATTCACGCACTCTCGATGCAGACCTTTACGCCCGAGGACTGGGCTGCGCAGAATCCGTAACCAGTCAAGACTCGAAGCGGCCACGGAATCACACGGCTAATGTTTTGTTTTGCTGATTTTTTGGCGGCGCGGCGTGGATAAGCTCGTCATCGAAGGCGGCGTGCCGCTCACCGGCGAGGTGAGGATCTCCGGCGCCAAGAACGCGGCGCTGCCGATCCTCACCGCGGCCCTTCTGGCTCCCGAGCCGCTCACTCTCGCCAACGTCCCGCACCTGCATGATGTCACCACCATGCTCAATCTGCTGGCGCAGATGGGCGTGGCGGTCTCGATGGACGAGACGCTGGGCGTCGAACTCTCCGCGGCGCGCATCACGAGCCCCGTCGCGCCGTACGAGCTGGTGCGGACCATGCGCGCGTCGGTGCTCGTGCTGGGACCGCTTACCGCCCGCTGCGGCGAGGCGCGCGTGTCGCTGCCCGGCGGGTGCGCGATCGGGCTCCGGCCGGTGGACCAGCACATCAAGGGCCTGCAGGCGATGGGCGCGGAGATCGCGATCGAGCACGGCTACATCTCGGTGCGCGCGAAGCGGCTCAAGGGCGCGCGCATCTGCATGGACCTCGTGACCGTCACCGGCACCGAGAACCTCATGATGGCCGCGACGCTCGCGCAAGGCACGACCGTGATCGAGAACGCGGCGCGAGAGCCGGAAGTGGTGGACCTCGCCAACTGCCTGAACGCGATGGGTGCGAAGGTCCATGGCGCCGGCAGCGGCGTGATCACGATCGAGGGCGCTGAGCGGCTGCACGGCGCGCGTTACCGGGTGATGCCGGACCGCATCGAGACCGGCACCTTCCTCGTCGCCGCAGCCGCGACCGGCGGAGAGATCACGCTGCGCGACGCGCGCCCGGACATCCTGGATGCGGTGGTGGAGAAGCTGCGCGAAGCGGGCGCGAACGTCACGAGCGGTCCGGACTGGATCGCGCTCAAGACCAATGGCGCGCTCAACTCGGTCAACGTGCGCACCGCGCCGTACCCGGCTTTCCCCACCGACATGCAGGCGCAGTTCATGGCGTTGAACAGCGTGGCGCGCGGGACCGCCATGGTCACCGAGACCGTGTTCGAGAACCGCTTCATGCACGTGCAGGAGTTAAAGCGCCTGGGCGCCGACATCGAGGTGGAGGGCAACACCGCGGTGGTGAAGGGCGTCGCGCACCTCGACGGGGCGGGCGTGATGGCGACCGATCTGCGCGCCTCCGCGAGCCTGGTGCTCGGGGGGCTCATCGCGCGCGGCACGACGACCGTGGACCGCGTGTACCACCTCGACCGGGGTTACGAGCGGATCGAGGAGAAGCTCTCGCGCCTCGGCGCGCGCATCAAACGCGTGCGCTGAAACCATAAATTAGCCGCCAAGGCGCCAAGAACGCCAAGGAAGAATGAAAATAAGAGCTGAACCACCAAGGACACGAAGGACACAAAGAAAAAACAACAACAAGAATCGAACCGCCGAGACGCCGAGAGAAACAGGAACAAGAATTGAACCGCCAAGCACGCCAAGACCGCCAAGAAGAAAAATAACAATAATTGAACCGCCAAGTGCACCAAGATACAAAGAAGACATAATCTCGAAGCCCAGTGCGTTTTCTTCAGGCGTCCGATGAGAAGTCGAGTGGGCGTGAATTTTTACCTTTTTGGCATCTCACATTTTGATCCGCTAGGGCGAGGTCGTTTGATTGGCGCCTTGAAGCGTTTACATGAAGTAAAAAAAGAGCCGCCAATTTTCGTAGCGGTGGAGTACGACAGCGGGCATTTTGAGCGCATCAAGTGTCAGCGACCGTCATTCAGACAAGCCTTGGGCGTTAAAGACCCTAGGCTTTCCGTTCGAGATCTGGACATATACGCGAATAGCTTGGTGTATGAAGGGGACGCGCATCTCGAGGTATTTCCTGACGCTAGAACGGTGTGGCTCGATCAAGGCAGAATAGTTCATGATGAATCGATGATCGATGGATATGCTGATGATCGCCTTGCGATGTACTTGAGGATTGCCCAGAACAAGCTTGCTGGCTCCTCTATTGAACGCTTAAGCAAGCATTTCCTAAGCCAACCAGACAGTGATATCGACTTAGAGCGGAGTAAACGATTTGCGAAAATACTTCGGTCTGAAATAGACGGGAAAGAAGATGTATGGGCGGCAGTTGTAGTTGGTCGCGGTCATACCAACTCAAAAACACAAGGATCAATGGCAGAAATTTTGGCGAAAGCTGGAGAAAAATTCGAGGTTATTGACCTGTGTGAATAAATGGGTGCCCAATCAACGGCCAGGTTCAGTCGGTTTTCTTGATTTCATTTTCGTATTGGTTTTGGTTTTCTTGGCGGCCTTGGCGTGCTTGGCGGTTCGTTCTGTCGTTTGTAATTTTCCTTCGCGTTCTTGGTGGCCTTGGCGGTAAAATGCTGTTTTTTCAGGAATTGCCGTGATCACAATCGCCCTGTCCAAGGGCCGCATTTATGACGAGACGGTGCCGCTGCTCAAGGCGGCGGGGATCGTCGCGCGCGGCGATCCGGAGACCTCGCGCAAGCTGATTCTCTCAACCAGCCGGCGCGACGTGCGGCTGCTCATCGTGCGCGCGACCGACGTGCCGACCTACGTGCAGTACGGAGCGGCCGATCTCGGCGTCGCGGGCAAGGATGTGCTCGATGAGCACGGCGGGCAGGGGCTGTACCAGCCGGTTGATCTCGGGATCGCGCGCTGCCGCATGGTCGTGGCCGTGCCGCAGGGATTCGATTACCGGCGCGCGGTGCGCCAGGGCGCGCGCCTGCGGGTCGCGACCAAGTACGCGCAGACGGCGCGCGAGCACTTCGCCGCCAAGGGCATGCACGTGGATCTCATCAAGCTCTACGGCTCGATGGAGCTCGCGCCGCTCACCGGGCTCGCGGACGCCATCGTGGACCTGGTGAGCACCGGCAGGACGCTGAAGGCCAACAAGCTCAAGGCGGTGGAGGAGATCGGGCCGGTGAGCGCGCGCCTGATCGTCAACCAGGCGGCCCTGAAGGTGAAGCGCGCCACCATCCAGCCTCTGATCGAGGCGCTCGCTCGCGCCGTCGCATGATCGCGATCCGGCGACTGTCGAGCGGCCAGCCCGACTTCGACGCGCGGCTCGGCGAGCTGCTCGCGTTCGAGGCGGCGCAGGATCCGCAGGTCGACGCCGCCGTGGCGGCGATCCTCGCCGAGGTGAAAGCACGCGGAGACGCGGCGCTGCTCGAATACACGCGGCGCTTCGATCGCCTGGAGGCGAAATCGGTCGCGGCGCTCGAAGTGGCGCCCTCCGAGCTGAAGCACGCCCTGCCGCGCATTCCGGCCGCGGCCCGCGGCGCGCTCGAGACCGCGGCGAAGCGCGTGCGCGCGTACCATGAGAAGCAGCTCGGCGAATCCTGGAGCTATCGCGACGCCGACGGCACCGAGCTCGGCCAGCGCGTGACATCGCTCGACCGGGTCGGTATCTACGTGCCGGGCGGCAAGGCCGCCTATCCGTCATCGGTGATCATGAACGCGGTGCCGGCGAAAGTCGCTGGTGTGCGCGAGATCATCATGGTAGTGCCGGCGCCTGGCGGCGAACGGAACGATCTCGTGCTCGCGGCCGCCGCTATCTGCGGGGTGGATCGCGTGTTCACCATCGGCGGGGCGCAGGCGATCGCGGCGCTCGCTTATGGCACGGCGACCATTCCGGCGGTGGACAAGATCGTGGGGCCAGGCAACGTCTACGTCGCCGCCGCCAAGCGGCGCGTGTTCGGCGTCGTCGGCATCGACATGATCGCAGGGCCATCGGAAGTCGTGGTGGTCTGCGACGGCGGAACAGAGCCCGACTGGATCGCGATGGACCTTTTCGCGCAAGCCGAGCACGACGAACTGGCACAGGCCATCCTCATCACGCCCGAGGCCGCTTTCATCGAGGCGGTTGCCGCGAGCATCGAGCGCCAGCTCGCCGACATGCCGCGGCGCGAGGTGATCGCCGCTTCGCTCTCGAGGCGCGGAGCGCTGATCCACGTACGCGATCTCGACGAGGCGTGCCGGCTGGTCAACCGCATCGCGCCCGAGCACCTCGAGCTTTCGGTGGAGCAGCCTGATGCGCTGCTGCCGAAGATCCAGCACGCCGGCGCGATTTTCCTGGGGCGGCACAGCTCGGAAGCGCTGGGCGACTACTGCGCCGGCCCGAACCACGTGCTGCCTACCTCACGCACCGCGCGCTTTTCCTCGCCGCTCGGAGTCTACGACTTCCAGAAGCGCACGAGCGTGATCCGCGTCTCGCGCGCGGGCGCAGTCAAGCTCGGGGCGATTGCCGCCGAGCTCGCGCGCGGCGAGGGGCTGCCTGCGCACGCGAAATCCGCCGAATACCGCATGCTGGAAAATAGCCGCCAAGACGCCAAGGACGCCAAGAAAAGCAAAATTAAGAAATAAAATAGAAACGTCGAAGCAAGAGCCTTGGTCGGAAGACAACTTAACTTTGTGTTTCCTGAAAACCCGGACCCGTGGCCGGCTCGCGAGGCGATAGGGTTTTGAATTTAGTTCTCGTTTCCGGTTTTCCTTGGCGCTCTTGGCGTCTTGGCGGCTAATTCTTGAATGTCGAAGACACCTGAACAGATCATCCGCGACGAGATCCGCGCGCTCACCGCGTACCCCGTGCCCGACGCCACCGGCATGGTGAAGCTCGACGCCATGGAGAACCCCTACCGGCTGCCGGCGGAGCTGCGCGGCCGGCTCTCACGGCTGCTCGAGGAGGCGCCGCTCAACCGCTATCCGGATCCCGGCGCGGCGCAGCTCAAGGCGCGGCTGCGCCAGGCGTTCGCGGTCCCGGAAGGGATGGAGCTGCTGCTCGGCAACGGCTCCGACGAGCTGATCCAGATGCTCGCGCTGGCGGGCGCACGCCCCCGGGCGACGGTGCTCGGGCTTGAGCCCTCGTTCACCATGTTCCGCATGATCGCAACCTTTGCGGGCACGCGCTACGTCGGCGTGGATCTGCGCGAGGACTTCGCGCTCGACATCGAGCGCACGCTGGCGGCGATCGGGCAGCACCGGCCGGCGCTCATCTTCATCGCCTATCCGAACAATCCGAGCGGCAACCTGTTCGACGCCGGACTCATCGAGCGCATCATCGAGGCGGCCCCGGGCCTGGTGGTGATCGATGAGGCCTATCACGCGTTCGCTGGAGCGAGCTTCATGGCGCAGCTCGCGCGCCGCTCCAACCTGCTCGTGATGCGCACGCTGTCCAAGCTGGGGCTGGCCGGCATCCGGCTCGGCGTCCTGGTCGGTGCCAGGATGTGGCTGAAAGAGCTCGATAAACTGCGTTTGCCGTATAATGTCAACACGCTCACCCAGATCGTCGCTTCCGAAGTGCTGCAGCACGAAGCGGTGTTGACAGAACAGGCGGTGGCCATCAAGCTTGAGCGCAGGCGCCTGCTGCAAGGGTTGCGGCGCGTGCCGGGATTGACGGCGTATCCAAGCGACGCCAACTTCATACTGTTCAGAATCAGCCACGCGGAGCGCGTTTTCGACGGACTGAAACAACGCGGAGTACTGATCAAGAGTCTCCACGGTTCTCATCGCCTGCTCGCAGATTGCCTGCGGGTGACGGTCGGCACGCCGGATGAGAACAGCGCTTTCCTCGCCGCATTGACCCAAACCCTCAACGCTTGATCCCCTAGGTTTTGTCGGACTTTGGTCCGACAAAATCCTGAGGCAAAACCGCCTGCCGATTTGGAATAAACTGAATGGAATGCCCCCTCTCTCGGTCACCGTTGCACA
>Ga0209640_10004388_pt1 | contig 12378 bp, 11 predicted proteins | sample RifCSP10_1_FD_184018 | JGI IMG/M metagenome (GOLD analysis project Ga0209640, IMG submission 184018) | Soil microbial communities from Rifle, Colorado - Rifle CSP2_sed 10_1 (SPAdes) (version 2) | ecosystem: Environmental > Terrestrial > Deep subsurface > Rock core/Sediment | place: Rifle... | reverse complement strand
CGTATCCGCGAAAGCCATGGCACGGACGAAGTCGAAGTTGCCTGTCCCGTCGGCAAGCAGAAGCGCAAGCCGCCGCTCTTTGTTCATGGCCTGGGTAGTCAAGCCATCTCCCCGCGAGGAACCGCTTCTTCACCACCCACGATGATCACGAAGCAGGGAGTCTGACTCAAAACGGAGCGGATAATCCTCGCCCTGCCGGGCTGGAACCTGCTCCGCCGCACCAGGACGATAGCATCGGTGTGGTTCTCGGCCGCGAACCTGGCAATCTCCTGGCCGATGTCGCCCTTGCCCAGGAAAATCCGGAGCGGCACCTGCTCAGGGCAACCCGCACAGCAGGCGGCAAGACGTTGGATCACCTCGGTGGCCCACTCCGGCCACCCATGCTGCGGCTGATCTACGTATCGAGGCGCGGTCATGCTTCCACGTTCTAAGGGCGCCTTTTCGTCAGGGCCAGCAACGTAGAGCAGATCGATTGCCGCACCCAGCGATGCCGCCAGCTCCGTGACCGGATGCAGCGCAGCCGCGGTTTTGGGCGTGCCGTCAATTGGCACTAGCAGCCGCTTCAGGTCTCCGGGTGCCGCGATCAACGCGGATTCGGGCTTCACAATCAGTACGGGCCGCGTCGTGTGTGAGACGACTTTCTCAGCGACGCTGCCCAAGCGATAGGCCGGCTCGAGCTCGCGGCCATGTGTGGTTAGTGCCACCAGCAGAACCCCCGGATTCTCAGTGGCGCGGATAATCTCGCTCGCGGCGTCGCCGGTCTCGAAACGCAGAGCAACTCCCAAGCCGCTCGCCTGCTCCATCCGAGCCCTCTTCTGGGCCTCGAGTTCCTGCTCGTCGCGAGCGACGTAGAGGGCTTCCACGTCCGCCCCCAGTTGCGCGGCGACAGCCTCAGCAACTGGCAGCGCGGCCGAGGCTGCGTTGGAACCATCCCACGCCACGAGCACCTTCGGGGCCGGCTCAGACTGAGTCATCCACGCACCTCCTGCCCAAACAGGAGTGGCGCCACCACCGGCTTGCCTTGCGCCAGGCGGTGTGCGGCACCACCAGCGTAAATCGTCATAGGCGAGCCGTGCTCGAGCTTGACCTCCAGAGCCTGGCGAGTTCGCGAGAGTTCGACTGTCAGACGACGACGGCGCCACTGAACCGGGAAGCACAGCCGATTCCAACCCTCCGGCAGGTGCGGCTCGAATGACAGGCCGTCCGCCCGGAGCGTGAGGCCCCCGAATCCGAAAACTGTCGCCTGCCACAGTCCACCCAACGCCGCCATGTGCAGGCCGGAGGCGCTGTTGCCCATGCTGTCGTTCAGGTCAATGGCGGCGGTCTCCCGGAAGTAGCGCATGGCAAGCTCCATCAGGCCAAGGCGGGCCGCGACCCACGCGTGAATCGGCGGGCTCAGCGAGCTGCCGTGGCCGCAACGAGACTCGTAGTATTCGAAGTTGTGTTTGCGCGATTCGGGCGTGAAGACCTCTGGCAGCAGGGCCAGCAGCATGGTGACATCAGCCTGCTTGATGACCTGGGAACGACGCGTTCGCTCAGCTCCCAGCAGCACGTCCATCGGGGCGGTACGAGCGGCGAAATCAGAGAGGTCTACCTGCTCGAGGCCGAAGTATCCCGCGAACTGCTCCAAGAGTGCAGTCCGCGGATCACGGGGTATCCGCATCGCAGTGGCGGTCGAGTGCCACCTCTCCAACTCGGCCGCATTCAGGCGTAACTCGCCCGCCAGGTCCTGCCAGCGCTCCGGCCAGCGCCGGGCCAGAAGGTCCGCAGTTTCCAGGCCTCTCTCGATGTTCCAAGCGGCCAGGCAGTTGTTGTAGGCGTTGTCGTCCACGCCCTCGTGGTACTCATCCGGTCCGATGACGTTGCGGATGTGATACAGGCCATCTTCTTCCAGCCGGCAGCGGCTGGCCCAGAACCTGGCCGTCTCCAGCAGGATCTCCGCGCCGTATCGCAGCAGAAAATCGACATCATGCGTTGCCTGCCAGTACTGCCAGACAGCGTAGGCGACAGCAGCACTAACGTGATGCTCCAGATCGCCGCTGCGAATCGCGATCACCTCTCCGCGCGGACCAATGGCGTAGGGAGGCGTAGCCTCCTCGCCCGTGTCGGTGGACTCCCAGGCGTAGAGGGCTCCCCGAAAGCCCAATCGGTGCGCCTTAGCCCTTGCCGCGGCCAGCGTCTGATGGCGGTACCGCAGCAGGGAACGCGCCGCCTCAGGCCAGGTGAGCGTGTAGAAGGGGAGCATGAACATCTCGGTATCCCAGAATACGTGGCCCATGTAGCCATCACCTGTCAGGCCTCGAGCACCAATGGACGAGGTGGAGATCATCGGGTCGACCGCGCTGTTCAGATGGTAGACAGCGAGGCGGAGCGCCTGCTGAGCCTCCGCGTCCCCTTCGACCGCCACGTCGCTCGTTTCCCAGCGTTTCTGCCAATGCGCTACGTGGCGATTATGCAGACCACCCAATCCGGAACGTTTGCCCTTTCGCAGGGCTTCCTGGGCTTGATTCGCCGCGCTCTCAGCGCTATTGGAAAGTCCATAGCTCGTTAACTGCAGTAATGAGAGGCCACGATGGCATCTGACTGTTGATTCCAACGATGCTGGCCCGAGCCAGCGAGACGGATCCTGCCGATCAATCTGCAAGCGTACCTCCTGGAAACACGCGATCGCCAGCAAGCCATCGTTTGTTGACCAGAGAGAGGGCAGGTTGCCAGGCTGAAGAACGTCCTTACCCAGACCAACCTGCCGGATGGTCACATCAGCCGGACCTTCGAATTCGAGACGAAGCTGCTGAACCGCAAGGTTGGGATTCGCCAGGCAAGCAAATCGCAGCGACTCCAGCGAAACCCCGCGCCCGGAGGGGAGCTCGTGCCGCCAGATGCTGCGCAGGATCCCGCTCCGGTAGTCGAGGAGTCGCACGTGCTGCCGCACCGAACCACGTCCTATGTCGAGGCGCTCGCCGTCAACTAGGAGCCCAATGGCAAATGCCTGCGGCGCCGGCACGCGAGCGCTTAGCGCGGGTGGCCCAGGGCGCAAATCGAAGAGACCGGCGACGAAGGTCTGGGGACGAGACGCCTCGGTAGGAAGATCGAGGGAGCCACGCACACCGATGAAGCCGTTTGCGACCGTGAACCGCGATTCCAGTTCGTGCTCCAGCGCTGGCTCGTAGTCATCCTCGCGCAAACACCAGGTCGGGTCCGTCAGGCGGAGAGAAACCTCGTCGAAATCTGGCACGGCAGAGAATAGCGCAGCCGCCGCCCTGTAGGCCTGGGGATTGCGATGCTTCAATTCAGGTGAGCCCGATGCCGTCCCGCGCTGTCGACCAGAGCAGCCTGAAGCGACCCCAGCACGGGCCACTTCTCTTTCAGCAGACGCGCGTAGACTGCTTCGTAGCCGTCGGCCATGCGAGAGGCGGAGAAGTGACGTTCCACGTGTCGACGGCAGGCTCGCCTGTCGATCTGCCACACCTGTTCGACCGCGGTAACCATCTCGTCCGTAGAACGGCAGACAAAACCGGTTTCGCCGTGCGAAACGACTTCTGGCACAGAACCGCGGGCCATCGCGATTACCGGCGTGCCGGTGGCCATTGCCTCCGCCATCGTGAGGCCGAAGGGCTCCGGCCAATCGATAGGGAAAAGATACGCGTAGGCGTTGCCCAGGAGCTCGTCCTTGCCCGCGTCGTCGACCTCACCCACAAACTCCACCCGGCGGCTGCGCCGGAAGAGCGGGGCAACGACGCTCTCGTAGTACTCACGATCCGCCGGGTCCACCTTCGCCGCCACCACCAGCCGCATGCCGGCCCTCTCGGCGATTTCGACCGCTTTTTCTGGTCCCTTTTCCGGGCTAATGCGGCCGAGGAAGGCCAAGTAATCGCCAGGATGGGTGCGCAGGTGGTAGCGGCTGAGATCGATACCGTTGTACACCGTGTCGATCCAGTTTGCCTCCGGGAGGTAACTCTGCTGGTCGCGACTGATCGAAACCACCGGCTGACGGCCTCCGCGGCGGTACCTGTAAGCGATATCCGGAATGTCGAGCCTTCCGTGCGCGGTCGTCACCGTCGGCGTGGCGACGAGCCCGGCGAACGGAAAGCTGAACCAGTCGGCGTGGTTATGGATGATGTCGAACTCCGCGGCCCGTTTGTAGACCTCCCCTAACTCGAACACTGTGGCAGTCACGAAGTCCGGTGCTGACGGGTCCAGCCGCAGGGCGCGAGGCACGCAGGCGATCAGCCTGGCAGACGTCTCTGAGTCTCCGCTGGCGAAGAGCGTGACGTCATGCCCTCTCCGGACGAGTTCCTCCGTGAGACTCGAAACCACTCGTTCAGTGCCGCCGTACAGGGGCGGTGGGACTGGTTCAACGAGTGGCGAGATAACGCCAATCCGCATTAGGCGAGTTCCTCCTCCGGAGAGGTGCAGTTGGCGGGGAGACATCTGAGCCCTGATGATGGCTCGAAAGTAGGCATCGGAAGCTCACCGCCCGACGCCCGCCGTGCTTGGTTAAGCGGCCATGACTTGATCTTCTTCTCCGGGGCCTCTCAAAGCTTGGGCATCCTGACTCTAGCTGCTAGCCGGCAGCGCCACGTAGTGCCGGATGCAGGGACTACATCCTGCCAAATGGCCTGTTACAAAACCGTAGCCAATCGACTGCTCGCAGCGAGCAGGGCGCCTGCCCTGGACCCCACCATGAGTTGAACTGCTCGCTGACAGGTTTGGGCAGCGAGAGGATCGATACATGAGGGCCGCATCGACAATACAAGCTGCCGAACAGCTTTAAGCCCTGGCAGGCACCTTGACCAGCGCCGCGATGATCTCCCGGCAAAATGCTGGTAGATCGGACGGCTGGCGTGACGTGATCAGATTACCATCTCTTACGACCTCGGTGTCGACGTACTCGGCGCCGGCGTTCTTCAGGTCGTCCCTGATCGAGTAGTAGCAGGTGGCGCGCTTTCCCTTGACTATGCCCGCGGAGATCGGCACCCAGGCGGCGTGGCAGATCGAGGCCACCACGCTGCCCTGGTGGAATGCGTCCCTCACCAGCGAAAGGACAGCTTCGTGCCGGCGGAGCCTGTCTGGGGCGTAGCCTCCCGGGATGATGACGGCATCGAAGTCAGCTGCTGAGAGATTGCGAACGTCGGCTTCGGCGCGGGCCGGGTAGCCGTGCTTGCCCGTGTACTCCTTGGCGCCGGTACCCGCGATGATCACCTCCGCGCCTTCCTCCTCCAGTCGAAACGCTGGATACCAGAGCTCTAGCTCCTCATAGAGATCCTCTGCGAGGATAACGACCTTTCGTCCTGATAGTGATCCGTCCATCTACGTTCCCCCTCCCTGAATTCGGCAATCGCCTGAAGCCCGCGTGCGGACATCGTCCGGTGGGGAGTTGCCGGTCAGGTAAGCAGCCGTCCCCCGCCCACGACGAAGGTGCCCCGGTTACGAGGGTTAGGTGTTGGTTAGCTACGCCAACTCTTCTCTCGGCACTTCCTCTCGCTTCTCGTCCTGTCGCTCCGTTAGCGTCGCCTCGGCAAGAAGCAGGATGCCGGCCACGGAAACCGCGTTCTGCAAAGCAACTCGCACGACCTTGGTCGGGTCGATGATCCCGGCCTCGACCAGGTCTCCGTAGACGCCGCGGGCGGCGTCGAAGCCGTAGCCGCCGCTGGCAGAACCGATACGGTCTACCACCACTCCCGGGTCGGCCCCCGAGTTCTCGGCAATTTGACGCGCAGGGGCTTCCAGGGCCCGAGCGAGTATGCGCAGGCCGGTACGCTCGTCTCCTTCAGCCTCGCCGGCGAGGCGCTCTACGGCCGCGGCTGCCCTCAAGAAGGCAACGCCACCGCCTGGAACGATCCCCTCGGCGACGGCTGCCTGGGTTGCACTGATCGCGTCCTCGAAGGCTTCTTTGCGGCTCTTCAGCTCGGCTTCCGATGGGGCTCCAACGCGCACCAGAGCGACGCCGCCCGAAAGCTTGGCGAGACGCTCCTGCAGCTTCTCTTTGTCGTAATCGGAGGTCGTCTCACCTATGCGGCGCCGGAGCTCGCTGCAGCGCGCCTGTATATCGTCAGGCTTGCCCGCTCCGCCAACGATGGTCGTCGAGTCCTTGTCGACGATTACACGCTCTGCGTTGCCCAGGTCTCCGAGCGCCACTCCCTCCAGGGTCTTGCCCAGCTGCTCGGAGACAAGCTGAGCACCGCTGACCAGCGCGATGTCTTGCAGCAACTCCTGGCGCCGATCTCCAAAGCCAGGCGCCTTGACAGCAACGCAGAGGAGGGCGCCGCGCAGCTTGTTAACCACCATGGTGGCGAGCGCTTCGCCTTCCACTTCCTCCGCGATGACCAGGAGAGGCCGGCCCTGTTGAAGGATCTGTTCGAGCAGGGGCAGGATGTCTTTAATCGCGCCGATGTGCTTGTCGTAAACCAGGATGAGCGGCGACTCGAGCACGGCCTGCATCTTTTCGGGGTCTGTCACGAAGTAGGGGGACAGATAACCTCGGTCGAATTGCATGCCCTCGACCACGTCGAGAGTGGTCTCGATGCCCTTGGCTTCCTCCACCGAAACGACGCCCTCGGCACCCACCCGCTCGATGGCCTCGGCGACCAGCTCGCCAATCTCCGCGTTGTTGTGTGCCGAGACGGTGGCGACCTGCACCTTCTCATTTCGGCTAGCGATAGGGCGGGACATCTCGCGGATGGCCTCTGCCGCCGCTTCCATGCCACGGTCCAGACCCCGTTTCAGGTCTATGGCGCCGGCGCCTGCGACGACGTTGCGCACGCCTTCGGCGAACATCGCGTGGGCCAGGAGGGTAGACGTTGTTGTGCCGTCTCCAACCACGTCTCCCGTGCGTTCGGCGGCCTGGCGCAGCAACTGCGCGCCAAGGTCCTCATCCGGGTCCTTCATCTTGATCCGCTTTGCGATCGTCACGCCGTCGTTGCAGACGAGTGGCGCCCCCCATGGCTGCTGAATCAGCACGCTCTTTGACCGCGGCCCCAGCGTTACGCGTAACGCATCAGCAAGGGCGGTCGCACCGGCCAGGATGCGCTGTCGCGCCTCGTCTCGAAACAGTAGGTGCGAGTACGGCATGGCTGCCTCCATTCGGCTCCGCGGCTGCTACCGCCGGTTCGAGCTAACCACGGCGGCACGTCGCGTCCTCAGATTCGCCACTCCTGGATGATCGAGATTCCTCCTTACAGCGTAACGAGACGGCCCGCATATGGCAGAGTCGATGGGACTGTCATTGGGGAGCCATGCGGCCCCTGTGTGCCGGTCTCGCTGGCAATGAGCGAACATGCCAGGAAGCCGCAGGGTTCAGCCATTCGGCTCTTGGCCAATTCCGACAGGATGCGTCACCTTTGAATAGCGCATGCAGAAAGCTACTAAGATCGTGCCGCGAAATGGGCTGGACGCCGTCCTTTTCGACATGGACGGTGTGGTGACACGCACCGCGACCGTGCACTCTGCGGCGTGGAAACAGGTCTTCGATGCGTTCCTGGCAGAGAGAGCGAGTCACGGGCAACCTTTTATTCCCTTCGATCCGCTGGCCGAGTATCTGCTCTACGTGGACGGGAAGCCGCGCTACGATGGAGTGTCGAGCTTCCTCTCCTCGCGAGATATCTCGCTCCCTTATGGCAGCCCTGACGACCCACCCGGCTCGGAGACAATCTGCGCTGTCGGCAACCGCAAAGACGCGGTCTTCCAACAACTTCTCCAGGAAGGCGGTGTGGAGGTCTTCGAATCAACGGTTCACTTGCTCTCAGGCCTCAGACAAGCCGGCTTGAAGACTGGCGTCTTTTCCGCCAGTCGCCATGCAGAGCAGGTGCTTTCAGCTGCGAACGTTATCTCGCTCTTCGACGCGAAAGTCGACGGCCTCGATGCCGATCGGTTAGGCCTGCCCGGCAAGCCAGATCCTGCGACGCTCATAGAGCTCGCCCGGCGCCTCGGGGTCCATCCGAACCGCGCGGCCGTCATCGAGGACGCTGTGGCCGGTGTGCAGGCGGGAAGGGCCGGGCTCTTTGCGCTTGTCATCGGCGTCAACAGGGCGGGCAAGCAAGGTGTCCTCCTGGAGAACGGGGCTGACGTTGAGGTCAAGGATCTCGTGGAAGTTCGTCTGGAGAAGAACCGTATCGTGCTGAGATAGCCGTGATTGAAGGAGGCGACTATGTACCAGATGACTTCACCAGACGAATCCAGCGCTGCAAGCTGGGAGCGAACGCTCCATCCCTTTCTGGCCGAAAGAGAACGCCGCTCAGGCTCTCTGCGGACCGTCCAGAGCTACTCTGCTGAGGCTGAGTAGCAGCTGCTGCTCTTCAATCATGCAAGCCATGATATTGGTTAGGAAGAAGATCGGCCGGATCTCGGAACCAACATCGCTGGCGTCGTGGGCACTCCTGATCTCGCGGAGCGCAGCGACGTAGAGCCGGAAGAGGTCACGCGGACTGGCGCCGGTGTAGCTCAATGCGCGCATGAGGGCATCCTCGCTGTCCGTCGCCGGTACGGGAAACATCTCAAAGCTCTTACGCAGGTAGTCAGCAAACGACTCCAGGGCGTCACTCCAGTTCTCGCCCATGGGGTCGCGCACGCTCCGTCCGTCGTCGGGGCAATAGCCGTGGCGCTCGTCCAGGGCCTGGACTAGCCAAGCGCCTTCGATGCTCGCATCGTGCAGTTGACGGCCACGAGCCGAGAGGACTTCGCGCTGTTCGGTCTGGCCTGCCGCGACCCGCTCACGCAAAGCAGCCTGCAGGCAACGGATGATACCAGAGGTCAGAAACTCATCTTTGCTAATGTAGTCGCTGGCGCCCAGTTTCATAGCCGCCACCGCGACGCTCTCCTGGCGCGCGCCTGTCATGACAATGATGCGGGTTTCTGGTGAAATATAGCGCAGATTCTCCAGGAACTGCAGGCCGTTCATACCCGGCAGATGGTAATCGACAAGCACAACATCGTACTCACGGCGCGCCACCTCTTCCAGCGCATCCTCGGCCGTCTTGGCGAGGCGCCAGTGGCGGATGCCGAAGTTCTTCAGCGCACGAGTAGCTATCTCCTGGTCGTTGGGGCTGTCCTCCACCATCAAGACCCGTGCGTCCTTGGGGTTCAAGGCAGTTTCTAGCACCGGTCTCATGAGGGCTCCCTCACGAGAACTGCGCATCGCTGTTTGGATGCGACCTGCATCGGTCGAGATGGGCCAAACTTAAGCTGCAATTGATCTTCCTTCTTCCTTCTTACTTCCTCATGCGCGACAGCCGAAAAGGGCTTGGAATCTACCTCGGGCGCCGCTCCTGTCCTGGCCGCCGAGTCCGACAGCACATGCGATGCCTCCTCAAACCTATCGCGGGCGCGATTCTGACCGACCACAAGTCCCAAATAGAAGCCCAGTACTACGTGGCTGAGTCCGAGCAGGACAATGATTAGGCCCACGCCTGCCACTAGATCGCTGACCTTGAAGGCTAGGTACGATTCCATCAGAGCGGTCCTCAGTGTGACTGAGTTCAAGTAAGTGGCCCGGTTCGGGTCGTCCCTAGCCAGCTCTGCGTAGGTCTTGCCGCCGGTAAGCGCGAGGGCGTGCTGCTTGATCGCCTCAGCCTGAGCCTTCGCCTCGTCAGGCCCCGTCACCGCGGCCAGCGGTATGCCGGCGTCTTCAGCCGTAACAATCCGCTCTGAAGAGAGCGTGTCACGGACGTCGTCGTGCGCCGTTCTACCTTGCTGGACCATGAACAGACCAGATCCCACCAGTACCATGCCGAAGACGACTGCTCCCACCCACGCCCATTTCGCAATGTATTTCATTGCTTACCTCCTTAAATTGCCCCATTTTCAAAGATATCGATTGAACAAGCAGCCAAGAGTTTTTCAACTTCTTTCTCAAGGAACTTTCAACTTTTCGAATTCTCTCCTGAACATAGGCCCATGCCGGTGACGGAAATCAGTCTTGTGGATTGTCACGCAGCATCGAGGAATTCGACTTCCGCTGCTTTCAAGTGTGCCGCTCTAGGCCGACGCCAGTGGGCCTCCCACTTTGGTAACCGGACGTAGAACACTGAGCCTCTACCGTAGGCAGAGTTCAGCCGGATCTCGCCGTTCAGGGCTCCGATCGCCTCCCTTACAATGGCAAGGCCAATACCGCTGCCCTTGAACTTCGCATCGACATTGCCTCGGCTGAATGCATCGAAGATGCGTTTGTGGTATTCGGGTGAAATGCCGATGCCATTGTCGCGAACATAAAATGTGACCATAGCAGGTTCCTCTTCATCGACGCCAATATTGACGACGGGCGGCGATGACTCATTGTAAGTAAGGGCGTTTCCAATTAGATTGCCAAAGATCTGTCGGATCCGTAAGTCATCCCCGAGAACATCTGGACAGAATTCTTCGAGGCGAATGTCAGCACTCTTTTCGGCGATTGTCGCCGAGAAATCCTCCTTGATCTCCGCTATGATTTCCCTAACGCTAACTCGGCATGGCTGGATTGGGGCAAGGCCCGTTTGAGCCAATACGAGCATCTGCTCGATCATCTTGCTAAGACGGTCACTGCTATTGACCACGCGGCTGAGGTAGTCCTCCGCGCGTTTGTCCAAGTTTGCGCCATACTCTTCCAAGAAGAACTTCGTGAAAGTCCGGATAGAACGCAGTGGTTCTCTGAGGTCATGGGATGCGGCATACGCGAACTGCCGAAGGCGACTTAGCTCCTTGTTAAGCACAAGAACCTCAAGAGCGGATCGGGAAGAGTCAACAGAATTCAGTGCGTCGAGTATCGAATTGGCAAGGAGGACTTTGTTGATTTCGTTTTTATCTAGATAGCGGAAGACCCCGAGACTCAATGCACGATGCCGCACGTCCTCCTCTTTTTGTCCTGTAATCACCAGGGTCGCGGGACGCGGAATCCATTGGCCTAACTGTGCCAGCGTCTCAAGCCCGGTGCTGTCTGGCAGCCCCAAGTCCAGGATAAGAAGGTCGGGTTCATGAGCACTTCCAATCGCGTCCGCCAGGGTCCGGTGCCGGACCAGCTCTACCGGTAGGGATGGGAACATCTCAAGGCTCGCCAAGACGAACGCGGCATCATTCTCATCGTCTTCAACAAGACTGACATCCCAAGTGGGTTTCCTCATTACAGGTTCACCTTTCTGTGCGAGACGATTTTGTTGGCGCCGAAAGCGCTCATTGAGGGAACGGTTTTGCTTGCCTTGGCGCTTTGGCGATAGCCTTGCGAAGGCTATCTGGGCGAAATCAGGTCTGAAGGCCGGCCAACTATTCCTGATTCATGTCCTTTTCGATTCATTTCGTCCGTAGTAAAATCGCACCATGAGAAGCCAGCCCCCTATAAAGAATTCATATGGAGGTATCGGCCCGGCATTTGTTAAGTGGAGCGATGGATATGCCCAACTGATTACTCAACTTCTGGACCTGTTGACGGATCAAGCAGAATATCGCGGAGAACCATGATGAATGAGTCTGTAGCGGCCGACGTCGCTGGCACGAAGGTATATCTCATTGAACAAGGCAGAGGCTCCATGGATAGCGTGGCAGACTGGCTTCGCCAATACCAAATCGATCCTGAAGTCTTTCCCGATGTGCCGTCTGCCTTGTCAGCAGGACGGCCCCACGTTGTGGCTTACGTCAAGCGAGACGGCCAAGACGAGGTTGACATGATGCGAAGACATTTCCACACGGCGCGTTTCCTGGTGATCGGCGCGATTGTCAGCGAGCAAGAGCTCCTAGAAGGTTTTGGACGGGGCATCCATGGCTGGGTGCTGCAATGGGAGTCTGTGGACATGATCGCATCAGCTGTTTTGCTTTTGTGCCGAGGCGGTGCCGCTTTGTCGATTCCCGCGCTTGAAGTCCTGCAGCGCCGGGCTGAGGTGTCAGGCGAACGAGGCCTCGCGCTCGCCACGGCGCGCGGGCTAACCCGGCGCCAAATTGAAATTCTGGAGTTATTGAGCCGGGATCAGTCTGACAGAGAGATCGCAGATTTACTAACGCTCTCCATCCGTACGGTTCAGCGTCACGTGCAAGACGTGCTTCTGAAACTCGGTGTACACACCCGTGACGAAGCCGTCACCGCCATTACGGGGAAGGCCCCTCCCGCCACGATTCGACGTTTGGCTTAAGAACTGCATCTGGACCGGAGGGACTGCATTACCCAACTAACTGAGCAATGCGGTGGGTAATTGCTTAGTGGGGACCTAACGCCCTTGCAAAGATGATGAGCTGGCCGTCGCCTGGCCTGCCTTCGGCCGGAGACCACGAATCCGTTTCACGGATGCCCTCGGGGCATGATCAAGACGCTTGTCTGCCAGATTCAGAAAAGGCAATCTTCGGGGCCCCTGGCTCAGTTGCTAGAGCAGCGGACTTTTAATCCGTCGGTCCAGGGTTCGAATCCCTGAGGGCCCACCACAC
>Ga0209640_10004387_pt1 | contig 12382 bp, 10 predicted proteins | sample RifCSP10_1_FD_184018 | JGI IMG/M metagenome (GOLD analysis project Ga0209640, IMG submission 184018) | Soil microbial communities from Rifle, Colorado - Rifle CSP2_sed 10_1 (SPAdes) (version 2) | ecosystem: Environmental > Terrestrial > Deep subsurface > Rock core/Sediment | place: Rifle... | reverse complement strand
GAGGGCGTCAGCGTGGGCTCCCTGGCGATGAACGGAATAAAAGCGGGCACAATTGTCGTGCTTGTCGCAAGGGTCTCCTTGGATTGATCCGGCGCAGGCGGGGCCGTTCCACGGGTAGAATTTTGCGCAGGCATGCAGGAGACCGCAAAAACGGCGATCAGCGTCAGGATCAAAATCTTCAGTTTCAAGTGATTGAGATTTCAGAAGTTCTCATTATGGTGTCATTGCGAGGCGTTCTTTGCCGAAGCAATCTCCTGCACGGCTCGGATGAGATTGCTTCGTCGCAAAAACCGCTCCTCGCAATGACAAAATGAGAATTGCTGTCGAGATTTCTTGTAATTTCCAATTTGCGAGAGATCCTGGTATATTAGAGGGATGGGCGATTAGGCAATTGCGATTGAAGACAATCGCTTGGGCGATCAGGGGACCAGGAAATAAGGGAATAAGGGATAAGGGCATGGCGTAGTGCGTGCTGCGTATTTCGTAGGTGATCGGAAGGCGGCGGCGATGGTCAGTTTTGGAGCACGGCAAGTAAATTAGCGAACGGTAAGCCAGGTAGACAAGGAGGAAGATTTGGCTGAAGCTACCCGGATCTGTTTTGTCTGTTTGGGTAATATTGTGAGAAGCCCGCTCGCGGAAAACTTGTTTCTTCACCTTGCCGAAGATGCTGGAGTGGATCACAAGTATGAGGTCGATTCAGCGGGCACGTCTGGCTATCATATTGGTGAATCTCCTGATCCTCGCATGCGGCGGGTTGCGGCGCGCCACGGCTTAGAATACGATGGGCGGGCCCGAAAGTTCGCCCGCCAGGATTTCGATCGTTTTGATCTAATCGTAGCGATGTCGTCCACTAATCGGGAAGACCTGTTGAGGATTGCCCCTGACGAAGAAGCGGAGAAAAAGACTCGCCTCCTGAGAGAATTTGATCCCCAGGGAGGTCCCGATGCATCCGTGCCCGATCCCTATTATGGTGGGATGGCGGGTTTTGAGGAAGTATACACGATCGTGGAAAGATCGTGCCGGGGTTTGCTGCGGGACCTGGAACAAAGATCAGAAAATGATACCTGAAAAGGTTCACCATTGGCTCTCATACAACGGTTTTGGCTCGATAACTACCTCGAAAGCCGTAAGCGGCGGTTGCATCAGCAATGGAAGGATTTTGGAGACTGCGGCCGGAGAGACGTTTTTTCTTAAGACTAATCAAAATTCTCCGCCCGAGATGTTTGCTCGAGAGGCTGAGGGATTGAAAGCGCTCGCAGTGCCAGATGCACCGAGCGTTCCTAAACCTTTCCTTTACGACGACAACTTTCTTTTAATGGAAGACCTAAAACCGGCACAGCGGCGCAAAGACTATTGGCCGGATTTTGGACGCCGGATGGCAGCGCTGCACAATCGCGCCTACAATCAATTCGGTTTTCAGCACGACAATTATATCGGGAGCACCCCTCAGCCCAATCCCTGGACCGCAAATGGTCACGTCTTTTTCAAAGAACACCGTCTTAGATATCAGGTAACTTTAGCAGTCGAACGGGCCTTGCTCTCAAGCGAAAATGCTCGCCGGCTGGATAAGCTGGCGGATAGTTTGCCAGAGCTCATTCCCGAACAACCGGCTTCGCTAATTCATGGCGACTTGTGGGGTGGAAATGCCATGACCGATCATTACGGCGGACCTGCAATCATTGACCCGGCGGCTCACTTCGGTTGGGCAGAGGCCGATTTGGCCATGACTGCCCTTTTTGGCGCTTTTCATGAAGAGTTCTACCGGGCGTATCAGGAGGTCCGCTGGCTGGAGCCCGGTTTTCGAGAACGGTTCCCGCTTTACAATCTATATCATTTGCTGAATCATTTGAACTTGTTTGGCAGCGGGTATCTGAGCCAGGTCCTGGGCGTCATTCGTCGTTTTTCTTAGGAAAATGAACCTCCCCTGGATTCGTAGGTTTTATTTAACGAAAAGTAGTTTTCATAATCAGGCGCCCAATCCTGTGGATAATATTCACCAGAAGCTCTATCCTGGATATAGATTCCCTGGTATTCGCCGCGTGTGATCCGGTTGAGCGCCTGGATAAATACATCGATCTCCTCCCTGGTATTGTACAGTCCAAAAGAAGCTCGCACCAAGCCGGGCATATCCGATTTATCTCCCGAAAGCATTCGCAGGCGCACCGATTCGGCTTGTTCGCTCGAAAGCTGAAGCAGGTGGAGGATATAGGGGTGGGCGCAAAAACAACCGCTGCGGACGCCGATGCCGAATTCGAATCCTAAGATCGAAGCAACGAGAAAATGCGGATGGTTCTTGACGCGCAGTGGGATTACTCCCAGTCTCCCGCCAGCGGCCTGCGGATCGGCATTCCCAAAGATCTCAACCCCGGGCACTTTTTGAAGTTGATCCAGAGCGTAAGCGGTCATTTCTGTTTCGTGGTGAGCGACAGCATCCATGCCAATCGTTTGCAGCTGCTGGATGGCGGCTGCCAGAGCGATGGCGCCAACCGTGTTGGGGCTTCCGGCCTCCTCTCGGTCGGGTAGACCACCCCAGACAACCTCGTCGAGAGTGACAATCTCCACGGTACCGCCGCCGGTCAAATCTGGATCGCCGACTTCAAAAGTATCCCGTCTTCCTATTAGCGCCCCAGAGCCAAAGGGCGCGTACAGCTTATGGGCTGAAATGGCAATGTAATCCAGGTGTCCTGGATCATCCAGAGTACCCAGCTCCACTTTGCGATGGGGGGCAAGCTGAGCGCAGTCCACCGCAATTTGAGCGCCAACAGCATGGCTTTTTTCTGCCAGGCGATGAATTGGATTCAGAAAACCGGTGACATTGCTGGCACCGGTGATAGCGACAAGCGCGATACGTCCTGAATAGATTTCCAACTTCTCATCAAAGTCCTCTTCGTCTAAGCGGCCATCCGGAGTTAATTTCACATGAATGGTTTTGGCCGCAGCGCGCCAGGGCAGGTCATTGGAATGATGCTCCATTCCAGTTGTTATGACAATATCCCGGTTTGGAGAAAAGGAAAAACGGCGAGCGAGCTTGTTGATCGCTTCGGTTGTGTTCTTGACAAAAATGCAGGTGGAACAGGACGGGTCAGCGCCGACGAAATCCAAAACCGATTGGCGGGCGACTTCATAAAAGTGTGTGGAGAGCTGGCTCTTAAAACCGGTGCCGCGGTGTACGCTGCTGTAGAAATCCAAAAAGTTATTGACCGCAGCTTGAACAGATTTTAGAGCAGGCGTGGAAGCGGCGTTATCAAAGTTGATATAGCGCTGATGGTTTCCGTTCAGCAGAGGAACTTTGATATCTGTTCCCGTGAAGAGGTGGGCAAAGTCTGTGGCTGCGATCTTCATGGTCACTCCTCTAATTGGTTTAATGGATTTGCACTTTTGTAAATTATTTGTCAGGACTAAATCGGAGAGAAATACTTGCAATTAATTCTGTTTTCGTATATACTGTGTGTGTTTGTGGGATAAAGTGGGAGGAAGTGGAACGCCGGGATAGGCCGGCGTTCACCCGTTAAGGATAGGTTAGAACATATGTTTCTGGGCCAGTACCAGCACAATATCGATAGCAAAGGTCGGCTTACGATCCCGGCACGCTTCCGGGAATTGCTGGTTGCGGAGGGCGCCTATGTAACCCAGGGTTTTGATAAAAATCTCATGGTTCTGACCGTACCTTCCTTCAATCAAATTTACCAACGCGTCAACCGGATGAGCATGACGGATCCCATGGCTCGGTTGCTGAAACGTCTGATATTTTCTGGTGCAGACCGGGTCGATGTCGATAAGGTTGGCAGAATCCTTATCCAGCAGTTTTTGCGTGAGGCTGCCTCCCTTGACACCGAGGCGGTAATCGTCGGTGTCGGCGATTACTTCGAAATTTGGTCGCCCACTATCTGGGAAGAACAGCTGACCCAATTGAAGGACGTCGAAGCAAATGCGCAACGGTTTATGACCCTGGAACTTTCACCAGGAGTCTAGGTTTTGAAGGTGCCCGCAAGTTTATTGGTGCAAAACGCTGGTTTACACCGATGAGCAAATCTTGGCCTCATCAACCCGTCCTTTACAATGAAATTATACACGCTTTACAGCCGCAGAGCTCAAATTCCTATGTTGATGGAACGCTCGGGGCAGGAGGGCATGCCAGGGGCATCTTAGAAGCCAGTTTCCCCGATGGTCGCCTTTTAGGCATGGATGTAGACCCACAGGCCTTAGCCGTTGCCCAGGAGCGGCTGGCGGAATTTGGTTCTCGTGCTGTCATCATCCAGGCCTCATATACCACGCTAAGCGAGCAACTGGACGAATTGGGCTGGGATAAAGTAGATGGCATCCTGTTGGATCTTGGTTTGTCGTCCATGCAAGTAGACACACCTGAACGCGGCTTCTCATTCAAAGCAGATGCGCCGCTGGATATGCGTTTTGATCCGCGCAATCCGGCAACGGCGGCTGATCTGGTGAACTATCTGCCAGAGAAGGAGCTCGCAGATTTGATTTACCGGTACGGAGAAGAGCGGCGTTCACGGCAGATCGCGCGTGCGATTGTTAAGGCACGACCGATTGAAACCACACAAGAACTTGCGCAGCTGGTGGCTCGTGCTGTTAGAGGTGGAAGACAAGACATCCATCCGGCCACGAAAACTTTTCAGGCGCTGCGAATTGCGGTCAATCAGGAGCTGGAATCGTTGGAAACAGTGCTGCCGCAGGCGGTTGCTTCATTGAACCCTGGTGGAAGATTGGCGGTAATCGCATTTCATTCGTTGGAGGATCGCATCGTAAAGCAATTCTTCCGGCAAGAGAGCAGAGACTGCATCTGCCCACCCCGGCAGCCGGTCTGTACCTGCAATCATCAAGCCACCATCAGAGAAATTACGCGGCGACCGATCATGCCTCAGGATAAAGAAATCCAGGAAAATCCGCGGGCGCGTAGCGCTCGCCTGAGAGTTGCAGAAAAGATTAGCGGATAAGATCTTGGCATGACACTTGCATGACTGGTAATTCAGCAAGACGAAGCGGCTTTCAAAACCAATTTGCATGTTCGCTCTTTAGAAGTGGTTCTTTGTCCAGGTTAAAAAGATGGAAAGTGTGCAACGTTTTACACATGCTTATAGTCAGGCGCCATGGCGGAAGCAGCTGCAGCTCATCGGTCTCTTCTTGCTTGGCCTGATTATCGTGGCCCTGGTTGCAGGCATTTACTTGAATGTGACTGCAAGAGCAGCAACCATAGGGCGCAGTATTCAGGGCTTGCGGTTCGACATAGAGGAACTCGAACGGGGGAATGCAGATCGCGAATCCCAGCTGGCGGTGCTCACCTCTAATCTCGAAATGCAGAAGCGAGCAGAGGACTTGGGCTTTTACTCGGTTGATTCCGGCGAAATCGTCTATGTCGTTGTCCCGGGTTATATTGAACGGCAACCGCTAGACTTGGATGCCTCTGCCACGACTCCACTGCCGCGGATTCAAACGCTGTCACCAGAGTACACACAGTCCTTATTTGACTGGATCAGAGAGCGAGTGTTTGAGCCCGCATCACCGTTAGCGGAGGTCAGACCGTGAGAACTGAGTACTCCTGGCGCTATACCACATTGGGCTTGTTGTTGACTGCATTAGCCTTGTTTATTATCTTGCAGATGGTTCGCATCCAGCTCAGTCCCCAAGCCCAGGTGTTCCGCGACCGGGGTGCGGCATACTCCGGAGGCTGGCGAACGATCGTGCCTGCTCGGGGTGAAATTTATGATCGTTGGGGACACTTGCTGGCTGGGAATACGACCGTCTATGAAGTTGGGGTTGAACTATCGGAAGTGGAAAATCCTTCTACAATTGCTCTCGCACTCAACGCCACTGCGGGAGCGGACTATGATGAGGTATTTTCCGCTGTCAGCCAGGAACCTTCTGCGACGGCCGTTTACCGGGTCTTAGCTGACTTTGTTTCCGAAGAGCAAAAAGCGCGCCTGGAGCAACTTGCCATGGAGATGGAAGTAGCTTATGGAGGAAGTAATGAATCGAACCGCCCGAGCCTGGCCGGTTTAAGGTTTGTTCCCCATCTCCAGCGGAGCTATCCGGAGAAAGATCTGGCTTCCAACATCCTTGGCTTTGTGAACCGTGAGGGAAAGGGCTTTTTTGGAGTTGAAGAGAAATTTAGCGATCTTTTAGCCGGGTCTCCCAAGACGGTTTGGATTCCGCTAGATCCAAACCGGGTTGAGGAAATTCCCGACGTTCCACCAGGCGCCAGTTTGACCCTCACGATTGACCGCGCTATTCAGACTGAAGTTCAAGATATTCTGGATGGAGCTTTGGTGACCAGTGGCGCCGAAGCCGGAACCATTATCGTAATGCATCCCCAGACCGGTGAGATCCTGGCCATGGCTACTACCCCGCGTTTGGATTTAAATGAGTATTGGCGATATAATGAAGTTTTTGTGAATCCAACGCCATTTAACCGGGCAGCAAGCAAATCCTATGAACCGGGTTCTGTATTTAAAGTTCTAACGATGGCTGCTGCCCTGGATAGTGACACAGTGAAGCCCAATACTCCTTTTCTGGATACCGGTGTTTTTGAGATAGGAGGCGCGGTAATCCACAACTGGAATAGCGGCGCCTGGGGACCTCAAGACATGCTTGGTTGTATGCAGCACTCCCTGAATGTTTGCCTGGCCTGGGTTGCTTCCCAGACGGGCGCGAACACCTTTTACAGCTACCTGCAAGACTTCGGTATCGGGCGCCTCACCGGAATCGATATGGCCGGCGAAGTTCCTGGACGGCTGAAAATGCCAGGCGACAGCGATTGGTACGAAGCTGATCTAGGTACCAACTCTTTCGGACAAGGAGTTTCGGTGACAACAGTTCAAATGGTCATGGCTGTCTCGGCCATTGCAAATGATGGCAAAATGGTCACTCCCCGGGTAGTAAAGTCTATCTATGATAAAGGGAAAGAGTATAATTCGTCACCGCAGATCGCCGGCATGCCTATTTCAGATGAGACCGCGCAGACGTTGACCAAGATGTTAGCCACATCTTTAGAAACAGAATCATCGGATGCGTTGGTGGAGGGATATCGGGTTGCAGGCAAAACTGGAACCGCGGAAATCGCAACACCATTAGGCTATACAAGCAGCGCCACCAATGCGTCATTCGTTGGTTGGGGACCGGTAGATGATCCTCAATTTCTCGTCTATGTATGGTTAGAAAAACCAACTTCTTCTCCCTGGGGTTCCGTTGTGGCCGCCCCGGTTTTTCAGGATGTCGTGGAACGATTAGTGGTTCTAATGAATCTTCCACCAGACGATATCCGCAAGCGCTGGATGAATAGTCAATAAATTGATGCAAGCTTATAGGTTCAGGACCTGATTCAATGCTGACCCTGGCCGATGTTTTCGAAGCCTTAAGCGGTTTTCGACCTGAGCGAGCTGATCAAGTTGTTACAGAAGCGGTTGTCGATTCGCGTGAAGCCATTCAAGGATCCTTGTTTGTCGCTTTACCGGGAGAACAAGTTGACGGTCACGATTTCGTTCAGAATGCTTTCGACAACGGGGCCATTGTTGCTCTGGTGCAACGAGACCCCTCTGGTTGCTATCCGGTTTTGGACCTGAATGCGGATTGGACAGCGCATGTAAGTGAGATCATTCAGACCCCATTTTGCTTGCTGGTACCGGATAGCTTGCAAGCTTTACAGAAAATCGCTCACTTCTGGCGGCGTAAACTTACTCTGCGAGTGGTTGGCATCACTGGCAGCGTGGGCAAATCGACCACCAAGGAACTGGTCACCGAAGTTTTGAGCCAACGTTACCGGACATTAAAGAACCCGGGCAATCTCAATAATGAAATTGGTTTGCCGCTGACTGTATTGCGGTTGAACGAGGACCATGACCGAGCGATTTTGGAGATGGGTTTATACGTACCCGGTGAGATCGCCTTTCTGTGCGATCTGGCGCTGCCAGAGGTCGGTGTTGTCACAAATGTCGGCATGGTTCATGCGGAACGAGCTGGATCTCAAGAATCGATTGCCAAAGGCAAGGCCGAATTGGTAAAATCTTTGCCGCCCGCTCCTGATGGCGTGGCCATACTGAATTACGATGATCCCTGGGTGCGTGCGATGGCGAGCGAGACTCGGGCTCAAGTTTTTTTCTATGGATTGGATCCTCAGGCGGAGCTCTGGGCGGATGGTGTCGAGGGGCTGGGATTGGATGGAATTCGTTTCCGTTTGCACTATCGCAGCGAAACCCTGCACCTGCGCGTTCCTCTAATCGGTCGCCATTCGGTGCATACGGCTCTAAGGGCCGCGGCGGTTGGCCTGGTCGAGGGCTTGAACTGGCAGGAAATCATTAATGGTTTGCGTTCCGGCAATGCGCAATTACGTCTGGTCACTGTCCGCGCCAAAAGCGGGGCACTCGTTCTGGATGACACATACAACGCTTCACCGCAGTCTACATTGGCGGCGCTTAACCTCCTGGAAGAGTTGGAAGGTCACAAAATTGCGGTATTGGGAGACATGCTGGAACTGGGTCAATATGAGGAGCAGGGGCATGAGATGGTCGGCGCTCGGGCAGCTGAAGTGGTGGATGAGCTGTTCACCGTCGGAGAACGGGCCCGCATCATCGCCCGAGCGGCTTTTCAAGCCGGACTAACGGAGGAAGTTATCCACGAATTTGAGAATTCAGACCAGGCGATTGAACATCTAATCGAGCGGCTTGGCGCCGAAGATGTGGTTCTCGTGAAGGGTTCCCATGGGATGCGCATGGATCGAATTGTTGCAGCCCTGGAGGAAAGTTCATGAGCCAAGCCCCCATGGCGTTGGCTTTGGCCGGATTCAGTTTCATGTTAACTGTGATCTGGGGTACGCCGCTATTGAGGATCCTGAGGCACTTTAAAATCGGTGAGATAATCCGGGTTGAGGGGCCGGAACGTCACTACACCAAGTTTGGCACGCCTACCATGGGTGGAGTGATGATCGTTCTGCCAGTAGCCTTGATCACGATTTTGCTGAACGCTGGATCTCTCATCGGGCTTACCGTTCTGGGACGGTCTGTCCTGGTGCCGCTAGGAGTGATGGGGATTTATTCCATCCTCGGCGCAATCGATGATTGGGAAGGAATCCGCGGACGCCGGCCTGGCCAGGGAATGAGAGCCAGAACCAAGTTTCTTCTTCAGGTGCTATTTGCCCTGGCGACCGCGCTCGGGCTGAATTATGTGTTAGATGTGCCGCATTTATTTATCCCGGGTGTACCGGTAGAGCTGGATCTTGGTTTATTTTATGTGCCGATCGCCATGTTCATCATCGTGAGCACTTCAAACGCGGTGAATCTAACGGATGGTTTAGATGGCTTATCCGGTCTGATCGCGGCAACCGCCTTTGCTGGCTTTGGCGCCATCGCCTTGCTCCAGCAACAGGTCTTCCTGGCTCGTTTTTGCTTCACGCTGGTCGGGGCGTTATTTGGTTTTTTATGGTTCAATGTCCATCCGGCGGAGCTTTTCATGGGAGACACCGGATCGCTTTCCTTGGGAGCTACCCTGGGGGTCGTCGCGCTAATGACGGGCCAGTGGGTGCTTCTCCTGGTGATTGCGGTTATTCCATTCAGCGAAACGTTGAGCGTGCTTTTACAGGTCTTGTATTTCAAATTAACGGGAGGCCGGCGGTTATTTAAGATGGCGCCGTTACACCATCATTTTGAATTGTCGGGCTGGAGCGAAACCCAGGTGGTGCAGCGATTTTGGCTAATTGGCCTGTTGTTTGCCATGGTAGGCGTGGCGATGGCAGTTGTGTAAAGTGAATTGACGGAAATCAGCTTCGTAAAACAGAAATCTGGTGGATCCGAACGAATGAGAGATTGGTCTGGTCAGCGTGTGGTGGTCATCGGGGCGGCCCGGCAGGGGCTGGCCTTAACGCGCTACCTGGAGAGCCACGGCGCCAGGGTGACCCTCACTGACCGCCGTTCGTATGAGGATCTGCGTGCAGCTCGCCAAGCCTTGTCGGACCTATCTGTAGAATGGGTGCTTGGGGACCATCCGGCAAGTTTGCTACAGGATGCGGATCTGCTGTGTCCTTCAGGAGGCGTGCCACTCAACCTGCCGCTCCTGACAGAAGCAAAGAGGCGTGGTATTCCTCTGTCCAACGATTCGCAGATTTTTTTGGAGGCGGCGCCCTGCCGGGTAGTTGGAATTACTGGCTCGGCTGGTAAAACGACCACCACGAGCCTGGCCGGCAGAATCGCCGAGAAGTCCTTTTCTTTGCCCGACAAGAGTTCTCCCTATTCAGGGCTCTGGGTGGGCGGCAACATTGGTAATCCATTGATCAGCGATTTGGACAGGATGCACCCGGGCGATTTGGTAGTGATGGAGTTATCGAGCTTCCAGCTGGAGTTGATGACTTGCTCTCCGCAGGTAGCTGCTGTTCTAAATGTGACGCCAAATCATTTGGACCGGCACGGCACGATGGCGGCATATATTGCGGCAAAAGCGAGGATTCTTGCCTTTCAAACCCCGGAGGATGTCGCCGTTCTAGGCTTTGGAGATCCGGTTGCGCGCTCTTTCCAGGAAAATACCAGGGCCAAGATCATCTTCTTTGGATTGGAGGAACCTGCTTCTGGCCATATGGCGGTTTACCTGCGTGGTGATGAGATTGTCTTGCGGGATGACCGGCGGGAAGAGGCGCTACTGTCGCGCCGTGAGGTTAATCTGCCTGGTGAGCATAATTTATTGAATGTATTGGCTGCCTGCGCGCTGGCTTACGCGGCCAATTTACCCGTGGAAACCATGCGCGCCGGAGTGACTGGCTTTTCCGGGCTACCTCATCGCCTGGAATTTATACGGTCCTGGGGTGGCGCAGATTGGTATAACGATTCGATTGCTACTGCCCCCGAAAGAGCTATGGCTGCCATCAACTCCTTCGAACGACCAATCGTCCTTCTGGCCGGAGGCCGGGATAAGGATTTACCCTGGGAGGAATTTGCCAGGTTGGTGATCAAGCAGGTGGATCACCTGATCCTGTTTGGTGAGGCCGCAGAGAAGATTGTCCGGTCGCTAGATGGGATTTCATTGAACGGATATGGGGATGAACGGCGGCCGTATACCATAGATCGTTTTGATCGGCTGCACCAGGCGGTGATCGCGGCTTCCAAAATCGTTGAAAAGGACGATATCGTGCTGCTTTCGCCGGGCGGCACAAGTTTTGATGAATTTCGTGATTTTGAGGAACGAGGAGAATCTTTTAAGAAATGGGTACAGGAACTCCCTTAGAACTTGGAAGGAATATGGCCCGTCCTGCTGCGGGAAGAACCACCGTTGTGAAAAAATCGGTTCGCCTGGGTATTGACGTCCCGATGCTGCTGGTGGTGGTAACCCTGGTGATCTTTGGCTTGCTGATGGTGTACTCAGCCAGCTGGGATTATTCTATAGTTGTGCTGGACGAAGCGCCGATTTACATGTTTACGCGGCAATTGATGTGGCTGGGAGTAGGGTGTGCGTTTGCATTTCTTTTTACCTGGATCAACTACCATCGTTGGCAAAAATTTGCTGTCCTGGCTATGGGAGTGACCGTACTTGGATTGCTCGGCGTTCTGTTTTCAAACCAGGTAATCAATAATGCGGCCCGGACGATTTTTGGCGGTTCCGGCCAGCCCTCTGAAGCCGCGAAATTGGTTATTGTTATCTACCTGTCGGTCTGGCTCTATGCAAAGCGAGAACAGCTGAGCGATATCAGTTTCGGTCTGCTGCCCCTCGGTGGAATATTAGGCATCCTGGGCGGTCTAATCCTGCTGCAGCCCGATTTGAGCGCTGCTACTACACTATTTATTTTGGGCGGGATATTGTTCTTCCTGGCAGGCAGTGATATGCGCCAGATATTAATCCTGCTGATTGTGGGTTTGTTGATCGGATGGGTCGTATTCCGGCTGCACCCAACCGGCCGATATCGGATGGATGCCTATCTGCTAAGCTTTAGCGATCTGACGAAGGCACCTGTACATTTGTCTCGCGCCCTCGAAGCCATCGTCAAGGGTGGCTGGTTCGGGGTTGGCATTGGCCGTGCAGATACCAAGCTTACCGGATTACCGGTCCCTCCAACGGACAGTATTTTTGCGGTTGTAGGGGAAGAAACTGGCATCTTCGGGGCTTCTGCTCTGGTCGGCTTGTATGTCTTGTTACTTTGGCGTGGTCTTAAGATCGCAAACCAGGCGCCGGATGGATTGGGGAGATTGCTTGCCTCCGGGCTGAGCCTGTGGCTGGCCATGGAAGCTTTGATTAATATGGCTGTCATCGTTGGTCTTGTACCGTTTGCCGGTAACGCTTTACCGTTTATAAGTTATGGTGGCTCTAATCTGGTGGTCTCATTGGCGGCGATTGGTATCCTTCAAAATATTGCACGCATGTCTTCACGGATTCAGGAAGACGAGGAGAGAAC
>Ga0209640_10004386_pt1 | contig 12383 bp, 9 predicted proteins | sample RifCSP10_1_FD_184018 | JGI IMG/M metagenome (GOLD analysis project Ga0209640, IMG submission 184018) | Soil microbial communities from Rifle, Colorado - Rifle CSP2_sed 10_1 (SPAdes) (version 2) | ecosystem: Environmental > Terrestrial > Deep subsurface > Rock core/Sediment | place: Rifle... | reverse complement strand
ATTGGGCAATGACGTCGTACGATGGTCCGGCGAGGCCATACGGCGGCGCCCCGAGGGCCGCTGCCTGCCAGACCAGCGCCGCTGCGGCAAAACAGAGCGGGAGTTTGCGTGTCATAGCGCTCGCGTCCTTCACCGCTTCACATCGGTCGATCAGAAACGTCCGGTCGCCGATAGATGAAGGCGGTTCCGGACAAATCCCTCATTGTCGGCGGACGACGCAACCCGAGTCCGATTGTATTCGCCGGTCAGCGACAAATTATTGGTCAATCGCAGGGTTGCCGCCAGCGCCGAAGACAGCCACGTGTCGTCGCGTCTGATGCCGTAAAACTCGTGACTCGCGCCGGCGAGCGCCGCATCCGCCGACAGCCAATCGGCGAAGCGATGTTTCATGCCGACTCTTGCGCTCGATTGGACGGACGCCGAGGCCATCGGCAGCGTCGTCTCCTCGATGGTCCGGTCCAGCGACAGCGAAAGCTCGGTCCGCTGCGTCACGGCCCACCGCAACGCGCTTCCGGCGCCAGGCGTCCTCACGTCGCGCAGTCGCGCATCATCGTAGTTCTGTGACATGTAGCCGGCGAAGATCTCGGCATGGACCGATTGGAACGGGCCGACGGTTACGCCGGCGACCAGCCGGTAGCCGTGCGAGGAACGGCGAGAGCCTTGGTCGTCGGCGCGGTGGCTGTAACGGCGCACGTCGACCGCGCCCCGCACGAACGGGTCGAGCTTGTCGGCAATCCGATAGCCGATGCGACCGCCGCCGGTGTAAAGGGTGCGGTCGCGATCGTCGTTGTTTATCTCGCCGGTGGGGGACCGCACGTCCTCGTAATTGAGCCGCTCGAAACGCCCTCCGGCCGTGATCGACACTGCGTCGAATCGGTGAAAGGCGCCCCAGTAGCTGCGCCAATCCAAGTACCGCGTCGGCTCGGTGCCGTGCACCTCGTCGGGTGACTCCCGTTCCTCGTGATCGCGGCCGAACCAGATGCCGCCGAACAGATTGGTGTCGTTCGAAAGGTCGAGCCGGCCCTCCGCCGAGCCGTTCATGTCGTCGAACCGCTCGTCGCCGTTGTGCAGGTAACGCGCGAACTCGCCGCCTGCCTGCCACCGCAGATAATGGGCCTGCCAATTGGACTCGGCCCGCAGCGAGGGGGAAACCTCGGTGATGAAGTCGGACTTCCGGTCGGTCGCGGTGGAAAAAATGTTGTCGTCGTAGGCTTCCGCCACGTCGAGCACGGCGATGTAGCGAAACAGGCCCTGCGGCACCGGTTGCGGCGCGTCGTCGAACGCAGCCTCGTGTTTGGCAATCTGCGCTGGTTTCAAATCAACCGGATGCGGGACTTCGTCCCCGGCCGCATCGCTGAAAATGTACTGCCGATCCGACCCATCGGCATTTCCTGCGGCGAACGCAACGATCAATGCACCCGCGACCGCGGGAAGGTGGACGCCACGGCGGCACTGCCGGAACCTCGATGACCACCCCAACCCGAACCCAACGATAAGATCAACGGACTCGGTTGAACGATACTTGGTTGGAATCGCCGTGTAAAACTCGGGTGATTCGCGGATGATGCCCGGTGCGGATCATCCGCCCAGCGCGGCGCGCAGCGCGCGCTCGGTGTAGTCGCCGGTGCGGTCGAGCCGCGCGGTGATGTCTCCGGCCTTCAATACCAGCACCGCATCGGCGATGGAGAGCACCTCGATCATTTCGGAGGAGGCGAACACCACGCCGCCATTGTCGTCGGCGAACTTTCGGATCAGCCGGTGGATCTGCGCCTTGGCGCCGACGTCGATGCCGTGGGTTGGCTCATCCAGCAAGAGCACGCGGGTATTGCCGGCGAGCCAGCGCGCGAACATCACCTTCTGCTGGTTGCCGCCGGACAATTCGCGCACCGGGCGCGCCGGGTCGCGCGGCCGTATGTCGAGCGCGTCCATGAGTTTTGCAACCAGCCCATCGAGCGCACGGCCGGCCACGCGCCCGAGGCTCGGCAGCGCGATGTTGTCGCGCACGCTCATGCCCATGACGAGGCCTTGGGCGCGTTCGCCCGGCACGAACCCGATCCTGCGGCCGATCGCGGTCGCCGGATCGCCATACAGCGACTTGAGCAATGCAGTGGCGCCGCTGCCGAGCAGGCCCGCGAGCCCGATGATCTCGCGCTCGCGCAGCACCAGGCGATTGTCGCCGAGCAGCGGCGCGCCGAAATCCAGCGCATGCGGCCGGCGCAGCTCTTCGAGGTCGCGCCCGGTCATCAGCTGGATCAGCCGCTCCTTGTCCGCCGCACTGGGTTGCAGCGTGTCGACAACGCGGCCGTCGCGCATGACCGTGATGCGGTCGGAGATTGCCAGCACCTCATCCAGGCGGTGCGAGATGAAAACGATCCCCACGCCATCGCGCTTGAGGCCGGCAATCACCTCGAACAAGCGCGCGACCTCGCGCGCTTCAAGCGCCGCGGTCGGCTCATCGAGCACCAGTATCTTGGCCTCATGCGCCAGCGCGCGGGCGATCACCACGAGCTGACGCTCGGCCAAGCCCAGCCGGTCGACCCGAACGCGGGGATCGATGGCGATGCTGAGCCGCGCCAGCAGCGCGCTGGCGGTCGCATTCATCCGACGGGTATCGATCATGCCGAGCCCGCGCGTCGGCTCCTGGCCCAGCATCACGTTCTCGGCCACGGTAGCCGCCGGCACGACGCGCATCTCCTGCGGGATCAGCACGACCCCGGCGGCGATCGCATCGCGCGGGCTGTCGAAGCGGCAGATTTTGTCCGCTATCTGAATCGTGCCCGAGTCCGGCGCGTGCACGCCGGAGAGAATTTTGATCAACGTCGATTTGCCCGCGCCGTTCTCGCCGACCAGCCCGTGCACCGCGCCGGCGGCAAGCGTGAACGTGACATCGTCCAGCGCGCGGGTCGCGCCGAAGCGCTTGGATATGTGCGAAAGGACGGCGAGCGCGTCTGCTGCCATGGCGGGACTATAGCTTGCCGCGCGGCACGATGCGGATCGGCGTCGCGGTGAAGCGCGCGAGCGTCGCCACGGCTTCCTCCGGCGGCACCGGGCTCTGCTCGGACTCGCTGATCACGATCTCGCGCACCGGAATGCGCTTTGCGTTCAGCGCTTCCAAGGTGGTCAGCGTATGGCTGATGGTGCCGAGATAAGAACCGGCGACAAGAATGGCTGGGATCGCCAGCGCAGCGATCCAGTCGCGCACCGTGTGCGTCGCATCGAGCGGGGCCATAACGCCGCCGACGCCTTCGATGAAAACATCGTCGGCCTTGGCGGACCGGCAAAACGCGACAAGGTCATCGAACGGAATCAATCGCCGCTCGCGCGCCGCTGCCATGTCCGGCGACAAAGGATCGCGAAACCGCCACGGCGAGATCGCGGCAATGGTCTCGGCGTTCACTGGACGGCCGAGCGCTTCCAAAAGCAGCGCGGTGTCGCTGCCCGCCGGTGCGGCGGGATCGAATCCGGTGATCACCGGTTTGAGCGCCGCAACCGCGCGCCCTGCGGCGCGCGCCTCGCGGATCAGAAGCTGGGTGACGTGGGTCTTGCCGATCTCGGTGCCGGTGGCGGTGATGAACACCGCCCTGCGGCCCATAGCCTTCGGGCGGCGGGTCGCGCTCATGCCGGGGCCAGCACCTTGGCCCGCACCGCTTCGGCGAGGCGGAGGACATCCGCCTCGTCATGCGCGGCGGTGAAGGTGAAGCGCAGCCGCGCGGTGCCCTGCGGCACGGTGGGTGGGCGGATCGCAATGACGAGGAATCCGTCATCTTCCAGCGCGCGGCTCGCGTCGAGCGCGCGGCGCGCATCGCCCAGGATCAGCGGCACGATCGCGCTGGCCGGCGCGGGCAGCCCGAGCGTCCGGCAGAACAGCGCGGCGTTGGCGACCGGGCGGGCGCACAGGTCCGGGTCGCTTTCGATGATGTCGAGCGCGGCGAGCGCGGCGGCCGCCGAAGCCGGCGGCAGGCCGGTCGAATAGACGAAGCTGCGCGCGCGGGTGCGCATCAGCTCGATCACCGGCCGCGATGCCGCAACGTAGCCGCCGTAGGAGCCCGCGGCCTTGGACAGCGTGCCCATCTGCAGCGGCACCGGCACCGGCGCATCGAACGCGAAGCTCGAACCGCGCCCGCCGCCGACCACGCCGATGCCGTGCGCATCGTCGGTCATCAGCCAGGCATCGTGGGCGGCGGCGCGTGCCGCGATTTCCGGCAGCGGCGCCAGGTCGCCGTCCATGCTGAACACGCCCTCGGTGAGCACGAGGCAGCGCCGGTTCCCATCGAATAGCGCGGCGAGGTGGTCCACGTCGTTGTGACGGAACATTCGAACTGCGGCGCCGGAGAGCTTCGCGCCGGCGAACAGGCAGGCGTGGCTCAGCGCATCGATCAGCACCAGATCGCCGGGCCCGACCAGGGTCGGAATGGCGCCGAGATTGGCGAGATAGCCCGAGCCGAACACGATTGCGTCTTCGCTGCCCTTCAGCCGCGCAATGCGTGCTTCGAGCTCGGCGAGCAGCGGATGATTGCCGGTGATCAGCCGCGACGCCCCGGCGCCGGCGCCGTAACGGTCGATCGCTTCCTTCGCGGCAGCAATCACCCGCGGGTGGTGTGTCAGGTTGAGATAGTCGTTGCAGCAGAACGAGATCAGCCGGCGCCCGTTGCGCACGATCTCGGTCGCGCCGGTGCGCGCGCTGACCGCGAGCCGACGGCGCAAATCGCCGGCTTCCAGCGCGGCGAGCTTGGCGGATGCGAATTCGTCGAGCGAGCGCATGGCCGGATGTTATCCGGCCCGCGCGCCGTCCACCATCGCGCGCGTGATGCGAGATAGATCATCCATGCCGATGGTGAGCGGCGGGGTGGTATAGATGATGTCGCGGAATGGGCGCAGCCAAACGCCGGCATCGACGAACCGCTCGGTGAGCCGTTCGGCATCGACCGGCCGGTCGAATTGAATCACGCCGATTGCGCCCATCGCGCGCACGTCGATGACGCCAGGCGCGTTTTGCGCCGGCGCAAGCTCATGCCAAAGCTGTGCTTCGATCATGGCCACCCGCTCAAGGCGCGGCTCTGCCTCGAACAGGTCGAGCGAAGCGTTGGCCGCTGCGCACGCGAGCGCATTCCCCATGTAGGTCGGCCCGTGCATCAGCGCATGCGACGGATCGTCCGCCAGGAACGTCTCGAACACCTGATCGGTCGCAACCGTCGCGGCCAGCGGCAGCGTGCCCCCGGTCAGCGCCTTGCCCAGCGTGACGATGTCGGGAACGAAGTCGGCCGCGACGCAGGCAAACAGCGCGCCGGTGCGGCCGAAGCCGGTGAATATCTCGTCGCATATGAGCAGCACGCCGTGGCGGTCGCAGGCTGCGCGGATGGCTTGCAGCGTTTCGGCGTTGTGGAACCGCATGCCGCCTGCGCCCTGCACCAGCGGCTCGACCAGAATAGCCGCTATCTCATGCGCGTTCGCGGCAAGCAGCGCGTCGAACGCCGCGGCCGTGCGCTCATCCGTCGGCAACGCGACGACGTGCTGCTGCGGGAGGGAACCTTTGAACAGCCGATGCATGCCTTCCTCGGGATCGCACACGCTCATCGCGGCGAAGGTGTCGCCGTGATAGCCGCCGAGGAAGCCCACGAACCGCGTGCGCCGCTCGCCGCGGTTGAGCCAATACTGCACCGCCATCTTCATGGCGATCTCGATCGCGACCGAGCCGGATTCGGAGAAGAACACGCGGTTGAGCGTGCCCGGCAGCACGGCGGCGAGCCGTGCTGCGAGCCGGTATGCCGGTTCGTGCGCCAGCCCGCCCAGCATGATATGCGGCAGCCGTGCAAGCTGATCACGGATTGCCGCCTCGATGTGCGGATGGCGGTAGCCGTGTGCGACGGTCCACCAGGAGGCGATACCGTCGATCAGCTCGCGGCCGTCGGCGAGCTTCAATCGCACGCCGTCGGCCGCCACCACCGGCAGCGGCGGCCGCGCGGTTTTCATCTGCGTGTAGGGCAGCCAGATGTGGCGCAAGCCCTCGTCCAGCCAGCGCGGCCGTGCGGCGTCGGTCAATGGCCCACCGTGGTGCCGCCGCGCATGACCGCAAGCACGGTCCCGTTCGGCTCTTCGGGCCGCATCAGCGGCATCGGAATTTTCCCCGCGGCGGAGCGCTAGCGCGCGGCGTGCGCTGCCATGAAGGCATGCGCCTTCGCCATCCAGGGGCTGTTCGGATCGCCGGTCGGCACCCCGGTGCCCAGATGATCGCAGCCCGGCAGCACCTCCAAACCGACAGGGGTAGCCGCCTTCTTCAGCGCGGCCATCATGTCGTCCGCCTGACGGATGAGGTGCGGGAAGTCGTTCTCGCCGCGCGCCATGAAGAACGGCGGCGGCGTGCCCTGGATGTTGAGAAGCGGGCTGGCGGCGATCTCGTTCTTCTGCTCCGGCGGGCCCAGGAAGCGCGGCCGGTTGGCGAGGCCGGAGCCTTCGCCGAACAGATAAACGCCGGATACCGGGATGCAGCCGCGGATCGCGTCGGTGGGAACGCCGTGCCGCGCCTGCCAATCGCGCCGCACCGCGAGCAGTGACGAAAGATGTCCGCCGGCCGAGCGGCCGCCCAAGAAAATGCGTTTGGGGTCGCCGCCTTTGGCGGCCACGTTCTGCACCAGCCACGCCATGGCCGTGGCGCAGTCCTCGAAGCAGGCGGGCCAGGGGTGCATCGGCGCCAAGCGGTAGCCGACGGATGCGAACATCACGCCGCGCGCGGTGAACGCGGGCGCCATGTAGCCCATCATCTCCTTGTAGCCGTTGGTCCAGCCGCCGCCGTGCATGAACGCAAGCACGGTGCCGTTCGGCTGCTTGGGCGCAAACAGCGCGATCGATTGGTAAGGATCCGAGCCGTAGAAATGATTCTCGCCCGCCAGCGGATCGATGCGGCGGATCAGATCCTCGGTGTATTGCTGCGCGAACTCCGAAACCGGGTCCTGCGCGTAATAGTCCTGGATTCGCATCAACAGCATAGCATTCCCCTGTTACCGCGCGACGCGCGGCACGATCATCTTTTCATCTTTGATGCGGCCGCGCTCGATGATCACGTCGTTGTCCAGCATCACCGTGCAATCCTTCATCGGCACGTCCAAGTGCGCGAGCGTATTGCGCGTGCCGCCGCCTTGCGTGTTGGGCCCGGTCGAGAACAGGAAATTGCCGGGGAAGGTGCGCGCCGCGGCGAGGTTGCGCTCCGGATCGTCGCCGTGCAGCGCGATCTGGTCCCAGCGCGCCTGCGGGTTCAGGCCCCATCCGAGATGCGAGATCGCGTGGCCGTCGCGGTCGCCGGGAAACCGCGCGTTCGAGTCGAGCCAGTTCGACATCAGCTTGGCGTCGAGCCCGCCCTCGATCTTGACCACGTGCCCCTCGCGCACCTCGATCCGCACCGAGTCGGTCAGATAGCGGTTGTACGGCAGCACGATCATGTCGCCGGGCTGCATGACCACGGTGCCCGTGGCGCTGCCTTCGTTCGGGAAGGTGTGTACGTGGCCGGCGCCCCAATGGTCGAACCGGCCGGGCGCTTCGGCGAAGCCGTACTGGATCATGGTCGGGTATTCGCCGCATTTGACGGTGAGGTCGGTGCCGGCATCGCTCACGACCCGCATGGTCTTGGCCTGCTGCAGCCGCTTGCCGGCGTGGATCACCGCCTCCTTCAGGCCCGGCGGCGCCATGAGGCTGTAGAGATCGTCCGGCGCGTCGATCACCATGAGGACGCGGGTGCCGGCGTCACGCACCTCCTTGAGCCATTTGGTGAACAGCGGCACGTGGAAGCAGACCAGCATGTCGGCTTCCTTGATGGCGCTGAGCGTGCCCTTGGCCTTGCCGACGGTGGCCACGCCCACCTTGTGCCACGATGGGATCGCATTGACGCAGATCTCGTAGGCGTCGGCGCCGAGATCGTCGGCCGCCGCAAACGCGGCGCGCACATACTCCGCGTGGGATTCGAGGTCGGTGAGGGCGACGATCGTCTCGCCCGGCTGCACGTTGCACAGCTCGAATTCCTTGCGGAACAGGGCCGCGAGCTTGGCGGAATTCAGTTCCTGCTTGCGCATGGCGTACCTCCGCTACGTTCGCTGTCATGCCCGCGCAAGCGGGCATCCAGTCTTACTCTGCTCCTGGATCCCCGCTTTCGCGGGGATGACACTCCGTTGGGAGTGTCACTCCGCCGCGGCGCGGATCGGCGCAGCGGTGCGTTCGGTGCCCAAGGCCGCGAGTGTGTTCGCCAGCGCATCGCCGTCCGGATCGGTCAGCGCGGCCTGGCGCGCCCGCTTCACCGCCTGCTCGGCCCATAGCGCGTCGACATTGCCGCGCGCGGCCGGCAGCACGATCTGCTCGAACACCTGGCGATAGTTCGCCGTGCCGCGGCGGTGCGTGTCGGAATAGCCTTTGCGCAGGTTCGGCAGCTCGGCGATTTCCAGCGCGAGCCCGTAGCCGCGCCCGGCGGCCGCGCGCAAGCCATCCAGCCATGTCCCGATCTCGCGATTCTCTTCGGCGTAGCGGTAGGTGCGCGGCCGCAGCGGCTTCATCTTCGCAAGTCCCCACAGGCGCACGAAGCCGAAAACCGTATCGGTCCGCACCCGCATCGCGAAATTGAACCGCATGCGCTTTTCGGATTTCTGCGCCCAGCCCATCAGCCCCCGACCCAGGGGCGGCGGCAGCACCGATGCGATCTCCTCGAAGCCGGGCTTCAGGAATTCGGTGACGCGCACCGGCTCGGTCGCTTTGGCCGCGACTTCATTGCGCACCCGCGTCATGCGGGACGCGCGGCTCTTGATGTCGGCGACGCGGATCACGTCCTCGTACGACATCCAGAGCGCGAGGTAGCGGCCGGTCTCGGCGGTGAGCTTGTAGCTGCGCGCGGCGCCGCCCGCGGCGGTGTCGGCCGCCAGGATCGGCTTCAGCCGATCGAGATACAGCTTGGCATAGCCCGGGTTCTGGTAATCGACCAGCCGGCGCACGCCTTCCTCGATGATGGTCAGCGTTTCGCCGGGGAAGCTGCGGCGCGCCTCGGCGAGCACGTCGTCGGTGTTGCCTTCGTATGCCTTGCGCTTCTTGACCGGCGCGGCCTCGGGCAGCGTGATTTCGCCCTTCATGTAGGCGATGCCGGCCCGGAAGCCGCGCAGGTTGGATTCGACGGCGACGCCGCCTTCCTTGATCGCATTCTCGAATGCGACTTCCGGGATCGGCAGGCGGCCCGATGCGGCGATCACGCCGAGCGCGACGGCGTTCAGCACCGCGCCCTTGCTCTCGGCAAGCCGCGCCATGTCGAACAGGATCGCGCGCTGGGCAATTTTCTGCGCCGCACGCTCGATCGTCGTGTGATCGATGATGCCGTCGCCCATCGCCGATTTTTCCAAGATCGAATAGATGCGATGGGTGGAGGCGATCAGCGTCGTCCGATCAGGCGTCACGAAGCCGAGCTCCAGCGCGCGTCCGGCCTCGACGATCTCAGAGGCGATCACCAGGTCGCAGCGGCCCGGCGCCGGGTAGAGCGCGAGCACCGGCGTCTTGCCGCCAAGCTGCGTGCGGGTTTCCGGGTAGATCTCGACGTAATAGGTCGTGGCGCCGGTGCGCTGGGCAACGCCGGGGATCGATGTGCTCTGTACCGGGTAATCGCTCAGGCGTGCAGCTTCGACGATCCAGTCCGTGAGAACGCCGCCGCCCTCGCCGCCGAGCGCGCCGATCAGGATCGCGATCGAGTCTGCCATTGCGCTACTCGCCGGCGGCCGGCTGCGGCATCGGCTGCACGGCGGATGCGGGGCCGCGCTCGCCTTGCAGATACGCAATCGCCTTGCGGCGCCAGCCGTCGAGCCGCAGGTCCCATGCGTTCGGGTTCTGGATCACCTCGGCGCGGAAGAACGAGGGGCACAGCACGGCGGCGTCCGCCACCTCGCCGCATAGGCCGCAGCCGACGCAGCCGTTGTTAACCGCGGCGACCGGATCCTTGCGCAGCGGATCCGGGTTCGGCTTCACGGTGAGCGACGGGCAGCCCGACAGCCGGATGCACGAGTGATCGCCGGTGCAGGTGTCCTCATCGACGCCGAAGCGGGTGCGGACCACGCGCTTGCCGGCTTTCAGATCGCGCGCCATCTGCGGCTTGATGCGCCGCTGCCGCGCGAGTTGGCATTCGGCCTCGGCGATGATGACCTTGAGGCCCTTTTCGGAGGTGCTCAGCGCTTCCTTGAGCAGCTTCCGCATCTGGCCGACCTTATAGGTGTACTGCGTCCTCACCCATTTTACGCCGACGCCGCGGAGCGCCTGCTCGATCGACATGCCGGAGCGGATGTTGCCCTGCTCATCCTTGGTGGACGGGATGTATTGCTGCCCGGTGGCCGACGAATAGCCGTTGGCCATGATGATCATGACCTGGTCGGTCTTGTTGAACATGGCGCCGGTCACGCCGGTCACAAGCCCGTTGTGCCAGAACCCGCCATCGCCCATCACGGTGACGACCCGACGATCCTCGAACGCATTGTTGACGCCGGCGGCGGACGACAGGCCCAGCCCATAACCCACCACCGTGTTGCCCATGTTGAACGGCGGCAGCATGGAGAAGGTGTGGCAGCCGATATCGCTTGCGATGTGGATCTTTCCGACGTCGCGTTCGGTGAGCTTGATGGCGCTGAACACCGGCCGCTCCGGGCAGCCGGTGCAGAACCCGGGCGGCCGCTTGGGCACCGGCATTCCCAATATCTCGGCGGCTTCCGACTTGATGCGGTCGATATTGGCGACTGCGGCGGACACCGGCCCAAGGTCTAGGCCGTTCGGCACCACGCCCTCGAGGAACTTCGCGACGCCTTTCAGCAAAACCTCGGCGGTGTATTCGCCTGCGGTCGGCAGCGGGCCCTTGCCGATCACCTGGGTGTTGACATCGGCCTTGCGCAGGATGAACGAGACGTCCTTCTCGATGTATTCCGGGAAGCCTTCCTCGACGATGAGGACGGCGCGCTTTCCGGCGCAGAAGCCGGTGATCTCGCCCGGCACCAGCGGATAGGTGACGTTGAGGCAGAAGATCGGGATGCGTGAGGCGCCGAACGCGTCGGCAAGGCCGAGCTGCTGGAGCGCGCGGATGACGGAATTGTAGAGGCCGCCCTGGCAGATGATGCCGACGTCGTCCTGCGTTCCCGCAAACAGATCGTTCAGCTTGTGCCCGACGATGAACTTCTCGGCGGCCGGAAGGCGCGCACGCACCTTGTCGGCCTCCTGATTGTAGGTAAACGGCGGCAGCGATACGCGGGTCGCGTCGAACCGTGCGGCGGGCAGCGGCGCGTTGCGCGAATGGCGTGCCGGCTTGTTGTCTTTGCACTCGAAGCTGCCAAACACGTGGCAGGCCCGAATGCGAAATTCCATCATGACGACCGAGTTGGTCGCCTCCGACATGTCGAAAGCCTGCTCGACCAGCTCGACAATGCGCGGAAGGTGCGGCCGCGGATCGAACAGCCACGCCGAGCATTTCACCGCGAACGCCTGGCTGCGCTCTTGGATGATGGACGAGCCTTCGCCGTAATCCTCGCCCAAGATGATGAGCGCGCCGCCGGTGACGCCATTGGACGCGATGTTGGAAAGCGCGTCGGCCGCGACATTGGTGCCGACCGTGGACTTCCATGCCACCGCGCCGCGCAGCGGATACTGGATCGACGCGGCGAGCATCGAGCAGGCCGCGGCCTCGTTCGCGCAGACCTCGACGTGAACGCCGAGATCCTGCATCAGGTCTTTGCCGTCCTGCATGACGTCCATGAGGTGGGATACCGGCGCGCCCTGGTAGCCGCCGACGTAGGAGACGCCGGACTGCAGCAGCGCCTTGGTGATCGCCAGGATGCCTTCGCCATGAAAGACTTGGCCGTTGCCAAGTTTCAGCGATTCGACTTCTTTGGCAAACGATCGTTCCATGGCGATTCCCGGTAAGGCAGCCTACGCGCCCACGCAAAATGCGTGGATCAAGCCGTTCAAGCCCAACGATTTAACCCAAAATATAGCATGGGCGTGGCAAGCGAGCCACGGCGAATGGGTTGCCGCTCTGCAAGCTCAGGCTGTGGTTGCAAAAATTCCCGATTTCAGGTTTTCTGCCAGCAAGTTCGGCTGACGCACGCGATGGTGTGTGCGGCCGTGCAATGGGAAAGGGGCCGGTTGAGTGCCGCATACCAACCATATGTCCCAGCGGTTGAGTCGCGTCGTGATAGTTGCAGCCGTATTGGCTTTGCCTGCAACCACCTACGCTCAAACCTTACAGCAGGAACTTAAATCGCTACTGAGCGAGCACCCGCGCATCAGGGCGGCCGAAGCCGTGTCCAAACGCGAGGCGGAGGGCGTGACGAGCGCTTTTTCCGGGTTCCTGCCAAAGGTGGCGCTCACCGGCGACTACGGGCGCGAGGAGA
>Ga0209640_10004384_pt1 | contig 12394 bp, 13 predicted proteins | sample RifCSP10_1_FD_184018 | JGI IMG/M metagenome (GOLD analysis project Ga0209640, IMG submission 184018) | Soil microbial communities from Rifle, Colorado - Rifle CSP2_sed 10_1 (SPAdes) (version 2) | ecosystem: Environmental > Terrestrial > Deep subsurface > Rock core/Sediment | place: Rifle... | reverse complement strand
CTCCCCGACGCCGACATCGACATGGCCGCGGACGCAGCGGTGAGCGCGGGCTACGGCTCGGCGGGAGAGCGCTGCATGGCGATCTCGGTCGTCGTCGCGGTGGGCGAGGCCGCCGATCCGATCGTGGACGCGATCAAGGAGCGACTGCCGAAAGTGAAGGTCGGCGACGGCCTCGACCCAGGCTCCGAGATGGGGCCGCTCATCACGCGCGCACACCGCGACAAGGTCGCGTCCTATCTCGACAGCGGGCCGGAGCAGGGAGCAACGCTCGTCGCGGACGGAAGGGAGACCAGCCCGAACGGCGACGGCTTCTTCCTCGGCGTCTCGCTGCTCGACAACGTCACGCCCGAGATGGACGCGTATCGCGACGAGATCTTCGGCCCGGTGCTCTCGGTCGTGCGCGTGCCGACCTACGACGACGCGCTGCGGCTCGTGAACGAGAACCCGTACGGAAACGGAGTCGCGCTCTTCACGCGCGACGGCGGGGTCGCGCGTCAGTTCCAGTTCGACGTGAACGTCGGGATGGTCGGGATCAACGTGCCGATTCCCGTGCCCGTGGCGTACTACTCGTTCGGCGGCTGGAAGAACTCCCTGTTCGGCGACCGTCACATCTACGGGCCGGAGGGGATCGACTTCTACACGCGGACGAAAGCAGTGACGAGCCGCTGGCCCGATCCTGCGACGAGCAAGGTCGACCTCGGGTTCCCGCAGACGCGCTAGGCGAGTGGCGTACATCCGACTGATCGACGAGGGCGAGGCCCAAGGGCTTCTCGCAGAGGAGTACGACGCCGCGGTCGAGCGCGCAGGGAAGGTCTTCAACATCCTGAAGGCGATGAGCCTCCGACCCGGCGTGCTCCGCGCGTCGATGGAGCTCTACAAGGAGATCATGTTCGGCGAGTCGGGGCTCTCGCGCCGCGAGCGCGAGCTGCTCGCGACCGTCACCTCCGCCGAGCAGAGCTGCCACTACTGAACGAAGGCTCACGCCGACGACCTCCGTGCCGAGGGCGCCGCAGACGAGGTCGCAGAGCACGCGATGCACGACTATCGCCAGGCGGACCTCACGCCACGCGAGCGCGCGTTGTGCGATTTCGCGGTCAAGCTCACGCACCTCGCGGCGGAGATCGATCAGGGCGACATCGACGCCCTACGAGCGCACGGCCTCGACGATCCAGCAATCTCGGACGCAATCCAGGTGATCGGATACTTCAACTACGTCACCCGGGTCGCGGACGGCGTGGGGATCGACGACGAGCCCGAGTGGACGACGGTGTAGTCATACCTTGACGTCACTCAAGTGGGTGACACCCGCTGCCGATAGGCAGGGCGTGGCAAGGAACGAGGACGGATTCACGCTGGTCGAGATGCTTGCCGTGATGATCGTCATGGCGGGCCTCCTCGCGATCGCCATCGGGTTCCAGACCAGCGCTCGTACGCGGGCCGGGGACGCCGTCGCGAAGTCGAACATCGATGTCGCCGTGCCGGCGTTCAACGCTTATCACCTCGACAACGACACATTCGCCGGCATGACGCTCGCGGGACTCCAGAGCTCGTACAGCGCGGGCCTCCAGGGGTTCGAGATTCTCTCGGCGGGCGCAGCGAGCTACTGCGTTCGGAGCACCGTCGAGGGGCGCTCCTGGTACAAGAACGGGCCGAGCGCGCCGATCACGGCGACGGCCTGCTCGTAGTACCGGACGCAGCACGTCTCAGCACCCGCCGATCGCCGACCCGCCGGGTGACGCCGTCCTGGTCGAAGCGCTCGAGGAGGAGCTGGGCGTCGCGCCGGCCGGTGCCTGCAAGGTCGCGGAACCGCGCGAGCGTGATGCCGTCCGCCGCCCGGCACTCGGCGATCAGCACGTCCTTCGCCACCTCGTAGGCGTCGGCGCCGATCGCATAGCCGTCGCCGAGCCGAACGAGTCGTCCCGCGGCTTCGAGAAAGCGTGCGAGCTCGTCGTCCTCGACCTTCGTCGCTCGTGCGCCCGCCGCCGCCAGCTGGGTCTCGAGCGCGGCAGCCTCCTCGCTTCGAGCGCCGAGCGAGGCGACCGCGCCGGGCAGGTAGAGCTTCGAGCCGCGGCGCTCGAAGCGAAGCAGCGGCACGACGTCCGCTGCCCACGGCTCGCTCGGCGGCGCAACACCCGGATCCAGCGGGTCGGCCTCAGCGAGCCGGGCGCCCAGCTCGCGCTCGAGCTCCGCGAGCCACTCTGCCGAGAAGACCCACGGCCCGGCGCGCATGACGCCCTCCGGGTCGCCGTCCAGCACGTGCGTCAGTGAGTCGACCAGGACCGGCGCCGAGATCGTGGCTGCGACGTCGCCGCGCTCGAGGAGCTCCATCCGCGCTTCGTCCCGATGTCGCGGTGGAGCAGGATCGAGGACCGTGCCCCCGCCGACCGTCGTCTCTGCCCGGAGGATCACGCGGTCGCCTCGCGCCGCAACGAAGGAGGCCGCGAGCCGAAGCTGCGCGAAACGCTCGCCCACGCGAACGACGCGTGCCGCCGTGTGAGCAGTCCCGAGGTGCACCTGGAGCCGGATATCGGTAGCGATGCTCTCGAGCTCTTCGAGAACGACGTCGAGACGGTAGGAGCTGGGGTACGCACCGGGAGCAACGAGGGCGTCACCGCGGCGAACATGCCTTCGCTCGACCCCTGGGAGGCTCACCGCGACACGCTGACCTGCCTCGGCACGTTCAACGTCGCGATCGTGAACCTGAACGCTGCGCACACGCACGGAGCGGCCGGCCGGCTCGACCCGCAGCTCGTCGCCCGCGCCGATCGAGCCCGACCAGAGCGTGCCGGTGACGACGGTGCCGAACCCGTGTAGCGAGAACGACCGGTCGACCCAGAGCCGCGTCGGGCGCTCTGTTCGGACACGCTCGACGTGCCCCGCGGCACGCGCGAGCGCGGCTCGGAGCTCGTCGAGCCCCTCCCCGGTCCGCGCGCTCACAGGGACGACCTCGGCGCCAGGAACGAGCTCGGCGGCCTCCGCGACCGCGAGCTCGACGATCTCGGCGTCGGCGGCGTCGACCTTCGTAACGGCGACAACGCCGTGCTCGACCCCCAGCAGACGGAGGATCGCGAGGTGCTCGTGCGTCTGCGGTCGGGCGCCCTCGCCCGCGTCGACGACGAGCAGGAAGAGGTCGATCCCGGTCGCGCCCGCGACCATCGTTCGCACGAAGCGCTCGTGTCCGGGCACGTCGACGACGGAGAGCGCGCGGCCGTCAGGGAGCTCGAGCGGCGCGTAACCCAGGTCGATCGAGATCCCACGCCGCTGCTCCTCGGGCAGGCGGTCCGTGTCCTTTCCGGTCAGAGCCCGCACGAGCCACGTCTTCCCGTGGTCGATGTGGCCGGCGGTTCCGACCGTCAGCGCCATCACAGGTGCTGCATGACGTTGATGACCGCACCGTTGGGGTCGCGAACGAAGAAGCGGCGCACGCCCCACTGCTCGAGCTCCAGGCCGATCACGTCCTCGTAGAATTCAACGGGGCGCTCGCCGTGGAGATCGGGGACGACGCGCCGAACCGTCATCGACGCGCGGCGGCTACCGCCGCGACCACCTCATCGACCTCGGCGTCCGTCAGCGTGCGGCAGTCGAGGAGCGTGCGGCCATCGCGCACGACCGCGATCACGGGAGGCTCACCAAGGCGGAGACGTTCGGCCAGCGACTCCTCGACCGCACACGCGGCGCTCGGGAGCTCGGCGAGCGGGAGCGCGCCGCCGCCGACCTTGGCGACGGTCTCCTCGACTTCGCCCCCGACGAGCTCCGCGAGTCGCTCCGCCCGCGCGCGAACCGCCTCGAGCGGCTCGTGGAGCAGGCGCAGCACTGGAATCCTGTCTCGCGTCTCGGGGTCGAGGGCGAGTGCGAGCGTCCCCTCGAGCGCGGCGAGCGTGAGCTTGTCGGCACGCAATGCTCGCTGGAGTGGATGCCGTCGCAATCGCTCGACGAGGTCAGCGCGACCGACGACGATCCCTGCCTGCGGGCCGCCGAGGAGCTTGTCGCCCGAGAAGCAGACGAGATCAGCGCCGGCGCGCAGGCTCTCGGCCGGCGTGGGCTCGTCGCCCACCGCCGCCAGCGCGCCCGAGCCGAGGTCGTCCACCAGCGGCAGCTCGTGACGTCGGGCGATCTCCGCAAGCTCGGCGAGCTGAGGCCGCTCTGAGAAGCCGACGACACGGAAGTTCGACTGGTGCACCCGCAGAAGGACCGCGGTCTCGGGGCCGATCGCTCGCTCGTAGTCCGCCGCCCGCGTGCGATTCGTCGTCCCCACCTCGACGAGCCGGGCCCCGGAGCGAGCGAGCACGTCGGGAATGCGAAAGCCGTCGCCGATCTCGATCAGCTCACCCCGCGAGACGACCACCTCACGACCCTCCGCCAAGGAAGCGAGGGCGAGCAGCACGGCAGCCGCGTTGTTGTTGACGACGAGCGCAGCCTCGCTCCCGGTCAGCCGCGTCAGCACAGCCGAAAGATGATCCTGCCGAGAGCCGCGCACGCCGAGCTCGAGGTCGTATTCGAGGTTGGAGTAGCCGCGTCCGACCTCCAGTACACGGTCGAGCGCCGCGGCAGCGAGAGGCGCACGGCCGAGGTTCGTGTGCACGAGGACTCCAGTGGCGTTGAGCACGCGGCGGAGCGACGGCCGCCGGGAGCTCCCGAGCTCCTCGAGCACAGCGTCGACGAGCGACTGCGGAGACGAGCCGTCACGGATCTGGTCGCGGGCTCGATCCAGCACTGTCCGCGCCGCCGCGACCGCCAGCTCGCGCGGCTCGCCCTCGAGTCGCTCGTCCCGAAGCAGCTCGTCGACGGAGGGCAGATCGCGCAGTCTCACGCCGAAAGTGTAGGAACGAGCTTGCGCAGAAGCGCGGTGAGCGACCCGGCCGCCGCGGCACCGACCTCGAGCACTGCCTCGTGGTCGATCTTCTCGGGCAACACACCTGCCGCCATGTTCGTGACCACCGAGATGCCGAGGCAGCGAATGCCCATGTGCCGCGCGGCGATGACCTCGGGCACCGTCGACATCCCGGCGAGGTCGCATCCGGCCGCGCGCATGAAGCGGATCTCCGCGGGCGTCTCGAACTGAGGACCGAGCCAGGCCGCGTACACGCCTTCCCTAAGCTCGAGGCCGAGGCTCGCTGCGGCCTCATGCGCGGAGCGGCGCAGCTCAGGATCGTAGGCGTCGCTCATGTCGGGGAAGCGCGGGCCGAGCGCGTCGTCGTTGGGCCCGACGAGCGGCGATGTCCCCTGAAGGTTCACGTGATCCGAGATGAGGACGAGCATCCCCGGCCGATACGTCTCGTTGATTGCACCCGCGGCGTTGGTGACGACGAGCGTCCGCACGCCGAGGCGACCGAGGACGCGAACGCCGAAGACGGCCCGGTCCGCGCCGACGCCCTCGTAGAGATGTGCACGCCCGCGCATGATCGCGACGGGTTCGCCCTGGAGATCGCCGAGGTCGAGCACTCCCGCGTGGCCGACGGCGGTGGAGACAGGCCAGCCAGGGACCTCCGCGTAGGGGATCTCGACCCGGTTCTCGAGCGCGTCGGCAAGCCCGCCGAGCCCGCTGCCGAGGATCACACCGACTCGTGGTACAGCGCTAGTGGCCTCTCTGATCCGGCGAAGGGCGTCGTCGAGCATCAGGGAGTGCCTTGTGCCACTCGGGCCTCATATGTCGAGACGACAACGTCGACCGCAGTACGAGGATCATGGGTGAGGCGAATCAGCTCCGCATCCTCCGGCGAGATCAAGCCGTCCGCGAGCATCTCGGTCCGCATCCAGTCGAGCAGCTCCTGCCAGTAGTCGGAATCGAAGAGCACGACCGGGAAGTCGCCGATCATCTCGGTCTGGATCAGCGTCAACGCCTCCCACAGCTCGTCCTGCGTTCCGAAGCCGCCGGGGAAGATCACGAACCCTTCGGCGGCCTTCACGAACATGACTTTGCGGGCGTAGAAGTGGTGGAAAGTGAGCGAGAGGTCGAGGTAGGGGTTGGACTCCTGCTCGTGCGGCAGCTCGATGTTGAATCCGACCGAGAGGCCGCCAGCCTCTCGGCAGCCGCGATTGGCAGCTTCCATCACACCGGGGCCGCCCCCAGTCACGACGGCGAACCCCGCCTCGGCGAACGCACGGCCCGTCGCACGCGCGCTCTCGTAGGTCGGCGTCCCCGCAAGGACTCGCGCCGAGCCGAAAACTGAGACCGCGGGTCGGTCGATCTCTTGCACCGCCTGAAAGCCAGCGAGGAACTCAGCAGCGATCAGCGAGACGTCGGCTGCCAGAGTCTCGTGCTCGCGCCGCAGGACGCGGCGGTCGAGCTGCGCGTCCTGGCTCACCTTTAGAAGTCTCGCTCGACGTAGGTGCCGGACACGGCGAGCGCGAGCACGCCGATGAGGCCGAGGTAGACCGTTGCGACCGCGAGGCGCCTCCCCCCGGAGAGGCGGTAGTACTCGGCGTTCACGCCGCGCTCGCGCCAGCGGCGCCACAGGTCGAGCGCACCGAGGATCACGATGAGTATCAGGATCGGATTCGGGCTGACGATGAGGAGCCCGACCATCATCACGAGGCCCGCGAACCAGATCGCGGGGTGGAGTGCGGCCGCGGCACGACCTCCGTCCAGGGGGACGATCGGGATCAGGTTGAAGAGGTTGAGGAAGAAGCCGACGAAGGCTAGGCCGATCAGGATGTCGGAGTTGGCCGCCTCGCCGGCAACCCAGAACACCGTCGCCCCAACCGAACCGAGGATCGGCCCTGCGAGCGCGACGCGGGCCTCCTTCCAGGCGTCGTCGGGAAGCTGCTTCATTCCGATCACCGCGCCGAGAAACGGGATGAAGAGCGGCGCGCTCGCGGGAACGCCTTGTCGCCGGAGCTCGATGACGTGCCCGAGCTCGTGGACGAAGATCAGGACGACGAAGCCGACCGCGAACGGGAGTCCCCAGATCCACGCGTACGCCGCGATCGACACCAGCATCGAGGCCGCGGTCGTGAACACTTTCAGCTTGAGCAAGATGGCGCCGTACTTGAGCACCAGGAATCCGAGGGCGATGATCGGAGCGGCCAGCCGGCGCACAAGGCTCCCAAGGCCCCAGCGCGGATGCACGGGCTCGTAGCCTCGCCCGCCGTCGGCCGACGATTCCGGTGTCGGGAAGCTCGGCGGCTCGGGCGCCTCGACGGGATCGAACCGCCGGTCCGGCTCGTCTACGACCCCTGGCCGATCCATTCCTCACCACCCACGTACGTCTCTTTCTTCCAGAGCGGCACCGACACCTTCAACCGATCGATCGCCTCCTGGCAAGCCGCGAGCGCCGCTGCGCGATGAGGAGCCGACACGGCGATGACGACGCTCGTCTCGCCGATCTCCACGCGCCCGACCCGATGGTGGATCGCGATCGCGCAAAGCTCGTGCCGACGCTGGAGCTCAGCCGCCAGATCGGCCATCACCTGCTCGGCCATTCCCTCGTACGCCTCGTAGTCGAGGTAGAGGACCTGGCGTCCGCGCGAGCGCGCTCGAGTCGTGCCGATAAAGGTGGCGATCCCACCGGCATCGGCGCTCCTCACCTGCCCGACGGCGGCCTCGACGGACAGTGGGGCTTCGGAGAGCAGGAATCGACCGTTGCCGCCCCCTGACACCGGGGGGATGACGGCGATCTCGTCACCGTCTGCAAGGGGCTGGCCGGGTGCCGCGTACGCCCGATTGACCGCGTAGAGCAGCCCGGGTGTCTCGTCACCGAGGCCGAGCAAGGGCCAGATGTCCCGAACAATCGCTCCGTCGACCAGCTCGAGCTCGATGCGCCCCGACCCTGCGCGCTCGCGCAGCGCTGCAAACAACCGTACCTGCACCTTCACGAAAGGAGGGTATCCGCCGGTTGCCTCCCGGCTCGTGACATGTTAGGTCCCGCACGTGGCGATTGCGCTTACGAGGGTGAATCTCAATGAACGGGTGTACGACGAGCTGCGTACGCGAATTCTGGCGCGCCAGCTTCGCCCGGGAACCAAGCTCAGCCTCCACGCGCTCGCCGCCGAGCTGGGCGTCTCGCGCAGCCCAGTGCACCATGCGCTGACCAGGCTCGTTTCCGAAGGCCTCCTGACGGTTCGGCCACGTCGCGGCTACTACGTCACTCCGGTGACGGCACAGGCGCTGGCGGAGGGGTACGAGGTGCGGCTCGCGCTCGAGCTGCTTGCCGCCGAGCGAACCGTCGGGGCTCTCGACCGCTCCGCGTTCGAGGTTCTCGAGACGCTGCTCGCGGCGACCGCAGTTGCGATCTCACACGAGGAGTGGGACGCGGCGAACGCCGCCTTCCACGAGTACCAGATCGACCTCGCCGGGAACGCGCTGCTGTCGAGGTTCTATCGCGAGCTGTCGGTGAACCTGATGATGGAAGTGATCCGCGCCGGACGGGTCGAGGGCCATGCGAACCTCGTGACGGAGCACGGCAGAATCGTCGAGGCCTTCGCGGCGGGAGACGCAAAAGCCGCCGAGCAAGCAATCCGCGCGCACATCGATACCGGCCGCCGCATCGCGCTCGACGCGATTCAAAGGGCAGGCGGCGTCTTGTAGCCGCATACGATGCGTTCGGTGTCAGACACCGATCTCTGTCAAGAGCAACCTGTATCGAGAGCGAGACGATGTCTCCACAAGCTGTGCCTCGGCCGGTCGCCGGGTGGGGCCGACACGACAGGACTGCTTCGGCGTCGCGTCGCGACAAGAAGCCAAGTTGTTCCAGAGTACGGTGTCTGACACCGAGGGCCATCCACCCGGCGTCGCCGAACGCCGGCTGACCGACTCCGGCATCGAGGTGAAGCCCGTCTACACGGCGGACGACCTCCCGCGTCGTGAGCTCGAGCTCCCAGGCGAGTTCCCATACACACGCGGGCCCTATCCGACCATGTACCGCGGGCGCCCGTGGACGATTCGCCAGTACGCGGGCTACGGCTCGGCCGAGGAGACGAACGCACGCTTCCGGTACCTCCTCGAGCGCGGCCAGACCGGGCTCTCGATCGCGTTCGATCTCCCCACGCAGCTGGGTTACGACTCGGACGACCCACTCGCCGCCGGCGAGGTAGGGCGCACCGGAGTCGCGATCGACTCTCTCGCCGACATGGAGGTGCTCCTCGAAGGGATCCCGCTGGACGGGGTCTCGACCTCGATGACGATCAACGCGCCGGCCGCTCTGCTGCTGCTCCTCTATGAGCTCGTCGCTGAAGGGCAGGGCGTGCCGGGCGCCAAGCTGCGAGGAACGGTCCAGAACGACGTGCTCAAGGAGTACGTCGCGCGCGGGAACTACATCTTCCCGCCGCGGCCGTCGATGCGGCTCGCGACCGATCTCTTCGCGTACTGCGCCGATCGGCTCCCAGAGTGGAACACGATCTCGATCTCCGGCTACCACATCCGCGAAGCGGGCGCGAGCGCTGCGCAAGAGCTGGCATTCACGCTCGCGAACGGCATTGCCTACTGTGAAGCAGCGGTCGCAGCGGGCCTCTCGCCCGACGACTTCGGCGAGCGGCTCTCCTTCTTCTTCAATGCGCACAACCACTTCTTCCAAGAGGTCGCGAAGTTCCGCGCCGCGCGGCGCCTGTGGGCGGAGATCATGCGAGAGCGCTTCGGCGCGACCAACCCACGTGCGGTCGCTCTTCGCTTCCACGCCCAGACGGGTGGGTCGACGCTCACCGCGCAGCAGCCCGAGAACAACATCGTGCGCGTTGCGATCCAGGCGCTCTCCGCGGTCTGCGGTGGCGCGCAGTCGATCCACACCAACTCGTTCGACGAGGCGTTGGCGCTGCCGACCGAGCATGCCGCGACCATCGCACTCCGCACGCAGCAGATCCTCGCGACGGAGACTGGCGTAGCGGACACCGCCGACCCCCTCGCCGGCTCCTTCTTCATCGAAGCCCTGACAGAGGAGCTCGAGCAGTGTTCGCGTGAGCTGATCGCGAGAGTCGACGACCTGGGCGGCGCTGTCGCGGCGATCGAGCAAGGGTGGGTGCAAGCCGAGATCGAAACATCGGCGTTCCGCTACCAATCGGAGGTCGAGTCCGGCGAGCGGGTCATCGTCGGCGTGAACAGCTTCACCGACGACGGATCCGACGAGGCGGAGCTGCTCAAGGTCGATCCGGAGATCGAGCGTCGCCAGCGCGAGCGGACGGCTCGAGTCCGCGCGGAACGCGATTCAGCCGCCGCGGAGCACACCCTCGCCGAGGTCCTGCGCGCCGCCGAAAGTGACGAGAACGTCCTGCCTGCGTTGCGCGACGCGCTTCGTGCGCACTGCACTGTTGGCGAGATTTGCGGAACTTTGCGCGCGCTTTGGGGTACATATGACGCACAACATGCGTAGCACCGTTCGGACAGCGATCGTCGCAGGAGCGCTCCTGGCTCTCGCGATCCCGCTCGCGGCGCTCGCGGCGACACGAGGGAGTGACTCAACCGGCGCCTCGCCGAGCTTCACGCGCGACGTCGCGCCGATCATCGCGGACAAGTGCGCGGGCTGTCACCAGACAGGCGGAATTGCACCGTTCCCTCTGCAGACGGCGCGTCAGATCTCGACCCGCGCGACCCTCATCGAGACGGTCGTGAAAGCGGGCCTCATGCCTCCGTGGCCACCCGGCCCGCGCTCACCCAACTACGTCGGACAGGCCCAGCGCACGCTCTCGAAGCAGCAGCGAGCGACGATCGACGCATGGGTGAAGTCGGGAGCGAAGGTCGACGGTGCCGCCCGCCCCGCCAAGCCCCCCACGCCCCCCGAGGTGCGCGAGGGAGAGACGCTCCTCGATCTGCGGATGCCGAATGCGTACCGCCCGTCGGCGCAGAAAGGCGTCACCGACGACTATCGATGCTTCCTCCTCGACCCGAAGCAGTCAGGCGACACGTTCGTAACGTCGGCCCGCATCGAGCCCAGCCAGAGGAAGGTCGTACATCACGTGATCCTCTTCCGCGTGTCGCCCTCGTATGTCGGTGCGGCCAAGGAGCTCGACGACACGACATCGGGCCCAGGCTGGTCGTGCTTCGGCGGGACGGGGCTTCCCGCAGGTGATGGGCCGGTCGTCGACTCGTTCAACGACGCGAACTGGGTCGCAGCGTGGGCGCCCGGATGGGGCGGCAACCGGCTTCCCGAGGGGACGGGTGTCGTGCTTCCTGCGGGCAGCCAGATCGTGATGCAGGTGCACTACAACCTGCTGAACGGCCGCGCACCGGATCGCTCCCGCGCCCTTCTCACCGTGGCGCCCGCATCTGCGGCATTGACTCCCCTTCGTACAATCCTGATGCCCGGACCTGTGGAGCTCGCCTGCGCCAAGGGCGAGCAGGGTCGGCTCTGTGAAAGGAACGAGGCGCTCTTCGATCTCGGTCGGAAATACGGCTCGGAGGCGGTGTTCGCACCTGCCGGCCTCCTTATTCTCTGCCGCGGTAGCGCCACGACGCCCACGCCGAGCGCAACCTCGACCTGCGATCGCCAGATCAGTTCGCCGACGACGATCCACATCGCCGTGGGGCACATGCACCTGCTCGGAGCGGCTATCCGGCTCGAGCTCAACCCTGGGACGCCGCGAGCGCGAGTGCTGCTCGACATCCCGCGCTGGGATTTCCACTGGCAGAACGCCTACACGCTTACCAAGCCTGTCCGCGCCGAGCCGGGCGACGTTGTCCGCGTGACCTGCCGCCACGACGTGCGCAAGCGCGTGCGGGGCGAGCACGGCATTCCGAAGGCCCCGCGGTACGTCCTCTGGGGCGAGGGCACGACGGACGAAATGTGCCTGGGAATCCTCCAGGTGACGCGCGGCTGATCGGCGTTACGACTCGCGCCGGCGCTTGCGCTTCTCGAGGTACCGCGGATCTTCGCTTCTTCGACGCGACGGATGATCTCGACGACTTCCGGGTCGGGCTCACGCCATTTGCGTCCCGGCGGCGCCGGCACGCGATAGATGACTCCTTTGCGGAGTACTCCGCGCCTCGGCAATGGTTCCGCGTCAAACATCGTCTGCACCGGATAGCGCCAAAGCCGTCACGATTGCTCCACCGATGCGAGTCCTCCTCGTCTCCCAGATGTACCCAGGCCAGAATGACCCCGACCTGGGAGTGTTCGTTGCGAGCCTCGAGCACGAGCTAGCTGAGCGCGGCCACGACATCGAGCGGGCAGTCGTCGATCGCCGCGCCGGCGGGCGAAGGCGGCATCTCGAACTCGCGCGCGACACGCGACGCGCCGCACGGCGTTTCCGACCGGATGTCGTCTACGCGCACTTCCTCGTGCCGGCCGGTCTCGTCGCGGCGCTGGCGTCTCGCGCTCCGCTCGTCGTCACCGCACATGGACAGGACGTGGCAAATGTTGGATCCGTGGGCGGCGCGCGTGCAGCCACGCGCTACGTCGTCCGTCGATCCGCAGCCGTCATCGCCGTCTCCGACTGGCTCCGCAAGGAGCTCGGAAACGCCGTCCCC
>Ga0209640_10004383_pt1 | contig 12395 bp, 13 predicted proteins | sample RifCSP10_1_FD_184018 | JGI IMG/M metagenome (GOLD analysis project Ga0209640, IMG submission 184018) | Soil microbial communities from Rifle, Colorado - Rifle CSP2_sed 10_1 (SPAdes) (version 2) | ecosystem: Environmental > Terrestrial > Deep subsurface > Rock core/Sediment | place: Rifle... | reverse complement strand
GAGGTCGACGAGTGCGTCGAGGTCAGCGACACGAGCGTCGGCGTTCTCGGCACTGTCTGCGCCGGGGATGCAGACAAGACCTTCGAGTACTCGCTCACGTTCGGCACACAGGGCACCGGCGCAGACGTCGTCGTGGAGTGTGGCGAGAACACGTACGACAACACCGCCAGCTTCGTCACCGGTGACACGGAGACGACCGGCTCGGACGGGGAGACGGTCACGATCACCGTCGAGTGCGCGCCGCCGCCTCCTCCTCCTCCGCCTCCTCCTCCGCCTCCTCCTCCGCCGCCGCCGCCTCCGCCGGCACCGACGTTCATCGACCTCGTGATCGTCAAGGACGCGAGCTCGCCGACGGCCCTGAACGGCACCGTGAACTACCGGATGACCGTGAGCAACAAGGGGCCGAACACGGCGACGAACGTGCAGCTGGCCGATCCGGCTCCGGCGGGGATCACGTACCTGACGGCGTCGCCGGCGCAGGGCACCTGCTCCGTGACCCCGTCGCTCATCACGTGCAGCCTGGGGACGGTCAACGTCGGTCAGACGGTGACGATCGACGTCACGGCAAGGGCGACCGCCGTCGGAACGCACACGAACACGGCGACGGTCGCGGGTGAGGGCGGTCCCGAGACGAACCCGGCGGACAACGTCGACTCGGCGCAGACGATCGTGCCGCAGCCGATCACCCCGCCGACGCCGAAGCCCAAGCCGAAGCCCAAGCCGAAGCCGGTGTCGAAGGTGTGCCTGGCGCTGACGGTGAAGCCGAAGTCGATCACGGCCGACGGCAAGCCGGACAAGGTCCGGGTGCTCGTCACCTCCGGCAAGAAGCGCGAGCGGGGCATCCGCGTGATCGTGTCCGGCGCGGGCGTCCGCAAGGCCGGCAGGACCGGCAAGAACGGCGTCGTGGTGCTGACGATCAACCCGACGAAGACGGGCCTGATCACGATCACCGCGAGAGAGAAGAACCGCGAGATCTGCGGTCCGAAGCGGATCGGCGTGGTCGGAGTGTTCCTCCCGCCCCTCACGGGCTAGCCGCATCTTCCGCACCTGATCGCGCCTGAGGCGGTCATTTTGCCTGCGTAGAGGCCATTCTGGGCCGAGTCCCGTTCTGGCAAAGTCTGGGCGTGATCTTGGCTGTTACACCGTCCGATGGGCCTCCTATCGTTATGGCAACATGTTCCTGAAGGAGACCCGGGTTCGCCGCGGCGAGCGCACCTACACCTACCTGCAGCTGGTGGAGGGCTACCGGGACGAGCGGGGCCGGGTGCGGATGCGCGTCGTGGCAAACCTCGGCCGGCTGGAGAAGCTCAAGGCCTCCGGCGAGCTCGACCGGCTGGCGGCTGCCTTCGCCCGCAAGGACCCGCCGCCGGCGGGGACGCGCCGGCTCGTGGGGGCGCTGCCCCTGGTGGCCCACTACCTGCGCCGGCTGGGACTGGTCGAGGCCGTCGACCACGCCTGCCCGGGCAAGGGCCGCGCCCAGCTCACCCACGGCGAGGTCGTGGCCGCGCTCGTCTGTAACCGCCTCACCGACCCCCGCCCGCTCTACGACGTCTGCGGCTGGGCCGAGCGGGCGGGCGCGCACGCGCTGCTGGGGACACCCCCGGCGCTGCTCAACGACGATCGCCTCGGCCGCGCCCTCGACGCGCTCGCGCGCGAGGTCGAGCAGGTCAGGGGCGCGCTCGCCCTGCGCGCGCTCGAGCGCTTCGGGATCACGCCGGCGCGCATCCACTGGGACTACACCTCGGTCGCCGTCGAGGGCACCCACGCCGGCTCGGTGCTCGTCCGCTACGGCCACTCCTCCGACCGGCGCTCGCATCTGAAGCAGGTGAAGCTCGGCCAAGCGGCGACCGAGGACGGCGTCGCCTTCTACCACACGGTCGAACAGGGAGCGCGCAACGAGACGGCCTGCGTGGTCGAGACGATGGAGCAGCTGCGGCGGGCGCTCCGGCACGACCGCTTCCTACTCTGCGGCGACACCGCGCTCGTCTCGCAGGCCAACCTGGCCGCGCTCCACCGCGACAGCATCTCCTTCCTGGCGCCGCTGCCCACCGCCTGGGGCTACGAGCGGCGCTACCTCGAGGAGGTCGGCCCCGACCGCCTGCAGCCGCTGAGCTACGTCAGCGCCCGCCAGCAGCGGCTGCCTGCTGAGCGCAGGACGCGCTACCGCGGCTGCGAGCTCGCCTGGCCACTCACCCTCGACAGCGGCGGGATCGTCCCGCTGCGGGCGCTCTTCGTCCACTCCTCTGAGGAGGAGGCCGCCTGCCGAGCCAGCCGCACGAAGCAGCTCGCCCGCGCCGAGGAGGCGCTTGCCCGGATCGAGCGCGGCCTCGGCGGCCGCCACTACGCCGACCGGGCCGCCGTCGAGCGTCGCCTCGCCAAGCTCCTCGACGGCAGCCCCGGCCGCTTCCTGCGCGCCGAGGCGGGCGACAAGGACGGCAAGCCGACCCTCCGCTTCTGGCGCGACGAAGAGGCGATCCGCGAGGCCGAGCGCATGGACGGCATCTATTGCCTGATCACCAACCTCCCCGCCGAGCAGGCCGACCCCTCCACCCTGCTCGCCTGGTACAAGGAGCAGCAGCGGGTCGAGCACGCCCACCGCCTGCTCAAGGGCGAGCTGAAGGTACGGCCGCTCTTCGTCCAAAACGACGAGCGGATCGTCGCCCTGCTCGCGGTCTGCGCCTTCGCCCTCCTCCTCTACACCCTGATCGAGCACGACGCCCGCCGCCTCTATCCCGACGGTCTCGCCGCCCTCGGCGAGCGCCGCCGCGGGCCCGCCACCGCCCGCAGCGTCTTCGCGCTCCTCGACCAGCTCGAGCTCCACCACCAGCCGGGAGGCGACCCCCAACTGGAAGGGCCGGCCGACGCTCACGAACTGCTGCAGCGGCTGACGGCGAACTGACCCGCATCAGCGGAGCCAGCACGGCGGACGTGCGGAAGATGCGGCTAGCGCCCCAACGCCGCGAGCTCTGCGGCGGTCTTCGGCCGCCCGGGAACGTGGACGATCTCGAGCTTGATCCGTCCGGGTCGTAGAAGAAGAAGGCGTAGTAGCCCGGGATGTACGTGTACTCACGCGGTGGGCTCTCGATCTCTGTGCCGCGCTCGAGGGCCCACCGGTGCCGTTCGTCGACGACCTCCCGGGAGGACGCCTCGAACGCGATGTGGTGACGCCGATCCGGTACCGATTGAAGTCACCGGGTGCTTGCGCCTCGCGCAGTCCCACGGCGACACCGGTCCCCGTCAGGTACCGGATCGTCTCCCCGCGCTCGCCGACCACCTCGCCCACCCGCGCATATCCGAGCGGCGCGAGCAGCTCGCGGTAGAAGGGCAAGCTGCGCTCGATCGAGGAGACGACCAGGTCGACATGGTGGACGCCGGTGAGGCCCATCAGCGCGCGCTTCCCTCCAGCTCGTGCCAGCGACGGTAGCGAACCGCCCTGCGGGCGGTTCGCTCGTCGATGCCGCGCTCGATGAGCTCCTGGCGGATCTGGCCTTCCTGGGCCATGCGCAGGAAGAGCCACGCGATCGCGACGACGGTGACGAGCGAGCCCTCGAGCATCATGATCGAGCCGGCGAGGCTCTGGTCGGCCTCCGGCGAGAGGCCGAGGTACTCGCGGCCCGTGTCGTACACGTCGTAGAACGGCCCTCCGCCCCAGACGAAGACGTTCCCGAGCAGCGTTCCCACGAGGCGGACGCCGACGACGTAGCCGAGCTTCGCGCCGGTGCCGAACCACTCCGGGGCCGGCAGCGTCTCGAGCACGGGCAGCCAGAGCACGACTCCCGCCGCGAAGAAGCTCACGTGCTGAAGCGCGTGCACGGCTCCGTTCTCGACCGAGGCCTCGTAGAGAGCGGGGAGGTGCCAGACGGCGAGGTTCACGGCCCAGACCGGAAGCGCGACGAACGGGTTCGCGAAGACGCGGAGCTGCATGACGCCGGGCAGTGCGAGGATCGGGCGGAGGAGGGGGCCGCTCAGCCCGGCCAGGAGGCAGAGGGGCGCGAGGTCGCCGAGCAGGAGGTGCTGGACCATGTGGAACGAGAAGAGCTCTTCCTCGGCCACGGTCGCGATCGGCGAGGCGACCGCGAGGAAGAGGAGCGCGATCCCGAGCGCGAAGAGCCCGATCTTCCAGCGCGGCGCGGGCTGTCCGCGGCGCTCGAGCGTGCGAGCCCGCACGCCGTAAGCGATCGCGACGAGCGCGATCGGGAGGAGCTGGAGCGGTGCGAACGTCCAGCTCGTCAGGAGCGACGGCTCGTCCACCGCTTAACACACGGTGTCAGACACCGTGAGAACGTGTCTCCATGAGCCATGTCGCGGGCGGGCTCGGACGTAGCGTGGGGGAGCATGCGCGAGCGGTGTTCGGGAGCGTCGTCGCGTTTCGGCGGGGCTGTGGACGAATTGGTACGAAGTTGACTCGAAAGACACTTGACGCGCGACGGTGTCTGACACCGGTCTGCCCACTCGGCGCACTGTAGGGGCCCCGTAGACTCGAACCGTGGGCAACGAGCGCCAGACGTACGCCGCGGCGGGGGTCTCGATCGAGAAAGCGGACGCCGTCGTCGAGCGTCTGCGAGCTGCCGTCGAGTCGACGGGGGCGACCGCGTTCGGCGCCTTCGCCGGCCTCCATCCGCTCGACGACCGGCGCCTCCTTGCCGCGTCCACGGACTCGGTCGGGACGAAGCTGATCCTCGCCCGCCGGCGCGGCCGGCTCCGCGCTTGCGGAGCGGATCTCGCAGCCCACTGCATCAACGACGTGACGACGAGCGGCGCCGACCCGCTGATCTTCCTCGACTACGTCGCCGCGAATCGGATCGACCTCGAGCAGGTCGCGGAGCTCGTCGAGGGGGCCGCGGAGGTCTGCCGCGACTCGGGTGTGGCGCTGGTCGGGGGGGAGACGGCCGAGCTTCCCGGGGTCTACCGCGACGACGAGCTGGACTTCGCCGGGACGTGCGTGGGCGTGGTGGATCGCGACCGGGTCGTCGACGGCACGAAGGTCGAAGAGGGCGATGTCGTAGTCGGCTTCGCGTCCGCCGGCGTCCATGCGAACGGCTTCACGCTCGTCCGACGGGTGCTCGAGGACCAGGACTACGACGGAGAGGACCTGCTCGCGCCCACGCGCTGCTACCTCGCCGAGGCGCGTGCGCTCCGCGATCGCGCGCATGCCTTCGTGCACGTCACAGGCGGCGGGATCCTCGGCAATCTCTCTCGCGTGGTGCCGGACGGCCTTCGTGTCGAGATCGACTGGGACGCGTGGGACCGGCCGCCGGTCTTCGGCTGGCTGGCGCGACACGTCGAGGAGGACGAGCTGCGCCGCGTCTTCAACCTCGGGATCGGCTACTGCGCCGTCGTGCCCGATCCGGGCGACGAGCTCGTGATCGGGAGGATCGTCCTGGCGTGAGCGCCCACGTTCCAGAGGCGTCAGGCAGGCCCGCAGGCCGGCTTCGCCGTCCGAGAGGGGGCGCCGGCCAGGAGCGCGGGATCGGGGTGCTCGTCTCCGGGGAGGGGACGAACCTCCAGGCGCTGCTCGACGAGGGGCTCCCGGTCGTCGCGGTCGCCTCCAACGAGCCGGGCGTCCGGGCGCTCGAGCGTGCGGCTGCGGCCGGGGTCGCGGCGGAGGTCTTCGCGCTCGGGGACTACCCCGACCGCGAGGCACGCGACCTGGCGATGGCGGACTGGCTCGAAGCCCGCGGCGTCGAGCTCGTCGTCTGCGCCGGGTACATGCACCTCCTCACAGCGGCCTTCCTGGAGCGCTTTCCGAAGGCGGTGGTCAACGTCCATCCCGCTCCGCTTCCGGACTTTCCGGGGGCGCACCCGCTCGGGGACCTGCTCGCGGCCGGCGCTTCCGAGACGGCTGCGACCGTGCACTACGTGGACGAGGGCGTCGACACGGGCCCGGTGATCGCGAGCGAGCCCGTTCCCGTGCTCGCCGGGGACACCGTCGACTCGCTCCGGGAGCGCGTTCACGAGGCCGAGCACCGCCTCCTGCCGAACGTCGTCCGAGAGCTGTGCGCGCGCTGATCTCGGTCTACGACAAGAACGGCCTCGTCCCGTTCACGAGAGGCCTCCTCGACCTCGGCTACGAGCTCGTGGCGAGCGGCGGGACGGCGTCCGAGCTGGGGTACGCGGGACTCCCGGTGACCCTGGCCGAAGCGGTCACCGGCTTTCCAGAGATGCTGGGCGGCCGCGTGAAGACGCTGCACCCGCGCGTCCATGCCGGCATCCTCGCCCGCCGCGACTCGGACGACGACCTCCGGGAGCTGGAGGAGCACGGAATCGCGCGCTTCGACCTCGTCTGCGTCAACCTCTACCCGTTCGAGCTCGTCGCCGACCGCCTGGGCCTGGACGACGACGAGGTGATCGAGATGATCGACATCGGAGGGCCGGCGCTGCTGCGCGCGGCGGCGAAGAACCACGAAGCGGTGATCCCCTTGTGCCGCTCTCAGGACTACGACGCCGTCCTCGCGGAGCTGCGGGAGCGCGGCGGCGAGACGACGCTCGACACACGCCGGCGGCTGGCCGCGATCGCGTTCGCGCGGACCGCTGCGTACGAGTCGGCGATCGCGAGGTGGTTCCAGCGCTCGGAGCCGTTCCCGGACACGTTCGTGCCCACGTTCGACAAGGCTCTCGACCTCGCGTACGGCGAGAACCCGCACCAGCGCGCCGCCTACTACGCCGAGCGCGGGCCGCGCTCGCACCTGCTCTCGAACGTGGAGCAGCTCCACGGGAAGCAGCTCTCCTTCAACAACCTGAACGACCTCTCCGCCGCGCGCCTGGCCGTGCGCGGGCTGGATCGACCCGCATGCGTGATCGTCAAGCACGCGAACCCGTGCGGCGCCGCGATCGCCGGCACGGTCGAGGAGGCGTACGCGAAGGCGCTCGCGGCCGATCCGGTGTCGGCCTACGGCGGCGTCGTCGTGCTGAACCGCGCCGTCACCGCCGCTCTCGGCGAGACGCTCGCGCAGCAGTTCGTCGAGGTGCTCTTCGCACCCGGATTCGACGAGCAGGCGATGGAGGCGCTTGCACGGAAACCGTCGATCCGCATCCTCAACGACCTGGAGCGCCGTGAGCCGACCGGGGCTGATCGTGACTACCGCCGCGTCCTCGGCGGCCTGCTCGTCCAGGACCGCGACTGGGCGCCGGACGGGCGTGAGGGGATGAAGGTCGTGAGCGGACGTCTGTCCGAGCTCGAATGGAGCGATGCTCTCTTCGCCTGGCACGTCGTCAGGCACGTGACCTCGAACGCGATCGTCCTCGCGAAGCACGGGCAGACGGTCGGTATCGGGGCCGGTCAGATGAGTCGGGTGGACGCCGTGCGGATCGCGGTCGAGAAGGCGCACGAGCTCGGGCACGACACGGGCGGCGCGGTCCTGGCCTCGGACGCGTTCTTCCCGTTCGCGGATGGTCCGAAGCTCGCGCTCGCCGCCGGGGTGAGAGTCCTCGTCCAGCCCGGGGGGTCGAAGCGCGACGACGAGGTGATCGAGGAGGTCGCGGCCGCCCGCGCGGCGATGGTCTTCACGCACCGCCGCCACTTCAGGCACTAGGCACTGGCCCGTGCGAGGGCGGCGGGCTAGACTCGTATCAGTGCGCACGAGCCGTACCCGGAAGACGCTCACCGTCCTGGGCACGGTGCTCGGGGTCGCGTACCTCCTCGCCGGCGTCACGATCGGGCTCTGGCCGGACTACTGGGACGAGGCGAGTGTTGCCGAACAGGCTCTCTTCGTCGGCTTTTCGATCGGCGGTGGTGCTCTCCTCCTCGTGGGACTGCGCCGCTTCGAGCGCTCCCCCTGGGTCGCCGCCGCGCTTGTCTCGATCGGGGCCCTGGCCGGCGCCCTCCCCTTCTACTGGTCGCTGGCGGTGCCTCTGGCTGCGTTCGTGCTCGTCGTGCTCGGCTTCGTCCACGCCCGGCGGCTGGCCACGGCCCCGTAGCGGGGGGCCGCCGGGCGCGCCTACGCGATGCCCTCCTCCTCGTTGAGGATGTGGGCGAAGAGGGAATGAGCCTCCTCGAGCTCGATCCGGCGCCCCGCCTCGAGCTGGCGGCGCAGGTCGAGGAGGAGACTCGCCACCTCGGGGCGTGCGTCCAGCTCGGCCTCGATCCGCGTGAGCGCGCAGCCGCTCTCCCAGAAGGCGCACCCCTCGCCGGGGCAGCGCTCGGCGTGGCCCTCGGCGATCATCTCGATCGTGCACAGGGGCCGGTGCTCGACCCGGGGCTTCATCACCGCCGAGCCTTGCCTCTCCGGAGCGCGTCCTCATCGGAGGCTTCGCTGATCGTGCCGCGGGAAGGTACGGAGCCTGCGACGATGCGTGCGTGGATGCCTTCGATCTCGACGTGCGCCGTCACGTGTACTTCTCGGTCGTCGCCAACGGCAGGCCGCCGACCGTCACGGAGGCCGCCGACGCCTTGGCACGCGGGGAGGAGGAGGTCGCGGGCGCGTACCGGCGCCTGCACGACGCGCATGCGCTCGTGCTCTTCCCCGGCACGACGGACGTCTGGATGGCGAACCCCTTCTGCTTTGCGCCCACGCCGCACCGGGTGACCGCCGGCGGACGGAGCTGGACGGGGACGTGCGCCTGGGACGTGCTCGGCATCCCTGGTGCGCTCCACGCGGACGGGCTCGTCGAGTCGGAGTGCGCGTGCTGCGGCGAGGCGCTCGAGCTCGAGGTCGTGGGCGGCGAGCTGGCGCGAGGCCGCGAGCTCCTCGTCCACATCCTGGTGCCGGCACGCCGCTGGTGGGACGACATCGGCTTCACCTGAAGCACGATGGTCTACCTCCGGTCGGAGGAGCACCTCGCGCGCTGGCTCGACGCGAACGGCTGGGAGCCCGGGACCACGATCACCGCGTCGCAGACGAACGACCTCGCCCGCGCTTGGTGGTGGACGCGGCTCGATCCGGGCTGGCGCCCGCGTGCGGCCGACGAGTCGCAGGCGATCCTCGAGGGGCTCGGGCTCACGGGCGAGTTCTGGGCGCTGCGGTAGCGGCCGGACCGCCGCTGGGTCAGGCCGGCCCGAACACTCTCTCCGCACACACGCCGCAGTACGGCTGGAGCTCTCCGGCGGCGCTCTCGTACCACCTGCCGTCGGGGCCGATCGCGCGACTGCAGCGGACGCACTCGTCGCCCGCGGCCGCGATGCTCTCGGCGATTTCCGCGGCACGTGCGATATCGCCCTCGTCCACGAGGATCTCGCGCATCCCTCCGAACGAGTGCCAACCCTCGGAGTAGGCCGCTGCCTGATCGGTGCTGCGATACCAGCACGGGATTCCTTCGGCGCGAAGCGCTCCACACAGGATCTCCGCAGCGCCCTCGTCTGCGACCACCGTCAGCCTGACCGCGCCCACGAGCTCAGTCTCGCGGAAACGCGTCGCCGAAGTAGGCTTCGACGGCAGTGGCCCGCCGGGAATACCCAACGATCCTCGAGCTCGTCGGGCGGACGCCGATCGTCCGGCTCGACAGGCTCTCGCGCGAGGTGCCGGGCGAGCTCCTCGCCAAGCTCGAGTACCTGAACCCCGGCGGCTCGGTGAAGGACCGGATCGGGCTCGCGATGATCGAGGCGGCCGAGCGCGACGGCCGGCTGAAGCCGGGCGGGACGATCGTCGAGCCGACCTCGGGGAACACCGGCGTCGGCCTGGCCATGGCCGCTGCGCTGCGGGGCTACCGCTGCATCTTCGTGATGCCGGACAAGATGAGCCAGGAGAAGATCTCGATGCTGCGGGCGTACGGCTCCGAAGTCGTGATCACGCCGACCGCCGTCGACCCGCATTCCCCCGAGAGCTACTACTCGGTCTCGGATCGCCTCGCGGAGGAGATCCCGGGCGGCTTCAAGCCCGATCAGTACTCGAACCCGGCGAACCCGGACGCGCACTACGAGACCACGGGCCCGGAGATCTGGGAGCAGACCGACGATGGGCTCGTGGACGCGATCGTGATCTCCGTCGGCACCGGCGGCACCATCACCGGGGTCGGGCGCTACTTCAAGGAGCGCCGGCCGGAGGTTCGGATCGTCGGCGTCGACCCAGAGGGCTCCGTCTTCACCGAGGACGAGGAGCATCCCCAGGGGCCGTACCTGGTCGAGGGGATCGGGAAGGAGTGCTGGCCGGACGCGCTCGACCCGGCGGTGGTCGACGAGTGGGTACGAGTGTCCGACCGCGACTCGTTCCTCACGGCGCGCCGGCTGGCCCGGGAGGAGGGGCTGCTCGTGGGCGGTTCCACCGGCTCGACGGCGTGGGCAGGCATCCAGGTCGCGAAGAGGCTCGGGTCGGACGCGCGCGTGCTGATGATGTTCCCCGACTCGGGCCGCTCGTACCTGTCGAAGTTCTACGACGACAACTGGATGATCCAGTACGGCTTCGTCGAGCGGACCACCCCGGCGCCGGCCGTCGAGGAGGTGCTCCGGTTCCGGCGGGTGGGCCACGAAGTGCCGGACCTCGTCACCATCGGCTCGCACGAGAAGGTCGGCCAGGCGATCGAGGTCATGCAGCGCTACGGCATCTCCCAGCTCCCGGTCGTCCGCCACGAGCCGGTCGACTCGCTCGCCGACGTGGTCGGGTCGCTGCAGGAGCGAGGGCTGCTCGAGCGGGTCTTCCTGAACGCGGACGCGCTGAGCGAGGACGTTGCGGTCGCGATGCAGCCGCCGCTCCCGGCGGTGGACGCGGTGGCCTCGCTCGACGAGGTCTACGAGGGGCTGTCGGGCGGAAGCGGCGCCGTGGTCGTGGTGAGCGACGGCCGCCCGACGGGGATTCTCACGCGGTCCGATCTGCTCGAGTTCCTCGCCGCGCGGCGGTCACAGGTCGCGTCCTCCTAGCGTCGGCGACGGGTCTCGGGCGAAGGAGAGATCGTGGCCACCGCGGATCGTCGGATCAGGGGGATCGGCGAGGTGTCCATCCGCGTGAGGGGCCTCGACGTCATGTCCACGTTCTACGAGGACGTCGTGGGCCTCGAGGTGCTCAGGCGGGAAGAGAGCTTCGTGCTCTTCCGGATCGCCGAGGGATACGGCGGCCATTCCCAGAACCTGGCCCTGTTCGACGCGCGCGAGCACCCGCGATCGAAGCTGCCGGAGGTCGACCCGGAGCGCACGACCCTGCATCACATCGCACTCAACGTCTCGCTCGAGGACTACGACCGCGAGAGGAGGCGACTCGAAGGTCTCGGGCTGGAGGTCGAAGCGGCGGAGCACGCGTGGCTACACGTGCGCTCGCTCTACTTCCGGGACCCGGAGGGGAACCTGCTGGAGCTCGTCGCGTACGACGAGAGCGTCCGTTAGCCGTCGACGGCGGCTGCGACGGCCGAGTCGCTCCGCGGCGGCCTGCTGTGCACAGCAGACCGCCGCTTCTCGGATGGAGCAGGCCTCTCGCGGCGCACTGTCACGTAGACCGCGCCGACGACGAGCAGGGCGCCGGACAGCGTCCACGGGCTCGGGCGCTCGCCGAGGAAGAGCATCCCGAGCGCGATCGCGACGAGGGGATTCACGTACTGGTGCGTGACGACGAGCGAGATCGGCGCGACCTGCAGGAGCCAGGCGTAGGCCGTGAAGCCGACCAGCGACCCGAAGACGACGAGGTAGGCCCACGCGAGCACCGAGTCCGCTGCGAACGCCGAGGAGTCGAGCCGCCCGAGCTCACCGAACGCCAAGGAGCCGGCGAAGAGGAACGTGCCTCCCGCTGCCATCTCCCAGAAGGTCGCCACGAAGGGGTTCTGGGGAAGGGGCAGCCTGCGGGAGACGAAGGACCCCGTCGACCACGAGATGCTCGCGCCGATCATCACGGCGAGCCCGAGGGCCATCGAGCTCTCCCCGAGGCCCGGAGCGACGACGAGCACGAGCCCCGCGAGCCCGGCGAGCGTGCTCAGCTGCGTCGCCCTGGCCGGGCTCTCGCCGGCCAGGGTTCGCATCACGATGATCTGGAGCGGCACGGTCCCCACGATCATCGCGGCGACGCTCGAGTCGATCCGCGTCTCGGCGATGTGCACGACGCCGACGCCGAGCGTCAGGAGCATGAAGCCGAGGATCGCAGTGGAGCCCAGCTCGCGCCGGGTGACGCGGAGGCTCGTGCCACGGAGCGCGAGGATCGCGCCGAGCAGAGCGGCCGCCGCGAGGAAGCGCGAGCCGGCCGAGAACAGCGGCGGCGACGTCTCCACGACCACTTTGATGCCGAAGTACGTCGAGCCCCAGACCACGTAGACGACGAGGAGCACGGCCCAGACGTGCCGGACGGGGGCGGTCATGCGAAGGAGAACGTTCTCGAGGCCATGTATGTGAGAACGATCAGGTTCCCGTATCGACTCCCGGCTTTCGACGCGAGCTCCTGATCGAATCGACCGCGTCTGCTAATCGCAACTCGGCCCCGGCGCCCGCTAGAGATGAGTGATTCCACGGCGGTGGCCGTGTTTGAGGGGTTTGAGGCAGAGAGGCC
>Ga0209640_10004381_pt1 | contig 12397 bp, 13 predicted proteins | sample RifCSP10_1_FD_184018 | JGI IMG/M metagenome (GOLD analysis project Ga0209640, IMG submission 184018) | Soil microbial communities from Rifle, Colorado - Rifle CSP2_sed 10_1 (SPAdes) (version 2) | ecosystem: Environmental > Terrestrial > Deep subsurface > Rock core/Sediment | place: Rifle... | reverse complement strand
TGGAATACGAGATCAAGCGCTGCCTGGCGCCCTGCGTGGAAGCCATCTGCAGCATCGAACGCTACCGGCGGGCGGTGGAATGGCTGGGGTGCGCATGGGGTCACCCTGTGGCGCCCTCGACCCCCGTTCAAGACTATCGTTTGCATGTGAAGGCGTGGCAGCAGCATTTCGCCGGTATATTCGGCCTTGACGCGCTCGCCAGAGTGAAAGGGTTTTCGCCGGCGGAGATGGCGCTGCCGAATCACCTGGATGTCGCGTACGAATTCGTCAAGACCCTGCTCGATTGTGGATATGAGTGGGTGCTGGTGCAGGAGCACTCGATCGAGCAACCGAATGGACGAGCGCCCGAGCGCACGCATCTCCCTCATCGGTTGCGCTGCACGAACTCGGCGGGCGAATCCATCTGGATTCGCGCCATCATCAAGACGCAGGGAAGCGACACGAAACTCGTCGGACAGATGCAGCCGTACTACGAGGCAAAGAGCGTGCAGCGGTGGGACCTGGGCGGCACGGCCGTGCCGCCACTGGTGACGCAGATCGCCGACGGTGAAAATGGCGGTGTCATGATGAACGAGTTCCCGCCGAAGTACGTCGAGGTCGTTCGTGAATCCTCTGGCTCAGACACGCCGTTGATGCATGTCACCGAATACCTCGAGCACTTGTCGGCCGCGGGCGTTCGGGACGAGGACCTGCCGGTCATTCAACCACTCTTCCAGAAACGCATCTGGGATCGATTCGAGCCGGGTGCCGGCCCCGACACGCTCGCCCTCGTGATCGCCGAGCTTCGGAGGGAAGACTCACGCTTTCACGTCGAGGGTGGCAGCTGGACGAACGATATCTCGTGGGTCCGCGGCTATGACACGCTGCTCGATCCGATGCAGCGAGTCAGTTCTTTGTTCTACGAGAAAGTGCTCCGGCCGGCGCTGCCGACGACGGAACCGCGCTACCGCAACGCATTGTTTCATCTGCTGGCGTCGCAGACCAGCTGCTATCGGTATTGGGGTCAGGGTACGTGGGTGGAGTACGGGCGCGAGATCTGCCAGCGTGCGGAGCATATCCTCAATCACGATTTCTGATCGGAGCGCGCGTCAACTCCCGCCTGGCGCAGTTGTGGCCTCGAACACTCTGCAAAGACTCATCTCGACGCGCGGTGACATTCCTCATCTCAGCAGCTATCGCTGTCGTGACTCGGTGGCCCGGCGGCCTGAAGTGCAGGGGGGAGGCCACGGTGCCTGGAACGCGGCGCGGAGCCGCGCGCCGAGCTGACGAGCCGCGCCCCCGTTTGGCGCCCAGATCATCTCACGCTCCTATGATTCTTCGCCGAGCGAGTACGCGTGGAGCACGTACTGGCGGACCATCCGATGGCTATTGAAAAAGGCTCATGCTCTGCGTCACATCGCGAGAATCCGTGACAGCGTGAGCAGGCTCGGATCAAGGCGCTTCGGCGTCGCCGCGACGTCGGGAAGCGGCGTGCTCACCACGTCACCCTTGACAAGCCCAACCAACACGCCGTGCTCGCCGCGGGCCAGGCCGTCCACCGCGGCTGCGCCGAGCCGCGTTCCGAGCAACCGGTCGAAGGCCCCCGGTGCGCCGCCGCGCTGCACGTGCCCCAAGGTGGTGACACGCAGATCGAAGCCAAGGGCGTCGTGGTGCTCCGTGAAATGCCGTGCCAAGGCCGCCGCGTTGGTGCGCGCCCCTTCAGCGACGACCGCGATCGCGTGCGCTTTGCCGCGGTCGTAGGCGCGCCGGAACTCCGCAGCCACCTGGTCGGGTTCCATGTCGGCTTCGGGAATGAGCACGACCTCGGCTCCCCCAGCGATGCCGGCCATCAACGCCAGATAGCCGCAGCTCCGGCCCATTACCTCGACGAGGAAAGCCCGCTGATGTGACGACGCCGTCGTCTTCAGCCGGTCGATCGCTTCGAGCGCGATGTTCAGGGCCGTGTCGACGCCGAGGGTGATGTCGGAGCCGCTGAGATCGTTGTCGATGGTCGACGCGACACCGACGACCCGCACGCCCATCTGCGCGAGCGCATGCGCACCAGCCTGCGATCCGTTCCCGCCGATCACGACGAGCGCGTCGACGCCGTTGCGGGCGAGCGCGTCAATCGCCTTGCGGCGGGTCTCTTCGAGCGCAAACTCCGGACACCGCGCGCTGCCGAGTATCGTGCCGCCCTGCTGGATCACCCCACCGACATCACGCGCGTCCAGCGCCGTCATCGTGCCGGCCACCAGCCCGGCGTAGCCACGCCGGACACCCAGCACGTCCCAACCCTTGTCCACCCCCGTTCGGACGACGGCTCGGATCGCGGCGTTCATACCCGGTGCGTCGCCCCCACTCGTGAGGACGGCCACTCGCTTCATCGACCCAACCACTCCTTCGAGCTCATTTTCGAAGGTCGCTCAAGCGAGGTCTTGCCCCGCTGTCCCACAGACACGCCGCGTGGGGATCGTCTACCGTGCAGCCTTGCGTAGCTCCTACCTGCGACGCTCGCGACGGCGCCTCAGGTTCCACGCCACGAGGGCAAAGACCAGGAGCAGGATCACGCCGCTGAGAATCGTGACGGTTTGTGCGCTCATTCACGCCTCCTGGAGGTGTGCGCCTTCGCGGCGGGGAATGAACATGGGCACGCGCCGCTGGTACTCGCGATACTGGTCCCCGAACTGCTCGAGCATCTGCCGCTCTTCCTTGCGTGCGAGCATGGTATAGGCGACCACGATCACCGGAAACGCCACGACGGAGACGATCGTGGGCCAGTGCACGATGCCCTCCCCGAAGACAATGAGGAACAGGCCGGTGTACTGAGGGTGGCGCATCCGCGCATACACGCCGTCGGTGACAAGGCGTCTTTCGCGTCTGGCCTGATGGATCCGTCGCCACCCGTCGGCCACAAGCGTCGCGCCGGCGAAGACAATCGTATAGCCGATCATCATGGCGACGATATGAGCCAGCGGCGTACCGAAGAGCTGCGCCCAGAGATTGCCTCCCTCGGTCCACGCGAGATCGAGCCCGAGAAAGCGAGCCAGAAAGTAAATGGTCAGCGGAAACCCGTACATCTCGGCGTAGAAGGCGATGATGAATGCCTGGAGCACGCCGGCGCGTGTCCACTCCTTCCAGCTTTCGGGTGCCAGGTAGCGGTACATCAGCCACGAGATGATCACCACGACGATCGCGGCCAGGCCCCACATGCCTACGTGCATCACATCACCTCCTTGCGCCCCGGATTGTCCCGATCACTCGGGAACGCCAGCATGATCTCGTCATCACGTCATGACACGCTGACCCTTACCACGACTTCGGTGGACGCGTGGCGTTCTCGGGGGCTCATGCCCCCCAACGCTGCTGGAAGAAGTTGTAGATGGGTGTGAAGACGAGCCCCATGTAGGCGCCATAGAGAAAGCTCTCCAGAGCGCCAATCAGAAAGCCCGTGACGGTCAGCCAGCGGAAGCCCGGCAGCACAATCTCGAGGAACTGCGTCATGTGCACGGTCTCGGGCACGATCGACCCGTAGAGGATGCAGATCAGGAACGACACCTCGGTGAAGACCGCGAGCGACCACGTGACCACCTTGATGTTGAGCCTGCTCACACACGCCTCCTCGATCAGTGATGGTGATGGCCGCCGCCGGTGTCCCGCGGCGTTGGCTCATCGCGCCGCTCTCGCTCGTCGCGGCGAGGTGCGCGGTTCGATCCACCGTGGCCGCCGTGACCCCCATGCCCGCCGTGTCCGGAGTGCATCAAGATGAAGAACAAGAAGACGGCGATCCAAAACCAGTTATCTCGAAGCCATTCCATATGATGATCCCGTACAAGATTGCCTCCCCTGGACTCACCGCACCCGCCTTTGATCGGCTGTTGCGGCAGTGCCGCCTTGGTCGGCCGATCGTGAACCGAGGCATCATACGTTGGGGGCGACGACAGCGTGCCGGCGATCGGCAATCGTGAATGGAAATTAATCTTGCGCCGCGAGGTCTCGACCCGAACCTGTGGCGGAGCTGGTACGAGGCCCGCATGTCCGACTGCGGGAAAACGCGGGGCCACGCGAAAAATTATCCGTAGTCACCGATTCGCGGGCCTGACCTCCTCCGCGTTCCCCACGGCCCGGACGCCGGAACGGGACCTGCAAAGAATCCTCTCAAGGAGGGCTGCCATGGCTACCGCTGCACGCTGGATCGTCGGCATCGCCGGCCTGTTGTTCGCGCTGAGTGGGTTCATCCCGTTCACACCGCCAGTGCACGTCTGGACGGCTATCGTGTTTGGCACGGCGATCGGTACCTTTGGCTTCCTGGCAGCGGCCGAGCGATCGTGGGCAGGCGCGCTCGTCGCTCTCATGGGAATCGCCATTGTCGTCTCATCGTTCCTCGGCCTGCTCCAAACCGGGCCGGGACATATGTGGTGGAACCTCGTCATCGGCCTTGTGACGGTAGGGGTGATCCTGTTCGTCCGCGAGCCCGAGTTAAAGCGAGTGTGATTGCAGACGGCAAACAGCCGGCGTCTTCGCGGCAGGCTCGGGAGGAGGTTAACGTGACTACCGATCCCGTATGCGGCATGACCGTCGACGAGCAAAAGGCGCCGGCAACTGCGACGTACGATGGCAAGACGTACTACTTCTGCAGCCGCATCTGCAAGACGAAGTTCGAGTTGTCTCCGTTTCTCTATATCGACACACGGCCTGGCGGGTCCGGTACTCGATGAACAGGAGTCTCGACAATGAGTGAACAAGCTGCACACGGTGGAGCCTGGGCTCTTTCCGTGATCACGATCGTGGTAGTGTCCTGGATCTTTTATCGGTACTTTGCCCCGAAATCGTGGCGTGAGTGGGCCGGCGCGGGGCTGGTGCAGGCGTTCATCATCGCCCTGTATGCGGAGATGTACGGCTTCCCGCTCACGATCTATCTGCTCGTCAGATTTTTCGGGATAGACCGGGGGAATCTCAACGCCAACCTGTGGTCCACGCTGCTCGGCGTGGGCGAGGCCGGCATGTTCATCTCGATGCTGCTTGGTTACGGACTGGTGTTCCTCGGCATTGGGTTGTTCGCCGAAGGCTGGCGCGAGCTCTACCGGGCACACGAGCAGAAGCGCCTGGCCACGGACGGGTTGTACGGCGTGGTGAGGCATCCGCAGTACTTGGGCCTCTTCGTCGGGCTCCTTGGTGAAGGGGTCGTGCACTGGCCGACGGTGTTCTCGGTAGGGTTGTTTCCCTTCATCGTGTTGGCCTATGCGCTGCTCGCCCGCTCGGAGGAGCGACGGATGGTCGATGAGTTCGGAGAGGCCTACCGTGCCTACCAGCGGCGCGTCCCGATGTTCATCCCCCGCTGGGGTCAATGGCACGAGCTCGTCGATCGCATGTCGACATCGGGTGGAGAGGAGCGCCGCGCGCACTGACAACGGGCACCGTGCGGTAATACGGTCCATAGCTGAAGAGGATGGTGTCATCAGACACGCGGCTCTGGCTTAACACGATCAAGTCATCGATCATGACCGGCGGCTGCTGGGCGACAGCTGGCGCGCTACACAACATGAGCGCGGCGATTACGAGTGCGCGTGGCTCTCCTCTGCGTGCGCCTGCGGCTCTGTATACAGCGGCACAACCGCGTCTACAGGGAGATTGCCGGTCCCCTCGTTGCGGATCAGCAGTTCGCGTGCGGCCTCGATGCCGTGATGTCCAAAATCGTGCGCCGCCGCGCCGCCCGGAAACCCACGTGTGTTGATGTCAAAGCGCACCCACTGGTCGGAAGGGTCCGTCCGAGCGAAGATGGTATAACGCGTTCGAGTTCCCTCAAGCCCGACAATGCGCACATCAGGCCCTTCGCCGTTGTAGAACTCCCCCGCTATCCACTCGAGCGCGAGCGAATCGCCGGGCGGAATAATTGCGGTCTGGCCATCTGGCACTCCCTCAGCCGCCGCTGGATGTTGCACAGCCCCGGTGAAGGTCTCCACGACGCGCCAGCCGCTGGCGCTCGTGTGTGCGTCTCCGCCTTCGCCCCCAGACCGCGACCCAATCGCCTGTTCGGTGTCGACCGTCGAGACAGCACCGGTACCACCAGGACGCCCAAACCACCAGTAGCCCACCAGTGCCCCAACACCTACTGCGCCGAGCAGGACACCTGGAAGGATCAACCGGCGCGGCCACCCGCGCCTCGCTCCCGTATGCTGAGGTGGCGGCTCCGATGCGCCTAGAAGCATCGAGCCATACTGCGGCGGACCGACATCGGTCCCGGCCGGAGACGTGAGAGGAGCCCAATCGGCCGGACGATCCGGGATAGCAGATGGACGCTCCGCGGCAGACGCAGGACGCCGGACCTTCGTGCCACACTGGGCACAGAACCGGTCGCCTTCTTCCAGCGCCTCCCCACATGCGGTGCAGTAAGCCATGGTCGTCCGTAATCTACTACCGCGCTGCCTCGTAACCCTCAGGATAGTGCAGGTGCAGATCGAGTTGCGTCGTCACTTTGATCTTGCGGAACCCTGGCTCCGTCCCCGTGGATCGATAGCTGACGAGCCACTGGCGGCTGAGCAGCTCACGGAGCTCTTTCAGATATGGCTCTAAGCTCACGAACGTGAACCCTGAAAAGAACGCCATGCCACCGGTTTCGTCTGCGAGGCGGTTGAGCGCTCCCTGTCCGTAGTTCGCCGCGAGCCGGCTCACGCTCGTCAGCCCTGCGGACGGTGCATACATCGGGAAGACCGTGACGCCGCGGCGCTGCGCTTCGCGGATCGCGCGCGCGAGGTCTATGGAGTTCAGCGTATCCGGGAGCGAAAGCCCGCGCGAGACGTCGAGACCGTCGGACACGAGCAGCACCGCCCGCCGGCCCTCCGGCTGCTCGCCGAAGCGCCGCACCACGTCGGTCACTCCCATATAGGGATTGAAGGGTGCGGCGGACGCACCCTGCAAGATACGGAGCGAGGTGGCGGCAGCGCCGCGATCCTCGGTAAAGTCCTGCATCACCCGGACGGTGCCGACCGTCAGGTACGCCGTCAGCACGCGCGACCCTGGCGGCAGGTTGCGAATGAATCGTCTGAGGCCCTCCAGCTCGAGATTGACCCTCGAAACCAGGTCATCCTGGATGAGCACGGCCAGTACAAGCGGCGACTCGCTCGGCCCCCGAACCGCGGAGATCGGCTGCTCTCGGTCATCTTCCTTCACGACGAGTGCGTCGGCCGTCAGGTCGCGCGCGGCCGTCCGGGTGCGCGCGTTGTGCGGGTGGACGGTGACCGGAATCGTGACGACGGCGCCTTCGGTGGCCGCCTGCTGCTGCGTTGCTGCGTCCCCAAATGAAGACGCAGCGGCGAGCGCAATCGCCACCGCAACCGCCGAGAGGTGTCGTATCGCGTGCACGGTATGCCTCCAGACCTCGAAGCCAGTGCTCTCTATTTCGCCCCTGCACGCAAAGGTCGGACCAGACATGCGGTACCACATGTCGTCACGCCGCACGGCGCACAGGCGCATGCGTCACTCGCAGCCAGTGGACATGCTCGTAGAGCTCGACCCAGCACGCGCCCAGGGCGGCAGCAAAGAGCAGCGCCTCCAGTGGAATCTCCAGGGGTCAACCAGACGAGCGTGGCGATGAAAAGGGGCGTAGCAGCCGAGAAAGAGATGGTCACTGAGTTCGGCGAGGCATACCGCGCCTACCAGCGGCGAGTCCCGATGTTCATCCCCTGCTGGGGTCAATGGCACGAGCTTGTCGATCGAATGTCGACATCGGGTGGAGAGGAGCGCCGCGCGCACTGACGACGGGCAGGCTTGTGCCCAGCGTCGGCAAGTTCGACCAGTGACCGGTCATCGTTCTTCGCCCAGCGAGTACGCATGGGTCACGTACTGCCGGACCATGCGATGCGTGTTGAAAAAGGATCCATTCAGCGCGATGCACCGCCGCATCACCCGCACCCATCCGTCACGATCCTCGTAAAACAGCGGAGCGATGACAGCGCCAAGCTTGCGATAGAGATCGGCGGCATCGGCACGGCTCGCCTCATCACCGCCGACCGGCTCGGCGCCGCCAATGGCCCATCCCGTTACGCCTTCCACACACCCCTCACGCCACCAGCCGTCGAGCACACTGAAGCTCGGCACGCCGTTCAAGGCGGCCTTCATGCCAGACGTACCCGAGGCTTCCAGCGGCCGAAGCGGCGTGTTCAGCCACAGGTCAACGCCGGCAACGAGCGCGCCTGCCAGATCGAGGTCGTACTCGGTGAGGTACACAATGGGGACCTCGTCGCGCAGGTCCTCCGCCGCGCGCAGGATCGACCGGATGCCCTGCTTGCCGGGATCATCCTTCGGGTGTGCCTTCCCCGCAAAGACGAGCTGCAGCGGGCGTGTGCGTGCAATTGCGCGCAGCGCCGATAGATCGCTGAGCACGAGAGCGGCGCGTTTGTAGGCCGTGGCCCGTCGCGCAAAGCCCACGGTGAGCGCATCGTCCCGCAGTCGGCGCCCAGTCCGCCGGAATACCGCTTCAATGAGAGCCTCCTTGGCGCGAAGGTGCGCGGCCCACACGTCGTCCGGTGGAAGGGCCAGCGCGTTGTGCAGCATGACCGGGTCGTTGCGCCACCCTGGGATGTGGCGATCGAACAGCGTCTTAAACGGGGGGCTCGTCCACGTCCGCGCATGTACGCCGTTGGTGATCTGGTGAATCTCGTACTGCGGAAAGAGCTCGCTCGACACCTCCTGGTGTCGGAGGGCGACGCCGTTGACATAGTGACTCAGATTGAGCGCGAGGTGCGTCATATTCAAGCGATCGTGGCCGCCCAGCATCTGGAGGACCTCTCCGCTAACGAAGCTCCCCAGCGTCCGGGACACCAAGGCCCAGTCGAACTGATCGTGTCCCGCGGGGACCGGTGTATGCGTCGTGAACACCGTCCGGTTGCGTACCGGCCGGAAGTCCCAGCCGTCGCTTCGATCTTCGATACGCAACAGCTCCAGGGGCGCAAGCGCCGCATGCCCTTCGTTGAGATGGAAGGTGCGGAGGCCTGTGCAGCCGAGGGCCCGGAGCAGGCGGACGCCCCCGATGCCGAGCACCATCTCCTGCATGAGGCGATACCGGTCGTCGCCACCGTAGAGATGATCGGTGATGCGGCGATCGTCCGGAGTGTTGTCGGGCAGGTTCGTGTCCAGCAACAACACTGGAACCGTGTAGCCGCCCGATCCAACGATGTCATGCCGCCACGCACGAACGTGGACGGGCCGTTCCTCGATGTCCACCGTCACGCGCGGCTCGACGTGCTGCAGCAGCCGTTCCGGCTCCCACGGGGCGTCATGGTCGATCTGCCAGCCGTCCCGGATCTCCTGGTGGAAGTACCCTTGCCGGTGGACCAGCGAGATCCCGACGGCAGGCACATCAAGGTCTGCGCACGAGCGCAGCGTGTCGCCAGCGAGCACGCCGAGACCTCCTGAGTAGGTCGGTATGTCGTTCGACAATGCGACTTCCATCGAGAAGTACGCGACGCGGCGACTCAGCCAATCAATCGCCGCCCGCGGCTGCACGGGCGCTGCCTCGTACGCACGCGGGTGCCGGAGGAACTGCTGTTTGCAGAATTCCGAGCAGAACCAGAGGCGCTCAGTCCCATGCTCGAGCACCACGGCGCCATCCTCTACTACCGGCATTCCGCAGACGGGGTCAGTTCGTGTCATGGATCCTTCCGAGGTCACTTTCGAAGGTCGCTCAACCGGCGGTCATACTCTTCGCGGTCAAGCTCGCCACGCGCGTACCGCCGTTTCAGGATCGCTTCAGGCGAGTCTCCGCCCTGCAGAGGCGCGGGCGATGCCGCTGCCCGGGCGATTGCCCAGACGAGCAGCACCAACACGCCGAGCCCGACAATCCACCAGAGCCACATCCCGCCCATCATGACGTCTCCTCCTCCCATCATGTCCCCTCCTCGCGGGTCACTCAGGCCGTGTGCGTCCTACGTAGTGGCGCGGCTCCCGCAGGAACTGCTCCCGGCACACGTCGGAACAGAAGCGGTACGTGACGTCCTGAAAGCGGGCTTCCGGCGCCGCCTCTTCGGGGCTGACGGACATCCCGCAGACAGGATCGCGATGTTCGGCCGGGATCACCGGCCGTCCCGCGGCCAGCTCTTGCATCAGCTCTAATTCGTTCAGTAGCAGTCGCGGCAACAGAAAATGCTCGCGCACTCGCTCGCGACCTTTGTTTCCCAGATCTCGCGCATGGTCCCGATCCTTGAGGAGCGCGGCCAGCGCCCTTCCGCATTCCTCAACCCCGTTCACGAGGACGCCGCCGACGCCATCCGCCATCTGCAGCGGGATCCCGCCGGCCCGGCCGGCCACGACGGGCGTACCTTTCCACAGCGCCTCCGAGACCACTAACCCGAACCCCTCGCGGATCGACTTCTGAATCACCACCTGTGAGAGGCGCTGAAAGGCGTTGACTTCGATGTTTCCCACGCCCGTCAGGTTCGTGAAGACATGGACGGCCGGGTCCGACTGTGACGCCTCTCGCACCTGCCGGTAGACGTCCCATCCTTCGGGATCATCCAGAGCCATCGAACCCACCAGGGCGAGCTGCAGTCCAGGTATTTCCTCGCGGGCGAGGCGATAGGCGGCGATCACCCCGAGCGGGTCTTTCCATGGATCGAAGCGCGACACTTGGCTGACCAGCGGCCGATCCAGCTCGACCCCAATCCACTCGAGCACGCCGCGCGCGGTGGCGTCGGCCAGCGGCATATTCTTCGGGCTCAGCGGATCGATGGCGGGAGGCACGATCTCGACGCGCGCGATTGGGAAATCCGGTGGAACGAACTCCTCCATCGTGAACACGGCGGCGTCGAACGGCTCGAGATAGTCGTGGAGGAACGCCCACACGCTCGGGTTCGGCTGCGCCGTATCGATGTGGCACCGCCAGATCCATCGGGCGTCGCCTTTCCCGCGAAGCGACAGGATGCCGGCCGGCTGGGGGTCATGGAGAAAGACGAAGTCGTATTCCTCGGTGAGCAGCTCGGCATTGCGACGCGACGTGCCGAGATACGCCTCGCGCTCGGCCTCCGTCAGGTCGTCGGCGGCGCCTTGCAGGCCGTTGTGGATCTTCTTCGTCACCTGGAAGAAGCGTTCGTCGCCGCGGATGATCTTCCAGTGCGCGATTAACCCCAAGTCATTCAACAGGGGTACGCCCGACCGCAGCAGCTCCGAGACGCCGCCGCCGTAGGGCGTGGCGTTGACATGCAATACGCGCGCGCCACGGAGTGGCGCGGCGCATCGCACGAGATCGTCGAGGATCGCGTCCGGTGCCACGCCGCGGTAGGGCTGCAGCGACCGCGGCCCGACGTCAACCAGTTCGAGCACGGTGGCCGCTCATCGCGGTGCGGACGGTTTCGCGGCGGGCGCGGGAACCAGGAACTCGCGCCGCATGCCGAGCGCCTCGTCAGTCCGGGCGATGGACACTGCGCCGTCCCTCACCTCGCCGACGAGCGCCCGGATGGCGTCAACCGATTCCGGCACGACGATGGCTTCGTTGAAGACCTGGTAGGTGTACATCGCCTCACGTCCGTGAACCGCCAACACGTCTTCCCACAGCGCGACCTCCCAGAGATCGCCGCGCGGCCGGCCGAGATCGCGCATCAGCTCCACGGTGCTGTTGAGGGCGACGATGCCGTCGGACATGCGCACCGAGGCAATCCGTGGCGCCACTCGAAATGCGTCGAGGACCTCGTCACGGCTCGCCGGTCGCGTGAGCTCGACGATCCAGTAGTGCAGGTGGCACTGCGTGTGGGCAGCCTTCGCTGCGACCGTGATGACATCGAGATCGGGGAGCACCGTTAGCGCGTCGGGTCCCTGATGGCTGGGAATGTCCGCCTCGGGGACCACCGTATTCATGATGCCGCTGTGGTCCGCTTCCCAGGGATCGGTCGCGCGCCGAATCAACACGCCGCGTGCTTTGCCCAGCAGCCCGGCCTGCTGCAGCGCGCCGAGCGTCCGCACGGTCGCCGTCGTATTGCACGAGACGACGCGCGTGGCGTCGCGACCGAGCGCGGACGCATAGTTGGCCTGGGCAACGAAAGAATGCCCGGTCACGGCGTGCTTTTCCCCGCCCTGGAGAATGGCTTTTACGCCCGCGGCGCGGTAACGTGCCAGGTTCTTCGCGCCGATCCCCTTCGGCGTGCAGTCCACCATGACATCAATCCTGGCGAGGAGATCTTCCAACGTGCCCGCGACCGGGACTCCTGCCGCCTGCATTTCGCGCACTTTCTCCGGCACCGACGCGTACACCGGCAGGCCCAGCACGGCGGCTGTCTTGATTCGATAGTCGGTGGTCACGTCGCTGACGCCGGCAAGCTCCATGTCAGGCTGCGCGCGGACGGCGTCCGCCACGCGCTTGCCGATGACCCCGTATCCGTTCACTGCGACTCGAAGCTTCTGTGTAGCCATGCGTGCTCTTCCTTTCTCAGCG
>Ga0209640_10004380_pt1 | contig 12400 bp, 19 predicted proteins | sample RifCSP10_1_FD_184018 | JGI IMG/M metagenome (GOLD analysis project Ga0209640, IMG submission 184018) | Soil microbial communities from Rifle, Colorado - Rifle CSP2_sed 10_1 (SPAdes) (version 2) | ecosystem: Environmental > Terrestrial > Deep subsurface > Rock core/Sediment | place: Rifle... | reverse complement strand
CGCGAGCCAGTAGAGCGGTACAGCGAGGGCCACCGCGAGCGGCTCCGCCCTCTGGAGCGCGACCGCCTTCGGCACGAGCTCCCCGAGGACCACGGAGAGATACGTGAGGATCGAGAACGCGATGAGGAACGACACCGTGGTCGAGAGCGGCGGCTCCATGAGACCCGAAAGCAGGGGCTCGCCGATCGCACCGAGCAGGATCGCGGACACCGTGATCCCGACCTGGACGGTGCTGATGAAGCGCACCGGGTCGTCCATCAGGCGCAGCGCGGTGCGCGCGCCGAGGCCGCCCCGCTCCGCCCGCGCCTCGAGGCGGCTCCGGCGCGCAGTCACGAGCGCGTACTCGGCCGCCACGAAGATCGCGTTTCCGAGCACGAGCACGAACACCACGACCACCCGAAGAGTCGTGCTCATCGAGAAGAGCCCGTGCTGGTCAGAGACGGCAACGCCCCCAGAGGGGCGCTGGTACTAGGCGGTAGCTCGTCGCCCACGCGAATCAGGACGCAGTATAGGTAACCACCCCGCCGTCCTCGTGCCGCACCGCCGCGCCGTCGTGGACGAGCCGCTCGGCGTGCGAGAGCGTCTCCGCCACCGCGAAGCGCCGCGCGGCAGGCTTCAGGTCGTCGCCGAAGAGCGCGAGGGAGAGCTCGAAGCCTGTCCGCGGCACGGCTCCGAGTGCCGCGACGGTCTCCGCGAGCCGGACGCGATGGTGCTCCTGCAACGCGCGGGCACGACCGGCCGGGTCCTCGACGATGTCGCCGTGGCCGGGCAGCGCGACCGCCGGTGCGAGCTCGATCGTCCGGTCGAGAGCGGTGAGGTAGTCGCCCAGCGGGTCCGCCCGGCTCGCGGGCCAGAGACCGACGGTCGGGGTGATCTTGCCGAGGAGGTGGTCCGCGGCGATCAGGATGCCGTCCTTGAGCAGGCACAGCTGGCCGTCGGAATGTCCCGCGGCGGCGACGATGTCCCAGCCGTCGAGGTGCTCGCCGGCCTCGACGAGGATCGGATCGGGTTGATAGCGGATGTACGGCCGGTACACGGAGCCCTGACCCACGAGCTCCGCTGTGATGTCGTCAGGAGTCCCATGGAGCCGAAACCAGTCGAGGAGGCGCTCCGACCAGGCGGGGTTGCCCCAGACGAGCTCGCACTGCGCGTAGTCGAGGACGCCCTGGTAGACCGGCGCTCCGGTGAGCTCGTGGAGGTCCGCCGCCGCCCCGACGTGGTCGGGGTGGAAGTGGGTGACGAAGATCCGCGCGACCCGTCCTCCCGCCTGCTCGAGCTCGGCCTGCCAGAGCTCCTTCGCGTCAGGGAGGCCCACACCGGTGTCCACGGCCGTCCAGCCGTCCGCCCCCGGCAGCAGGTATGCGTGCACGTGCCCAGGCCGCATCGGCAGCGGCAGCGTGACCTGCCGAATCCCTCCCGGAAGCTCGCTCATGCGGCGACTCTAGTCGCGTGCTGGAAGCGAAAGGAGGAACTCGCGTTGCTCGGGTAGGAGCTCCGGCAGCGAGTCGGGAGCGTAGAACGCTGCCGCCGAGACTTCGGCGCTCGGCCGGAACTCGCCTCCTGTGAGATCGCATTCGAGCCACACATCGAGCCTGGTCGGCCGCTCGTAGCTCTCTACTCGAAGCACACGGCGAACTTCGACGTCGAGACCCGTCTCCTCGGAGATCTCTCGTTTCAGCGCGTCGCCGAGAGACTCGCCGCCCTTCAGCCACCCGCCCGGAACGCCGTACGGATAGGCCGGGCGATACGTGTGCCGAAGGATGAGCACCTCGCCTCGGTGGTTCCGCACGACCCCGAGCACTCCGACCAGGAACGTCCTGTTCACGCGGCGGTTGATGAAGACCTTGGCGCGGAAGGGAAGCCGGCCGAAGCCCGCGTAAGCCAGTGAGCGGAGCCTGGCGCGCACGAGCCGCAGCGTATCCGGGGAAAAGCTGATCGAACGTATGTTCTATACTCGGCCGGTGCGCGCAGAGTATCGGCTCGAGCCCTGCAAGACCGCTCTCAACGCCGTCCGCGGGATGCCGTTCCGCTGGTCGCTCAACCCGTACATGGGCTGTGCCCACCGGTGCACGTTCTGCTACGTCCGCGCGTTCGAGCAGCGCGCCGACCGGCCCGCGGACGAGCGCTACGGCCGCTCGATCCGGGTCAAGCCGAATGTCGTGGACGTGCTTCGCGGCGAGCTCGCTCGCGCGTCGTGGCGCCAGGAGGAGGTTGCGATCGGCACGGCGACCGACCCGTACCAGCCGGCCGAAGGTCGCTTCCGGCTCACGCGGGCCTGCATCGGCGAGCTCGCGAAGGCCTGGACGCCGTTCTCGATCATCACCCGCGGCCCGCTGGTCGTCCGTGACATCGATGTGCTGCGGGAGGCCGCGGAGCGCGTCCCGGTCTCCGTGACCGTGTCCCTGCCGACGCTCGACGACTGCGTGTGGCGCACGACCGAGCCGGGGACCGCCCCTCCGCGGAGCCGCCTCGAAGCGGTCCGGCGCCTCGCAGACGCGGGCATCGACGTCGGCGTCGGGCTCGCCCCGATCCTCCCCGGCCTCTCGGACGATCCCGGGCGGCTCCGGGCCGTCGTCCGTGCAGCGAAGGCCGCGGGCGCCCGAACCGTCTGGGCCGCTCCGGTCCACCTCCGCCCGGGCGTGCGCGAGCATTTCCTCGCCGCGCTCGAACGCGACTGGCCGGAGCTCGTGGCGCGGTACGAGGAGCTCTTTTCCGAGCGTGCGTATCTCCCGAATGCGCTCACCCAACCGTTGCGCGAGCACGTCCGCGCAGCCGCCCGCGCGGCACCTATCCGTGAGGCATACCGGCGCACCGAGCGCAGAGGATCGGCTCGGCCCACCCAATTGACACTCGCTGTCTAAGCCCTTCTCAGGCGCACCCGCCGGACCGGCTCGTAGAATCGCCGCGTGGCCGACGAGATCACGTGTCTCATCGCCGACGACCACGAGGTCGTCCGCGAAGGACTTCGGCTCGCGCTTTCCCGCTCGCCCCGCATCCGCGTGATCGGCGAGGCGGCCGACGGGCGCACGGCCGTGACGCTCACGGAACGGCGCCGCCCGGACGTCGTGATCATGGACCTGCGCATGCCCGACATGGACGGGCTCGAGGCGACCGAGCAGATCCTCCAGCAGATGCCCGGCACCGCGATCCTCATCTTCACGGCCTACGGCGAGCGGTCGCTCCTACAGCGGGGGCTCGAATCCGGCGCCCGCGGCTACATCCTCAAAGAGACCCCGCACGAGACGCTCATCCGCGCGATCGAGAAGGTCGCGGCTGGGGATACGTTCATCGACCCCGGGCTCATGGCCGAGTTCGTCGCCGCGAAGGGACAGGCGGACATCCTCACCCCGCGCGAGCGCGAGATCCTCCAGCTGCTCGCGGACGGCATGTCGAACGTGGACGTCGCGGCGAAGCTCTTCATCAGCCAGGAGACCGTGAAGAGTCACGTCCGCCACATCCTCGCCAAGCTCGAGGCCGACACCCGCACGCAGGCGGTGGCCATCGCGCTGCGCGAAGCGATGATCGACTGAGCGTGGCCGCAATCTCTCTACCCGGGATCGCGTGACCGCGGAGAACGCCGAACGGGCGCTCCTCGCCGAGCGAGTCCTCGCGGAGCAGGAGGAACGCCGCCGGCTCGCCGAGCTCATCCACGACGGGCCCGTTCAGCACCTGTCGGCCATCACGCAGATGGTGGAGGCCGCGCTCGAGTCGGTTCGGAGCGGAGACACGCCGCAGGCGGCCGAGACGCTCGCCCGCGGGCTCGCACTCGCCCGGGAGGCGGCACAGGATCTCCGTGCCTTGTGCGAGGACCTCGAGCCGCGGGCGCTTCGCGAGCTCGGCTTCGCGGCGGCCGTCACCGCGCTCGGCAGGCGGGTGCAGGCGCGGCGGCAGATCGAGGTCGCGGTGGACGTCACACACGGAGACGAGCTGGGCGAGCACGCGCAGACCGGCCTCTTCCAGATCGTCAGCGACGCGATCGACCAGGCGGTGCGGCGTGGGGCGCTCAGCCACATCGAGGTCACCGTGCGAGAGATCGACGGGGGAGGCATGGAGCTCTCCGTGTCGGACGACGGCCCGCCCGAACGGCGGAGCGCGGTGCTCGAGATGCTCGCCGAGCGTGCGGCCACGCTCAACGGCCGGTTCACGTCCGAGGCCCGCTGGCCGCGCGGGTCGACAATCCGCGTCGAGCTACCCCCCTCCTCCGCCCGCCGCTAGGATCGCCGGCGCTAGGATCGGGGAGTGGAGCGAGGGTCGAACGGCAAGGGCGGATACCTCCTGTTCGTATGGTCGCCCGCGGGCTACACGCTCGTCGAGCAGCCCGGCGAGCCGCCGCAGGTGGGGTCGGAGATCGAGGACGGACAGCGGCGCTATCGCGTCACCAAGATCGCACCGTCGCCTCTTCCGGGCGATCGGCGAGCCTGCGCGTACCTGCTCCCGGCCTGACTGCTACAGCCCGAGTGTCCAAGTAACAGACTGGTACTTGGCTCCTCATCGCCTTGTGGCTCAGAGCCACAAGGTCGACTGGCTTACGGCGACCGGCGACCGGCGACCGGGACCGGCGACCGGCGGCTTGCGGCCTGCGGCGTCAGTCAGTCGGGCAGGACGTTGTGGACGTCATGCTCGGTGGCGTACGCGTCGACGAGCGGGTTGATCTTTCCGGCGTCCGGGAAGGCGTAGTTGATCTCCACGAAGGCATTCCACTTGTCCGGGAGAGCATCCTCCGGGAAGATCGCCTCCACCGGGCACTCGGGCTCGCAGGCACCGCAGTCGATGCACTCCTCGGGGTCGATGATGAGCATCCGCTCGAAGACGTGGATGCAGTCGACCGGGCAGACGTCGACGCACGAGAGGTCTTTGATGTCGATGCAAGGCTCGGCGATGATGTACGTCACGCGAGCGAGTCTAGCGGGAGGCTTCGACGCCCAAGACCGCCACCCGACGCCCCTCTACGTGACTCCGATCAGCTCCGAAACGAGCTCCGGTGCGCGCTCGACGAGCGCGGACTTGACGATGACCTGATCGAACCCGGCGGTGTGCGCACGCTGGAGTCCCGCGCGGTCTGTGTGGTTCGTGTAACCGACGATCGGAATGTCCGGCCAGGTGTCCACGACCTCCTCCGGCTCGATGCGGGCGATGTCCGCGATCACGAGATCCGGCGAGTGGACGCTGTCGCTCGTCACGAGCACGTGGCCGGGGAGGAGCGCCTCGAGCTTCCCCCGGAAGAACAGGTCGACCCCGGCGAGCAGGATCGTGGCCACGCGCGCGACACTACCACTCCGCGCGGCTGCCGATAATCACCGAGATGAGCCTGGAGCGGGGACTCGAGCTGATCCGTAGCGGCGCGTACTTCGAGGCGCACGAGGAGCTCGAGGACGAGTGGCGCGAGGCGCCTCCCGGCGAGCGTGACTTTCTCCAGGGGCTCGTCCACGTCGCCGTCGCCTGGCACCACGCGGCACGTGACAACCGCACCGGCTGCGAGCGGCAGCTCGCGAAGGCGTCGCGTCGCCTCGGCTCGTACGCGCCGGTTCACCGCGGCGTCGACGTCGACTACGTGCTCGAGCAGGTCGCCGCCGCAAGCCGCCGGGCGGCGGCGGGAGATCTCGCTCTGGGCCGCGTCGTCGTCTAGAACGCCGGCTCGAGGCCGAGCCACTCGAGCAGCCGGTTCACGTACACCCGCAGCACGTAGAAGCGCTCGAAGAAGAGCAGCAGTCCGAGCGCGACCATGATGGCGCCACCGGTCACCTGGATGGCGCGGTAGTGGTCGCGGAGCCAGCGGAACGCGCCCATCGAGCGCGTGAACAGCGCGCCCGCGAGGACGAAGGGCACCGCGAGGCCGAGCGAGTACACGCCGAGGAGGATGGCGCCCTCGGCGACCGACTCCGACGAGCCGGCGAGCACGAGGATTCCGGCGAGGACGGGCCCGATGCACGGTGCCGCGCAGACCGCGAACGCGCCGCCGAGGAGGACGCGCGAGCCGCGGCTCCGCGCACCCTGGAGCAGGCCGGCGCCGACGAGCCGCTCGGGCCACGGCAGCAGGCCCATGAAGGCGAGGCCGAAGACGACGAGCACGAACCCGGCCACCTTCTCGAGGAGGAACTGGTCGCCGAACAGACGGCCGCCGACGAGGGCGGCGCCCACGCCGAGCGCGACGAAGAACGCGGTGAAGCCCAGGACGAAGGGAACGCTCGAGAGGACGACGCGGCGCGCGCTTCCCGGCTCGCCGAGCTTGTCCGCGTCGACGGCGGAGACGGCGGACAGGTAGCCGGGAACGAGCGGCAGCACGCACGGCGCGAGGAACGAGACGAAGCCCGCGAGAAACGCGACCGGGATCGAGCCGAGCTCCACGTCACAGGCCCCTACGCGTCGAAGCGCGCGAGCTCCTCGTCCAGCCGGCGCTCGAGCTCGGGATCGAGCTCTTCAGGAGCGGACTCGGTCGCGGCCCGCCGGCGGCTCCAGCCCCGTACGAGCAAGGCCACCGCAGCCGCCCCGACGGCGAGCGCAGCGAGCGGGATGATCCACGCCAGCAACCCGAACCCACTCCTGGCCGGCGTCGCCAGGACACCGGGGCCGAACTCCGCGACGAGCGCGTCCTTGATCTGCTGCTCCGAGTCTCCGGCCGCGATGCGCTCGCGAATGAAGAGCTTCATGCGCTGCGCCACCGGAGCGTTCGACTGGTCGAGCGTCGTCTCGCACACCGGGCAGACGAGCTCCGCCTCGAGGTCCGCCGCGTTCGGCGGGTTTGCCGCGCCAGCTACCGGCGCGGCCAGGAAGAGGCAGACCAGGAAGAAGCAGAAGAGCGCGCAGGCGACACGGCTGCTCACGAGTCGAGCGCGCGTTCCACCGCTGCCCGCAGCCGCCCGCGGTCCTCGTCGGAGTTGACCGCGCCGACGAAGGCCTCGACGACGCGACCGTCCCGGTCGATGACGAACGTCTCCGGGAAGCCCGTCACTCCCCAGTCGGGAATCGTGTCTCCGGGGCCGTCGTAGACGATCGGAAAGGTCAGCCCGAAGCGGCGCACGAAATCGCGCGCGTCCCGGCGGAAGTCCTTCGCGTCGAGCCCGACGACGACGAGTCCGCGCTCGCGGTTCTCCTGCCACAGCTCTTCGAGCACCGGTGCCTCCTCCTTGCACGGGACGCACCACGACGCCCAGAAGTTCAGGACGACCGCCTTCCCGCGTAGCGCAGAAAGGCTCAGCTCACCATCCTCGTCGAGGCGCTCGAGGGTGAACTCGGGCGCCGCCGGACGCTCCCCGTTCGCAGCGGCCCGCGCCAGGTCGCCACCCTCGTCGTCGACGAGCTTCCAGAGGAGCAGCGCGAAGAGCAGCACGACGAGCCCCACCGCCACCCCCTGGGCGACGAGCAGCAGGCGCCGTCCCATCGTCAGCGCGGAAGGATGAACACGGACGTTCCCACGTCCACCCGCTGGAAGAGCCACTCCGCGTCAGGGATCCGCATGCGGATGCAGCCATGCGAGGCCGAGTAGCCGATCGAGGCCGCGTCGGGCGTCCCGTGGATTCCGACGTACGGAGACGAGATGCCCATCCAGCGCGTGCCGAGCGGATTCCCGGGGCCGGGAGGCACCGGACTCGAGTCGGCCGCCCAGCCAGACGGCGGCGGATACCACCACGGGTTGCGCTGCATGTTCGTGATCTCGAAGTTGCCGGTCGGCGTCGGGTACGACGCCTGCCCGGTGGCGATCCCGAACTTCCGGACGAGCTTCTCCTCGACGTAGAAGAGCAGCCGCTTCGAGTCGCGGAGAATGACGACGGAGGGGCCGAGCTCGGCGTTCACCACCTTCGGCGTCAGCACGACGAACTCGAGGGGAAGGGCGTCGCGGCTGTGCGTCGAGAGCGCGACGCGCAGCTCGAGGCCGACGGGCAGCTTCTTCAGGATGCGCCCCGTCTCTGCCTCGATCACCCGCGGCTTGATGCCCTTGAGCACGACTCCCGCGTCCACGGCCTCCCGGTCGAGCCGCTTCGCGAGGGTCGCCACGTAGCGACGGAGCTTCGAGCGGGAGACGTCGACGTCCAGGGGAATCTGTGCTCCCGGTCGTGCGCTCTGTGCGCGGCGAACGGCCTTCTCGATCTTCGCGCGCGCGCCGAGGGCCTGGGGTGCGACGCGGATCCGCTCAGTCGGGCTCGCGGCGAGAACGAGGGGGCGCGAGAACGTCTTCCCGATGAGCTCGGCCGCCCTCCTGGGCGACAACCAGCCCACGGTGACGGTCCCGACCACGACGCCGGGCGCGATGAGCGCGGGCTTGGCGGGCGGCGGCGGAGGCGGAGGCGGAGGCTCCGGCTCCGTCGGCGGAGGAGGCTCGGTCGGCGGCGGCTCGGTCGGTGGGGGAGGCTCGGTCTGCGCGGGCGTCACCGTGTCCGCACCGGATGCCGAGGCCAGCGCGAAGCCGGATGCGAAGACGAGCAGCGCACCCGCTGCGAGCAGGCCTGCTCCTATCGCGAGGATCCCCCGAATCACGGCTCCAGTGTAGAGAGGAATAGCCCCGGATTGTTCACGACAACCGCGTCCACACCTGCCTCGTCGAGGCGAATGAGATCACGTACGTCATCGACCGTCCAGGCGACGACGGGTACTCCGCGCCCGTGGGCGTAGCGCACCGTTCGGCTGCTCGCGAGCGCGTGGTGGAGCACGAGGGTCGAGGCACCCGAGCTGCGGAGGAGAGCACCGGCGAGGAGCGGCGCGACGCTGCGCGTGACATGGAGCCCGGCTCGGATGAACGGTGCGGAGCCGCGGCGGTGCGAGATGCCGAGCCGATCCTCCGGAAAGGAGACGCCCGCCCGGAGCTTCGGCTCCAGGGCGGCGAGCCGCCGCAGCGCGCCCCTGTGGAACGAGCTCACGAGGGTTCGCTCGACGAGCTCGAACCGGCGCAAGACGGCGACGAGCGCGTCGACGGACCCCTGCGACTTGAGATCGACGTGAATACCGACGCCCGGGGCCTCGTCGACGAAGAACTTGAGGGCATCCTCAAGCGTCGGGAGCTCCGGTGCGACCTCGCGCAGAGCCGCGAGACTCCGGTCGCGCACCGTTCCGGCGGCCGCGCCGTGACTGACCTCGCCGAGATCGTCCGAGTGCGCGACGACGAGCTCGCCGGAATGGAGCCCGAGGACGTCGAACTCGACGAGATCGACGCCCGCGGCGACAGCGGCGCGGAACGAGGGCAGCGTGTTCTCGGGCGCCAGAGCCGCCGCGCCCCGGTGACCGATGCAGAGGGGGCGCCGCCCGCGGCGGGCGAGCGCGATCATCCCGCTTCGCTCACGGCCTGGTCGGCAGGTAGTCCTCGTCCAAGCGTCCTCCGCGCGCCGCGAACGAGACGATCATGCGGTCCGTGACCCACTCGACCGGTGCCCGGTCGTCGGTCCATGCCCGGCCGGAGGCTTCGAGCGGCCGAGCGTCGCGGGCGAGCAATTCCCGGAGCGGCGCGAGCGCTGGAGGCCCGCTCGAGAGCCGCCGCTCGAGCTCTCCCGGCGCAAGCGGCTCGGTCAGCCCGAGCAGGATGGTGTTGAAGCGGAGCGCAGGCCACTCGAGCACCTGCGGGAACTCCGCCGCGAGCGTCGTGCCGACAGCCTGGACGAGCCGCTTGTCGTCGGGCACGGCCGCGACGTTCAGGGCGACGATGCCGCCGGGGGCGAGATGCTGCCGCACGAGCGCGAAGAACTCGCGGGTCGCGAGGTAGAACGGCACGTAGGGCTGGTGGTACGCGTCGACGACGATCAGGTCGTACCTCTGGTCGGTCGCCCGCAGGAACGGACGCGCATCCGCGTCGTGCACCTCGAGCTGCGGGATCTCGTCCAGGCCGAAGTAGCGCCGGCCGACCCGGCTCACTGCGGGATCGAGCTCCACGCCGTCGACCGCGGCGGCCGGGTAGTAGACGCCGAGGGCGCGCGCGGTCGTCCCCGCTGCGTTTCCGAGGATCGCCACCCGCTCGAGGTCGCGTCCGAGGAGCGGCGGCAGGGCCAGGAATGCGTCCCAGACCCCACCCGTCAGCACGGAGTCCGGGCGCCAGACGGAGTGCACCGCGACGCCCTCGTTGAGATGGAGAAGCCGTCGCCCGTCCTCCTCCTCCACGACCTGGATGTACTGGTAGTAGGAGGTCTCCTCGTGGAGCAGTCCCGCCTGCGCCTTCACCGCACCGGGCGGGACGACGGCCAGAACCGCCAGCACAGCGGCCACGACGAGGTACCGCGCTCCGAGGAGGAAGCACGCCGAGCCGGCCAGCAACGCCGCCGTGACGAGGAACGTCCGCTGCGTGCCCACCGCGGGGATCAGGACCAGCGCCGGCAGGAACGTGCCGAGCAACGATCCGGCAGTCGACAGCGCGTACAGGCGGCCGGCAACCGTCCCGGCCGTCGCGATGCTCGCCACGGAGAGGCGGATCGCGAACGGCGAGACCATGCCGAGGAGGACGACCGGTGGGGCGCAGAGGAGGAGCACGGCGAAGAAGCTCCCGATCACGGCTCCGGCCGAGGCCTCGTCGAGACCCTCGACGGTCAGATCGAGGAACGGCTTCGCGACGAACGGGATCGCGGCGACGCAGACAGCTGCCGCGAGCACGATGTACCCGAGCAGAGCCGGCTCCGGGCGGCGGTCGGCGATGCGCCCGCCCAGCCAGTAGCCGAGCGCGAGTGCCGCGAGCACGATGCCGATCAGGTTCGCCCACACGATGGTCGACGAGCCGAAGTACGGGGCGAGCAGCCGCGAGGCGGTGATCTCGGTCGCCAGGGCGCCGATTCCGGCCCCGAACACGAGCGCCCCGAGAGCCAGGCGGTCTCGCCTTCCGTTCACGGCCACGCTCGGATCTCTCCCAGGCGCGCTACAGCCCGAAGATCCGCTCGATCTCGCCGAGGGTCCGCGCAGCGAGGAACGCCGCGGCCGCGAGCACGAGCGCGAACACGAACCAGAAGCGGAGGCTTGCCCACCGCTGCTCGCGGTGCCGGCGCTGTCGGGCCTCGCGCTTCGCGCGATGGAAGCGGTAGGCGCGGGCGACCGCGTCCGGATCGAGTGGAGGAGTCTCCTCCGGCGCAGTCGTCTGGCTCACTTTCGCCACGCGGGAAGTGTAGGACGAAGGAGAAGGACGGTATACGCGGTCCAGCCGCCGCGCAGGCAATAGTGTTCGCTTCATGGACCCCCGCGAGGGACGCTCAGGCCGCGGGCGACTGCCGTTCGGAGCCGGTGGCATGCCGGGATGGAGCGGACGGCTGACGTTCCTCTTCGGGCTTCTGCTCGCGGTATCGGCGTTCACGGGCTGGTACACGGGCGAGGGGGTCGGCACGACGGTCTCCGTCATCGGGTGGCACACGGGCACGATCGGGAAGGTCGTCTTCTTCCTGGGTCTCCTCGCGGTGGTGCTCATCGTCCTGCGGGAAGTGGGCGTCGAGACACCGTCCGCCGTCCCGGAGAGCTTGATCGCGATCGCGATCGGATCCGTGGCCACCGTGCTCGTCCTCGTCCGGCTCATCTCGATCCCGGACACGTTCTTCTTCGCCCACCGCGGGATCGGCATCTGGATCAGCCTCGTCTGCGCGGTCGGGATCATCGTCGCCGGGCTGCTCGAGGCGTCCGAGGACCTGTAAGGGCGAGGCTCGCCTCGCACTCGATCGGGCCGCACTTCAGGTCGAGGCAAGCCTCGCGCCTACGGCTGGGTCACGGTCACGGTGACGGTCCGCGGCGGCGGCTCCTGCGGTAGCGGCTCGAGCGTCCGCACCGTCGTCGTGACGCCTCCGGGATCGGGAGTGTCGTCGAGCGCCTGGCCGAAGGCGATTCCCACGAGGAACACGAGGACGAGCGCGAGGGCGACCGCGAGCCGGCGCCAGATCGTTCTCCGTCGCCGCAGGCGGCGCTCACCGCCGGGTCGCTCCAGAACGCTCACGGCTCGTAGTCCTGCGCGCCTCGCGAGTACACGTAAAACGCGGCCCCCTCCACCACGGACAGCGTCCGTGGCCACCCCGGGAACGCGGCCCGCTCGGCGACGATGCTCCGCACCCACGCGTCGGAGCGGGCGTACTCGCTCGCCAGCTCGCCGAGCGTGAACCGGGAGCCGACGCGCTTGTGCAGCTCGTCGACGATCAGCTCGTGCTGGATCCGCAGGGGCTCCCCTCGCCGTGGATCTCGTGCCTCCTCGTCCGCAAGGCGCCGGGAAGCCTCCTGCCAATCACGCCTCGCGCTCTCGATGTCCGCGGTCATCGACGCGGCAGCCTAGTTGTTGCGGAAGACCGGAACCCGCGCGCGCGGACTCCGGTCGCGCGGAAACGCCTAAGAACTCGCTTCAGAATGAAGCCTTGAGTCGTCGGAACGCGCTGTGCAGGCGCGCCGCGGCGTCCTCGGTCGCCCCAATACGTCCAGTATTGGGGCTCCCTGCGTCCTTGCATCGCACCTGCCCATCGCGCCC
>Ga0209640_10004379_pt1 | contig 12401 bp, 12 predicted proteins | sample RifCSP10_1_FD_184018 | JGI IMG/M metagenome (GOLD analysis project Ga0209640, IMG submission 184018) | Soil microbial communities from Rifle, Colorado - Rifle CSP2_sed 10_1 (SPAdes) (version 2) | ecosystem: Environmental > Terrestrial > Deep subsurface > Rock core/Sediment | place: Rifle... | reverse complement strand
CCCGCCGTTCCCGAGAGGGTGGATGAAGGTGTCGACGAACGGCTGGTCGTAGAGGCCTTCTTCCCGGCTCGTGCGATCCCCGGAGTCGTAGCCCTGGAAGGGGCCGAGGCCGTAGATGAGCCGGTCGGTCTGCGGGCCGTGGTTGTTCGGGAGAACCGGCAGATCCTGGCCGAGGACGAGGGGCGTGTTGTCGCCCGGCGCAAACAGTCGCGTGACCGTCATGGTCTCGGTGCCGCCGGTGAGCTGCCAGAGCAGCTCGTTGCCGCCGCCCACCGGATCCGCCGGACTCGGCGGCGGCTCGGGGGCCAGCGTGTTTGTAAACTCGACGCGGTAGACCGCCTCGTCCTGCATGCTCGCGCCCTTGGCGACGTGGAACTCGTAGCGGTACCCGTTGCACGCGCGCAGGCCCTGGTTGCCCTGTCCCGGCTCGTGGAGCGGGTTGAAGTCCATGATCAGATACAGCTTGTCGTGCGAACCGTCCGACATCCAGGCATAGGTATCGGTGTTGTCGGCGCAGGGCTCGTTGAGGATCGCCAGCGCCTCCCTGTGGCTCGACCCCTGCAGCGTCGCCGCGGCGAAAGCAACGAGGCCCGCCGCGATCAGGCCCTTGAATACTCGTTTCATCACACTCTCCTTGGAGCGCGAATCCGAACTCCTTGTCTGTCTACGCAGCCGAGCTGTGTTTGGATTGGTCGGAACGGCGCGCCGGACTACGGCGTTCCCGAGCCGACGGATTTGAGGAGAATCGGCGGGCGGCGCCTGGGCGGCGTGAGCGGGGGCTAGCGCGGAGGCTCGGGCAGGTAGTCGTCCGGCGGAACCACGAGCAGCACGCGGCAGCCTTCCTCGGTCCAGAGCTCATCGTGATCGGTGTCGGCGTCCGCGTGCACGAAATCGCCCGCGGCCAGCCGCCGATTGCACGTGTACAGGCTGCCGGACAGCACATAGCACTCCTCGGCTCCCCCGTGATGGTGCGCGGGGAATCGTGTGCCCGGTGCGACATCAAGGAGCAGGGTGGCGTAGCCGGCCGCGCGGTTCAGGGCGAGCACCTTCATCCGGATGCCCGGCACCGGATGCGGCAGCCACTCGGCGTCCGCCGCGAACCGGAGCGAGAATCCCTCGGGGACAGCGGGGACGGTGAGCGCGTCCATCAGCCGCTGCTTCACCTCCGGGCGCGGGGCCGCGCGGCCGGAGGCCGCGCCCGCGAGCGCGAGCGCCACCAGCGGATCGAACTCAATCGCGTCCGAGCGGGAATCGTCACTCATGGTCAACGCCGATCGGTGAAAGCTGTCCACGAAGCGCCAGGAGCCCCGTGCGGATGCGGGTCTTCACCGTGCCGAGCGGCAGCTTGTGCCGTTCGGCCAGCTCGGAGTGTGTGAATCCCAGGAAGTACGCCTCCTCGATCAGGTCGCGCTGCTCGCGCGGGATGGCGTCGAGGGCCTCCTTGACGGTCCGCTGCTGTTCGGCGAGCGAGGCGTCAATCTCGGGGCTGTCGGCCGGCTCCACGTCGACGCGCATCGATTCGATGGCGCGCCTCCGGACGGTATTCGCGCGCAGCCGATCGATCGCCCGGTTCCGGGCGATGCCGACCAGCCACGCCGCCGGAGATCCGAGGACGGGATTGTACGTCGCACCCCTGTTCCACACGAGCACGAACACCTCCTGGAGAATTTCTTCCGCCTCGCTCCGGTCGCGCACGATCCGCAGAATCAGGCCGTACAGCAGCCGGCTGTGGCGGTCGTACAGCTCGCCCACGGCACCTGCATCGCGCGCCACGATCCGCTCGAGGAGCTCGATGTCCTGCCCGATGTTTCCCGCGTTCAGGGTTCCGGAGCTTCCGGCCTTCAAAGCGGCGTCATTGTAGCGCAGCTCAGGAACGTCGATCTGATGCCATCCAGCCACGCCCGGCGCGCGTAGAGTACGATGACGGGACCTCCCGGCCGCGCCGGGGTGTCTGTCGAGTTAGCCGACGTCATGAACCGGACTCATAGCGATCTAAATGGCGACGCGGGCGCGTACGTGCTCGGCAGCCTCGATTCGGGTGACTTGGCCTCCTTCGAGGCCCACCTGTCCGCGTGCGACGAATGTGCGGCCGAGGTGCGGTCGTTGCGCCGGGTCGCCGCGGCCCTGGCCCGAGGCGTCCCGCAGCCGATGCCGCCACCGGAGTTGCGGCGGCGCATCCTCGATTCGCTCACGGCAACCCCCACAACGAGTGGAAGGTCTGGGGCGGCGGAACGCCTGACGCGAACCTGGCTTCCACTGGCGGCCACGCTCGCCGTGGCGGTGAGCGCCGGCGTCTATGCGGCCAGCCTGCAGACGCGCGTGGCCGACCTGGAGGCGCGGCTGCAGCAGGCCCTCCTGCAGGCATCTGCCGCCGATCGTGCCGTCGCCGATGCCCGCCGCGTCAGCGCCGGGCTGCAGGCCTCCATGGGCGTCCTGGCGGCGCCCGATCTTGTGCGGATCGATCTCGGGGGTCAGCCTGCCGCGCCGCGGGCCCGCGGCCGCGCGCTGTGGAGTCGCGCCCGCGGCATGGTGTTCACCGCATCCGCGCTGCCGCCGCTGCCCGAAGGACGGGTGTATCAGGTGTGGGTGGTCACCGCGCCCGGGCCGGTGAGCGCCGGACTGCTCACACCGGACCTGTCGGGCGGAGGCCTGACCTTCTTCGAGACACCCCCCGACATTCCGCCGCCGACCGCGGTGGCGGTGACCATCGAGCCTGCCGGTGGCCTGCCCGCGCCGACCGGCGCGTTCTACCTGGTGGGCTCGCCGGGCGCGGCGCTGTAGAACATCAATTTCTTCCTCCGAAATCCAAATCCACCGCGACAACGTAGACACACCCAGGAGATCGGATTTCTCCAAGGAGAGTGTGATGACACGAGTACTCAACGGCCTGATCGCCGCGGGCCTGTGTGCCTTCGCCGCGGCGACGCTCGAGGGATCGAGCCACCGGGAAGCGCTGGCGATCCTCAACGAGCCCTGCGCCGACAACACCGATACCTACGCCTGGGTATCCGACGGCGCGCACGACAAGCTGTACCTGATCATGAACTTCAACCCGCTCCACGAACCGGGTCAAGGCAACCACGGCTTGCGCGCCTGTAACGGCTATCGCTACGAGTTCCATATCGGACGAGGCACGAGGCTCCTGGACCAGGCCGTCTATCGCGTCGAGTTCTCGAACCGGATCAACCCCGAGGCGTCTCCGGGAGCCGCCGATCCCCTGGGCGGCGGCAACGAGCTGCTGTGGCAGCTCACCGGCGGTACCGAGACGATGACCGTCACGCGACTGTTTGTGCCCGGCGACAGCGCGCCCCTCGTCCTCGGCCAGGATCTGCCGGTTCTCCCGAACAACCACGGCCCGCAGACCGACCGGCTCATCTACGGTCTCGGCTCCTTCCAGGGCTACGATTCCGGGGATCGCACGAGCCGGGAGGTGGGTCTCTACGACCAGTCCTTCGTTGACAGGTACATCCACACGCTCAGCAACGGCGGACGGGTCATCGCGGGCCAGTTTGACGATCCCTATCAGCTCGACGAGAAGGGGATCTTCGACCTGGTCAACCTGAACGAAGACGATCTTGGCGGCATCCGTGGCGCGCGTCGAGCGCCGGGCAAAGACGTGTTCACGGGCTTCAACATCTTCTCGATCGCGCTCGAGATCCCGACTCGCGAGTTGTTCGCGGGCGGCGGCATCCCGCACAACGGTGCGCTCGTGTCCAACTCGACCGATAGTCTGCTTCGTGTGTGGACGAGCATCAGCCGCCAGGAGACGCAGAAAGTGACCGCCGGCGACATGATCACCGGCCTCACGGCGTCCGGCCCGTACGTGCAGGTCGGTCGCAATGCCCTGCCGCTCTTCAACGCCGGCTTTGTGGGGAGCCAGCGTCAGACGCTCTACCTGCGCAGCCACCCCAGCACCGACGTGACCAACTTCGGCGCCGACATCCTGTTCCCGGTGCTCGTTCGCGACCTCGATGCGCTCGGCGTTTACCGTGCCTTGGGACTCCCTTCGGGCACTGTCGCCACGCTGAAGGGCCCCCGCACCGATATCATCAACGCGATCAACCTGGGCCGGCCGATTCCGATCGCCGACGGCAGTACAGGTGACGTCATCACCCTCGACGCGGCCATCGATTCCAGCTTCCCCAACGGCCGGCGTCTGGGCGGCGGCTCTGCTCCAAACCGCAATCAGGTGAATGTCAACACTGTCCTGATCAGCCTGATCGCCGCCGGCAACCCGAACGCCGGCCTCGCCAAAGGCGTTGAGACCAACGACAAGGACTATCTCCCGAGGTTCCCGTTCCTGGCTCCGGCTCACCAGGGTCTGCTCCAGGGGCACGGCGGCACCAACGATCGACCCATGCCGAACAGACCGGACCCGAACAGCGCGAACTGATTGGGGGGATCGGCCCCGCGTGCGGGGCCGATCGCTCACGCGGCGCTGTAAATGGTGCGCAGCGCCCCTTCGAGCAGTGGGTGACCGAAGTCAAAGCCGAGTGAGTGCGCTTTGTCCGGGAACACCCGCTGGCCGGTCAGGAGAGCGTCGGCCATCTCGCCAAGCAGGAGCCGGAGCGCGGCGGCGGGCGCCGGCACGAGCGCCGGACGGTGCAGCACCCCTCCCAGCGTCCGGGCGAGCTCGAGATTCGTCACCGGATTCGGCGCCGTCACGTTGAGCGGCCCCGAGACCGTGTCGCTCGTCAGCGCCCATCGCACCATCGTCGTCCAGTCGTCCCGATGGATCCATGACACGTACTGGCGGCCCGACCCGAGCGGCCCGCCGACGAAGAAGCGAAACGGCAGCGCCATCTGGGGAAGCGCGCCGCCGTTTCTGGCCAGCACGATGCCGTTGCGCAACAGGACAACCCGTGCGTGCGGGCCGGCGGCGAGCGCCTCCTTTTCCCACGCGGCGCACAGGCCCGCAAGAAACCCGACCCCCGGGGGGTTCTCTTCGGTGAGCGCCTCGTCGCCGTGGGCGCCGTAGACGCCGACGGCCGAGGCGTTGATGAGCGTCGGCGGAATCCGGCGCACGCTCTTCATCGCATCGACGAGCGTCCGCGTCGCCCGCACGCGGCTGTTCCACATGTCGCGCTTGTGGGCGGCCGTCCAGCGTTTGTTGATCGGCGCGCCGGCGAGATTGATGACGGCGTCGATGCCCTCGAGCGCGTGCGCCCATTCGGTGAGCGATCCGTAGGGATTCCACCGGAGTTGATGCGACTTGGTGGGGGTCCTGGTGAGCACGGTCACCGAGTGGCCGTCTTTCTGTAAGAGGCCGAGCAGCGCGGATCCAAGGAAGCCGGTACCGCCGGCGATGACGATGCGCATGGCCCAGATGGTATACGCATTCGCTGGGAGGACGGCGGTCGGGCTTGACGGGACCGGGGCGTCCGTGTACTAACTAACTAGTTGGTTAGAAGAAGAACCGCCCGCGGAAGCTCCCAGGCCGCCATTTTCCGGGCCGCCGCGCACGAGTTTGCCGAGCGTGGCTACGAGGCGGCGCGCGTCGATCGGATTGCCGCCGCCGCCCGCGTCAACAAGGCGATGCTCTACTACCACTTCCAGAGCAAGCTGGGTCTGTACCTGGAGGTGCTGCGCGACATGTTTCGCGCCGTCGGCCTGCGCGCCCGCGCCATTGCCGACGGTCCGGGCCCGGCCGACCTCAAGCTCGACACCTGGATCGGCGCGATTGTGGAGGAGGCCGCGGCCCGTCCCTGGTTTCCGCCCATCATGCTGCGCGAGCTCGCCTCCGGCGCGTCGCACATCGACGAGGAGACGTTCGCGATGATGAACGGCGTCTACCTCGCCGTGCGCGACGTCATCGTGCAGGGGCAGCGTGAAGGCACGTTTCGCCAGGCCGATCCGCTGCTCACGTACCTGACCATCCTTCCCTCGATTCTGATCTTCTTTGCGCGCCAGCGCGTGATCGCGCAGCGCAAGAGCGTGCGGGGCCTTGCGGCGGCGGAGCCGCGCCACACCGACGAGTTCATCCGGCACGTGCAGATGTCGGCACGCGCCATGCTGCGGAGCCAGACATGAGATCGATTGCCGTACGCCTCTTGTTCGTCCTGCCGCTCGCGGCTGCCGTCGCGTGCCGCGAGCCCGAGCCCTCGAACACCATTCGCGTCTCAGGCCACGTGGAGGCCACCGAGGTGCAGATCGCGGCCGATGTGGGCGGACGCCTGCTGGAGCTGCGGGTCGCCGAAGGCGATCGTGTCGCCGCCGGTGATGTGGTGGCGCGCCTCGATACGCGCGATAGCGAGCTGCAGATCGCGCGGGCGCGTGCCGACCGCGCCGCGGCCGATGCCCAGTTCCGGTTCCTGCAGGCGGGCTCACGGCCTCAGGACATTCGCCAGGCCGAAGCGCAGGTGGACGCCGCCTCCGCCGACGTCGGCGCCGCCGCGGCCGAGCTGAAGGCGGCCGAAACCGATCTCGCGCGCTTCGAGGCGCTGCTCGCGGCCAACGCAGGCTCCGTGAAGCAGCGTGACGACGCACAGGCGAGGGTGGACCTGGCGCGGGAGCGAGAGCGGGGCGCGCAGGAGCGCGTGCGCGCCGCGCGCGAAGTCGTGTCGCGCCTGCAGGCCGGCGCCACCCGTGAAGAGCGCGACGCCGCCCGTGCCCGCGTGGCCGCCGCCGACGCGCAGATCGCGGTGCTCGACAAGGCGCGCGCCGACGCCATGGTGGTGTCGCCGGCGGCGGGCATCGTGACGCAGAAGCTCGTGGATGCCGGCGAGATGATTGCGCCCCGCATGCCGCTCGTCGTGGTCACCGACCTCGACAACGCGTGGGCGAACCTGTTTGTGCCGGAACCGCTCATCCCGCGCGTCACACTGGGTGAGCCGGCGACGATCCTGACCGACGCTGGCGACAGAGTCGCCGGCACGGTGACGTACATCTCGCCGCAGGCGGAGTTCACGCCGCGCAACGTCCAGACGGCCGACGAGCGGTCGAAGCTCGTCTACCGCATCAAGGTGAGCGTCGACAACCGCGCCGGTACGTTGAAGGTGGGCATGCCGGTGGATGCGGAGATGACGCTGCCATGAGCGCCGCCGCGATCCAGTTCAGCGGCGTCACCAAACACTACGGCAGGACGCAGGCGCTCGATCGGGTGACGCTGGAGGTTGCGCGCGGCGAGATGTTCGGGCTGATCGGGTCCGACGGCGCCGGCAAGACCACCGCCATCCGCCTGATGTGCGGCCTGCTGCGCGCCGACGCCGGCGAGGTGCGCGTGCTCGGCCGCGACCCGGTTCGCGAGCACCGGCAGATCACCGAGCGCGTCGGCTATCTCTCGCAGCGGTTCAGCCTGTACGGCGACCTCAGCGTCGACGAGAACGTGGCGTTCTTTGCCGAGGTGCACGGGGTTCGTCATTACCAGCGGCGCCGCGACGAGCTGCTCGGCATGACGCAGCTTGCGCCGTTTCGGGCGAGGCTGGCGGATCGTCTGTCGGGCGGGATGAAGCAGAAGCTGGCGCTCGTCTGCACGCTCGTGCACGAGCCCGACCTGCTGCTGCTCGACGAGCCGACAACCGGCGTCGACCCGGTGTCGCGGCGCGAGTTCTGGAAGCTGCTGTCCGAGTTCCTCTCGCACGGCATCACGATTCTGATGTCGACGCCGTACCTGGACGAGGCGGAGCGGTGCACCCGTGTGGCGCTCCTGCACGACGGCCGGCTGCTGGCCAGCGACGACCCGTCTCGCCTGCGCGCGTCGATGCCGGGGTCGCCCTCGCTCGAGGATGTGTTCATCGCCCGATTAGCCACGAAGGAAGCAACGTCATGAGCACGACAGCCACGAAGAGCACAAAGAACGGATTCGCCACAAAGGCCACAAAGATCACAAAGCATAAAGGGATTTTGGTGACCTTTGTGTTCTTTGTGGCTATTCGTCTCAGTGTTCTTTGTGGCGCAGCCGCCGCGCAGGATCTCGCCCCGCTGCGCCTGTCATTGGAGGAGGCTCGCACGCGCGCCGTGGCCGCCAGCCATCGCCTGGCGGAGGCCCGTGCCCGTGTGGCTGTGGCCGAGGGCACCGTCGCCGTCCGGGAAGCCGCCGACCGTCCGCTCGTCGGGCTCTCGGCAAGCTACACCCGGACCAATCACGTCACCGAGTTCGTCGTGCCGGCGCCGACCGGCGCCCCCCGCGTGCTCTATCCCGACGCGCCGGACAACTACCGCACCCGCATGAGCCTGCAATGGCCGATCTACAGCGGGGGACGGACCGATGCGCTCCAGCGCGCGGCGCGGGCCGAGGCGTCGGCCGCGGCCGCAGACGTCGCCGCGGCGCAGGCGGATCTGCGTCTGGAGGTGACGCGCGCGTTCTGGGCGCTCGTCACCGCTCGAGCCAGCTCCGAAGTGCTCACGCAGGCCGTGTCCCGCACGCGGGCCTATCTTGGCGACGTCCGCGAGCGCTTCAAGGCCGGGCTCGTGCCGCCCAACGAGGTGGCCTCCGCCGAGGCGCAGGAGTCGCGCCAGCGCATGCTGCTGATCGAGGCGCAAAATCAGCGGTCGCTGGCCTCGGCGGATCTGGCGCGGCTGGTCGGCGTCGATCTGTTGCAGCCGATCGAACCGACCGAGACGCTCGAATCGGCGCCGGCCTCCGCCGCGCCGCTCGACAGTCTTGTCGCCGAGGCGCGCGCCATGCGGGACGATCGCCGGGCGCTCGCGCAGCGCATCGAGGCGGCCGATCACCAGCGCGCGGCGGCGGACGCGGGGAGGCGCCCGGTCCTCAACGTCACGAGCGGCTACGACTACGCCCGGCCGAATCCGCGCATTTTTCCCATCGCCGAACGGTGGAACGACTCGTGGGATGCCGGCATGGCCCTGACGTGGTCGCTCTGGGACGGCGGCCGCACGCGTGCGGAAGCCGCGCAGGCGGCTGGCGCTGCCGACGCGGTGCGGCAGCGCCTGGCCGAATTCGACTCGGTGCTGGCGCTCGAGGTGCAGCAGCGGCTGCTCGAGATCGAATCGGGACGGGCCGCCATCACCGCGGCCGATGATGCGCTGCGCGCCGCCGGCGAGGCGCGCCGCGTCGTCGGCGAGCGGTACCGCGTGGGGGTCATCACGCAGACCGAAGTGCTGGACGCCGACGTGGCGCTGCTCCAGGCGGAGCTCGATCGCACCAGAGCGATGGCCGGCGTTCGCCTGGCCGAGGCACGTCTGGCAAGGGCGCTCGGCCGATGAACGCCATCGAGGTGCGGCAGCTCACGCGCCGGTTCGGCGCGTTCGTGGCCGTCAACGACGTAAGCTTCGACGTGCGCCAGGGAGAGATCTTCGGGTTCCTGGGCAGCAACGGCGCCGGCAAGTCGACGACGATTCGGATGTTGTGCGGGCTGCTTCGTCCGTCCTCTGGAACGGCGCGGGTGGGCGGCATCGACGTCGGCAGCAATCCCGAGGGCGTCAAGCAGCGCATCGGCTACATGTCCCAGCGCTTCTCGCTCTACGAGAAGCTGACCGTCGACCAGAACATCGCCTTTTACGCCGGCATCTACGGATTGACCGCCGAGCGGTTTGCCGCTCGACGCGCCTTCGCGCTCGAGATGGCCGGCCTCCTCGGCCGCGAATCCGTGCTGGCCGGCTCGCTGTCGGCCGGCTGGCGGCAGCGCCTCAGCCTCGGGTGCGCCATCCTCCACGAGCCGCCCATCGTGTTTCTCGACGAGCCGACCGGCGGCGTCGATCCGCTCTCGCGCCGGAAGTTCTGGCGCCTGATCAACGAGCTGGCCCGTGCGGGCACCACCGTGCTGGTGACGACGCACTACCTGGACGAGGCCGAGCACTGTCATCGCATCGCCATCATTCAGGCCGGCCGGCTGGCGGCGCTCGGCACCGTGGCGGAGCTGAAGGAGGTGTTCGCGGGCCGGCCCATCCTCGAGGTGCGCGCGCCGCAGCCCGTGGAGACGATGCGCCGGCTGGACGGAATGCCGGAAGTGGAGAAGACCAGCGTGTTCGGCACTGCCGTGCACGCCGTGCTGCGATCGCGTGACACGGACTCCGCCGCCATTGCCGGGCGTCTTCGCGACGCCGGGATTGCTGCCACCTGCACCGTGGTGGAGCCGTCGCTCGAGGACGTGTTTCTCGACATCGCCGAGCGGAGCGCCACGTGAGGAAAGCCCTGAGCGTGGCGGTGAAGGAGTTCCGGCAGATTGGCCGGGACCGCCGCACGTTGATGATCCTGCTCTTCGTGCCGGCTTTCTTCCTGCTGCTGTACGGCTACGCGCTCAACTTCGACATCCGCAACATTCCGCTCGCCGTGGAGGACAACGATCGCAGCAGCACGAGCCGCGAGCTCATTTCGGCGTTCGTCAATTCCGGGTACTTCGACTTCGTGTACGACGTCTCCAGCGACGCGGAGATCTCGCGCCTCCTCGACGAAGGGAGCGCACGAGCGGTGCTCGTGATTCCAGCCGGATTCGGCCGCGACGTGCACACCGCCCGGCCGACCAGCGTGCAGCTCATCGTCAACGGCGACAACGCGAACACGGCCACAACCGTCGTCGGCTACGCGCTGGGGCTGGTCGGCGCGCTGTCCGGACGCTACGAGCTGCAGGCGCGCTTCGGGTCGCCGGCCGGCCCGCTGCTCACCGCCGAGACGCGGGTCTGGTACAACCCCGAGCTGCGCAGCACGCTCTTTCTGGTGCCGGGCCTCATCGCGTACATCGCGATGCTGACGGCCGTCGTCTCGACGGCCCTGTCCATCGTCCGCGAGAAGGAGGCCGGGACGATGGAGCAGGTGCGCATGTCGCCGGTGGGGCCGCTGGCCTACGTGCTTGGGAAGACCGGGCCTTACTTTGTGGTGTCGCTCGTGTCGGCGCTGGCGATCGTCGGCGTGTCGATGCTGCTCTTCGACCTGCCGATGCGCGGGTCGTGGGTCGTGCTCATCGCGGCGGTGTCGCTGTTTCTGGTCGGCGCGCTGGCGTTCGGCGTGCTGATCTCGACGGTGGCCGAGACGCAGCAGGTGGCGTTTCAGCTGGCGGTGCTGACGTCCTATCTGCCGACGCTCATGCTCTCGGGGTTCATCTTTCCCATCTCGAGCATGCCGGCCGTCCTGCAGGGCATCACGTACGCCGTGCCGGCACGCTACTTTCTGACCGCGCTCCGCGGCGTGGTGCTGAAGGGCACGGGCGTGGAGGCGTTCTGGGAGGAGCTCGCGGCCCTGGTGGTGTTTGCGGCGGTCGTGCTCGCGCTCGCCTCGCTGCGGCTCAGGCGCGAGTGGAGCCTCGGCCGATGAGGCGCGTGCTCCACCTGGTGCGCAAGGAGTTTCTCGAGCTCCGGCAGGAGCCGCGGCTCTTCGGGATCGTCATCATCGCGCCGCTGCTGCAGCTCACGATGCTCGGGTATGCCGCGACGACTGACGTGCGCAACGTGCCGGTGGTTGTAGCCGATCAGGATCGGTCCGTGGCAAGCCGCGAGCTCGTCTCCCGGTTCGAGGCGTCGGAGAACTTCGTCGTGGCCGACACCGTGTCGAACGTCAACGCGATTGACGCCTATCTCGACAGCGGCCGCGCCTGGATGGCACTGGCCATTCCCTCGGGGTACGGCGAGCGCGTCCGCACGGGGCAGCCGGCCGTGGTGCAGGTGGTGGCCGACGGCACCGACGCGAACTCGACCAACGTGGCGCTCGGCTACGCCGGCGCGCTGATTGCGACGTATGCCCGGGAGCTGGCCGCGTCGAGCGGCCGCGGCAGCGCCACGCCGCTCGTCCGCGCGGAGATCCGGGTCTGGTACAACGCGAGCCTCGAAAGCCGCGACTTCATGATTCCCGGCATCCTCGCGCTCGTGCTGCTCGTCGTCTGCGCGACGCTGTCGTCGATGGCCATCGTGCGGGAGAAGGAGGTGGGGACGCTCGAGCAGCTCAACGTCACGCCGCTGGCGCGCTGGGAGCTGATCGTCGGCAAGCTCGTGCCCTATGCCGTGCTCGGGATGGTGGACGTGTTCCTCGTCGTCGCCGTGGCGGTGGGCTGGTTCGAGGTGCCGCTGCGCGGCAGTTTTGCTCTGCTGCTGCTGATGTGCCTCGTCTATCTGCTCACGGCGCTGGGGCTGGGCCTCTTCGTCTCGACCATCTCGCGGACGCAGCAGCAGGCGATGATGACGACGGCGTTCTTCTTCTTCCTGCCGATGATCTTCCTGTCCGGGTTCATCTTCCCCATCGAGAACATGCCGGAGGTGATCCAGCCGCTGACGTATCTCATCCCGCTGCGGTACTTCCTCGTCATCCTTCGCGGGATCTTTCTCAAGGGGATTGGGCTGGAAGTGCTCTGGCCGCAGGCGCTGGCGCTGCTGGCGTGGGGGCTGGCCATCCTGGCGCTGGCGACGCTCAGATCGACGAAGCGGTTGGCGTGACGTAGCCCCGGAGATTACCGGAGATCAGTTGTATTGAGTAGGGAACGTGTCGTTCTCGATTCTTGCTTCTCGCTTCTCGG
>Ga0209640_10004378_pt1 | contig 12403 bp, 7 predicted proteins | sample RifCSP10_1_FD_184018 | JGI IMG/M metagenome (GOLD analysis project Ga0209640, IMG submission 184018) | Soil microbial communities from Rifle, Colorado - Rifle CSP2_sed 10_1 (SPAdes) (version 2) | ecosystem: Environmental > Terrestrial > Deep subsurface > Rock core/Sediment | place: Rifle... | reverse complement strand
AAGGAAACCTCTGTTTGCTAGGCAGGATCCCGGCCGCCCGACAGGCAATCATCGACCGCATCGCCGCCAGCGCCCGCCGCGCGGGCCGGCACGGTACGCCGGTCGCCGCAGACCGTCTCGCGCGACTCTTCTACCACGGCGTTTCGGAACTGGACCTGTTGCAGCGCGCCGAGGCCGACCTGGCGGGCGCCGCGCTCTCCACACTCGCGCTCGGACGCACGCGCCGGCCGGGCCGGGCGCAGGTGCGCGTGTTCAATCCGGACCCGGCGAAGGACGGTTTCGCGTCCTCGCACACCGTGATCATGGTTGTCACGGACGACATGCCGTTCCTGGTGGACTCCCTCGGCATCGTCTGCTCCCAGAGCGGGCTCGCGGTGCACCTGCTCGCGCATCCCGTGTTCTCGGCAGTGCGCGACCGCCGTGGCCGCCTCACCGGACTGTTCCTGGACGACGCCCCGCCCGGCGCACGTCTCGAGTCCTGGCAGCTGATCGAGATTGACCGCGAGCCGGATCCGCGCCGCCTCGCCGACCTCGAGCGACGCATTCGAAGCACCCTGGATGACGTCCACTCCGCTACCAACGACTGGCGGCGCATGCGCGGCAAGGCGCGCGAAGTCGCCGAGCAGCTCGGCGTCACGAAAGTCCGTGGCCAGGCGAGCGAGATCCGTGAAGCCAGGGCGCTGATGGAGTGGATGGAGGACGATCACTTCACCTTCCTCGGCTACCGGGAGTACCGGCTGCAACGCGGACCGAACCGCGACATGCTCGTACCCTCCGCCCACTCCGGCCTCGGTCTCATGCGGCCGCGAGCCGGCCGGAAGTCGCGGTCCATCGTGCTGACCGGCGACGTGCGCGCATTCGCGCGCTCCACCGAGCCGCTGATCATCACCAAGGCCAATTCGATTGCGACCGTCCATCGCGCGACCTATCTCGACTACGTCGGCGTGAAGACTTTCGACACGCACGGAAACGTGACCGGAGAACGGCGGTTCATCGGCCTCTGGACCTCATCAGCCTACAGCCGGAATCCGCGCGAGATCCCGGTGCTGCGCCACAAGATCCAGCGCGTCGTCGATCATTTCGGGCTCAAGACCTCGAGTCACGACAACAAGGCGCTGGTGCACGCGCTCGAGACCTTCCCGCGCGACGAATTGTTCCAGGCCACGATCCCGGACCTGATCCGGATCGTGCGCGGCGTCGTCAACCTGTACGAACGCGCCCAAGTACGGCTGTTCGTGCGTCGCGATGTATTCAGGCGGTTCTATTCCTGTCTGATTTTCGTGCCGCGCGACCGTTACAACACGCAGACGCGCGAACGCATCGAGCGACTGGCGCTCGAAGCCTTCGCTGGCCAGGCCATCGAATCGCAGGTCCAGCTGTCAGAGTCCGAGCTCGCGCGGCTGCACATGCTGGTGCGGACGCCGCCCGAATCACACGACGGCGTCGATGCCGCCGAGCTCGAGCGCCGGATCACGGCGACGGTGCGCACCTGGCAGGACCAGCTCAAGGATGCGCTGCTCGACGCGCACGGCGAAGCCGAGGCGCTGCGCCTCAACCGCATCTGGGGCCATGCTTTCCCCGCGGCGTATCAGGACGACGCGACGTTCGATGCGGCAGTTGGTGACATTGCCTGCCTGGAAGCGCTGATCGCCGAGCCATCGGGGCTTCGCATGAGCCTCTACTGTCGCGCCGACCAGCCGACACACAAGGTCCAGTTCAAGCTGTTCCGGCGCGACCGCCCGATACCGATTTCCGACGTGCTGCCGACGATCGAGAATCTCGGCCTCAAGCTGATCAGCGAAAGGCCGTACGAGGTCGAGACGCCCGGCTGCCGGTGCTGGATCCAGGACTTCGAGCTCGAGCATCCGCGGGGCGTGCGCATCGACCTCGACAGCGACGGGCCGCGGTTCAAGTCCACCTTCGCGAATGTCTGGCTCGGCAATGCGGACAACGATGGCTTCAACCGGCTGGTGCTCGCGGCCGACCTCACCTGGCGCGAGGCAATGGTGCTGCGGACCTATGCGCGCTGGTTCGTGCAGCTCGGCATGCCGTTGTCGCAGGCTTACATGGAAGAGGCGCTAGCGAGCAATGCCGCGGCCGCCGGCAGGCTGCTGAAGCTGTTCGTCGCGCGCTTCGACCCGGGCCTGCAGCACGCGGAACGCCGGCGCGCGGAAACCGCGCAGCGGCGCTCGCTCGACCGCCTGCTCGCGCGCGTGACGCGCATCGACGACGACCGCATCCTGCGCGCGTTCCTGGCCGCGATCGACGCAACGCTGCGCACCAATTATTTCCAGGCCGGCGCCGACGGCGCGCCGAAACCCTACCTCTCGCTGAAGCTCGATCCGCGCCGGGTCGCGGAAGTGCCGCTGCCGAAACCGATGTACGAGATATTCCTCCATTCACCGCGGGTCGAGGGCGTGCATCTGCGCATGGGCCGCGTCGCACGCGGCGGCCTGCGCTGGTCGGACCGCCGCGAGGATTTCCGCACCGAGATCCTCGGCCTCATGAAGGCGCAGAACGTCAAGAACACCGTGATCGTGCCGGTCGGCGCCAAGGGCGGCTTCGTGCCGCGGCGCCTGTCCGCAAACCGCGACGAGGCGCAGGCGGAAGGGACCGAATGCTACCGGGTTTTCATCCGCGCGCTGCTCGACGTGACCGACAACGTGATCGCCGGCAGGGTCGTCGCGCCGCCGGCGGTCGTGCGGCACGACCGCGACGATCCCTACCTTGTCGTCGCCGCCGACAAAGGCACGGCCAAGTTCTCGGACGTCGCCAACGCGATCTCGGAACAGTACAGCTTCTGGCTCGGCGACGCCTTTGCCTCCGGCGGCTCGGCTGGCTACGACCACAAGGACATGGCGATCACCGCGCGCGGCGGCTGGGAGTCGGTCCGGCGGCATTTCCGCGAGCTCGGCGTCGACATCCAGTCGCAGGACTTCACCGTCGCCGGCATCGGCGACATGTCCGGCGACGTGTTCGGGAACGCAATGCTGCTGTCCAGGCATATCCGCCTGCTCGCGGCCTTCGATCACCGGCACATTTTCCTGGACCCCTCGCCCGACGCGGCGACGAGCTTCAGAGAGCGCAAGCGGATCTACGACCTGCCGCGCTCGAGCTGGGACGACTACGAGCGCAAGCGGCTGTCGAAAGGAGGCGGCGTCCACTCGCGCCAGGACAAGACGATCGCCCTGTCGCCCGAGGCGCGCGCGATGCTCGGCATCGACGCCGCCTTTGCGTCACCGGTCGAAATCATCCGCTCGATCCTGAAGATGCCGGTGGACCTGCTGTGGAACGGCGGCATCGGCACCTACGTCAAATCCGCGGATGAAACCCACGCCGAGATCGGCGACCGCTCGAACGACGCTCTTCGCGTGAACGGCGGGGAGTTGCGCTGCCGCGTCATCGGCGAAGGTGGCAACCTCGGGTTCTCCCAACGCGGACGCGTCGAGTACGCCATGGCCGGCGGGCGCATCAACACCGACTTCATCGACAATTCTGCCGGCGTCAACTGTTCGGACGTCGAGGTCAACCTCAAGATCCTGTTTGCCCCGCTGATGGAGTCCGGCAGGCTGACGCGGTCGGCGCGCAACCGCCTGCTGGCCCGCATGACCGAGGAGGTCGGGCAACTGGTGCTGCGCAACAACTACCTGCAGTGCCTCGCGATCTCCGGCCTGCAGGCGCGGGCCGTGGAACGCATTTTCGAACTCGGCCACGTGATCCGCGCGCTGGAGCGTTCCGGCACGCTCGACCGCTCGCTCGAGGCGCTGCCGACCGACGACGACATCGTCGAGCGGCACCGCAAGGGCCAGGGCCTCACGCGGCCCGAACTGTCCATGCTGCTGTCGTACTCGAAGATCTGGCTGTCCGGCAAGCTGATCGAGACCGACGTCGCCGAGGACCCGTTCCTCGGCGGCGAACTGACGCGCTACTTCCCGCGGCCGGTGCAGCGCCGCTACCCGCGCGCGATCCTGCGCCACCAGCTGCGCCGCGAGATCATCGTCACCGCCACGACGAACAGCCTGGTCAACCGCATGGGACCGGTGTTCGCCATCCGCACGCAGGAAGACACGGGCGCCGACGTCGGCAGCATCGCGCGCGCTTTTGCGATCGCGCGCGAGATCACGGGAATGCGCGATCTGTGGGCGGACATCGAAGCGCTCGACGACAAGGTGCCGACGTCGCTGCAGTACGACATGGCGCACGAAACCACGCGCCTGCTGCGCCACCTGACCTACTGGGTGCTGCGCAACCTCGGGCGCAATCTGGACATCGAGCGCGCTGTAAAGCGGCTGCAGCCCGGAATTCAGGAACTGATGGCGCACCTTCCGGAACTGATCGAGGGCCTGGAAGTCGAGCGCTACGACCGCGGGTTGCAGCGTTTCGCGGTGGAAGGGGTGCCGGCCTCCGTCGCGCGCCGCGTCGCGAGCCTCGGGGCGATCCATTCGAGCGTCGACATCGTCGAGGTCGCGCTCGCACGCCGCGCGCCGTTCGGGCAGGCGGCGCGCGTCTATTTCGGCCTCGGCGCCGCGCTCGGACTCGACTGGATCCGCGGCGAAATCGAACGGCTTGCAGTCGAGGGCCATTGGCAGGCCCTGGCTCGCGGCACGCTGCGCGAAGACGCCTATTCCCTGCAGCGCCGGCTCTGCGACCAGGTGCTGGCGCGCGGCGGGCGCGGCGATGTCGCGGCCCGCGTCGAAGCCTGGCTGAAAACCGGGGGCGCGGAGGTCGACAATCTCGAACGCACGGTGCGCGAGATGCGCGCGACCGGCAACGCCGACTTCCCGACGCTGTCGGTCGCGCTGCAGGCGGTGCGGCGCCTCGCCGGGCACTGAGGAGGCGCCGTGCCAGGCAAGCTCGTGCTCGTGCGCCATGGCCAGAGCACCTGGAATCTCGAGAACCTCTTCACCGGCTGGACCGACGTCGACCTGACGGCGCAAGGCGGCGACGAGGCGCGCGCCGCCGGCCGCCTGTTGCGCGGCCAGGGGCTGGAATTCGACCTGGCCTTCACATCGGTGCTGAAGCGCGCGATCCGCACGCTGTGGATCATGCTGGACGAGATGGACCGCATGTGGATTCCGGTCGAGCGCGACTGGCGCCTCAACGAGCGGCACTACGGCGCCCTGCAGGGCCTCGACAAGGCCGAGACGACCGCGAAATTCGGCGCCGACCAGGTCAAGGTCTGGCGGCGCAGCTACGACGTGCCGCCGCCGCCGCTGGCTGCGGACGATCCGCGGCATCCCCGCTTCGACATGCGCTATCGCGGCATTGCCCCCGCGCTCCTGCCAGCGACCGAATCGCTCAAGGACACGCTGGGCCGGGTCGAGCCCTGCTGGCGCGACCGCATCGTGCCCGCGCTCCGCGCCGGCCGCGACGTGCTGATCGTCGCGCACGGCAACAGCCTGCGCGCGCTGGTCAAGATGCTGGACGGGATGAGCGACGCGGCGATCGTCGAGTTCAACATTCCGACCGGCGTGCCGATCCTCTACGAACTCGACGCCGGCCAGAAGCCGGCGGCGCCCCCGCGGTTCCTCGGCGATCCGGCCGCCATCGAAGCGGCGGCCCGGGCCGTTGCGCAGCAGGCGGAGCGCCGCTAGCCGGCGCCCTACTCCTCCGGCGCGATCTCGACTTCCATGCCGGCCAGCGTTTCCTCGAAAGGAATCTGGCAGGAGAGCCGCGAACCCTGCGGCCGGTAGCTCGCGAGTTCCTGCAGGATTTCCTGCTCGTCGCCCTGCATCGGCGGCAACTTGTCGAGCCATGGCGCGCCGACGTAGACGTGACAGGTCGCGCACGAACACATGCCGCCGCAGATCGCGGCGACGCCATAGTCGAACTCGCGCAGCGTTTCCATCAGACTGACTCCGGGGCGCGCATTGACGCGATGCTCTCCACCGTCGCGATCGGTCACGATGATCTCGGTCATGGGCCGCGCATCTTGCAAGAAGCGCGTGCTTCAGCGCAACCGTTCAGGTGGCGAGCCGCGCGGCAAGCCTTTCCTGCAGTCCCGGGTCCACCGCGAGTCCCGCAAGGGCTGCAACGCCGTTCCAGCCGAACCAGAGACAATCGAAAACCCAGCCGAGCGCCTCGAGCCTGGCGCGCAGTACCGTGCCGCCGTCGCCATACGCGGCCAGCAGCGTATCGATCTCCGCGGGGCCGGGGCCGTGATAGCCGATGCAGGCTGCGAGATCGGCCGCCGGATCGCCGGGGCCTGCGTATTCCCAGTCGAGCACGACAAGCGATTCGCCGGTGTCCACGAAATTCCGGTGGTGCAGGTCGTGATGGCAGGCGACCAGCTGCGCGGCAGGCCCGAGCGCGCGCTGCCGCGCGGCGAGGCGCCGCGCGATGGCGGCGACCCCGGGTGTGGCGTTGTGGGCCTGCATTTCGTCCAGGTACGCGGCGGCGCGGGCGGCGAAGTCGATCGGCGGCAGCGGCGGCGGCGGCAAGGCGTGCAGGCGCGCGATCCACGCGCCGACGCGCGCGAGGAATGCGGGACGGCGCATGTCCTCACGGTCCGGCATCCGGCCGCCGACCCGCTGCATGACGATGAAGCCCTCCTCGGGCCGTGCCAGCACGATCGCGGGCGCGAGACCCGCAGCGCCCGCGAGCGCCAGCATCGCGCATTCGTGCTCGAGGCTGGCGCCGAGCGCTTCGCTCGAGTCGCCGGCCAGGCGCAGCACGTAGTCGCGGCGACCGTCCTGCAGCCGCAGCGTCCGGTTCGAGAGTCCGCCCGGCAGCGGCGTGACGACCGGCCGCTCGAGACCGAGTTCCGCCGCAATGGCCGCAATGCGATCCACCGCAGGGGCCCCGGTGCGACTCACGGCGGCGCGTTCATGCTGCGCCGCCACCAGCGCCAGCCGGCGATCGCCAGCAGCGCATAGGCGATATACAGTGCCGCCGTGAATCGCAGTCCCTGGCTCGCGAACAAGGCCGCCAGGCCGGTGTCGACGGCGATCCACCAGCACCAGGTATCGATGTACCGGCGCGCAAGCAGCCAGGTCGCGACCAGGCTCGCGAAGGTGCCGAGCGAATCCGCGAGCGGCGCATCGGAACCGGCGTACCGTTCGAGCAGCGGCGCGCCGACGGCGGCCGCGACGCCGACCGCCGCGAGCGCGACCAGGTGCCGCGGCCAGGGCCAGGAACGGGGCTTCCGCGCCAGTTCGGTGCCCGGCCGCCAGGCAACCCAGCCGTAGACCGACATCGCGACATAGACGACCTGCAGCGCCGCCTGCAGCGGCAGGCCGGCCCGGATGAATATCGCGATGTAGATCGCCGTGCTGATGCCGCCCGCGATCCAGCACGCGCGTTGCTGGCGGATCGCCAGCAGGATGTAGGCGAAGCCGAAAGCGACCGCGACGAGTTCAATCGCCGCCACCGAGCACCTTCATGACGAACACGGCGCGGCGCTTGGCTTCGAAACTGCGGGCCATCTCGGCGCGCAGCGCGCCGAACACCACATCGAACTCGCCGCTGACCTGCGTGCTCATCGAATTCGTGACGACGGCAAGACCCGGCCGCGCCCGCAGCCGCCCGATGAAATCGAGGATGGGCGGAATGAATTCGTCCGCCAGCGGATACAGACTCAATTCAATGGCCACATGCATGGCATCTCCTCAAAACACAAAGCGCGCCGTGACGCCGATCTGGCGCGGATCGCCCCAGCGCAGGTAAAGGGTCGTCGGGAAATCCGGCGGTTCGTTACCGAAATAGAATCCGCGCACCGGATAGCGCTCGTCGAACAGGTTGCGCACCCAGGCATGGACTGACCAGCGCTCGGCCTCGTACCCTGCGCGCAGGTTGGCCAGGAAGCGCGAATCCGATCGCTGGTCGTGGCTCGTGTCGAAATAGAAGCCCGCCTCGCCGGACAGGTCGAGCCGTGTCATCCAGCCCGCCGGATGGCGCCAGGTCGCCGAGAGCGCCGCCTTCCATTCCGGCGCGTGCGCCCATTCTCGCCCGTCGAGGTCGCGCTCGCCGAAACGATAGCCCAGGTAGCGCGATTCCATCAGCGACAGCATGGCGCCGATCTCGAGCCGGTCCGTAGCGCGCAGGCTCGCGGACGACTCGAGCCCCCAGGCTTCCGCGGCCGACGCATTGTCGGTCAGGAAGATGAAAGTCAGCGGATCCTCCGGGTCGAGCTGGATCGAGGTCGCCACCTGCGTCCGTTCGCGCCGCGTGTAGAAGAGGTTGACGTCGCCCCTGCGATTGCCGCGACCGTCGCGGCCCTTCCAGCCGAACTCGGCGGACCACAGGTATTCGTCGTCGAACTGCTGCCGCGCGTCCGGCACCGATGTGCCGATGTTGAAGCCGCCGGCACGGTAGCCGCGCGACAGCGAAGCCCACAGGTTCTGTGTATCGCTGAGCCGATGCGTGACCGACAGCTCCCCGCCCCACATCCGGTCGCGCGGATCGAAGCGGCTGCCGTCGCTGTCGTCGTAGCGGGCGTCGCGCTGTTCGAGGCGCAGCCCGGCGCCAATGGTCGTCGTCGGGGCCGGCGACCATTCGACCTGGCCGTAGAGCGCAGTGCTGTTCGCGCGGTAGTCGCTGTCCAGCAGGCGCACGAAAGAGTCCTCGAGATAGAGCCCGTCGTCCGCGACGTGATTCGATTCCTCGAACCGCTGCCACCAGGCCCCGGCGATCCAGGACCAGTCGGCCTCGCCGCCGGAGGCCAGCCGCAGGTCCTGGCTCAGCGTCCGGCGATTGCGCAGCGTCTGCGAGAAGAAGTCGTAAGGACCGGCGTCGCCCCAGTCCGTGTCGTTGCCCCAGTCGCCGTCGAAACTCGCCTCGATGTCCGAATCCGCCCAGGTCGTGATCGAACGCAGGTCGTGATCCGCCCGGACGGACCAGTTCGCATCGAGCGAGGCGCCGTCGGATCGCTGCACGTCGCGGCCGGGCCGGTCGGAGAGCGTGCGAAGGCTATTGTCGATCGCGAAGGCATCGTATCCGTTGTCGAAGTCCACATGCATCAGGCCGAGGTCGGCGCGCCAGCCGGACCCGGAGACGAGCCGCAACTTGAGCCGGGCAGTCGTCTCGTCGCGGGCGTTCGTATCGTCCCGTCCAAGGTGTGTGTTGCTGCGGAATCCGTCGCCGACCGCGCGATGCAGCACCGCGCGCCAGGCGCCTGCGATCTCGCCCGTCAGGCCCAGGCCGCCGCCGGCGGCGACACCGGCGGTCCACAGGCCGTCGTCGCCGACCCCGGCCTCGACATCCAGCGTCCGCGCCGGTTCAGGATCGCGCGTCTTGATCTTGATCAACCCGCCGAGCGCATTCGCGCCGTAGCGCGTGCCCTGCGGCCCGCGCAGCACCTCGACCTGCTCGACGTCGAACAGCGACGCGATCATGCCGATGCCGCTGAAGTCGATTTCATCCACCAGGAACCCGATCGAGGGGTTGGGCGCGCCCTGGTACTGTTCGAGCTCGCCGATGCCGCGCAGCTGGAAATAGCGTGGGCGCGAGCTCGCACCTGCCCAGGACATCGATGGCAGTTGCGGCAGCAGTTCTTCGAGGTGCACGACCGCGGATTCCAGGACGTCGCCGCCCGCGATCACGCTGACGCCGCCCGGTCGGGTGCTCGCCGGCACCGGACGCAGGCCCGCGGTCACGATGACTTCCTCGAGCTCGGGCGGCGCCTCGGCGCCGCACGCGAATGGCCACGCCGCCAGCGCCAGGCAAAGGATCAGCTGCAAGGGTCTTGTCGGCACGCCTGCTCCCTACGCCGGTCCTAACCGGATCAGGTTCAACGGGTTCGCCGGCAACGACCGGCGTCTCAGGTCGCAAAGACCACCCCAAGGCAATGTGGATACTAGCGGCGGCGGCGGCACGCCGCAATTGCCGGAGAACGGCCACCGCCGCCTAGCTGCGGTCGAATTTCGGCGGGCGGCGGTTGCGCACCGCGTCGAGACCCTCGCGCACGTCGCCGAGCCGGAACCCGAGGAACTCGAGCGCGAGCGAGGCATCGAAGCTCGGTCCCGCGAGTCGCAGCCAGTTATTCAGCGAGTGCTTCGTGAAAGCCAGCGCCGTCGGGCTGCCGGCGGCGAGCTTGTCCGCAATCCCGAGCGCCGTGTCCCGCACCCGATCGTCGTCCACGCACAGCGAAACGAGCCCGATGCGCTCGGCTTCGCTGCCCGTCAGCGGCTCGTTCGTCAGCAGGTAGTAGCGCGCCTTGGCGAGTCCGCACAGCAACGGCCAGATGATCACCGAGTGATCGCCGGCCGCGACACCGAGCTTCGTGTGGCCGTCCAGGATCTTCGCGTTGCGCCCGGCCACCGACACGTCGGCGAGGAGCGCGACCGCAAGACCCGCGCCGACTGCGGTTCCCCGGATGGCGGACACGACGGGTTTGCCGCAGTTGACCAGGTTGTAGACGAGATCGCTCGCCTCGCGCCAGACGCGAATCAACGTCGCCTGGTCCTCGATCATCCGTTCGATCATCGCGAAATCGCCGCCGGACGAGAAATGTTCGCCCGCGCCGCGCACGAGCACCGCGCGCACCGAGGCATCGGCGTCGAGCGTCCGCCAGACGCCGGCCAGGTCGCGGTGCATCGATTCGGTCGCGGCGTTCTGCCGGCCTTCGTTCGCGATGATGATCTCGAGCACGCCGGCCGACGGCTGCTCGAAACCAAGACTCGGGAATTCGCCGCAATAGCGCTGAGGGTCGATCGTCACGATTCATCCCTTCACTGCGTCGGGAACCGCATGAATGCTGACCATGGTCAGCACATGATAGGCTGCGACGGTCTCGCCCTCCTGGTTCGTGATCTCGGTGTCCCAGGTCACCTCGCCCCAGCCCTTGTCGGCGCGCAGCGACTTCTCCCGGCAGGTCAGGCGAACGCGGATGTGGTCGCCGGGCTTCACCGGCTTGACGAACCGCAGGCTGTCCAGGCCGTAATTGCCGAGCACCGGCCCGTAGTCCGGATCCACGAACAGTCCGGCTGCCGCGGCGATCAGGAAATACCCGTGCGCGACACGTCCGCCGAACAGCGGGTTGCGCGCCGCCTCCTGTTCGTTCATGTGCGCGTAGAAACGGTCGCCGGACAGGTCCGCAAACCGCTCGATGTCGGCGACCGTGACCTCGCGGTCGGCGGACCGGAACGTGTCGCCGATCGCGAGCGCATGAAAGGGCTTGCGGAACGGATGCGTGCCCGGGTCGCGTTCGGTGCTGCCGCGCACCCAGCGCCCGCCGATCGCAGTCAGCGTGTCGGGCGATCCCTGCACGGCCGTACGCTGCATGTAATGCAGCACGCCGCGGATGCCGCCGAGCTCTTCGCCGCCGCCGGCGCGGCCCGGGCCGCCGTGCACCAGCGATGCGAGCGGCGAACCATGGCCGGTCGATTCCTTCGCGCAATGCCGGTTCACGACCAGCACCCGGCCATGATAAGGAGCGAGGCCCAGCACAAGCTCCGCCGCGATGCGATCATCGGCGGTGAAGACGGAACCCGCCAGGCTGCCCTCCCCGCGGCGCGCGAGCGCGATCGCATCGGCGGTTTCCGAATATCCGATGACCGTAGACACCGGGCCGAAGGCTTCGACCGAGTGCACGACGCGCGACGTCGCGGCGTCGCGGCACAAGAGCAGGATCGGCGGCACGAAGGCGCCGCGTTCGCGATCGCCGCCGCTCACCACGAAGGACCCGGGATCGCCCGAGACCAGTTCCGATTCCCGGCGCAATTCCGACACCCGGGCCAGCACCTCGTCGCGTTGCGCGAGGCTCGCGAGCGGCCCCATCCGCACGCCCTCGACGCGCGGATCGCCGACCACTGTCATTGCAAGGCGCGCCTGCAGCGCGCCGACCACGTCCGCGAGCATCGCCTGCGGCACCAGCGCCTTGCGGATGGCCGTGCACTTCTGCCCGGCCTTCACCGTCATCTCGCGCGCGACCTCCTGAACGAACAGCTCGAACTCGGACGTGCCGGGTGCCGCATCCGGCCCCAGGATCGAGGAATTCAGCGAATCGGTCTCCGCGACAAAGCGCACCGAGTGGCGCACGACGGCCGGGTGCGTGCGCAGCTTCGCGGCGGTTGACGCCGAGCCGGTGAATGACACGACGTCCTGGCAAGCGAGATGATCGAACAGGTCGCCGACACCGCCACAGATCAATTGCAGTGATCCCGCAGGCAGCAGGCCTGTCTCGACGATGCGCCGCACGACGAGCTCGGTCAGGTAACTGGTCGCGGTTGCGGGCTTGACGATGGCGGGTACGCCCGCGAGCAGCGCTGGCGCGAGCTTCTCCAGCATGCCCCAGACCGGGAAATTGAAGGCGTTGATGTGCACGGCCGCGCCTTCGAGCGGCACGCAGATGTGCTGCCCGACGAAAGTTCCGCCCTTGGACAGGCCCTCGACGCCGCCATCGAGGTAGACGCGGCTGTTCGGCAATTCGCGCGCGCCCTTGCTCGCGAATACGAGCATGGTGCCG
>Ga0209640_10004377_pt1 | contig 12407 bp, 11 predicted proteins | sample RifCSP10_1_FD_184018 | JGI IMG/M metagenome (GOLD analysis project Ga0209640, IMG submission 184018) | Soil microbial communities from Rifle, Colorado - Rifle CSP2_sed 10_1 (SPAdes) (version 2) | ecosystem: Environmental > Terrestrial > Deep subsurface > Rock core/Sediment | place: Rifle... | reverse complement strand
CGGCCAGAGCTCGCAGGGGAACCCCTCGTCCGAATCACTCCCCCCCCGCTCCATGACGAGCCCCGAGCGGTCGAGCCGCAGTCGTGCGCCGCTCGGATTCTCGAGGTGATAGGTGGCGCTGCGCCCGTCGGGGGTCTCCAGGCGGAGCAGGTACCAGGCCCCGATCTGCGGGTTCAGGTCGATCAGGGTGGCCACGGCCGGACCACCCACGAAATCGTCGACCGTCAGGCGCGTGAGCTCGCGGAATTGCTGGAGCTCGACGACAGACTTGTGACGGTTCGCCCGGTATTCCTCGATCTGGTCCCGAGACGGCAGCCGGGCGAGCTGCCGCCGAAACGTCATCTCACCTTGGCCACGATCGCCAGACGGAGGGGAAGGCCCAGCGGGAACCAACGCGGCGCCAAGAGTGGCGGTCAGCTCGGGTTGGATGGCCCGGCTGGCGTTCGGGCTGCCGGCAGCCAGGGCTAGACAGGCCAGGGCCATACAAAGGATGCTCGCTAGGACTCTCTGGCGCAATTGGCCCCACCTCACGAAGGGCTATAGCACGAATCGAGCCACCCCCGGCTTGACTTGCGGGGCCAGCCGGCCGACGCTGGTTGTGTGATGTCGAGGCCGGTGACGGTCGGCGCCGGTCTCATGCTCGCCTGCGCTCTTGTCGTTGGCCTCGTCTCCCCTCCCGACACGGTCCGCGCCGCCCCCTTCTCACGGCCGCATCTGAGACTCCCCCCCCGCCCCGCAGACGCGATCGGGGGAGCGGAGTTCGCGCGCCGCACGAGCGGTCTTACGAGCGCGGACCGGGACCGCGCGGTCGTGGCCGAGCTGGAACGCGGCAACGTCCCTTCGTTCCTGGGCCACTTGACCCCGGTGAAGCTCGCTACCAATCCCGGAAACGGGCGGGTGGTGGCGGCCACGATCTGGGTGACGCCCGATTATCTGGCCCTCGGGTCGGACGACGACTTCCTCTACGTGCCTCTCACCTACGATTCGGCGACGATCGTCGCGGACCGCTTCGGCTCCGTCCTGCCCACCCCGAGGATGGTCGACGCGATCTACGAGCAGTCGGCGCACCACCTGATGCCCGCCCCGTTGCCGGCCGGTCCCTTGATGCGGTCGAACCTCTACCTGTCGAAGCACCAGCAGCGGATCGACGAGCAGCGCTCCGGCCTGCCTCTCGGGGAGCTGATCTCAGGTCACAAGAAGGACCTCGTGCTGAGCAACCGGCTGCGTCAGGTCCCCGGCCGGGTCGCCATCTATGGCTGGCACCGCGCCCCGGGCGATCCCATCCAGCCGCTGAGCACCGTCCACGGAGCCCAGTACGTCGACTACAGCCACGGCGTCCGCCTCGTCAGCACGACGGTCGTGGTCGACAGCCGTCCCCGCTCGATCTACGACGCGCTCGAAGACTCGCGGATAGCACCCGTCCTCAGCCGCGAAGGCGTGACGCGGAATCCCTGGAGCTTGATGCACCCGCGCCCTCGCCTGAACGACTAGAGCGACTTCAGATACTCGACGACGTCTCGCTGCTGCTCCGCGGTGACAGCCGCACGATGTGGTTGTTCGAGTCCACGGTGGCCTGGAGGCCCACCACGGCATTCATCTTGAGCAGCGCGACCGTGGTGGCCGGGCTCTGGAGATCGGCCTTGTCGAGGGTCCCCGGTGGCAGAGTGTCCGCGTCCACCTTGAGCCCGACCTTGAGGGCCGTGGTCGAACGCGGCTTCATCGACTTCGAGCGGGTGCAACCGGCGGCCGCATAGCGGGCGGCTCCGTGCGGCTGAACCGGGACCCTTCCGATGGCACCGCGCCAACAAATCTACAACTCGCCTTCCTCGGCGACCGGGGGTCGCGACCTGGCCGCTGGCCTTTCAGGGGTTTTCTGCGTGCGGCGAGATGGTCAGGATCTTGCACGAGGGTCGCGCAATGCCGGCGCTGTCCCGTTCCCGCCTATAGACAAGGTCAGGCCCCGGGGCAGGGCCGTTTGCCTCGGGGCCTCCCGCCCCCGCCACCCCTCCGCGCCCCTTCAATCGTTAAGCACGACCGTGAGAAGGGCGCTGTTGACCTGCAAGCCGCCGTCATGATGGCCGTTGTAGCGGATGAAGCCCCTCTTCCTGAATCGATTCATGAAGTAGCTCACCCTCGAACGCGTCGTGCCCACCATTGCGGCCAACGTCTCCTGGCTCACCCTCGGGACCACGGCCTCCGGTCTCGACTCCTTGCCGAAGTGCGCGAGCAGCAGGAGAGTCCGGGCGAGCCGCTTCTCGCTGGAGTTGAAGAGCTGGTCCACCAGGTCCTCTTCGATACGAACGTTGCGAGACAGCAGATACGCGGTGAAGAGCTCCGCGAACTCGGGCTCTCGATGGAGCAGGCGGACCATCGTGCTTCGGGCCACGTGAATGATGCTGCAGGCCTGAATCGCGCTCGCGGTGGACGTGCGGAGCGGCTGCCCGGCCAGGCAGCCCTCTCCAAAGAAGCTCCCTCGCTCCAGAACGCCGATGACGGCTTCCTTCCCTCTCGCGGAGACGACCGTGAGCTTGACCTTCCCGCTCTCGATGAAGAACACCTCATCGGCGGCGTCTCCTTGGGAGAAGACGACCTGCTTGTTCCGATACTCTCGCGTCGTCTTGCCCGTCTCGATCCTCGCGAGGAAGGCCCTGGGATCGAAGGGAGCGGCGTTCGTCACGACATTGAAAGGCAGGCGTCCAAAGTGCTCATCCTCCTGGTGATCGTGGTTCCGATGCTCGTGGGCGTTCTCGCCCCCCGACTGCTCGAACGTGGTTTGGGCCCCGCCCCGAGCGGCACTCAGGTTCTGACCGTAACCCTGGCTCCAACCTGGGTCTGGGCACCTGTCGAGCGAACCACGATCCATACGCGAGCCCATGTCTCACCCGCGGAACCGTGCATGAAACGCGCCAAGGGTCCTGCGCCCCGTGACCGTCGCGGGATCCACGTTCATGGGGCGGAAGAGGCCCCGGGCGCCGAAACCCCACGTGGGGCCGGGACGCCTCATCTCGAGGAAGAATCTACAAACCGGCGCCCTCGGGCCGCTGCCGGCTTGGCGCTTCAGGCTCGAGGAGCGAAACCGCTCCCGGCACGGCCGTTGCACAAGCACCTCCTCCAAGGTCGCCCTCGATCCGCTCATCGGCACGAGAAACCCGAACGGAGGACCGCCTGCGCGCCCTGCACGCAGGATTCCAGCTACACTTGGCGAAGCCCGTGCAGCCTGCCGCGTTGGTCACCGTCGTCTTCAGCCTTGCGGCACGCCGCAACGCATGAAGGGCGAGGGCCAGGTGCAACTACCCGAAAGCGATCTGGAGCTCCGGGAGCTCCTCGATCACGCCACCGTCGGCTTGCGCTGCGTCGACCCCGCCGGCCGGATCCTCTGGGCGAACCGGGCCGAGCTGGACCTCGTCGGTTACGCCGAGTCCGAGTACGTCGGCCGGCACATCGGCGAGTTTCTCCTCGAGCCGGGTGCCGCCGCCGACATCCTCGCCAGGCTCGCCCGCAAGGAGAGGGTCCTTTCCTATGAGACCCGTCTTCGAGCCAAGGACGGCTCCATCAAGCAGGTCCTCTTCGGTGGAAGTGGGCTCTTCCGCAGCGGCCAGCTCGTCCACAGCCGCCTCATCACTCGCGACATCACGAGTCTCTTGGAGCGGGAGCAGGCGGCGCGGCATCGGGCGGAGGCGACGAGCCATCTCAAGGACGAGTTCCTGGCCTTGCTCTCCCACGAGCTCCGCACGCCCTTGGGAGCGATACTGGTGTGGCTCGGCCTCCTGCGGCAGGGCGGCTTCGACGCCGCCGAGGAGGAGCGTGCGCTCGAGATCATCGAGCGCAGCGCACGCTCCCTGGAGCGGATCATCGAGGACCTGCTCCACGCGTCGCGCATCGCGGCGGGCGGGCTCATGCTCCAACCGCAGCTCGTCGACGTCCGGAGCGTGGTCCAAGTCGCTCTCGATGCCGCGGCGGGCGATGTCACCATCAAGGGCCTCAGCCTCACCTGGGCGGATGGAGAGGCCCCGGCCTGGGTCATGGGCGACCCCGGCCGGCTGCAACAGGCCGTGTCCAACCTGCTGTCGAACGCCATCAAGTTCACTCCGGCCGGAGGCGACGTGAAGGTCTCCCTGGACACCGTCGACCAACAGGCTCGCCTCCGCGTTGCCGACAGCGGCGAGGGGATGAGCGCGGCCTTCCTGCCCTTCGCCTTCGAGAGGTTTCGGCAGCAGGACAGCACCAGCACCCGCGCCCACCACGGTCTAGGGCTCGGGCTCTACGTGGTCCGCCACGTCATCGGACACCACGGCGGTTTCGTGAGCGCGGAAAGCCCCGGCCTCGGCCGGGGCAGCACCTTCACAGTGCTGCTGCCGCTCGCGGCCGTCCCGGACCGCCATGCCGGCCCCTCGCCCGAGCGTGCAGGAGATCCGGAGGTGCACCGCCCGCCGGACGGCCTCACGGTCCTTCTGGTCGACGACGAGGAAGACGCACGCGAAGCGCTGCGGCTGATCCTCCAGCAGAACGGGATGGTGGTCACGACCGCCACATCCGCGAGGGAGGCGCTCGAGCTCGTGGAGCGCGTGAAACCCGACATCCTGCTGAGCGACATCGCCATGCCGGGTGAGGATGGTCTCTCTCTCATCCGTCGTGTGCGCCAGCTGTCGCCGGGCGCCGGCGGCCTCGTCCCCGCGGCGGCGCTGTCCGCCTATGCCGGGGCCGGAGACCGTCGGAGCGCGCTCCTCGCCGGCTTCCAGGCCCACATCGCCAAGCCCGTGGATCCGGCCCATCTGCTCGCCGTGATCGCAAGGATGGCTCGAACGAAGGCGGGGGCGAATGCGTGAGGCACCCGCCGGTGAGTCATCGGCGCTCCTCAGTACCCTGTACAATCGGCCGGGAGTCAATCTCTTGAATGCCCCTGACCCTTCTCCTGAGGGGCCCCGGCTCGCACCAATGACGACGCCCCGCGCATTGGTCGTCGACGACGACCTCGGGTTCCAGGCGGGCCTGGCCGAGCTCGTCAGGCGCGAGGGCTTCGTGGTGCAGGGTGCCAGCACCTTGCAGGAAGCGCGCGCGGAAATCGCCGCGAACCCGCCCGACATCCTTCTCGTCGACCTTCACCTGCCGGACGGAAGTGGGCTCGATCTCCTGGAAGCGTTCGAGCCGGGCTCTCAGCCGGAGGTCCTGCTGATCACCGGAAGCGCGAGCGTCGAGACCGCCGTGGACGCGCTTCGCCGCGGCGTCGCCGACTATCTGACGAAGCCGGTGGACTTCGCTCGCGTCAAGATGGCCCTCGCCAACGTGAACCGTGCCCTGGAGATGAGGGGCGAGATCCGGACCCTGCGGAGCGAGCTCCGGAAGCTCGGTCGATTCGGGCCGCTGATCGGTGCGTCCGCGCCCATGCAGAAGGTCTACGACCTGATCGGCCACGTGGCCAAGACCGACGCCAGCATCCTCATCAGCGGCGAGACCGGCACCGGCAAGGAACTGGTCGCGGAGACGATCCACAGCTTGAGCCGGCGGAGCAAGGAGGCGTTCCTTCCCGTGAACTGCGGGGCTTTGTCGGCGCACCTGGTGGAAAGCGAGTTGTTCGGGCACGAGCGGGGCAGCTTCACGGGTGCGGACCGGATGCACAAGGGGTACTTCGAGCGGGCCCACCGGGGGACGCTGTTCCTCGACGAGATCACCGAGGCCCTCGACATCCAGGTCAGGCTGCTGCGGGCCCTGGAGACGTCGACCGTCACCAGAGTCGGCGGAACGGAACGGATCAAGGTCGACGTGCGCGTCGTTGCTGCCACCAGCCGCCGAGTCGACGAGGCGGTCGCGTCCGGCAAGCTGCGCGAGGACTTGTACTACCGCCTGAACGTCTTCCCGATCGAGCTTCCGCCGCTGCGAGCGCGAGGCGACGACGTCGAGCTCCTGGCCGAGCAGTTCCTGAGCGAGCTGAACCAGGCGGAGGGAACGGCCAAGCACTTCACCCGAGCGTGCCTCGAGCGGCTTAGCCAGCATCGTTGGCCCGGCAACGTACGGGAGCTGCAAAACGTCGTCCGGCGGGCCTTCATCCTCGCGGGGGAGGACGTGGGAGTCGATTCCCTGCCTCTCGGAGTCACCACCGAAGGCCTCGCGCCCGGGAGCTTCGTGACCCAGCTTGGGACGTCCCTCGCGGAGGCGCAGCGCCGCCTCGTCCTGGCCACGGTCGAGCACTGCGACGGTGACAAGAAGAAGGCCGCCGCGGTCCTGAAGATCAGCCTGAAGACCCTCTATACCCGCCTCAACGAGTACAAGCCCGACTGAGCGTCGCGCTCGTCGGCGCTTTGTACAATCGTCGCCGTTCTCCAACCTGCGAGGGCCAGGGCGGCCCTGACGCCCCCGGCAGCCGAATCAACGTCTTGGCCCCTGCTCTCGTCGACGGTACGGAGGTTGCAGCAAGGTCTCGTGCGCGGCGGCGTTTCAGCCGCGGAAGCCCAATGCCGATCGCCGGGGAGCGGACGATCAAGAACGTGAAGAACCTGCTGCAAGTGGTGCCCAGCAACGTCAAGGAAGCCGTCACCGCCAACGACGCGGACGTCAAGGATCGCGTCGAAGCGTCCCTGAAGGCCGACAGCAAGATGAAGGACGTCAAGGTCGCCTCCGTCAACAACGGCGTCGTCCTTCTCTCCGGCAAGACCGATAGCCTCACCGAGGACCTGCGCGCCATCGAGAACGCCTATTCGGTGACCGGCGTTCACCGCGTGGCCAGCGAGATGCAGACCATCGAGAACTAGGGGTCGTCACCATCCGAGCGGGCGCCTCGTGCGAGCGAGGCGCCCCTTTTATCGCAGCCCAAGCCGCTCGGGCAAGCGCGACGCCGTCGGTTCCGCCTGGTGCTTCGAGCTATGGCAACCATCAACGGACGAATCACCTCCCCGGCCCTCGGGAGCGCCCATCGAAGGCCCCCTGTCGCGGACTGGTCGCCGGACCGCGTCGACGCGGGCGTGCACCAGGCCCGCCAGTGGGGCAAGCGGCTCGGGGTCGCCTTCCTCGACCTCGTCAAGGGCTTCCCGCTCCGCGAGATCCTGAGCCGCATTCGAATGGGGAGGAGCCACACGCAGGCGTCCGACGCCGGGTACGCCGCCGGCATCCAGGGGGCGATCGAGGTCATCGGAGCGGCCGGCTTGCTGCAGATGTGCCACCTGGGCCGGCTCACGGGCACCCTCGAGGCCACGCACGAGGCTCGGACCATCCGCATGACTTTCGAGACCGGACGGCTCGCCACCGCCGCTTCCACGGAGAGGCGGGGGCGCGAGGCGGTGATCGACTTCCTCGCCTGGACGGACGGGCGTTTCGCGTTCCAGCCCGGGGCGACCGCAGAGGGTGGGCCGATCTCCGAGACGACCGAGTTCCTCATCCTCGATGCCTGCCGCATTCTCGACGAGAAGGCGGCCAGGCCAGACTGCCCTCAAGAATAGTCAGGGCTCAGGGCCACTCCCCCTGCCACCCCACGGAGAGGTGAGGGCGAGCGCTTCCCCAGGCGGTCGCGATGTCCACCCGAAGCGACGACTTCCAGCCCGGCGGCTGCAGCCGCAGCCCGCCCCCGATGTCGACGAGAAAGGGTCCCCTCGGGAGCGTGAGCACCTTCGCGGCATCGACGAAGACGACCGCCCTCACCGTGGCGGGTCCGATGGCGGCGATGGGAGTCTCCGCCTCTACGCTTCCGCCGACGAGCGCACGCCCAAACGTGGCACCTTCGATGACGCCGTCGCGGAGGAGAGGGTGAGCTCGCAGAAGCAAGGCGCGAGCCGAGCCGGTGCCGGCGCCCGACCAGAGGGCGAGCGGGGCGCGCCCGCTCGCGAAGTCACAGGCCGCGTCGAAGCGCACCCGGGGGCGCTCGGGGGTGGTGCGGGTGCGCACCGACCAGCGGGCGGACGCCGCGTAGAACGGAGCGGCCCCTCCGGACCACCAGCCCGCGGCACTCCCGCCCACCGCGACACGGTCCCCCAGCAGTCTCTGGTCGACGTCTGCCGACAGCGCAACGTAGCGGCCGCGGCGACTCCAATCGTCGAGGGCCACGGTCACCGCCGCCCGGGTGTCGGCGGCCCACCAGTGGGCGAGGGAAAGCGACGCCCGTTCTCGTCGTTCGCGAACGGGAGCGCTCTCGGACGGAGCCGGCGGGACCCGATACGACTGCTCGTCCCAGATCGCTTCGGCGGTGACGATTCCGGGTAGCCCGAGAAGATGGGGAGCAGAGGCCGAAAGCACCCCGCGGGAGCGACGAGGCCGCCACTGCCCGAGAAGCCGCAAGGAGTCCCCCGAGGGCGCGAGGCCGAACACATCCACACCGATCGCCCGCTCGGAAATGGCGCGCACCGTCGACTGGAGGAGGACGGAGACCGGCGAGCTGATGGCCGGCCGCTCGACCACGTTGACGTCGAGCTGCGCCGAGCCTCCGCTCAGTGGACGGTAGCTGACGCGCGAGAGCTGCGCGGCCGGGAGCGCATCCATCCGGCGCTGAACGCGTCGGAACCGTCCCGGGGTCAGCAGGCTTGCGGGCGCTTCCCCCAGGTAGTCGTAGACGACTCGTGACGACGTGTGCTCGAACCCGTTGATCTGGACGAGGTCGAGGCGCGGCTCGTCGATCCGGTTCCAGGCGGCCAGCGCCTCCTCGTGCTTCCCCTCGAGAAACCGACTGGTGGCGAGCAGCTTCCAGCCGAACCGGTCCAGGGGGTCGCGCCGCACCGCCTCCGCCGCAAGATCGGCGGCCGCCGACCAGCTCTCGCGGCGAAACTCCAGGGCGGCCATTTGCAGCACGGGCGCCGACGAATGGGGGCACCACGTCGCCGCGGCCGCCAGCTGTTCCTTGGCCGCCTCCGGGCTCCCGCTCGTCGCCAGGTCGACGCCCGCTTGCACGAGCGCCGCGCAGGGGTCCTCGCTCATTGGGGAGGGCGAATGCTCCGCCGCGGTTCCGGGCGGGGCCGGCTCGGGGCTCGGGTGGGCGCGGCCCACGAGCCCGTCGGGTGGGAGCACGAGCAGGGCCCAGCGACCGGTCGGGTTCCAGCGCTTCTCCCATTCGTCTTCGGGGATGATCCGAAAGGGGCCGACGGCCGGGTCGTGGACCAACACGCGCTGGTTCGCCCAGGCCAGGAGCACCACGTAGTGATGGCGCCCCGGCGCCGAGGACAGGAGGGCGATGAGCGGCCTCCCTTTTTCGAGATGCGAGACGGCTTCCGGGCGCGCTCCGCGGAATGCGAATGCCTGAAATCCCCGGGCCTCGGCCAGGTGCTGGAGGGAGGCGGCGGGAATGCCCGTCCCTTCGGGCGTGAGCGAGTCCGCGAAGTCCTCCGGGCGGATGTCGGCCGTGCCCCAGTAGCGCAGGACCATGGCGAGAGCGGCACCCCCACACAGCTCCTCCGACTGCGCGAGGTAGGGTACGGCCGGCACGCTGAGGGTCTGGGCGCGGGCGGGGGCTCCCGCAAGCGTGACGAGGAGGACGAAGAGCAGCGGCCCGGGCCAAGAGCGGCCCGGGCCGTCGAGGGTGCGACCTAGGTCGCCTTTCTCACTTTGCAAGGAGGATGACGATGATCACGATCAGCAGGAGCGCCACCAGGCTGATGCTGATGACCCGGTCCCCGCCCGCGAGCTGGTAGTCGGCATCGGCGGCGAGCAGTGACAGCCGTTGGAGCTCGTCCCCCTGAAGGGTGCCGACCGCGGCCTCGGCTCGGCGAACGTCGAGTCCGTAGCCCTCGGCCAGGCTTCGCACCTCGTCCCGCTGCAGCAGCGTGGTGATGGTGTTGCGCGCGGCATTTTCCTGGACGAGCGCTTTCGCCAGGGCGTTGTCGAGGTCGGCCTGGCTGGCAAGACCAACGGCAGGGTCGGCGCTCAGCGCCAGCGGACTAGACAGTGCGAGCATTCCAACGAGCACGTACGTCACGCCGAGTCGACGAATCATCGCGGTACCCTCCTTCGGGTTTGCGGCCGGCCAATGTCGCGAGCTCGCCGCTCGCGCGGGGCCTCCGCCGTCCAACCCCGCGGACCGGACACCGGAGCACGGCCAGCCTAGCGGGTCGGACCTCCGCCCGTCTGTTCACATTCGCTCACCTCTTCTTATGGCAGTCCAGGCACTTTGCGGGGGCTGAGCCGCCCTTCTGCTTGTGGCAGTCGATGCACGTCCCGGTCGCGCCCCGGGGATCGTGGAACGCCGCTTGGAGGCTCGTCTTCATGGGCGACGCCGCCGGCATCGTGTGGCACTCCCTGCAGGCCTGCTGCGCCGAGGCCAGCGGCTTCTCCGGCCGGCTCGAATGGTGGCAGGTCGTGCAGGCGATGCCCTGCTTTCCGGCATGGTTCTCGTGGTCGAAGGTCACGGCCCCGAGCTTCGCGGGAAGCGTGACCTTGCCTTTGGGCCGCTGCGCCGCGGGACGCGGCAGAGCCGCGGGCGGCGTCTCCGGCTTCTCCTCATGCGTCGTGGGCGGAGGAGCTGAAGTCGTCGCGGCCGGCGGGGGCGGCGCCTGCGGTCGCGTCGTCGGCGTCGGCGGCGTCGCCTCGGGCGCCTTCGGCGCCGCCGTGGCGGGCGGCCGCACACCTGTGGAAAGAAGCGGAGCCTCCGGCGCCCGTGCGCCGGGCGTCGGTGACGCCGGCGGAGTCGTCACTGGAGGTCGTTCCTCTTTCCTCCCACAGGCGACGGCCAGCGGCGCCAGGAGAAGGACCGTCGCCAGCAGGCGCGCGCGCGACCACATGGCGGTCGGGCTAGCGCCTGGAGATCAGATGGATGATCGCCACGAACAAGGCGCCGCCGATGATCGACCAAACGACCGGGAAGGACTGCCCGCTGATGTGGAGCATGAAAGGCTCCGGCAACTTCAACTGGGCGGCGAGCCACGGTCCAAGCAGGGCGCCGACAAAGCCGACGGCGATGGAAACGATGAGTCCCCCGCGAATCTCTCCCGCGATCGCTCTCCCCACCGCTCCACAGATGGCCGCGACCACGAGGAGGAAGATCAGCCCCGGCAACGTAATCGTCATGGCAGCCCCCTTTGGGCAGACCTACATTCGCGACTTTGGACTCCTTGTCCCTCACTCTTCGAGCGCGAAGGCGACAGAAAGCTATCAGGCCCGGGTCGGCCCGGTCTGTTCAATTCCGCTCAAACCGTGGCCGCGCGTAGCCGGTCCGCTCTGCTCGCCAACGACGTCGCCTGGTGAGCGCTATTGAACACAACCGCTGCTCGAGGTCTGTCAGGCTCGACGTGATGGGGACAGTTGACGTCGCCCTCGGTTCCGACCGCGTCGGGGTGCCTTCGACTCGTCTGTGGGTGGGGTGGCTCCTGGCGGCGGGCCAGTGTCTGCTCGTCATTTCGCTGGGCTGGCAGTGGCTCTGCGTGAGCACCCATCGTCTCTACCTCGACGACGGGCGGGTGGCCGAAGGGCTCGGTGCCCGCCCGCGCCCGTCAGCGGTTCGAGGTTCACGACGGCCGAGTCGAGCCGCAGATCGTGGCCACCGAGGACCAGCCGCTCTCCTTCCGCGTCGATTTCCCCCGTCCCTCCCAGTTGCGTCTCCGGGCGGTCCCCATCGGCCAGGCCACCGTCGAGATCGCCATCGTTCAAGAGGGCGCGCGGCGGACGCTCTATCGTCGGCGGTTGTCCGAGGCGGCCGACATCACCCAACCGCTGCCCCCGATCACGGGGCTTCTCGAGCTCCACAACCAAGGCGAGCTGCTCTGGTCGGATCCCCGGTTGGTGCAGGAGGCCAACCTGGCGCCCGCCCTCCTCGGGCTCGTGGCATTGCTGGCGGTCAGAGGGCTACGGTCCGGGAAGGCCGCTCCCCTCCCGTTTCCGCGGGCCGCCTGGGCCCGCACCGCCCTCCTGGGCGGTCTCACCACCGCCATCACCGCCGGCCTTGGCCTCGTCGCGCTGGAGGTCGGCCTCCGGACCATCGGGGACCGCCTGCCCTCCTGGATCACGGCCCCCCGCCGGAACCTGGGCGAGGTGCACGAAGATCCCCGCTGGCGGGAATCGTCGCGTTACGGAGCGCGCCTGGCGAAGGGCCTCGACACCTTCTGCGAGTGGCAGCAGGGCGACATTGTCCGCATGGGTTTCCTCCCGCCCGGCCTCGTTCGCCACCCGACCTACCGCTTCCCTTTCGTCACCGATGCCGACGGCTTCCGCAACTCGGAGTCGGAGTCGGCCGCCACCGAGGTGGCGGCCCTGGGCGACTCCTTCACCGACGGCATGACGCTTCCGGCGGAGCTGACCTGGCCGGCACGCCTCCAGCGTCTCCTGGGCGTGAGCGTTCGAAACTACGGAACCGCGGGTTTCGGGCCCGGACAGGAGTTGCTCGTGGTGAAGGAGCACGCGCGGGCGCGGCGTTCGCGCCGGGTGGTGGTCGCCTTCTTCGCCGGCAACGACCTCCTGGACGCGGAGAGGTTCGAGAGCTTCGAGCAGAACGGCGGTCCCCT
>Ga0209640_10004376_pt1 | contig 12408 bp, 8 predicted proteins | sample RifCSP10_1_FD_184018 | JGI IMG/M metagenome (GOLD analysis project Ga0209640, IMG submission 184018) | Soil microbial communities from Rifle, Colorado - Rifle CSP2_sed 10_1 (SPAdes) (version 2) | ecosystem: Environmental > Terrestrial > Deep subsurface > Rock core/Sediment | place: Rifle... | reverse complement strand
TTAAACTCGCTCGGGCGAGCTCAGCGGCCAGCGCGCGGGCGGCCAGCGCGGGCGGAATGAAGGGTTTATCCCGGTACGCGCCGACGACTTGCTCTGCGGCGTTGAGCGCTTCCTGGATCTGGCCGCCTCTCCGTAATATTTTGGCAAGACGAAGTTGGATCATGCGGTTGTGAGGATGCAGCTCGAGAGCTCGCTGAAGTGTCTCCTTTGCCGCACGAATTTGTGATTGGGAGAGCAGAAGTTCGGTCTTAAGCTCGTAGAGTGCCAGGTTGCCCGGGTTGACCTGAATTGCGTAATCGAGAGTCTCCAGGCTCTGCTGCATGTCGCCGGCCTGGTAGTGGGCATTTGCCAGGGTATAGAGCAAGCCCGGGTCAGGCGCGGTTGATCCCGCTCTTACTCGTTCCAGGCAGACCACGGCGGATGGGGCGTCATCCAGGTCCAGCATAAGTTGCGCGGCCTGGTAGAGATGATCGAGGTCAGGATTATCGAGAGAAGTAATGCCGCTCAGGGTTTCCAGTGCAAGCTGTTTTTCGCCGATTTCGATGTTTAGCTGGCTCAGGCGGATCAGCAAGTCGGTCCTCTGTGGATTGATCATCACAGCCTGGTGCAGGGCAGAAAGTGCTTCGGCCTGGGCGCCCAGCAGAAGGGCCTGGTCGGCGAACCAGTGCAGCAGATCAACATCCTCTGAGGCGAGCTCCTTTGCAGTCCGGGCGGATGCCAAAGCTTCATCAAATAATTTGGTCGCCGTATACGCCTCCGCCAGCTTGCGGTGGATTTCGGGATTTCGTGAATCTACTCGCGCGGCCTCCCGTAAGTTAGCCACCGCGATTTCCGGCTGGTTCAGATCCAGAGCGACCACCCCAAGTCCGAAGGAAAGCCTGCTGTACCACTCTGGATCATCGCTTTTCTGGGTGTCCAATGCATGGTAATATGCCTGCAGGGCAGCGTTTAGATCTCCACTGGCCGCGAGCGCTTCCGCAAGCAGGCCTTGCGCGGTAGATCGAATCTCTGGGCGGTCATCCTCGGCCTGGCGCAGCGCGGTTTGGAGAGCCTGGATGGCCTTTTCTGGCTGCTGTCCAGCTGCTAATAGTGCTCTTGCATAATCCACAAATGCTTCTGGATTCTCCGGCTGTGCCTGCATGGCGATTTCAAGCGGCTCCAAGGCTCTAACCGGCTCGCCGGTTGCAAGTAAGACTTTTGCGTAAGCACCGGCCAGCTCCGGATATACAGGGTGGGCCTGATAGGCTTTCTCCAGAAGCGGATTAGCTTCGTCAAGATGGCCGAGCCGGGTCAGGGTCTGGCCCAGCAGGACGGCGATCCGTGCTGAAAGTTCTGTGCTCCCATCTGAATCCTTAGTTTGACTCGATGTAGCCAGATCATATGCCTTCCGTAAGCTGGATAATGCCGACGTCAGGGAATTCTCATCGAGATACTCCTCGGAAAGCGCCAGCAAGATGGCTGGATCATCGGGGATGGCGTTGGATGCCGTTCGTAACGTCTCGATTGCCCTGGCATTTTCTCCCCCGGCTTTGCGAACCCGGGCAAGCGCCAGCCAGGCAGCGCTTTGGTGGGGAACCAGCTGGGTGGCCTTCTGTAGATGGATGAGAGCCGCCTCAATTTTCCCAGTCGCGGCCAGAGCCTCACCCAAGAGGGCCTGCGCCGTGTGGTCTTCGGGATTGGCTTCCAATAGCTGCTCGCAGATTTCGGTCGTTCGTTCCGGGTGGCGAGCCTTGAGTGCGCAAGCAGCCAGTTCTTGTAGATCCTCTACTGCGGGCCATTCAGTGGTTTGTTCTTCGGCAAAGCGATCTTCAAGCAATGCCGTCCGCTCCTGGTAAGCTGATTCCCAATCGCCAGCTGCTTCGAGGTTAGCTACCAGCTCTCTTCGGAGCCTGCTCACTGAAGGATCCAGGGCAACTGCCAGATGGCTGGTGCTGATTGCCGCAGCAGCATCTCCTGCAATCCTTTGAGTTCTTGCTTTTTCGATGAGCAGGTCTGTGCTATCGGGCTCCAAGATCAGGGCTGCTTCATACGCCTCAACAGCTTCCCTGGTCAATGAGACCTCGAGAAGCAACCTGGCAAGCTCAACGCTAACCTGCGCCACCGCTTGTGTTTGTGGTGAGTTACCCCAGCCGATCGAGTCCAAAGACCCGTGGGCCAGATTTTTCACCTCAGCTAGCGCCTGCCGAGCCTTTTCCTGAGCTTCCGTGACCAGGCCCTGAGAGAGCGAATCTCGGGCAGAGGTGAGCTGATACAGGGCACCTTCATGAATCGATGTCTGGTTCTCGTGATCCTTGAGCAAAGCCAGCGCATCCTCCACATTGCCGGTCTTTAATAGCGCGAGCACTAAATCAACCGGTGGGATGTGCTGGCGGAGCGACCCAAAATCCACCGGCAAATCATCTGATCCCTGCCAGCTTGACAAAGACGCCTCCAGATCGCCTTTCTGCGCGAAAGCATTGGCTAGCTGCGTGGAAATGCCTGTATGCAGCTCCCGGGTCGTCTCCAGGGCCAAAGACCGGAGCGAGGCGGCCTGTGAAGGAAGGTTAGCGATGTCAAAAATATCCGCGCTGCGCAAGAGCTGGGAAATCTGTTCGAGATTTTCCTGGTAGCTCGGGAAACTGCGCCGGTTGGAAAGCGTTGGTTGGCTTTCCAGGAACAATCGCGCAAGGCTGGTGGCGAAGTTCGGGCGGAGCTTTTTCAGGTGTGTCAGCGCGTGAAGGCACTTCGAAAGCGGCAGGTCTTTTAGAATTGCATGCAGTGTTTTGGCATGATCGTGAAGTCGCTGCGGCATGCACAATACCGCATGGATCAACAGCTCTTGATATTCCTGAGGTGCGGAATTGCCTGCCAAAAAACGGAGCAGGCCGTCTCGATCCGGCGTAATTCCGCATAGACAAGCGATTGGCGTCTTAAGGGAGGTTACCGGAACATTCCGGAGATCCGCTTCCAGGCCCAGCCAGGAGCCAACTCGATTAAATCGTTCAACCAGGGCGATTGCCAGCAATCCCGATTTGGCCAGTGTAAGCCTGTCATATGCATGAGGGGAGGCTGGCTTAACGAATTGTTCGAAAGCGTGGAGGGCATTCTGGCGGATCTCAGGATTCAGCGTGTCGAGGGATATGTGCTGATTGTAACCGGAGGCCAGAAGAGCAAGCGAAGCTGGAGACCAATCATCCGGTTGAGATCCGATGTGGCGCAGCGCTTGCTCGCCAAATTTGGGATCCTGCAAGCTTTGCCAAATCAGATCATCTTGTCGAAGCGCCGGGATGACCCAGGGCCAGGACTCCTCAGGCAGGGTAGATTTCAAACTTGCAATAAAAGAGTATTTTTCAGTCATAATTTTCCTGGATTTAAGGTTAATGATTCCTGGTGTAGATTTTCAACTGGTTACCAGTCTATCCGGAGGGCGACCAGGGCCACGGCGCCCATCAGGGCAACGCCAAGCAGCGTAAAAAAGACCCCGATCCCGGCAGTAGTTTTGATTAATTCATTTGTGGCGTTGAGCAGGGCTGAGACATTTCCCACCAGTCCGGCAACTTCCTCGGCCAATCCCTTTTTTGCCAGGATAGAGGTCTGGTTGACTAAAGCGCGGATATCTTTACCAACGGAGCGGGTGAGCAGCACGATGACTCCGATGATGAAACAGGTCAGGCCAATTAGAAAGAGAGCCCCTAACAGCGCTAATTGGATTTGAAGGAAAAGCGGTAAGTTCCACATGATGTTGCTCCTCTATGGCAGCGTAGCATTCTGCAGTGGAAATTCACACCTGAACCTCTGGCTTCCGTTCACCAGATCTCGCCACTCACGGATCACTTGAAAGACATCAAGATCGGTCTGAACGTGATCTGGGATCAGGTTGAGGATGTTTCTCAGGTCAACATCAGGCGTGAGCAGGTCTGTCCGTCGACAGAGACTTTGCAGCAGGTGAGTTTGTTTCTCGAGGGCAGTGGAAGCATCTTCCTCTGAAAGAGGAAGGGAGGCGACTGCTTGCGCGCCGGTAAACAGCTGTCCATCTGTCTTCACTCCGCCGAGAAAATCAATCATCTCGATGATCCCAATTTCATCAATCAAGAGATAGCCATTCCACCAGATATGCTTCTTTTGCAGCAGGCGCACCAAGCGGCGGTCGGGCTGACCATCTGCGGTCAGGTTAAATCTACTCACGACTTGTTGGAATTCTCGGTCGTGAGACTCGGTTACTGATGGGTAAACTGGAATGAGAGAGACTTGCGGTTGTCCGGAAAAGTAACCCAATATCCACACACTCACCAGCCGAGAATTCTGCGAGCTGAGCCGGTCAAGGCCGATTACCAGCAGGTTTACCTGTCCATTCGAAGGAGTGGGTAGGGGTGACATGGCGGATAGGGCTGCCAGGTGCCCCCGGGAAGGGGTATGCTCGCCCACGATTCGACCGCTAACCAAGCTGAAAATGAGAAATAATCCAGCGACTAGCATTACTTTTCGCGCATCGAAAGCGTACCGGGTGTTGTTAATCAGCAAATAGATTCTGCAGAAGAATTCCTGAGAAACGCGAGATTTGCTCAGCAGCGAGATTGTAAAATCCCAGAAAGCAATCTCGATTAAAGCCTTCAGCTGGACAATGTTCAAAAGTTTGCTCCTGTTAGCGCGACGTAGTGATTTTCAGGATCTTTCCTTTGGCATCTGCAATTACTCTCACCAAGCGGTGGATGGTTTTTCCGTCAGGCGATTTTGCTTTTCCGCGATAGGTGAGCAGATATTTCGCCGAGCTTGAGATCGATTTTGCTTGCGGGACCGCCTGCAATTGCACTTTTGGCGCGCTGCCGTCCAGTTCTGGAAAACGACGGTAAACCTGATTTGATATTGATTTTATAAACTTAGGGTCCATGTTGATCTAATCCATGGCTGCGAATATCCGCGTTTCGAGACTAGCGTACCCGCCTTCGTAAGAAGGCAGGTACATCTAAGTTATTTCCGGTGTTTGCCATTAATGAAAGCGGGATCGCTTCGGCCGCCATTTCCTTGCTCGAAAGGTCATAATCCTGCTCTTCGTGTATTAGCTCTTTCTTGATCGCGGCGATCGGCATTACGCTTTCAAGGGGTTGGCCTCCCAAGCCTGTGGCAATCATAATTACCTGGGTGCGGCCCTCCATTCGTTCATCCTGAATAACTCCCATTACAATCTCTGTCTCTGAGCTGGCTTGTTCTTGTAAGGCGATTAATGCCTCGCTGACTTCGAGGAGGGTCAGGTCATTGCCGCCAGTGAAATTGACGATGATCCCAATCGCATTTTCGAGAGGTACAGAGTCAAGAAGGGGATGATTTAATGACTGCTGTATGGCCACCTGGACTTTATTTTCTCCCTGACCATGACCCATGGACATGAGCGAACCACCTCCCTGCAACATGAGCCGGCGAACGTGGGCAAAATCGACGTTGATCAGGCCCGGTTCGGTGATCAATTCGGTAATCCCCTGAATAGCCTGCCGTAAGACGTCGTCGGCCATGCGGAAAGCAACTTCAATTGACAGGTCGCGAGGAGCAATCTCAAGAATACGATCGTTCGGGATAGAGATTAATGTATTGGTGTGAGGACGCAACGCAGTAAGACCTTCCCCAGCATTCTTCTGGCGCCGGCCCATCTCGAATGAAAACGGTGTTGTAACAATGGCAATTGTCACCGCTCCAACTGCTTGAGCAGCCTCCGCTGCCACCGAGACTGCCCCCGTACCGGTTCCACCGCCCATCCCGGCGGTAAGAAAAACCATGCTCGCGCCGGCGAGCGCGGCTTCAAGCTCCCGGTAGCTTTCTTCGGCTGCCGCGTGGCCGATTTTTGGGTTGCCTCCCGCTCCCAAACCTCTTGTGACGCGGGGTCCCAGCTGGATTTTTACCGGGGCCAGGCAGCTTTTTAGGGCCTGGTTGTCGGTGTTGGCCGCAATAAATTCGACGCCGCCCAGTCCGAGTTCAATCATGCGGTTGACTGCGTTGCATCCGCCGCCGCCGAGTCCCAGAACCTTTAGAACCGGCTTTATTGTGAGGACTGGAGTGGATGAAGTGATTTTTGTCATGGCTTCCTTGTTTTATTAGTCTATTTGGGCTTATGACACTTTAGCGGTACAATGCCAAGGTTGTTGCAATACTCGTGCCATCTCCGTCAATTCGCTCAACTTTGCAGCCAGATGCCCTGAGTCGATTAATAAGGCTATCGGGGATTAATTGCCGGCTGCCGACAACGGTAACCCTCGCCGCGTGAGCGGCTTCCTCAATCGAAAAACCAATGGTGGGATGGTATTTCTTTACAAACGGGCGAATTGCATCCAGGTACCAATCGGAGACTCCCCAATCGAACAGCGGCAGGAGCAAATAGTGGGCGATAGCATGCTTTAGATCTTGGCTGCTTTGGCTTGCCGCTGCATCAGGCGATGTGGTTTCAGCTGGGTCTAATCCAGCCAGTATTTGGTCAGCACTGGATGATTCGGCTAGCCATTGACGCAGATTCTGAACGATGGAGAGGGTTTGCCCACCGGGTTTGAACCAGGCCTGAGCCAGATGCGGTCCTTCAGGCGCGGTGGATAACAACCAAAAATTACAGGCCAATACCTGATCCGGGACTAACCCCGGATGCTCCTGTCGCGAGCCCCGCTGTGAGGTGATCCCTTTGGGAGTATCGAGAAGCGATTGGATGATAGCTAGATTTCGACCGGCGTGAAAGCCTTCTTCCCGGGTTGCTGAATTGCCGGAGGCTGTACTGCTGGGATAACTCCCCGCGCCAAACAGGATAAGCGGCGCTGGTTTGCCGAGGACCGCTTGGGAAATGGTGAGATACCAGTCAAAAATGCGAAGGCCTATTTGATCCTGCTGGTTAGGTGGCGTGTAGTAGGGGCGGGCTCCTGGCCAGCGCTCCGGACCCCCTGCTCCCCAATTAAGTGGTCGATCGCCCGCTGGACAATATGCGCTCAACACCAGGTTTTCGACTAAATCGCGATGATTGCGGCGGCGAAGTCCTTGCAGCGCAGCTTGCAGAAAGGTCGTATCCCAATAATCGCCGCCGGGCTGGAGCGGCGGGAAAACGGGCGTCAGGCCGCATTTCAGCGCTTCTCGAGCAGTTGGGATGAAACGATCCAGGAAACGCTCAACCAGTTCGTTCTGGACCCAGGCGGCGGTTGGCCATGCGTCTCGGCTGTTCGGGCGGTCGAACATGACGAGATAGTGTACTCCCCACCGGGCGTAGGTTGAAAAAAGCAGGACCATCTCTTTGGGTTGGGGAGGGTCGTGCAATGAAAAAGGCAAGTGCAGAATCGGTTCGATTCCTTCCGAAATGATGCTGCTAAGGAAATATTCCGGAATTGCTCGATCGAATGGCGCCTGCAGCGTAAGCCACGAGGTTCCCAGCGAAGATAGGATTGGCAACCAGGTCTGCAGATCGGTTTGCCGGTAGTGATTGGTGTCTGGAAAGTAATGAAAACCCAGGCGAGTGTTTCTTGCTGGCAGTGGAAATTTGGGCATGTCCTCACTCCTGGCGGTTATTGTTGCAAGAGGTGTGCCAGGCGATGATGAGAACAAAAAAAGCCGCCCGGGGAGGCGGCTGTGTAAACTTTCCGCGATTACTGAAGTAATTCTGGCGGCAAATGCCCTACATCTATGGCGGCATCATCGCAAAAAAGGATAGCCCGTTCGATGGCATTGCGCAGCTGGCGGATGTTACCGGGCCAGGCATAATCCATTAGCGCATCCATGGCTCTTGGAGTTACATCGGAGATATTCTTGCCCATGCGCGGATTAAAGTGGCGGACGAAAAAGCCGACCAGTTCGGGAATATCCTCTTTGCGCCTTCGCAACGGCGGAAGGTGGATATCTACAACTTTTAGACGGTAGTACAGGTCCTCTCTGAACTCCCCCTTTTCAATCATTCCGAGTAAATCTCGGTTAGAAGCTGCCAGGATCTGGACATCGACGTGGATTTTATTTGTACCGCCGACCCGGCGAAAAGAGTGGTCCTCGATGGCGCGCAGTAGCTTTGCTTGCATATCCAGGGGCATAGATGAAATTTCATCAAGGAAAAGGATGCCCTCATCGGCAATTTCCATTAATCCATGTTTGCGCTTGTCTGCTCCGGTAAACGCACCTGCTTCGTAACCGAATAACTCTGCCTCGAGCACTGTACTTTGAATGGCGGCGCAATTGATGTCAACAAATGGTTTATCTTTTCGGGGACCCATTTTGTGGATTGCCCGGGCCAGCACCTCCTTCCCGCTGCCGGTTTCCCCCGTGATCAGTACAGAAACCGAGGCTTCTGCAGCCCTTTGTGCAACCTGAAAAAGATCCTTCATGAGCTTGCTCTTTCCGGAAACAAAATCCAGTTCCTTGTGCTGCGTCTGCCTGAAGTGCGTCAATTCCCGGTACATGGCGACTTTTTCGCTGGCTTTTTGCACGGTCACTTCCAAACGAGCGAATTCGATAGGTTTTTGCAGAAAGTCAAGGGCGCCGTTTTTCATGGCGTCCACGGCCATCTCGATTTCGCCGTAAGCGGTAATTAGAATTATGGGAAGGTAAAGCTGCATGCGGCTGGTTTCTTCAAGCAAAGATGGGCCATATCCATCGGGCAGACGCACATCCAGCAAAATGATATCGGCGGTTCCGCGACGAATACACTCGCGTGCCGCCGCAAGCGTATCGACATCGATTACCTCGTAGCCTCTGGACTTCAAAAATTCGGCAATATTCTGCCGGGCACTATCTTCATCATCAACAATTAGAACAGTTGCACTCATATGAACCTCATTGGACAAATTCTCAATAATTGCGGGGAAGCCTCCCCCCTGAGAAGGCGCATCTAATCGTTATTTTTGATGGCAGCCGGAAAGATTACCTGGAAAACTGTTCCTCCAGGTACGCTGGCAACATCTATCGTGCCCCGATGAGCGGTCACGATCCGCTTGGCGATCGCCAGACCCAGGCCGGTTCCGTTGCGACTTGTTGAAAAGAAGGGATCAAAAATACGCTCCCGATGTTCTTCAGGAATGCCCGGACCATTGTCCGACACGCTGAGCTCGACCTGATCCCGATCAGCGACATCTTTTACTGTGCGGATGTGAATGGTCAAAGCCCCTCCGTTTTCGCGCATTGCTTCTACCGCATTGCTGATCAGGTTCGTGAAGACCTGCTCCAAGGTGCGCGCATCTCCCATGACTACAGGATAATCGGTGCTTACCTGGACGTGCTGTTGAATATTCTCGCGGGCCAACCGGGGACGCCAACGTTCCAGCAGTCGATGAATTAGCACCGACATGTCGACGGGCACCATCGTATTTTCGACTGGACGAGAGAACGCCAAAGCCGAGTTCATCAAATGCGTGATCCGGTTTAGGTCGCCGCCTAAGCGAGAAATCAATTCCTGGTTCGGATTTTCCTCAGACATGTTCATTGCCAATAATTGAAGCCCTGTACTGATATTATTGATTTGATTGCGGACTTCGTGGGCAAAAATAGCGGTAACCTCACCCAGGAGAGCGCGTTGTTCCAGTTGTTGGTTGCGAACCCGAAACTGCTCATGTTCGCTCAAGTCTCGTATCAGGATCACAATAGAGGAAGCATCCAGTTTATCGGCATCGTCGATAAGCTGGTCGCTATGGACTTGCACTGGCAAGATTTGCACGTGGGCCAGGAAAGTCTCGCCATTTCGACGATGGAATCGAACAGTACCGAGGTTATGCGTCGAAACACCGCGCTGCGCACTCTGTAATGCTGGAATGAGATTCTCTGCTCCGATCAGCACGTCTTCCACTGGTTCCCCGTGGACCTCTCGGCTGGCGTAACCCAGAGTCCATTCGGCTGACGGATTCAGGTCAATTATTTTCAATTCATCGTTCAGCAAGATGATATTTTCTTGAATATTTTCCTTGATTGTCTCGCCAATTGCGATCCTCCGCGACTGCCCCTCTTGATCTGCCAGCAAATGGGAAGAAAGCGTAAAGTGACTGATGATGGTAGTGATATTGGCTGCAAGAACTTTCAAGATCGAAATAAGATCGGGGGCAGCGCCTGTTATCGTACCAACCGCTACCAGGAGTCCAATTATGGCGTGCGCCTCTCCCAGAGGGGCAGAGGCTACATATGTTAACCGTGCTGCGCGACCTGCGCGATGCAGATTCGTAGCCGAACGCTTACCAGGAGTCCAGAGAGCCGGGGTACGTAAGGCGTTGATATCCGAAGGGCTAAGTTGGTGAGGAAGATCAACACGATCTCCGAAAGAAAACCTGCGGACGAGATTGGGAGAATTTGCTTCGTTCAAATATACAGATAGATGACAGGGGCCAATCAATTTTTGTCCACTTTCCAAAGCAACCTGAAGCGCCTGGTCGAGGTCATTCGCCTGGCATGCTTGTGCGAGCGAATAAAACTCTGCCAGTCGTTGTGAATGGCGCTGTCGTTCCGTCTGCTGTAATTGGTGAATCACGACCGGTTCAAGGGTTGCAAAAAGCCAGGTACCTGGGGAATCCAGGTAATTGAGAGCAATAATTACTTCGAATTCATTTCCATTGCGGGTGATGCATTTGGTCGTTAAAATCCTCGTATTTTGCTTCTTAACTGGAGAAAAATCCTGGGCATCCAGTTCTGGAAACAGAGTATTTAACTCCAGTTTTGTTATTTCTGCCCTGGTGAAGGCGGTTAATTCCGTCGCTTTGGCATTGGCGAGCAGAATTCGATTTTCTTGAACGTCAATCAGCAAGCTGGCGGAGGGAAAATGATCGATCAGCGTCTCAATCTCTTCAAGATTGGGTTGTCGGCGACGCAAAAATGGAAGGGCTGGAAAGCGAGACGGAAGGTTCATGCCGTTTCAAGGGAAATGGGAGATTTTCTCAGATGAGACGGCAGAATGCCTTCCATTGCCCGATATTTCGCTACGGTGCGTCGAGCTACACGGTAGCCTTGTGCTTTGAGGAGGTCTGCAATTTCACCGTCACTCAGCGGCGTGGTCTCCCGACTGATGATTTCCTTTAATGCGGTGCGAACGCTGAGACTGCGGTCGAAGAACTTCGAAAGGGGGATGATATGACCACTTGGCATCTGGACTGTTTTGCTGGCAACGGCTCGGGAAATCGTCGACTCGTGAACTTTCAACTCTTCCGCCAAATGAGCGCGAGTGATGGGTTGCAAATGGCTGTCGCCATTTACAATGAATTTGCGCTGGATATTGGCTATGCGTCGCATTAGTCGAACGATAGTGTTGGTCCGTTGCTGCAGGCATTTAACCAGTAAATCAGCTTTATCAAGGTCAGACTTCCACTGATCTTTTTTTTCTGCAGGGGCTTGCTCTATTGATGTTCTGAACAGCGGATTTACCCCGAGCCGTCCAGAGTACGGCGAAACGATTTCCACAACCAATGGATTTTCTGAAGAATCGTTCAGGAGCGAGATGATCACATCGGGGTTGGCATAAACTCGCGGGTTTTCGCCATGCCCATGCCGGACGTCACCCCAGTAAGCTCGAGCAGGGAAAGGATTGAGGTTTTCACCGATAAAAGTTGCAATCGATTGCGCTTGTCGGGCAGAGATGCCCAGTAGATGACCGAGCTCGGAATATTGGTGCCTGCTTAAAAGATTCATGCCTTTACGAATCACCTGACTGGCCAGAAACGGAACCGGCTGGGTTTCTGCCAGAAACTCTAATTGTACCAGCAACGCTTCCTGGGGCGACTGCGAGCCCACTCCGATAGGATCCGCTCTTTGGATCATTCTGATAATTTCCTCTACCTTGGAGGGCAAAACGTGATGGTAATTGGCGACCTCCAGGACGGTTGTTTCCAATAGACCATCTTCATTCAAGTTTGTCAAAATATGGGCAGCTAACGAACGATCACGTGGATCCAATTCAGGGGCGATTTGCTTGAAGACATAAGTGGGCAGCTCTTCAACCGCAGATGAAAAATTATCATCGGGAATCTCTTCGGAAGATGGTTTCATACGGGGGTGGAAGTCCTCGCCTGGCGAGACAAACACAATGGGTTCATCTTTGGAGAGGGATTTTGGTTTAGTACAGCGGGAACAATGTCCATTATCTGGCAGTGCACGTTTGCACGTGGGACACCGGCGTTCTTCTCTTAATTCAAGAGCAGGGTTATTGGCTACTTCGGATTCGATTTTTTGAGCCAGTTCAGATATTGAGAGTTCCAACAGTGCCATCGTTTGGGCGAGGTGAGCAGTCGTGAGCGGGCGCAGCTCTGGTTTCGTGCGAAGGTAAGTGCCTTGATACATCTTAGTCAGATTTCCTTTTCCAGCAAAGTTGTCGGTTTTCTCAATATTGTTGCAAGTATTATGCCAGGGATTCCGGGTAATTACCCCCTGGTTGTTGCTTCGTTCGAAAATCACCAGGGGGACAGCGAAACATCAGGTAACTTCTCAAAATAGCGGGGTGTGGCGGTTTGCGGG
>Ga0209640_10004375_pt1 | contig 12408 bp, 8 predicted proteins | sample RifCSP10_1_FD_184018 | JGI IMG/M metagenome (GOLD analysis project Ga0209640, IMG submission 184018) | Soil microbial communities from Rifle, Colorado - Rifle CSP2_sed 10_1 (SPAdes) (version 2) | ecosystem: Environmental > Terrestrial > Deep subsurface > Rock core/Sediment | place: Rifle... | reverse complement strand
GCCAGCATTTCGTAGAGGACCACGCCGAGCGACCAGATGTCGCTGCGACAATCGACCTCCTGCCCACGCGCCTGCTCCGGTGACATGTAGGCCACCGTGCCGACCGTCGTGCCGGTCTGCGTGAGGCCCTCTGCCCCGGCCAGCTTCGCCAGGCCGAAGTCGAGGATCTTCACCGTCCCACCAGGCGTGACCATCAGGTTCGCGGGCTTGATGTCGCGGTGGACGATGCCTGCCGCATGCGCTTTCGCCAACCCCTGGCCGACCTGGATGGCCACGTCGAGCGCCTCGTCAAGCCGCAGCGGGCCGCGCTCGATCTTCTGCTTGAGCGTCTCACCGTCGTAATAGGCCATCACGAGATAGAGCTGGCCGTCAGGCGTCTCGTTGATCTCGTGGATGGTGCAAATATTGGGATGGTCGAGCGCCGATGCGGCCTTCGCCTCGAGCAGGAACCGCTGTTTGGCGGAGTCGTCGCGCGTGACCTCCGGTGGGAGCACCTTAATCGCCACCAGACGCCCCAAACGGGGATCACGACCCTTGTGCACCACGCCCATGCCACCGCTCCCGACCTGCGAGAGGACTTCATACGGGCCGAGGCGAGCGCCGGCGCCGAGAGGCATGTAGGTGGGGACCGGGCGGATTCTACCGCGCGGCTGTCGCCGGTCCTTGCTGCCGCGAATGTGAGTATGTACTATGAGTATATGAGTACGCACCGGCTCCAAGTCCTCATTCCCGCCGGCTTGGAGGCGCGGATTAAAAAGGCGGCGCAGCGTCATCGCACGACCAAGGGAGAGTGGGTGCGGCAGGCCATCGAGCGGGCGCTGGCTGACGACCGTCCCTCCGGCGACGCGCTGGACCGGCTGTCGCGACTTGGGGCCCCTACCGGCGACATCGACCAGATGCTGGCTGAAATCGAGGCCGGCCGCGGATGAAGGTCTTCGTCGACTCGAACATTCCGATGTACGTCGCCGGCCGCGACCATCCAAATCGGGATCCCGCCCGCCGGTTTCTCGAGAGGGTCAGGACAGGCGAGGTCGAGGCGTGCACGAGCACGGAGGTGCTGCAGGAGATTCTCTACCGGTACGCGGCGCTGCGGCGTCTCGATCTTGCCGCGCAGGTCTACGATCTCTTCGTGCAGCTCTGTCCGGTGATTTTTCCGGTCACGCTGGCCGACACCGACCGGGCGAAATCGACGCTTGCGGGGGTGCCGGACATCAGCGTCCGCGACGCCATCCACGCCGCCGTGATGGCAAACAATGACGTAACGGCGGTTGCGACCTTCGATGCCGGCTTTGACCGATTGCCCGGCATCTCCCGCGTACCACTGGGATGAACGCGGCGCCGGACGATTCGACCTCGCATCAGCCGACCTACAATTGACCGAGATGCAGTGGATCAGCACCCGCCGATCGTCGCCGGCCGTGCCCTTTATCGACGCGCTGTTTGCCGGCACGGCGCCTGACGGCGGCCTGTACTTCCCCGAACGGTTCGATCCGTTGCCGCAGGCCACCCTCGACGGCCTGCGCTCGGCCGGCGTCGTGGAGATTGCGACCGTCGTGGGGGCGCACCTCCTGCGCGACGAGATTACCCGGGCGGCTCTCGAGCCGCTCGTCCGCGAGGCGCTCGACTTTCCGATTCCGCTCGTCCAGGTCACGGACCGCGTCTGGGTGCTCGAGCTTTTTCACGGCCCGACGCGTGCCTTCAAGGACGTCGGCGCCCGCGTGCAGGCGCGCCTGCTGCACCACTTCACCGACGGCACCCCGCTGACGATTCTGGTGGCGACGTCCGGCGACACCGGGAGCGCGGTGGCCCAGGCGTTCCATGGCGTGCCCGACACCCGGGTCGTCGTGCTCTATCCGGAAGGGCAGGTCACCGACGTCCAGGAAGCGCAGATGGCGTCGCTGGGCGACAACATCACGGCCGTCTCGGTGCGGGGGACGTTCGACGACTGCCAGCGGCTCGTCAAGCAGGCGTTTGCCGATGACGAAGTGCGCAAGCAGGTGTGGCTGACGCCGGCGAATTCGATCAACCTGGGGCGGCTGCTGCCGCAGGTGTTCTATTACTTCATCCTGATGCGGCTGGTCGGGCCACACGGGCCGAGCTCCGCCTTCGCCGAGGCTACGGCGGACAAGAAGCTCGGCCCCTACGATCCATTGATTGTCTCCGTCCCCAGCGGGAACTTCGGCAACCTGACGGCGGGGTTGATTGCCAAGCGGATCGGGCTCCCGGTACGCCATTTCGTGGCCGCGACCAACGTCAACGACGTTGTGCCTGAATACCTGCGCTCGGGCATCTATGCGCCGCGCCCGTCGGTGCGCACCGTCGCGAACGCGATGGACGTCGGTGCGCCCAGCAATTTCGAGCGTATGCGTGCGCTGTACGACGACGACATCGATCGCATGCGGCAGGACGTCAAAGGGGCGGCCTTCGAGGATGCGCGGGTCGTCGAGGAAATCGGCAGGGTGTACCGCGAACGCGGGTATCTGCTGGATCCGCACGGCGCCATCGCCTGGCTCGGGCTCCAGCAGGCGCTCGAGGCCAACCCGCACGCGACCGGTGTCTTCCTGGCCACGGCCCACCCGGCCAAGTTCCGCGAGGTGGTCGAGCCGGCGATCGGCCAACGCGTGGAGCTGCCGGCGACCCTGGCGGCCGCGCTGGCGCGCCCGCGTCACAGTGTCCCGCTGCCAGCGAGTTATCCCGCGCTCGTGGATCTGGTGCTTCGCACAAATCCCAGATCCCAAATCCCAAATCCCAATCCAACGTCCGTCTGATGGCGCCAGTCGACACGTTCCGGCCGGAGCCCGGCACTCTTCCTGCGCGCGAGGCGATTCCCTCCCGCTACACGTGGGACCTGACGCCGATCTGCCGGGACTGGGACGAGTGGAAGCGCCAGTACGACCAGCTCGACGCGGCAATCGAGGCGTTCAAGTCGCGCCAGGGCACGTTGTCGCGAGGCGCCGCCGATCTTCTCGCCGCGTTCCGCGCCATGGACGCCATGGGCGCGCTCAGCTACCGGGTGTGGTACTTCGCCGCTCTGCAGTACGACCAGGACCAGCGCAACAACGAGTTCAACGCGCGCCGGCAGCAGGTGCAGATCCTCTTCGCGCGCGAGCAGCAGGCGGGTGCCTGGTTCAATCCCGAGCTGCTGGCCATTCCGCTCGACACGGTGCGCGCGTGGCTCGATGCGAACGAGGAGCTCGCGGTCTACCGCTTTGCGATCGAGAGCCTTTTTCACGAACAGGAGCACGTCCTCGACGAGCCGGGCGAGCGCCTGATGTCGTTTGCCGGGCGCTTCAACAGCGTCCCGCACGACAGCTACGCCGCACTCACGACCGCCGACATGAAATTTCCGTCGATTACGCTTCCGGGCGGCGAGCAGGTGACGCTGAGCTACGGGCAGTACCGCGCGCTCCTCGAGCGCAACCGCCGCCAGGACGACCGGGCGGCCGCGTACCGCGCGTTTCACAAGTCATATGCGGACAACCAGAACACGTACGCGGCGCTGTACAACGGCGTGCTGCAGCGCGACTGGTTTCACGCGCGGGCCCGCGGCTACGCCACCACGCTCGATGCGGCGCTGCACGGCAACAACATCCCCACCTCCGTCGTCGAGAACCTGATCGCGGCCACGAGAGAGGGCGTCGGCCCGCTCCAGCGCTATCACCGGCTGCGGCGGCGAACGCTCGGCGTCGAGACGTACCGCCTCTTCGACTTCTCGCTGCCGCTCGTCGAGCACGACGCGCGGTACCCGTACGACGAGGTGGGCGGCTGGATCGTCGATTCGGTCGCGCCCCTGGGCGCCGACTATCAGCGGCAGGTCCGCCGCGCGTTTCAGGAAGGCTGGATCGACGTCTACGAGAACGCGGGCAAGCGCAGCGGCGCGTACTCGGCGCCGGTCTACGGCGCGCATCCCTACATGCTGCTCAACTACAACGAAACGCTCGACGCCGTGTTCACGCTGGCCCACGAGATGGGCCACTCGATGCACACGACGCTGTCGCACCAGTCGCAGCCGTTCGTCTACGCGGGCTACACCATCTTCGTCGCCGAAGTGCCGTCCACGCTGAACGAGGCGCTGTTCCTCGACCTGATGCTCGAGCGCGCGCGCTCACGCGAGGAGCGCGCGGTGCTGCTCCAGCACGCGATCGACAGCATCGCCGGCACGTTCTACACGCAGGTGCTGTTCGCCGACTTCGAGCTGCAGGCCCACCGGCTCGTGGAGCAGGACGAACCGGTGACGGCGGAGACGCTGAACGGGATGTACGCGCGGCTGCTGCGCGAATACTACGGCGACGTGCTGGACGAAGAAGACATCTCTCGCGTCACGTGGGCCCGCATCCCGCACTTCTTCAACTCGCCGTACTACGTGTACCAATACGCCACCTGCTTCGCGTCGACGGCGCGGCTGATGCAGGACCTGCGCGCGCCCGCGACGAGGGACCAGGCGGTCTCGCGCTACCTGTCGCTCCTGCGCGCCGGGGGGAGCGACTATCCCATGAACCTGCTGGCGCGCGCCGGCGTCGATCTCAGCCAGCCCGGCACGGTGCGGGCTGTGGCCGCCGAGCTCGATATACTTGTCGCGCGCCTCGAAACCGAGCTCGCAGCCCTGTAAGCCAATCCGCCCGCAGAGGCGTAAATACCGTAAATGCCCCTCTTTGTGTGGCTGGCCCTTGTACTCGCGCCGACGACGGCTTTCGCGCAGGATAACGGGCGAAAACAGGCGAATGCCGTCCGTGTGCCCGCCGGATCCATCAACCTCGACGGGCGGCTGGACGACCAGGCCTGGGGCGACGTGCCGGCCCTGACGGACTTCGTTCAGAAGGAGCCGGTCGAAGGGGCGCCGCCGACCGACCGCATGGACGTGCGGTTCGCGTACGATGACCGGGCGCTCTACGTGGGGGCGCGCATGTACTCCGATGCGCCAATCCAGGCGCCGATGGGGCCCCGCGACAGCGGCGATCAGGCGGAGCATCTCCTCATTTCGCTCGATGCGTACCTCGATCGCCGGACGTCGTCCACGTTCGGCGTCACGGCGGCGGGCGTCCGCCTCGATCGCTACTATCCACAGGACGACGACTGGCCCAGCGATCCGGGCTTCAACCCGGTGTGGCAGGCGCGCACCGCCGTCGATGAGGGCGGATGGACGGCAGAGCTGTGGATACCGTTTTCGCAGCTGCGCTTCACGGACCGCGACACGCAGATCTGGGGGCTGAACGTCCAGCGGTGGGTGCCCTCGCGCAACGAGGAAGTCTACTGGGTGCTGATTTCGCGAACCGAGGAGCGTCGGACGTCGCTCTTTGGGGATTTGCACGGCATCAGCGGGATTCGGCCCAGCCGCCGCCTCGAGCTGCTGCCGTACGTGGCCAGTTCGTCGCAGCGTATCGGGCAACCCGATCCGCAGGACCCCTTCGCGAGCGGGGCCAACCTCCAGGGGCGCGTGGGGCTCGATGCGAAGGTCGGCCTCGGTCCCAACCTGACGCTCGACGCCACCGTGAACCCTGATTTCGGACAGGTCGAAGCCGACCCGGCCGAGGTGAACCTCTCGGCGTTCGAGACCTTTTTCGATGAACGGCGCCCGTTTTTCATTGAAGGCAGCGACCTGCTCGAAGGGAGCGTGAATAACTATTTCTATTCACGCCGCATCGGGGCGCCGCCGGCCGGACGCGCCTCCGGCGACTTCGTCGACTATCCGGCGACCTCGACGATCCTGGGCGCGGCCAAACTGACCGGGCGTCTCGCCTCAGGGTTGTCGGTGGGCATGCTGGGCGCCGTGACCGACGAGGAATCTGCCCGCACGTTCCGTTTCCCGACCCAGTTTGGCGCCGTGCGCGTCGCGCCCCGCACGACCTACGGAGTGGCGCGTCTCCAGCAGGAATTCGGGCCGGAAGGCTCGACGACGGCGGTGATGGGCACGACGGTCCATCGCGGCGTGGACGACAGCGACCCGCTCGCCTCGCTGCTCACCCGCAACGCGTTCACCGTCAGCAGCGACTCGCTGATACGCCTCGCGGACGGCAACTACGAACTGCAGCTCAACGCCGGTGTCGCTCACGTCGACGGCGCGCCCGCGGCCATCGATCGCCTGCAGCGGGCGAGCGCACGCTACCTCCACCGTCCCGACGCGGACTACCTCTCGTACGATCCGCTCCGCACGTCGATGACGGGGATGAAGGTCGTGGCGGGCATCGAGCGCCGCAACGCGCGTCACTGGGTCTGGCAGGTGGGCACCGAGACGGAGACGCCGGAATTCGAAACCAACGATCTCGGCCGCCTGAGTGCCGGCGACAACGTCGGCGTCAACGGTCAAATCGAGTATCGCGAAACGCGGCCGGGCCGCTGGTTGCGGAACTATTCGGTGAGCCTCCAACCCCGGGGCGCGTGGAACTATGGCGGCGACCTCCAGCAGGTGCGGATCGATCCGAGAGCGAGACTCACCTGGCGGAACTTCTGGCAGACCAATCTGAGCGGATGGATCAGGCCGCGATCCCAGAACATGCGCCTCACCCGCGGCGGGCCGTCGATGGAGCAGCCGTCGGCCTGGCAGGCGAACATGGAAGTCCAGAGCAGCGACGCGGCCGAAACGCGCGGCGACATGTCGCTCACGTACGGCCGGAACGAAGATGGGGGCCTGACGTTCCAGATTGACGGCGAAATGACGTTGCAGCCAGGCCCGCAGTGGCAGCTGTCGATCAGTCCCGAATACGAGCGGCAGATCGACACGCAGCAGTACGTCACGACGCTCGCCGGCGGCGGCCCGGCGACGTTCGGCAGCCGCTATGTTTTTGGGGACGTCGACCGCTCGACGTACGCGACGCAGATCCGGCTGACGTACACATTCAAGCCCGATCTGACGCTCGACTTCTACGGGGAGCCCTTTGCGGCCAGCGGCCGGTACGATCATGTCGGCGAGCTCGCCGCCGCACGCACGCGGCTGCGCCGCGTGTACGGCACCGAGGGAACGACGCTGGCGACCCTTGCCGACGGCAGTCAACGAGTCACCGACGGCGCGACGAGCTTCACGCTGCGCAACCGCGACTTCAACGTGCAGTCCTTCCGCAGCAACCTCGTGCTGCGCTGGGAATGGCGCCCCGGCAGCACGCTGTACCTCGTCTGGCAGCAGGATCGGTCGGCGGAGGAGGCGCTGCGCGAGCGCACGTCAGTGGCCAACATGTTCAGCTCGTTTGGACGCCCCGGCGATCACTTCTTCGCCATCAAGACCAGCTTCTGGTTCTCACCCCGCTAGCCTCGTTGGCCCCTTCCTCGCGGCTCCTGGTTCCTGGGCTTCTCGTCCTGCTGCTCATCCCGGCGTACGGCGTGGCGCAAACGGCCCAGAACGGGCGGCTGCGCGCCGACGCCGTCCGCGTCGCCGATGGCGCGATTCGCGTCGACGGGCGCCTGGACGAGGGCGCCTGGCAGAGTGCGCCGCTTGTGACCGACTTCGTCCAGAAGGAACCGGTCGAAGGCGCCGCCCCGAGCGATCGCATGGAGGTGCGCTTTGCGTATGACGCTGCGGCGCTCTACGTCGGCGCGCGCATGTTGTCTGGCGCCCCGATCCAGGCGCCGATGGACCGGCGCGACAGCGGCGATCAGGCTGAGCATTTCGGCGTCTATCTCGACACCTATCTCGACCGGCGCACCGCGTCGGCATTTGGCGTGACTGCGGCCGGCGTCAGGCTCGACGAGTACTTCGGCAGCGACAACGACGACGGGGAGTCCGACTTCGACCCCGTGTGGGTGGCGCGCACGAGCGTTGACGCGCAGGGATGGACCGCCGAGCTGCGGATCCCGTTTTCTCAACTGCGCTTCACCGACCGGGACCCGCAGGTGTGGGGACTCAACGTCAAGCGCTGGGTGCCTTCGCGCAACGAGGAGGTGTACTGGGCGCTCGTGCGGCGGACCGAGCAGGGATGGGCATCGCGCTTCGGCGACCTGCACGGGATCGGCGGCATCAGGCCGAGCCGGCGGATCGAGCTGCTGCCGTACGTGGCCAGTACGTCGCACGTGTTCGGCAACCCCGACCCGGGCAATCCGTTTACCGACAGCGCTGATCTCGATGGCCGCGTCGGCCTCGATGCGAAAGTCGGCATCGGCTCGAACCTCACGCTTGAAGCGACGGTGAATCCGGACTTCGGCCAGGTGGAAGCCGACCCTGCCGAGGTGAACCTCTCGGCGTTCGAGACGTTTTTCACGGAACGCCGCCCGTTTTTTCTGGAAGGCGCCGACCTGCTCAATAACCAGGACAACAACTGGTTCTATTCGCGTCGCATCGGCGCGACGCCTGCGGGGCGCGCGGCCGGCGACTTCGTGGATGTTCCGTCGACCTCCACGATCCTTGGCGCAGGGAAGCTGACCGGCCGGCTCCCGTCCGGCACCTCGATCGGCATGCTCGGGGCCGTGACGGGAGAGGAGTTCGCGACCACCTTCACGTCCGGTCTGCCATTGGGCCGCGTGCAGGTGGCGCCGCGCGCGACGTACGGAGTGGCGCGGATGCAGCAGGAGTTCGGGTTGCCAGGGTCCCATTTCGCGGTGATGGGAACCGTTGCGCATCGTGATCTTGTTGCGGGAAGTGCGCTGGCGGCGCTGGTTCCCCGCACCGCCCTGGGATTCAACGGAGAAACGAACATCCGGATGCGCGATGGGGACTACGAGTTCGAAGTGCACGGGGGCCTGTCGCGCGTGGAGGGAGACGCCGCCGCCGTCGATCGCGTGCAGCGCGCGAGCGCCCGGTACCTGCACCGCCCGGACGCCGACTATCTCTCGCCCTACGATCCCCAGCGGACGTCGCTGTCCGGGGCGAAGTGGGGCGCGACGTTCCGCCGGCGCAACGCGCGTCACTGGTTGTGGCAGGTGTCGACGGAAACCGAGACGCCTGAACTCGAGATAAATGATGTCGGTCGTTTCGGCACGGGCGACGGTACGGTCGTCAACAGCCGCCTCCAGTATCGGGAAACGGTCCCCAACCGCTGGTTTCGCGACTACTCGTTCGTGACAAACACGCGCCACGAGTGGAATTTCGGTGGCGAGATGCAGGTGAACCAGATCACCTCGAACGTCTTCGTGACCCTGCCGAATTTCTGGGACGTGCAAATCGGCGGCGTGTTCACGCCGGCCATCCAGGATGAGCGGCTCACGCGCGGCGGGCCGTCGATGCAGAAGCCGGGCAGCTGGCGTGCGAACGTGGAGATCGAGAGCAGCGACGCGGCCGAAACCCGCGGCGATGCGGCTATCGAGTACGGCCGAACCGAGGACGGCGGCCTCACGTTTGTGGTCGACAGCGAGCTGACTATGCAGCCGACCCCGCAGTGGCAGCTGTCGATCAGCCCCGCGTACGAGCGGGAGGTCAACACACAGCAGTACGTATCCACGTCAACCGGGGGCAGCGCGGCCACCTATGGCGGCCGGTACATCTTTGCGCACGTCGATCGGTCCACGTATTCAATGCAGGTGCGTTTGAATTACACGTTCAAACCGGATCTCACGCTGGACTTCTACGGCGAGCCGTTCGCGGCAAGCGGCCGGTACGGCGATTTCGGGGAGCTTGCCGCCGCGCGCACGCGCCTGACCACGCCGTTCACGGGTGCGCTGCCGAGCCGCGACTTCAACGTGCAGTCGTTCCGGAGCAATCTCGTCCTGCGCTGGGAATGGCGGGCGGGCAGCACGCTCTACCTGGTCTGGCAGCAGGACCGGGAACGGGAAGAGGCCCTCGGCACCCGCGTAGGGCTGGGCGATTTGTTCGGTTCGCTCGGCCGCAGCGGCGACAACTTCTTCGCCATCAAAGCCAGCTTCTGGATGTCCCCCCGGTAATTGGGGTCAGACCCCAAGTCCGGTTCCTTGCGTCATTTCCCGAAGTATGTAACAATCCATCCGGATTGACGGATGGTTGCAATTCTCGAGCACATGTCGGCGCTGGCCGACCCGACCCGGTGCCGGATTCTGCTGCTGCTCGAAAAGCACGAACTGACGGTGTCGGAGCTGTGCGCCGTGCTGCAGACGCCGCAGTCGAGCGTCAGCCGGCACTTGAAGACGCTGGCCGACGACGACTGGGTGAGTTCCCGTCGCGATGGGACGAGCCGCTTCTACAGCATGCCGCTCGACGACCTGGATTCGGGTGCGAGCCGCCTCTGGCCGCTGATTCGGGAGCAGGTGGCCGCGACCGCCGCGGCGGGGCAGGACGAGCGGCGGCTGGAAAGCGTGCTGGCGCGCCGCCGCGCGAAATCGCAGGAGTTCTTCGCGACGGCGGCGGGCGACTGGGATCGCCTGCGCAGCGATCTGTTCGGCGACGCCTTCTACCTGTGGGCCGTCCTCGGTCTGATAGACCCGGCGCTTGTCGTCGGCGACCTGGGATGCGGGACGGGGCAGCTGACCGAGACGATTGCGCCGTACGTGCGGCGCGTCATCGCTGTTGACGGGTCGTCGGACATGCTTGATGCCGCGCGGCGCCGCGTGGGCGACCGATCGAGCGTGGATCTTCGCCAGGGCGACCTGGAGGCGCTGCCGCTCGACGCGGGGGAGCTCGACGCGGCGATGCTGTCACTCGTGCTGCACTACTCGCCCGATCCGGCGCGGGCGCTCGCCGAAGTGGCGCGCGTCGTCCGGCCGGGCGGGCGCGTGCTCGTGGTGGACATGCTGCCTCATGAGCGCGAGGAGTACCAGCAGCAGATGGGGCACGTCTGGCTGGGATTTTCAGAGAAGCAGATGTCGCGGTTCCTCGGGGGGGCCGGATTCGACGACATCCGGATGCGGCCGCTGCCCGCCGATCCGGACGCGAAAGGTCCGGCGCTGTTTGCGGCAGTGGCGAAAAGAGTTTAGGGAGGAGAACGAAATGTCGACTGTCTTGACGGAGAAGGTGCACGCATTCGACGCGGCCCAGAAGGCCGAACGGCCCGGTTACAAGGTGGCCGATCTGAAGCTGGCCGAGTGGGGGCGCAAGGAAATCCGCCTGGCGGAGCACGAGATGCCCGGACTGATGGCGCTTCGCGCGCGCTACGCGGCGAGCAAGCCCCTGGCGGGCGCCCGCATCATGGGCAGCCTGCACATGACGGTGCAGACGGCGGTCCTCATCGAGACGCTGGTCGACCTCGGGGCGGATGTGCGCTGGGTGTCGTGCAACATCTTCTCGACGCAGGATCACGCCGCCGCGGCGGTCGTCGTCGGCCGTCCCGAGACGGGCGGCACGGTGGCGGCCCCGAAGGGGACGCCGGTCTTCGCCTGGAAGGGCGAGACGCTCGACGAGTACTGGTGGTGCACGGTTGAAGCGCTCGTGTGGCCCGATGGCGCCGGGCCCTCGTTGATTGTCGACGACGGCGGCGATGCCACGCTGTTCGTGCACAAGGCATCCGAGTTCGAGCAGGCGGGGAAGGTGCCGGCCTTCAATCCCGACAAGGATCCGGAGGAGTGGGGCGTCATCCTCACCACGATCACGCGCGAGCTGCAGGCGAACCCGGGCCGCTGGACGGGGGTCGCCCGCGGCATCCGCGGTGTCAGCGAGGAGACGACGACCGGTGTGCACCGGCTGTACCAGATGATGGAAGCGGGGACGCTGCTGTTCCCGGCGATCAACGTGAACGACTCGGTCACCAAGAGCAAGTTCGACAACATCTACGGCTGCCGCCACTCGCTGCCCGACGGCCTCGCCCGCGCCACCGACGTCATGCTCGGGGGCAAGGTCGCGGTCGTCATGGGCTACGGGGAAGTGGGCAAGGGCTGCGCGCAGGCGCTGCGCGGCCAGGGCTGCCGCGTGATCGTCACCGAGATCGACCCGATCTGCGCGCTGCAGGCGGCGATGGAAGGCTTCGAGGTCAACACGCTCGAGGCGGTCGTCGACGACGCGGATATTTTCATCACCGCGACGGGCAACCTGAACATCATCACCGTCGACCACATGGCGCGGATGAAGGACAAGGCGATCGTCGGCAACATCGGCCACTTCGACAACGAGATCGACATGGCGGGGTTGAAGAAGCTGAAGGGGATCGAGCGGATCAACATCAAGCCGCAGTACGACGAATGGACGTTCCCGGACGGCCACAGCGTGATGGTGCTCGCCGAGGGCCGGCTGCTGAATCTCGGCTGCGCGACAGGACATCCGAGCTTCGTGATGTCGGCGTCATTCACCAACCAGGTGCTCGCGCAGCTCGAGCTGCACGCGAACGCCGAGAAGTACGGCAAGACAGTGACGATGCTGCCGAAGACACTTGATGAAGAGGTGGCGAGGCTGCACCTCGAGCACCTCGGCGTCCAGCTGACGACGCTCTCGCCGGAGCAGGCTGAGTACATCGGCGTCCCGGTGAACGGCCCGTACAAGCCGGGGCACTACCGCTACTAGTTGGTAGCCGGTAGCCGGTAGCCGGTAGCTGGTAGCTGGTAGCTGGTAGCCGGTAGCTGGTAGCCGGTAGCTGTAGCCGGTCGTTT
>Ga0209640_10004374_pt1 | contig 12409 bp, 12 predicted proteins | sample RifCSP10_1_FD_184018 | JGI IMG/M metagenome (GOLD analysis project Ga0209640, IMG submission 184018) | Soil microbial communities from Rifle, Colorado - Rifle CSP2_sed 10_1 (SPAdes) (version 2) | ecosystem: Environmental > Terrestrial > Deep subsurface > Rock core/Sediment | place: Rifle... | reverse complement strand
CAGAGGCGGTGGGGCCCTTGTGCCAGGTGATGCTGAACGATCGGGATGCGGCCGTCCGCCAGGATGCCGCGAAGGCGCTGGGGGGGATCGGCCATGCAGCGGCGCGGGAGGCTCTCACCAAAGCCATGGCGGATCTCGACGTGCGACCCTTCGCGGTGGAGGCCCTGGGAAAGCTGAAAGATCCCCTGGCGGTGGACACTCTGATCGATGTGGTGACCGGCAAGAGCCGGCCGGCCAACGCCCGCAAGGTTACGGTCTGCGGGGATGAGTCCGGTGAGCTGGACGTGGAGGAAATGGAGGTCCAGATCTTTGCCATCGGCGCCCTGGCTGAGATCGGCGAGGACCGGGCGATCGGTCCCCTCATCAGGGCGCTCAAGGACACCCGGCTTCGTGCCGCCTCGGCGAGTGCGCTGGGCAAGTTAGGCCTCCGCGTCGCCCGCCCGTTGCTGGAGGCCATGAAGACCGAGACGGATTCGAACATTCTTTTTCACGCCCGGGCCATCCTCTCGGAAGTGGGATGGCGTCCCAAAGTGGTCATGAAATGAAAGAAGGTATCGACTATGGCTGACACCCTTGCGAATTTGCTGGAGGCCCTGACCGACCCGGACGATGCGACCCGAGAAGAAGCCGCGCAGGCTCTGGTCGGGCAGGCAGACCCCGGCGCGACGGATGCGCTGATCGAGGCCCTGCAGGACGAGTTCTGGTCCGTCCGGTACTTTGCGGGCCACGCCCTCGCCAAAATCGGGGCCCCCCGGGTCATTGAGACGCTGATTCCGATGCTCGGAGATTCCATTAAGGAGTGCCGTGACGGAGCGGTGGACGACTTCGTGACCCTGGGCGCGGCGGCCGGCGCGCGCCTGGTGGCGGCCCTCCGGGACGAGCGGTGGCGGGTGCGGGAGGGGGCGGCCAAAGCGCTCGGCCTGATTCGGGACCGACGCGCGGTCGACGGTCTGATCGCCGCGCTGAAGGACCGGGACGGATCGGTGCGGACGATCGCGGCCGAGGCGTTGGGGCGTATCGGAGACCCGAAGGCGATCAAGGGCCTGATGGCCTTGTTCAAGGACTCTTCCAAGCTGGTCCGGGTAAGCGCGACCATCGCGCTCACGCAGATCGGGGAGGCCACCGTCGAGCCCTTGCTCGAGGGGCTCAAGGATGAGAACTTTCAGGTCCGCCTGCATTCGGTCCAGGCCCTAGGTGGCATCACCAGCGACTATCCCACCGGCCGGTCGTGGTTGCAGGACTCCCGGCCTGTGCCGGGCCTGATCGCGTTATTGAAGGACAAGGACCGCGCCGTCCGGGAGGACGCCGCCATCGCCCTCGGCATGATCGGGGATCCCAGCGCGGTGCCGGCCCTGATCGAAGCGCTCCAGGATGGGCAAGTCAAGGTACGGGCGATCATGGCCCTCGGGATGATCAGCGACACCCGGGCCGTCGAACCGCTGATCCGGATCCTCCAGGGCATCGGCATCTATCAGAAGGGGACGCCCACCCCCGGGTGCATCGTCAGCGAAGAGTGGATGATTCGGGAACAGGCGGCGATGGCACTGGGTCATATCAATGACCTGCGCAGTGTCCCCGCCCTCCTGGACGCGCTGAAGAACACCCGACTGCGCGAGAAGGCGACCGGGGCACTCGTGGAGCTCGGCCCGCAGGTCATCGACCAGGTCGTGGCCTTTTACAACGATCCCGGCGCCTCGAAGGTGGAAGAGGTCAGCGAAAACGTGATGGCGTTTGCCACCAACCGCCCGAGCGGGCAAGCCGCCCTGCAGGCCTGCTTGCTCGATGTCCTCTCGCAGCTGGGCTGGACCCAGCCCGAGGAAGCCCCGACCGGAGAGGCCGCTGCGGGCGAGGCCAAGAGTTAATCCCGGGACGAAGCGCCCATGGCCAAGAAAGACAAGACCGAAGACCTGGTCCAGGAGCTGATCCATGAGGAGGACTGGAAGCGGATGAACGCGACCGCCGAGCTGCTGAAGCGCGGTCCGGAGGCCGTGAGGGTGCTCATGACGGCGCTGTCGGACGAGAGCGCGCGGCTCCGGGCCGAGGCCGCCCATATGCTGGGACGGATCAAGGACCGGTCCGCGGGCGTGGCGGTCGTGGGTCTCCTCAAGGACTCCGATCCGACCGTCCGGGAAGCGGCGGCGGAGGCCCTCGGCCACGTGGCGGACGCGGACGCCCTCGCCGCGCTGGTTCGTTTGCTGGAGGAGGCAGCCCAGCGTGACACGGCCGCCGAAGTCCTGGGGCGATTGAAGGATCCGGGGGCGTTGGCGCCGCTCGTCGCCATGATGAAAAGCCCGGATCCGACCGCGCGCCGGATGGCCGCATCGGCCTTGGAGCAGTTGGCGGATCCCCGCAGTGTCGACGCGTGGATCGAGGTCATGGCCGACCCTGATCTTCGGGAGATCGCCTCTCGCTCGCTCAAACGCATTTCCGATCTTCGGGAGCGGATCGCCGCGATCCTCGACCGGCTGCGAGACAACGAGGACACGGTGGCCTTGGAAGAGGCGCGGATTGGCGTGTCGATGGACCTGATCGCCCTGGGTCGTCCGGCCGTTCCCGACCTCCTGGAAGCGATGGACGACGACCTGTGGGTCGTCCGGGAAGCCGCCACGCAGGCGCTCGGCATCATCGGAGACCAGCGGGCCGTCGAGCCCCTGCTTCACAAGGCGAAACACGACCGCGACATGGGGGTCCGGGAAAGCTGCATTAAAGCCCTGGGGGAGTTCGGGGATTCGCGTTCGGTGGAGGTTCTGGTGGCGGCCGTGGAGGATCGGACGACCAGGCTGGCGGCGACGGAGGCCTTATCGAAGATCAAGGATGTGACGGTCCTGGTGCCCTACCTCAAGCTCCTCCAGACGATGAAATCGGATCGAGACGGGCTGGTCAGTTACCTCGGCGGCCTCATGCTGGATAAGCTGGAAAAACTCACGGGCGCGACCCAGGAAGCGGAGGCCGACCCCTGGGATGATGAAGCGCCGGTCCCCAAACCGCAGGCCGCGGGAGGGCAGCAAGCGGGATGAATGACACGGATCGTCGCATCGAGCAACTCCTGACGGCCTTGCGTGACGACAACGAAGCGTTGCGCGACCATGCGGTGTCCAGCCTCGGGCAGATGGGGACGTCGGTGATCGAGCGCCTCATCGGCCTCTTTGCCGACGAGGATCGGGTGATCCGGGAGGCGGCGCGGCAGGCCCTGATCCAGGTGGGGGCCGACGCGGTCGAGCCCCTGCTTGAAGCGCTGCACGACGACGAATGGTCGGTACGGGAACAGGCCGCGGCGGCGTTGGGACGCCTCAAGGACGAACGGGTCATCGCCCCGCTGCTGGCCGCGCTGAAGGACCGGGACGGAGCGGTCCGGCTTGCCGCGGTCGAGTCGCTGGAGAAAATCGGAGACCCCCGGGCGGTCGAAGGCCTCATGGAGGCCCTGCACGATCAGACGATTCGTGAAGAAGCGGCCCGGGCACTGAAGAAGATCCCCGATCCCCGGGCCGTCGACGGCCTCCTGGCGGGTCTGGCGGGGGGCAACTGGATCGTGAAGCGCCATGCCGCCGAGGCCTTGGGGTTGATCAGGGACAGACGGGCGGTGGACGGTTTGACGGAGGCCCTCCGCGATGAGGACTGGCTGGTGCGGCGCAATGCCGCCGAGTCGCTGGCGCGGCTCGGGGACCGCCGGGTCGTGGACGCCCTGCTGCCGCTCCTGGAAGATGAAAACGACATGGTGCGAGAGACGGCGGAAGGGGCGCTCTCGAGCCTCGGGTGGACCCCGCCAAACACGTAAGGCAAAGGAGACGCACGGATGGCTGACGAAGCGCCGAAATTGATTCAGATCGCCAAGGGTGGCCCCGGGATCAAGAAGGACGGGTTCAATCTCATCTCCGAGAAGGTGGTCAAGGTGGACCTTGAGGCCAGGACCATGGAGATCGAACTGCTGGCCTACGAGGGGAAGACGGTCGTCCTTGAAGTAGGAGAGGAGCTCCTGGAGGACCTGAGGAAGCTGAAACCCGGCGATGGGGTGACGGTGCGCGTGGTGGAGGAGGAGCCGGGGGGGACCCTGCACGGGGCGCCCGCCAAGCGGCGCATCGTCAAAGGCTTTACGATCCGTTCGCGGGATGCGAACAAGACGCGCGCCGACGAAATGTTGGCGGCGCTCCAGGACGGCCATTGGCTCACCCGGAAATACGCGGTGGAGGTTCTGGGATCGCTGGGGGATGCGCGGGCGGTGGGCCCGCTCATCGAGGCGCTCACGGACGAGGTGAACGACATTCGACAACGGGCCTACGACTCCCTCATCAAGATCGGCGCGCCGGGCGTGACCGCCGTGGCCAGCCTGCTGACACACGAGGATGATGATCTGCGTCAGGCTGCCTCCGAAATCATTCGGAAAATCGGCAAGCCCGCCGTGGAGCCCCTGACGGAGGTCATGCTGGACGCGGATGAAGCGCTCCAGGCCCGGATCCGCAAATTGCTGGATCGGATGGGCTACAAGCCCAAGCCGAAGACCGAGGTGATGTGAGCCGCCGTTTCTACTTGGGTGTAGGGCGGCCGACGGAGATGTAAGTGAAGCCCAGGGCGGCCATGCGGGCCGGTTCGTACACGTTGCGCAGGTCCACGAAGACCGGTGACCGGAGGCCGGCCTTGATGCGGTCCAGGTCGAGATTCCTGAACTGGTTCCATTCGGTCATGAGCACGAGGACGTCGGCGCCCGCGGCTGCCTCGTAGGCGTTGGGGCACAGCGTGATGCCCGGTAGCGCCTGGCGTGCCTCGTCCATCACCGCCGGATCATAGGCCTGGACCTCCGAGCCCTCCTTCAGGAGGGGGGCGATGATCTCCAGCGAGGGCGCATCCCGCAGGTCGTTGGTGTTAGGCTTAAAGGAGAGGCCCAGCACCCCCACCCGCTTCCCTTTCAGCCGCCCTCCGACCGCTTCCCGGATCTTCTCCACCATGCGCGTGCGTTGCCGGACGTTCGCCCGCGCGGTGGCCTGGGCGATCTCCATCGGGCACTGGGCCTGCTCCCCGGTCTGGATCAGGGCGGCCAGGTCTTTCGGGAAGCACGACCCGCCGAACCCGGGCCCGGGGTGCAGGAACTTCGGGCCGATCCGCTGGTCGAGGCCCATGGCCTTGGCCACCACTTGGACGTCGGCACCGACCCGCTCGCAGAGGTTGGCGACCTCATTGATGAACGCGACCTTGGTCGCCAGGAAGGTATTGGAGGCGTATTTGATCATTTCGGCTGTGGCCACGTCCGTGAAGACGAACGGGGTCTCGGTCAGGTAGAGGGGGCGGTACAGGTCCCGCATGACGGCGATCGCCTGGGGGCTGTTGGCGCCGATGACCACCCGGTTCGGGCGCATGAAGTCTTCGATGGCGGACCCCTCCCGGAGGAACTCCGGATTGGACACGATGTCAAAGGGGGCGGCACCGACGGCGTAGGTCCCGATCAATTCGCGCAGCCGTTCGCCGGTGCCCACGGGAACGGTGGACTTGGTCACGATGACCTTGTAGCCCGTCAGGTGGGCGGCGATCCCTCGTCCGACTGCCTCGACGAAGGACAGGTTTGCCGACCCATCGTCTTTCGCCGGGGTCCCCACGGCGATGAAAATAGCCAGGCCAGATTCGACCGCCCGGCTCAGATCGGTCGTGAAGGCCAGCCGTCCCTCCGCAATGCCTTTGCCCACGAGTTCGGCCAACCCGGGCTCATAGATGGGAATCTCGCCCTTCTCCAGCCGGGCGATCCGCCGTTCGTCCTTGTCCATGCAGACGACCTGGACCCCGTATTCGGCGAAGCATGCCCCTGTGACCAATCCGACGTATCCGGTGCCGATGACGCTGATGTTCATGAGTGGTATTTCCGGCCGCGCAGTGGACTTTCTGACAGGGCCGAGTATAGCACAAGGAGGACGGAGCCGATCAAGGTGATGGGAGACCCTCCATTATGATGGGAGGGGGCCCCGCTCGGAAGCGCCCCTCCCATACCCACCGCCTATTGACTGGGCGGGGGGCCTCCTCTAGAATTCGTTGGCCATGGTGACGGGGGGATCGGCGATCCAGAGGCCGCTGGCCGTGATGATGAGCCGGCAGATCCTGACCGTGCCCCCCACCGCGCCGGTGGTGGAAGTGGCCCGCATCATGCGGGAGGCGCGGATCGGCGCGTTGCTCGTCGCCGAGGGCCCCCGGTACGTCGGGGTCGTCAGCGAGACCGATCTGGTTCGGAAAGTTTTGGCGGGGGGGGGAGATGCCGGCAATATTCGCGTGTCGGAGGTGATGATGGCGCCGATCATCACGATCGAGATCGACCGGTCGGCCCATGAGGCCAGCGACCTGATGGCGGAGCGGGGCATTCGCCACTTGGCGGTCACGGAAGACGGAACCATTGTGGGGATTCTTTCCGTCCGAGACCTGTTGCGCTATTTTAAAAACTGGGGGACGCTATAGACCCGCCTTCCGGAAACCGGTTCGTCCAGCGCATTCCCAGGGGGTCAGAACACGGAAGCCCCCTCTTCCCGAAGCGAGAAGAGGGGGCTTCTCAGTCTGCGAGGGTGAGGCGAGCCCTTAATTCCGGACGCCGCTCCACACCTTGGCTTCGTCGATGGCCTTGTCCGGGTTTAAGCGCTTGGCCCTCTCCAGAAGGACTTCCGTGGTCTCCGGATAGGCGGGATCCGCAATGCAACAATTGTCCACCGGGCAGACCGCGGCGCATTGGGGTTCGTCGAAGTGTCCCACGCATTCCGTGCATCGGTCATGGGTGATGACGTAAATGCTATCTCCGACGCCTTGGCCGTCACCGACGTGGTTGCCCTTGCCCTCGGCATCGCTTCGGGTTTCGAAGATTGCTTCATTGGGACACTCGGGGAGGCAGGCCCCGCAGGAAATACACTCATCCGTTATGAGTAGCGCCATAACACTCGCCTCCTTCCTCTATCCTGAATGCGTAGTGGCTTGCCGTTCCCACTACCAGCACGATCCTGATCAACCGTTTCGGCCGTCGCACGCGACGGCTCATTTTTTTCCCAGCATCATACTAAGTGCCCGAGACGGGGATTGTCAACGTGATTTTTGGGATTTCTGATAGGTCTGAAGACCTGTTTGGGGAGCCCCAAAGGCCCTAGATTGACGCCTGAATCCACGTGGTCCGAACGTCCGGCAGGGGCCGGTGAAGGGAGCCGCTGAGGTCGTGGACAAAGCCCAAGTGACCAGGCTGGGAATGCTGGCTCTGTTAGCGTTCGCCTTGCTGATGGCGGGGAGTTATTTCATGGCCTCGGATCAGGGCAACGAGATGCTCCTGGTCGCCTTTCCCTCTGGAACCCAAGTGCGCGCGGAAGTCGCGGACACCCCGTTGATGCTGCACGCGGGACTCGCCTTCCGGGATACTCTTCCTCCCGATTGGGCCATGCTCTTCATCTTCGATCGCGCGGATTTCCACCGCCTCACCACCAGCCAGTACCGGTTCCCCGTCGATCTCCTTTGGCTCGATGAGGCGAAGCGGATCCTCTTGATCGTGGAGGGGGCCAAGCCGTGCCTGGAGGAGACGTGCCCGCACTATGGCCCGCCTCCCGAGAAGGCCCGCTACATTCTTGCTATGAATGCGGGGTTCGTCCGAAAGGAGCGGCTCGCTCTGGGCGAGAACCTTCGATTCACCTTGCGCCTGTAACGAGAGCGCGGAATCGGCCTCCTCGAGTCCCGGCGGCTCCCGCCTTGGTTTGACTCCCCCTCCTCGCTTTCGTAAGATACGGCCTGATTCCTGCTGGAGCGAAGGATGCCTGTCGGGACCGGTGATAGGTGGACACAGGAGAAGGCGCTCGAGACTCGCCTGGGGTCAACCTTTTCCATCCGGCTGTGGGAGGACCGGACGCGCGGCGAGATGTATGTGCCGGCCTTTGATCCCTCGGCCTTTTCGCTGGTCAACGACGACTATCAGCGCACCATCGGCGAGAGCGCCGCGGCCGTCGATTCGGGACGGCGCGCCTTCGAATTTCGCGCGCTTAAACCCGGGGTGCACCGGATTGTGTTCGAGAAGCGGATGGGCTGGAAGTTCACGGCCGAAGACCGTCGGGTGTACGTGGTGACGGTCACCGCTGAGGAAGGGCCGTCCCGGTAGGGCCGGCGATACCGGCATGGCAGATGTGGCCTATGTCAATGGCGCCTTCATGCCCCTTTCCGAGGCCCGTGTGTCGGTCGAGGACCGGGGATTTCAATTCGGAGACGGCGTCTACGAACTCCTTCGGGTTTACGACGGCCGCCCCTTTCGGCCGGTGGAGCATCTCGCCCGCTTGGAGCGGAGTGCAGCCGCCCTCGGGATTTCGCTGCCGTATCCCCGGGAACGGTGGTTGGCACTGATCGATGAGGCCGTCGCGCGAAGCGGCTATGCCGAGGGGAAGGTCTACATCCAGGTGACCCGTGGAGCGGCCCCCCGTGATCATGCCGTCGGAGGCCCCCTGTCGCCGACCATTGTGCTGACGGTCCGAGCGTACACGCCGGGTGAGGCCGCCCTGTACACGGCGGGTGTGGACGTGGTGACGGTGCCTGATATCCGGTGGGGGCGGTGCGACATCAAATCGGTCTGCCTACTCGCCAATGTCCTGGCGAAGCAGCAGGCCCGGGACGCCGGGGCGTTCGAGGCGTTGTTCGTGCGGGATGGGTGGGTCCTGGAAGGCGCGACCAGCAACGTGATGGTCGTCAAGGATCGGCGCGTCCTGACCCCGCCCGAAGGGCCCTATCTTCTCTCCGGGATCACACGCCAGGTGACCTTGGCGGTGGCCCAGAAGGCGGACATTCCGGTCAGTGAACTCCCCCTGAGGGAGGCCGACCTGTATGCCGCTGACGAGGTTTTCTTGACGGGGACCACGATTGAAGTGCTCCCTGTGGCACGGGTCGATGGACGACGGATCGGCGGCGGCGCTCCGGGCCCGGTCACGAGGTCCCTCATGGCGCGTTTCGGGGAATCTCGCGCCTAAGCTACTCTTGCTTTGAAGGCGCCGCCTGTGTTATTTTGAAACGCTCAAAAGTGGGCGAAATCCCACTTTTTTTATTTCATGGCCGGTCGCGATCACCCTCATGTGCCAGCGGAAGGGGTTCTCGGAAATACTACCCGAGGGTCTGAGGGGATAGCCTCTGCCGTCCGGCGGGTCGTTGAGCCGATTCTTGCCTCCCTGGGTTTGACGCTGGTCGCGGTGGAGGTCAGGGGCCGCGGTCCGAAGACCCTCATCCGCGTGGTCATCGAACGGCTGGTATCGGCGGTGGGGGAAGCCGAGGGAATTTTCCTCGGGGACTGCGAGCGGGTCCACGGTCTGCTCGGGCCCGCGCTGGATGTGGAGGATCCGATTCCCCACGCCTACGTATTGGAGGTGTCGTCCCCGGGTTTGGACCGTCCGATTCGGGGTCCGGGCGACTATGAGCGGTTCAAAGGACGATTGGCGCGGTTCAAGCTGGCCAGGCCGGTGTGGGGGCAATCGGTGCTGATCGGCCGGATCCAGAAGCTGGAGGGATCGGTCGTGTGGGTGGACGCGGTGCCCGCCGGCCGGGGACGGGGGGAGCCGACGCCGATCGCGCTGCCGCTGGCGGACATCCGGGAGGCCAGGCTCGAAGTAGAATTCTAGTGGGTGTGGGAGGGGCGTCTTCGGGGCCCCCTTCCACTCGATGGAATCGGAGCAGGAGGAGCATGGGTCGGGAGCTCATTACAGTCATCGAACAGATCGGGCGGGAGAAGGGCATCGACACGGGGCGCATCCTTGAGGCCGTCGAGACGGCCCTGCTCACCGCCGCGAAGAAACGCTATGGGGCGGCGGAGAGCATCCAGGTCAAAATTGACCGCAAGAGCGGCGAGATCGAAGCCATCTCCCTGAAGAAGATCGTCTCCCAGGTGACCAACCCCAGGTCCGAGGTTTCGCTGGAAGAGGCCCGCAAAGTGGACAGTGGGGCCGAGCTTGGAGACGAAATCGGGTCCCTGATCGAAATCGACGACTTCGGGCGCATCGCGGCCCAGACCGCCAAGCAGGTGATCTTCCAAAAGGTCCGCGAGGCCGAATGGGAAGCCGTGTTGCGTGAGTATTCCACCCGTCAGGGGGAATTGGTCAACGGGATCATCCTGGGGCAGGAGCGCCGGAATTACATCGTGGACCTCGGCAAGACCGAAGCGATCCTGCCGGCTCACGAGCAGATTCCGCGCGAGACCTACCGACGAGGCGACCGCATCAAGGCCCTCCTCGTGGAGGTGAAACGGACTCTGCGCGACGTCCAGGTGATCCTCTCTAGAACCCATCCGAACCTCATCGTCAAGTTGTTCGAGATGGAGGTCCCGGAGATCGCCGAGAAGATCGTGGAGATCAAAGGGGTGGTGCGGGAGCCCGGCGATCGGACCAAGATCGCCGTGGTGTCCCGGGACCGCGCCGTGGACCCGGTGGGGGCCTGCGTGGGGATGAAGGGGTCGCGGGTGCAAGCGGTGGTGCGCGAATTGCGGGGCGAGAAAATCGACATCGTCGCCTGGACCCAGGATCCCCGGGTGTTCATCGCGGAGGCCTTGAATCCAGCCGTCATCGAGAAGGTCGGGGTGGACGAGGAAAAGAAGTCCGCGCTGGTGGTGGTCGCCGACACCCAGCTCTCCCTGGCCATCGGGCGCAACGGCCAGAACGTCCGTCTTGCCGCCAAGCTGACCGGGTGGAAGATCGATATCATCGGCGCCAGCGAGTACGAGAAGGAAAAAGCGGTCCGGGACCAGGAGACGCGAGCCGCCATCGCTCAGCAATTGCAGGATCAACACGCGCGCCTGGTGGAAGCCGAAACGGCGGCCGTGGGCGCGGAGAGCCAGGCCCACCCGGCTGAGACGGCCGCGGCCGATCAACCCCCCGACACCGGACAGGCGGCGCCGGCTGGGGAGTAGCCGAGGGTACGCGAAGGACATGCGGGTTTTCGAGCTAGCCAAACAACTGGGGATCGCCAGCAAGGATCTCATTGCCGACCTCAAGACACACGGCGTGACGGTGTCCAACCACATGGCCGCGCTGGAGGAGGACACGGTCAAGCGGATCTTGGCCAAGGCCGGGGGAAAGCCTCCCAAGGCCTCCGCCAAGATTCCCAAGGCCGGGGGCGCCGCCCTCCGCCCGCACGCGCCCAGCAAGGCCGCCCCGCCGGAGGTCCCGCCGCCGAAAGAGGAAAAGAAGCTGATCCTGGTCAAGCGCCGGCCGAGCGATGCCCGCCTGGTGGCCGACCTGGCCCCTCTGCAGCCGGAATCGCCGCCAGCGAGCATTTCCAGTCTGTCGGAACTCCCCCTGGAGGCTCATCCGGTTACCATGGGGCCCGTCCCCGTGGAGACTCCGCCGCCAGGGAGTCTGCCGCCGGCACCGGAGCCGCATCCGCCCTCTTCCCCGCTCGCTCCGCGGCCCCCTGGGCCGGCTCTGTCCGAGCGGCCTCCGATCGCTCAGCCGCCGGGCGAGGCTGAACGCCGTCCGGGAGGGAAGAAGGGCTCTGCGTTCGCGCCCCCTCCGGATGCGATCGGCCTGAAAGACAAAACCAAGAAAGTCCGTCGGCCGGCTCGGGGCCGGGAAGCTGAGGCGGTCCCGATGCGGGAGGACGCCGCCCGCTGGCTGGACTTGCGGGCTATGCCCATGCACCGGCGTGAGGAGAAGCCCCGGCACACGTCGACCGGCGTCTCCGCCGAGGTCACCAAGCCCCGCCTGAAAGCGGTCAAGCTGGCGGAAGGGCTCACTGTCAAGGACTTTGCGGAGGCGGTCGGCCAAAAGCCGGCGGACGTGATCCGCAAGCTCATGGACCTGGGCATCCTCGTGACCATGAATCAGCCGATCCGCCCCGAAGCGGCCACGCTCGTGGCGGAGTCCTTCGGTGTGAAGGTGGAGATGGCCGCCGAGCGGCCGGCCGAAGATTTGCTCGAAGAGCTTCCGGAGCAGGAAGAGGGAGGCGCTCGGCCGCCCGTGGTCACCATCATGGGCCACGTGGACCACGGCAAGACCTCGCTGCTCGACGCGATCCGCGAAACCAAGGTGACCGAGGGAGAAGCCGGAGGGATCACCCAGCACATCGGCGCCTACGTCGTTCAGGCGCGCGGCAAAGCCATCACGTTTTTGGATACGCCGGGTCACGAGGCCTTCACGGCCATGCGGGCTCGGGGGGCCAAGGTGACCGACATCGTCGTGCTGGTCGTGGCCGTCGACGACGGGGTCATGCCTCAGACCCTCGAGGCGATCGACCACGCGCGCGCGGCCGGTGTGCCGATCATCGTGGCCGTCAATAAGATGGATAAGCCCAACGCGAATCCGGACCGGGTCAAAAACACGCTGGCGGAACGGGGCCTGGTCCCCGAGGCGTGGGGGGGAGACACCATCTACGTGGAAGTCTCGGCCAAGAAGAAAACCGGACTGGATACGCTGCTGGAGATGATCCTGCTCCAAGCGGAAGTGCTGGA
>Ga0209640_10004373_pt1 | contig 12413 bp, 10 predicted proteins | sample RifCSP10_1_FD_184018 | JGI IMG/M metagenome (GOLD analysis project Ga0209640, IMG submission 184018) | Soil microbial communities from Rifle, Colorado - Rifle CSP2_sed 10_1 (SPAdes) (version 2) | ecosystem: Environmental > Terrestrial > Deep subsurface > Rock core/Sediment | place: Rifle... | reverse complement strand
CTGGCCCCGAGGAGAGCGGACCCAAGCCCATATTCCAAATAGCCGGGCACTCTCAGGCGTGTCCGCCGTCAGCGTGGATGGGAGTGAGTCGAGAGCGCGCAGCGGTCACCTCGTGCCCGAACTTCTGATCTCAGTCAAAGATCAGATACTTGTGGGACGGCTCGAAGGCAAATGTTTCTCGGAGCTGCTGGATGCCCCCGTTGCTTGTCGGGTGGCGGGTCACATTGAAATGCAGAATGCGCCGGCGATCATGGCTGATCAGAAAGAGGAAGTAGAGGACTCCAAACGTAATGGTGTGGATGGTGAAGAAATCCATGGCGGCGATGGCTTCACGGTTGTTCCTGAGAAATGTCCTCCATCGATTCCTTTGCTCTGGATCTCTTGGTGCGCGCTGCACCCAACGCGACACAGTCCGTTCCGAGGTGTCGAAACCGAGCGCCCGCAGTTCGCCGTGAATCCGGGGCGCTCCCCACGTTGGATTCTCGGCCCCCATGCGGAAGATGAGTTCTCGCAGTTCTTTGCTCGTCCGCTTTCGCCCCATTCGCTTTCGGTGGCGCGATAGCCATAACCAATACAATCGAAAGCCAGCGCGATGCCAGCGCACCACAGTCTCCGGACTGACCATGATCAACGAGCGCTTCCAGCCAGACCACAGCCTTTGAATCACGACCCAAAACACCTTTTCGAGGGCAGGCACACTCGGTCTGCGGTTGCGCCTCTTGAGGACGCTGAGCTGCTGTCGGAGAACCAAGGTCTCCAAGAGCAAGTCCCGAGGGGAGCGCAGGGCCCAAGGGAAGAGCCCTAATATCAGTCGGAGGAGCCGGAGCATGGGCCGGAGTTAGGCTAACAACAAACCGCGGGTGTGGGCTTAGGCTGTTGGTTTCACAGCTCGCGAGAGTTTTGGCGAAGGACAGGCTTACAGCCAAGGCTATTCCTCACTATGCGACACTTTTATCAATCTTGTAGATAGGGATGTCCTCGCGTATGATCCGAGAGAATTCCCTGCGACGCTCTACCTGAAAAAACAAATCATTCCGGGCGTTTCGAAGGAGTACAAGTGGAACCGAAGGGGGGAGTGCGATTTCTGGAGGTGGGAGCAAACCGGATTGCCTGCTTCGACCGGGGTGAGGGCGACGCGCTCCTGCTGATCCACGGCATGTTTGGCGACCACTTGGACTGGGAGCCCGTGCTCGAACCGCTCTCCCGGCGCCACCGCGTCGTTGCACCCGACTTGCCCGGGTTCGGCGACTCAGAGAAGCCCGACTGCGAATACACCGAGGAGATCTTCACCAGTGCCCTCGAAGGTTTGCTATCTGGACTGGAAATCCAGCGGGCCACAGTGGTCGGGAATTCCTTCGGAGGCATCCTGGCGCAGATTTTTGCGCTGCGATGCCCGGAGAGGGTGGACCGTCTGATCCTGGTGGGCAGCGGCGGCTTTCGCCGGCGCAGCACAGAGGAAGGCAGAACGGCCCTGGAACGCTTCAATGAGCAAACAATCCGGGCAATGACGCCGGAATTGATCCGGCAGATCTTCGCTCCCGTCTTCGCGCGCCAATCGCCTGAGCGGGAACGTTACATTGAAAGACAGATCGGAAAACTGGCCCGCCCCGACTACCCCGCCTATGCTCGGGCAATTGAGCGCAGCATTCAGCTTGCGCTCAGGCTCTACACACTGGACCGCCTCGCGGAGATTCGTGTGCCCGTTCTGCTGCTTTGGGGAGAGAAAGACTTGCCAGTTCCGCTTGCGGAGGCTCAACTAGCTCTGGCGCAATTGCGGCACGGACGGCTGGAAGTATTCGCGGGGTGCGGTCACGCCCCGCAATTGGAGGATCCTGCGGCCTTTGTTCGGGCCGTAGAGGCGTTCACCGAAGACGGAGTCCCTTAGGTCCGCCGCCCGGTTTCGGGAAGCAGGATCCCTGCGACCACGAGCGACCAGCAAGAAATCGTGAAGAGAAAGAAGCCCGGCTGAAACGAGCCGGTGGCGTCGCGCAGCGCGCCCGTAATCAGCGGGGCGAAAAACGCCACGATGTAGGACACCCCAAAAAACACGCCCATCACCATCCCGAAACGCACCGGCGTCATCCCGGGCAGCTCCATTGCCAACGTAGTGAGCGGTGCGACCCAGAGAAACAGGCTGATACCAAACACCACGGCGCTGGTTGTGATCCAGGCAGGGTCACGCATCAGGTAGAGGCCAAAGCCGGAAACGCTGAGTACGATAGCGGATCCCCAGATGAAGGGCTTGCGCGCGGCCAGGTGTTTGGTCAATACGCCACCGATCACGGCCGCAGGTATGCCCACGAGATTCGCGAGGCCGGTCAGCTGGGAGCCCTGCGCGAGCGTCATGCCGCGCGTCTGGTGATAAAAGGTGGGCAGCCAGGTGTTGAAAACCAGATAAAGCGAAAGCGGTCCGGCAAAGCCCAGAGCCAGAAGCCACGTTTCCCGCATCCGCAGAACGTTCGCGTAGCTCTCCGCCGGCGGGGCCGCAGCGAAGGCTGGCGCGGCGTTCCGCTCGCGCCCGAAGACCCACCAACCAAGCGCCAGCAAGAGACTGATTCCCGCATAGGCAGCCAGTGTTCCAGTACGGCCAAAACGTTCGGCCAGCGGCACGGTCAGAAAGAGCGAGAGCGTGATGCCGGCATTCACCGCTACGCCGTTGATGCCGTTCACCACCGGGCGCTCGTTCGCCGGGAACCACTGGAGGATTGCCGAGCCGAACAGCGTGACCAAAACGGCGCCGCCCACGCCGAATGCAAACCGTGAGGCGAGCAGCAGAAAGTAGTCGGGCATGAAAGGCGAGAGCAGACTGACGCAGATGCAAAGCATGCCGAGCAGGAGCGCGCGTTTGATCCCAAGCCGCACCGCCAGCCAGCCAGCGAGGAAGGGAACGAAGATTTTGGCGAAGGAGACGGAAGAAATCAGCAGGCCGGCCTGGCCGTACGAAAGCCCGTAGAGAGCTTGGAACTCCTTCAGGAACGGGGAATAGCCAATCCAGGAAAGTCCGAATACGAAGTAACTCAGGAAGAGCAGGGCCTCAATCAAGAAGCGGTAGGGCGGGGGGGGCGGGGCGGGGGAGTGGTTCACCAGTCCTCCTCGCAAAATCTGCTTGACAAGGTGTCCCGGGTATTATAGAAAACGAACATTCGTTTTTGTTCTGACGTATTCTGGCAGTCCGATGCCGAAATTGCAAGACCAAACCGTGGAGCGGAATCAGCGGAAGATCGAAGATGCGGCACGCCGCGTCTTCACCCGCCAGGGTTTCCACGGCACGTCGGTCCGCGAAATCGCCCGCGAGGCCGGCGCTTCCATTGGCAACCTCTACAACTACTACCCGACGAAAGAAGACCTCTTCATCTCGGTGGTTCAGCGGTACGAGGAAAAGATGGAGAAGCTCCGTCAAAAGGCGCTCGGGCCGATTGAGGACCCGTTTTCGCCGGTCGAACTAGCTCGGCTGGCGAAGGTGCTCCGGGAAATCGTGTACGACAATCCGGACTACTGGCGGTTGATGTACATCGACGTCATCGAGTTCGGCAGCAGCCACTTCGCACCCACGTTTCGTTCGCTGGCGCAGAACATCAAGCAGCGGTTTGGGAAGAAGCTCGAGGCGGCAACGCAGAGAGGACCGTGGCGGGGGATCGACCCGGCACTGGCCTTCACCAGCATTTACCTGCAACTGGTGACTTATTTCCTGGTCGAAAAGCTTTTCGGGGGAAGACAACACCTTGGCATGTCCGACGACCGGGCGATCGCGCAACTGATCCGCATGGCAAGCGAAGGGATCTGGCGCGGCGCCGGCCGGCCGGCAGGCCACAAGAGGAGAATACGACAATGAAAACGATTCTTCGGACGTTGATCGTGTGCGCGCTGTTCCTGGCAGCGGCAGTCAGCGTGCCGGCTCAGACGCCGACCACTGGCCAAGTCGCCGGACAAGTCCTCGACCCACAGGGAGCCGTTGTAGTGGGTGCGAAGGTGACACTGACAAGCGATGCGGGCACCCGGCGCGAGACGATGACCGACCAAGACGGCCGCTTCGCGTTTCCGTTACTGCCGCCGGGTGTCTATCGGCTCGACCTCGAGGTGGCCGGTTTCAAAACAGTCATCGTGGAGCGCGTTGTCGCCAAGATCACAGAGACCACGTCTTTCGATCTGAAGCTCGAGCTGGCCGCCCGCACCGACAGCGTGAAGATTGAAGCGGTGGAACAACTGGTGCAGACGGATTCGGCCACGCGGGGCGAGGTGATCGGGAGCAACACGTTGCGACAGTTGCCACTGCCCACGCGCAATTTCCAGCAACTTCTTACGCTCACAACGGGGACGATCAGCTCGGTGCCCAACAGCTCCGACCTGGGCCGCGGCGATACCGTCTTTTATGTCAACGGGCAGAGATCGCTTTCGAACGCTGTGGTCATCAATGGCGTGGATGCCAATTCGATCGGGACCGGCTCAACACCCAACCTGAGCGTGCCGGCCACGGACACGTTGCAGGAATTCATTGTGCAGACCAACCTGTACGACGCCTCGCAGGGTCGGAATGTCGGGAGTGTAGTGGCCGCGGTGACTCGCTCCGGAGACAACTTGCTCCACGGCAACGTCTACTACTTCCTGCGCAATGATTCGTTGAATGCGAACAACTTCTTCCTGAACCGTGCCAATAGCCCGCGTCCCGAATACAGCCGCCACCAGTTCGGTGGCACGTTTGGCGGGCCGGTGGTCAAGGACAAGCTCTTCTATTTCGCCTCCTACCAGGGGACTCGAGAGCGGAACGGAACTTCGTCGACGCACTCCCTTGCGACGGTTTTCGTGCCGGGAAACCTCTCGAGCGATCGATCGGACACAGCACTGAACGCCTTTGCGACGTCGTTCGGCGTGGCCGCGCTGAACCCGAGCGCGCGATTCCTGCTGAAGGCGACATTGCCGGATGGCAGCTTCGCGATTCCATCGGCACCTTCGCCGGGTGCCTCGATTGCGCCGGTGCCGGTGCCGGTCTCGGGCCTCTCGAAGTTCCGCGAAGACCAGTTCAATACCAATCTGGATTGGCAGATCAATGACAAGAACCGCGTGGCGGCGAAATTCTTCTGGGCCAACAACCCGGCGACGCAGGCGCTGTTCAACACCTTCGGCATCGGGAATGCCCTGCCCCTGCCCGGCTTCGGCGCGGACGTGGACTTCAAACAGCGTCTGGTGAGCATCTCGGACACGCACATCTTCGGCCCGAACATGCTCAACGACGCCCGCTTCGGGGTCGGCATCATTCTCACGCGCTCGACGCCACAGGAGCCCTTCTCGGCGGCGCAGGTGGGCATCAGCTCACCGCTGGGGAGCCTCTTCCCCGGGATGCCGACGATCTCCGTAGCCAACTTCTTTGACTTGGGCTCCTCGCCGTTTGCCGACAACGACGCGCAGGTCTACACCTACACCGTCGGCGACACCTTCACGTGGAAGAAGGGCAACCACACGATGAAGATGGGCGCGGAATTCAAATACCACATCGTGGACCTCCGCTTCGACCTCTACACCCGCGGCAACATGTTTGCACTCGGCTTTTCCGGCAACCCGTTCAAGGATTTCCTCGGCGGCTTCTTCAACCTGAACGGCCTTTCCATCATGGGCTCGGGCGTGAACAACCGCGGCAACCGGGCGCAGGATTGGTCCGGGTTTTTCAGCGACGACTGGCGCTTCAGCAACCGGCTCACCTTCAGCATGGGGCTGCGCTACGAGTACTTCGGCCCGTTCACCGAAGTGGACGGCCGCTACGTCGCTTTTGATTCGCGCCTCGCCCAGACGGTGCCCTTCGGCGGCGGCGTGGCAATTACCGGCGGCTTCGTGCAGGCCGGCAACGCCAGCAGCCCCCTGGCCGGCATTCCGACAGCGCGCTCCTCGCTCGTCAACCCGGACCGGAACAATTTCGGCCCGCGGTTCGGATTCGCCTGGCAACCTTTGAGCACAGACCGAATGGTGATCCGCGGCGGCTACGGGATCTTCTACGACCGGCCGAACGCGCGGCTATACAACAACCAGATCCTGAATTTCCCCTATTACACTCTGGCGCAGGTATTCACTGCACCGATTGCGAGCCCGTTTGTGCAGGTGCCCTTGCCGAGCGCATTCCCGCTGGCCTTCAGCAATACCACGATTTTCCCGGGGGGCGGGCCCCCGGCGCGGATGCCCGCCTTAGTGGGAGCCAGTGCGTGCGCCCCTGCCGGCCAGACCTGCGTGGGCGCCAACGGGCTCTACCCGGACGTCAACAACTTCGAGATGCCGTACGTGCAGCAATACAACCTAGGCGTGCAGTACGAGGTGGCGCGCAACTGGCTGGTGGACGTCAGCTACGTCGGATCGGTGGGCCACAAGCTCTTCCGGCTCCGCGACATCAACCAAGGCCTGGCGCCTGGCGGGTCGGGGCTGCTGAGCCCCGGACTTTCCAGCCTGGCGGCACAGGGCTTCGGCGCACACGTGGTGCAGAGCAGCGCCGATTCGAGCTACAACTCCCTGCAGGCTGGCCTGACGAAGCGGCTTTCCTTCGGCCTACAGTTCCTGCTGGCGTACACGTATTCCCATTCGCTCGACGAGTACTCAGGCGACGCCAGCGGCACCAGCGACAACTCCGTTGTGCCCGGCAACCAGGCAACACTGAACGACCGGGCGTCCTCCGACTTTGACCGCCGGCACCGCTTCGTTTTGAGCTATATCTACGACTTGCCCACCTTCTATAAGGGCGGGTCGCGTGCGGGCAAGCTATTGATGAACGACTGGCAGATGGCCGGAATTCTCACCTTCCAATCCGGCACGCCGTTTCCCGTGCTGACGAACGCGAATGCCTTCACGCAGGCGCGGGCAAACTTTGCTCCGAGTTGTACGGCCGATTCAGCCGCACTCAGCGGCAGCGTCTCTGGGCGACTCGGCGCCTACTTTAATACCACGTGTTTCGTGGCCGCCTCCGGTGTCGGAAACTTCGGCAACACCGGTCGCAATATCCTCATCGGCCCTGACCAGCGCAACGTGGACCTCTCCATTATCAAGTTCTTCCCGGTCACCGAAGCCAAGCGATTTGAGTTCCGGGCCGAGTTATTCAACGCGTTTAACACGCCGAGCTTCGCGAATCCCGTGATCATCCGTGCATCGGCCAACTTCGGCCAGATCGTGCGAACCAGCACGGGGTCGCGCGTGATTCAGTTCGCGTTTAAGTTCAACTTCTAGCTGGCCGCGCGGGGAAGGCAAGCGGATGCGGAAGAGCGGTCTTCGCGGCAAGGTCGTCATCGTCACCGGGGCCGCCGCTGGCATTGGTCGGGCCACGGCGCGGCGCTTTGCCGAGGAAGGCGCGCGCGTCGCGGCGTGGGACGTTAGTCCGGCCGCCTCAGCCGCGCTTCTAGAAGAGCTGCGCCTTGCCGGTGGCGAAGGCCTCTTCGCCCGCGTGGACGTTACCGATGCCGCCTCGGTGGAAGCCGCCGCGCAGCAGGTGGTGGACCGCTGGAAGCGGATTGATGTCCTGGTTAACAACGCCGGCATTCTCCGGGACGCGCAGCTCGTCAAGTGGAAGGACGGCGCGGTGGCCGACCGGATGAGCGATGCCGCCTTCGACGCCGTCCTCGCCGTCAATCTCCGGGGCGTCTTCCTGTGCACGCGCGCCGTGGTGCCCCACATGATCCGTGGCGGTGGCGGCGTCGTCCTCAGCGCCTCCTCCGTCGTCGGTCTCTACGGCAACTTCGGCCAGACCAACTATGCCGCAACGAAAGCGGGGGTCATCTCCATGACCCGCACGTGGGCGCGAGAGCTCGGCCGCTACAACATCCGGGTGAACGCCGTGGCGCCCGGCTTCATCGCCACCGAAATATTGAGCGCGATGCCGGAGAAGGTGATCGAGTCCATGGTCACGCACACGCCGCTCGGGCGCATGGGCAAGCCCGAAGAGATCGCCGAGGCGTATCTCTGGCTGGCTTCGGACGCCGCGTCGTTTGTCCACGGGGCCGTGCTCTCGGTGGATGGAGGCATCGTCACCGGCACCTGACGCCCGGCAGCGGCGGCCGGGCCGCTCCCCGACGAACTCTATGACGCGATACGCAACCATCGCTTCCACCGGCATGTTCCTACCGCCCATTGAGGTCAGCAACGACGCGCTCCGTCAGCGGATGCCCGCCGAAAAAGACTTCTTCGACAAGATGGAGGAACGCACCGGCATCCGCAAGCGCTGGTATGCGCCGGAAGACTGGAGCACTTCGGATCTCGCCCTGCCCGCGGCGCAGCAGGCATTGGAGCGCGCCGGCCGCACACCCGCGGACGTTGACCTGATCATTCTCGGCACCGATTCCCCTGACTACATCACGCCATCGACTTCCGTCGCGCTCCAGCACAAGCTCGGTGCCCGCAACGCCGGCACGTTTGATGTCGGCTGCGCCTGCGCCTCGTTCCCCACCGGACTGGCGGCCGGCGCGGGCATCCTGGGAGCAAATCCCGGCCTGCGCACGGTCCTCGTGGTGGGAGTGTACTTGATGCATAAGCTCGCCGATCCCACCGACCCGACGATCTTCTTCTATGGCGATGGCGCCTGCGCCGCCGTGCTCGGGCCGGCGGAGCGGCCCGGCTTCGTCACCGCGGCATTCCAGGCCGACGGCTCCTACCACCACCACTGGGGCATCTTCGCCGGAGGCACGGCCGAGCCGGCCACCGAAGAATCGGTGCGTGGCGGGCGGACTCGCGTGCGCCTGCTCGAGCGCTATCCGCCCGAGGTGAACGAGGAAGGCTGGCCCCGCCTGGTGCGCCGGCTGGCCGAAGGCGGCGGTTTCCGGGTCGAGGACATCAACTTCCTCATCTTTACGCAGGTGCGCAAACCGACCATCGAGACCGTCATGCAAAAGCTTGGCCTGCCGATGGACCGCACGCATACGGTGATGGAGGAGTGGGGCTATACCGGGTCGGCCTGCGTTGGTATGGCCCTGCACGACGCTATCGAGAAAGGGAAAATCCGGCAGGGCGACCTGGTCGTGCTGGTGGGCTCGGGCGTCGGGTACAACCAGGCGGGCGCGGCCTTCCGTATGACGTAGGCCAGCCAGCCGTAGCGCAGAGGAGAAGTCGTGCGCAAGGCAACGAAGTTCACACTCGCCATCGTGGGCGTCATCTTGCTGCTGGTCGCGGTGGGCATCGTCTACTTCGTCATGCGTCCGCTCGACGTCCTGGTCCGGCTCGAGCGACGCAGCCTCGCCCGTCAGGGCTTTGCGAAGTCCACCATCGAGGCGCCGACGGGCCCGATGACGGTCTGGGAAGTCGGCACCGGGCCGACCCTCGTGCTCCTGCACGGTGCCGGAGACCAGGCGGGCGCGTGGGAGAAAGTCACGCCGGCGCTGGTCTCCAGTTACCGCGTGCTCATCCCCGATCTGCCGGGCCATGGAGAAAGCGCGCCGGCATCGGGGCCGCTGACCGTGGGGATGGAGCTGGCCGGCATGGAGGCGTTGGTCGCCGGGCGCGGCGAGGGGAGTCCGGTTGTTTTCGTGGGCAATTCGTTCGGCGCGTGGCTTGCCCTGCTCTACGCGCAAAGGCATCCCGGGCAGGTGGCGCGAGTCGTGGCGGTCAATGGCGGCGCGCTGCGCGGCGAGCGCCGCGACCTTTCCCTGATGCCCGCCGACCGCCAGCAGGCGCAGCGGCTGATGGACGCGATCCGCGACCCCGGCAGTCCAGCCATCCCCGGTTTCATCCTGGACGACATTGTCCGCCAGACGCGCACCGGACCCATCGCCCGGCTCTACGCATCAGCCGCAGATATGGAAAACTACCTCCTGGACGGACGGCTCGGCGAAGTGCAGCCACCCGTCGAAATCCTCTGGGGCGAAGCGGACCAGCTCATGGGGACCGCCTACGCGCGGAAGATGGAGGCGCAATTGCCCGCCGCGCGGCTCACCCTGATTCCCCGGTGTGGGCATGTGCCGATGCGCGAATGCCCGACGACGTTCACGGCGAAGCTGATCGGGATCTTGCGGGAGCCGCCGCCCTCCTCGCGGCCAGCTCCGCGCTGAACCGTCTCGCGCAGGTTCGTACCTTGCTGACCGCAGACATCCTCGGCGAACGCGCGCGGCTGACCCCGGATAAGACGGCGCTCGTCTTCGTGCCCACCGGCCAGCGGTTCACCTACCGCCAACTGGACGCTCGGACCGTGCGCTGCGCCCGCCTCTGGACCGAGGTCTGCCGGCTCGAGAAGGGCGACCGGGTCGGCATCCTCGCACACAACTCTGTGGAGTTCCTAGACGCCTTCTTCGCCGCGGCGAAGTCCGGTCTGGTGCTGGTTCCGCTCAATACGCGCTACACCCCGCATGAAATCGAATACATCGTCCGCGACTGTGGAATGAAGGCGCTGCTCTACGAGAGCGAGTTTCGGGAAACGGTCGCAGCGTTGAAGCGGGTCGTTTCGATTCCTCACTGGATCGCGGTCGACGCCGGGGCAGCCGGTGATGACCTTTTCTATGGCCGTGCCGTCGCGGCGTTAGGCCCGGCGCCGTGGCGCCCGGCGCGCTGTCAGCCGGAAGACCTCCTCTGCCTGCTCTACACGAGCGGCACGACGGGCAAACCCAAGGGTGTGATGACGCCGCATCGGATGGTGGCGTGGAACGGGTACAACACGGCGATCTCGTGGCAGCTCCGCGAGGACGACGTGAGCCCGATCTTCACACCGCTCTACCACGCCGGCGGGCTGGGCGCGTTCCTGATGCCCATCCTCACCATCGGGGGCACGGTCGTGCTGCACCGCGGGTTCGACCCCGCCGAGATCTGGCGCGCGATCGAGCGCGAGCGCTGCACCGTGGTGCTCGGCGTGCCGACCATCTACAAGCTGCTGATGGAGACGCCAGAGTTCCAGACGGCCGACCTCCGGCACGTGCGCTGGTTCATCAGCGGGGGCGCGCCCCTGCCGCTCTACATCATCGAGGCCTACCAAGAGCGCGGCGTGGTCTTCAAGCAGGGCTACGGCCTCACCGAAGTCGGAGTGAACTGCTTTGCCATGACTGCCGAGGAGTCTGTTCGCAAGGCTGGTTCCATCGGAAAACCGCTGATGTTTACCGAAGCACGACTGATGGATGCGGAGGACCGCGAAGTGCAGGTGGGTGAAGTAGGCGAGCTCTGGCTGAGGGGGCCGCACGTCTCGAGAGGTTACTGGAACAATCCGGAGGCGACTGCGGCGGCGCTCGATGCCGAGGGCTGGTTCCACACCGGCGACCAGGCGCGGCGCGACGAGGAAGGTTTCTACTACATTGCCGGGCGCACGAAGGACATGTTTATCAGTGGTGGTGTAAACGTCTATCCGGCGGAAATTGAAGGCGAGTTGATGCTGCATCCCGCTGTGCTGGACGCGGCTGTGGTCGGCATCGAACACCCCACCTGGGGCGAGATGGGCGTGGCATTTGTCGTCGCCCGGCCGGGACAATCACTGAACGCCGAAAGACTTGTAGAGTTTCTCGCCGCGAGGCTTGCAAAGTTCAAAATCCCCCGGGAGTTTGTTTTCGTCGAGAGTCTGCCGCGCACGTCGTATGGCAAGGTGGTCAAAGGCGAACTCAAGAGCAGGTACGAGAAACGATGAAACTGATCCATGTCGCGTCCTTGTCAGCTCGGTTGATGCCACCTGACTATTTGGGCTGAACGAACAGGGGCCGCTACCGGTCAATTGAATTACGCCGTGTTCCGCCAACACGGGGCCCGCATTGGCCGCTTCCATATGGCCGACCCCATCCGCGGCCGCGTCTCGAATCCTCAGCGCCTCAACCGCTATGCGTGCGTGCTCGGCAATCCAACAAACCGAAGTGACCCGCGCGGCTGCGCCTACCAAGAGCGGTCATATCGAGCCATCCAGCCTTAAGCAGCAGCACGCCAAGGTATTCGACATGCTGGCGAAAGAGGCTCAGAAGAATAACGTAAAACCCCTGCGTCCGTTTGTGCTCTATTCGCTGCGGCACACTTTTCTGACGCGGCTGGGTGAGTCCGGCTGCGATGTATGGACACTGGCACGGATCGCTGGGCACAGTTCCATAGCGATTTCTTCGAGGTAAGTCCATCCGTCAGAGGACGCGGTTCTCGCAGCAATGGCCCGTCTGGGTGGGCACAAAATTGGGCACAGTCAGTCAGAGGCGCTTCCACGGCAGGCAGCAACACGCCAGCTAACATCTTGAGCGGCAAGAAGAAAATTGGTGGACGTGAAGGGATTCGAACCCTCGACCCCCTGCTTGCAAAGCAGGTGCTCTCCCAACTGAGCTACACGCCCGTGTTCGAGGTTGGAGGATGGAGATTGGAAGTTGGAGAAGAACCCAACGGCTTCCAATCAGCCCCAGACTATTGTGGGGCAGGGAGGGAGGAGCGTCAAGAAGAGCAGAGGAAAGGTACAGGGAGATGGACCGGCTAAGCCGTGAAGCGTGACTTGTGATTCGTGACTCGTGACTGGT
>Ga0209640_10004370_pt1 | contig 12416 bp, 9 predicted proteins | sample RifCSP10_1_FD_184018 | JGI IMG/M metagenome (GOLD analysis project Ga0209640, IMG submission 184018) | Soil microbial communities from Rifle, Colorado - Rifle CSP2_sed 10_1 (SPAdes) (version 2) | ecosystem: Environmental > Terrestrial > Deep subsurface > Rock core/Sediment | place: Rifle... | reverse complement strand
TGACCTCCAGGTTTACGCCGCCTTTCTGCAAGAGATCGGTTATCTCGTCCCCGAGGGGAAAAGATTTAAGATCAGCACGGCCAACGTCGATCCCGAGATCGCGACGATCGCCGGAGCGCAGCTCGTCGTCCCTCTCGACAACGCCCGCTATGCCTTGAACGCTGCCAATGCTCGCTGGGGAAGTCTCTACGACGCGCTTTACGGCACCAATGTGATCGCGGAAGATGGCGGCGCGGAAAAGGGCGAACACTACAATCCCAGGCGCGGCGCTAAGGTCATCGCGTACACGGAGAAATTTTTAAGCGAGGTCGTCCCCCTCAAGCGGGGAAGTTTTTCCGACGTCACGCGATTTTTTCTGAAGCGAGTCGGCCGCAGGAAACAGCTCGCGGCGATGCTCAAGGACGGAACAACCGTCGGCTTGGCCGATGGACACCAATTTCTCGGCTACCAGGAAAATGGCGCGGAGTTGACGGAAATCGTGCTCAGCAACAACGGTGCCCGCATCTTGATCCAATTCGACCGAAACCACCCCATCGGCAAGGCCCACCCGGCGGGTGTGAAAGATGTGGTCCTGGAAGCGGCGATCACCACCATCGAGGATTGCGAAGACGCGGTCGCGGCGGTGGACGCCGCCGATAAGGTCACCGTCTATCGACATTGGTGCGGCCTTATGAAAGGAACGCTGGAAACTACGTTCGAAAAGAACGGCCGCCCGCTGACTCGAAGGCTGAATTCGGACAAAGTTTTTACCACGCCGACCGGAAGAAAGCTCACTTTGCCCGGAAGAAGCCTGCTGCTGGTGCGCAATGTCGGCATTCACATGTATACCGGCGCCGTAATGACCAAGAGCGGCGAGGAGATCCCAGAAGGTTTTCTCGACGCCATGACCACGGCGCTGGCCGCCATCCATGATCTCAAGCGAAGGGGAAAGTATCGCAACAGCAAGACGGGCAGCATTTACATCGTCAAGCCGAAACAGCATGGTCCGGAGGAAGTCGCCGCGACGATCGAACTTTTCGCACGCATAGAGGACGCTCTCGGACTCAAACGGAGGACTCTTAAGATCGGCATCATGGACGAAGAGCGGCGCACTACGGTGAATCTGAAGGAATGCATCCGAGCCGCAAAAGATCGCGTGGTGTTTATCAACACGGGTTTTTTGGACCGCACCGGAGACGAGATCCACACCAGCATGGAGCTGGGAGCGATGCTGCCGAAGGAAGAGATCAAAGCGCAGCCCTGGATCAAGGCGTACGAAGACTGGAACGTCGACATCGGCATCGAGACGGGATTTCGCGGCAAAGCTCAAATCGGCAAGGGCATGTGGACCATGCCGGACGAAATGCGCGAGATGGTCAGGACCAAGATCGCCCATCCGCAAGCCGGCGCAAACACCGCCTGGGTGCCGTCGCCGACCGCCGCGACCCTTCATGCGCTGCACTATCACTACGTCGATGTCGCTAAGCGACAGCGCGAACTGGCCAAACGGGGCCGAGCTAAACTCGAGCATATTCTGACACCGCCGCTGTTGTTGGAGCGGAAGTTGATGCCGGAGGAGATTCAGCGCGAGCTGGATAACAACGCGCAGGGCATCCTGGGCTATGTGGTTCGCTGGGTCGATCAGGGAATCGGCTGTTCGAAAGTTCCCAATATCCACGATGTCGCGTTGATGGAGGATCGGGCGACCCTCAGAATATCGAGCCAGCATATCGCCAACTGGCTAAAGTACGGCATCGTCACGAAGGACCAGGTCGTCGAGACGTTTCGGCGGATGGCGCAGGTGGTCGATCGGCAAAATCGCGGCGACCCGAACTACCGCAACATGGCGCCGGACTACGACCGAAGCATCGCTTTTCAGGCGGCGTTGGAGCTTGTCCTAAACGGCCGAGAGGCGCCCAACGGCTACACCGAGCCGGTGCTCCACTCCCGCCGCCGGGAAGTCAAACGGGCGCGTGAAAGTCTTTGACCGAAGCGGCTCCCGCCATTTCATGAATGAGCCGATGCGATCCTTCGGCATTCAAGTGCAGATCGCACTCGGTAAAGATCGTTGTTATGCCGGACCTCAGACCTCCCCCAAGTAACGACACACCGAGCGACGGCGTAGTTGTTCATATGATCGACGGCACGTACGAGTTGTTCCGGCATTTTTACGGGCTCCGCCGCTTCAACAAGGGCGAGGATCGGCCCTTCGGCGCGGTGATCGGCGTCCTCAATACGGTTTTGCAGATGATCGAGACTGGAGCGACTCACGTGGGTGTGGCGACCGATCACGTGATCGAGTCTTTCCGCAATGCCATCTGGTCCGGCTACAAAACCGGCGACGGCATGGAGCCCGCATTGCTCGCCCAGTTCCATCCCCTGGAAGACGCCCTCGCCGCCATGGGCGTGGCCGTATGGCCGATGACCGAGTTGGAAGCCGACGACGCGCTTGCCTCGGCGGCGGAGATCGCCTCCGGCGACGACGCAGTGCGGAGAGTCTGCATCTGGACGCCGGACAAGGACCTCGCGCAGTGCGTCCGAGGCGACCGAGTCGTGCAGGTCGATCGCAGAAGTGGGAAGATCCGCGATGCGGCAGGAGTGCGCGAGAAGTTCGGAGTGGAGCCCGTTCTGATTCCCGATTTTCTTGCTCTCGTCGGCGACGCCGCCGACGGATACCCGGGCATTCCGGGGATCGGTCCGATCACCGCGGCGCGGCTGCTGAATACATACGGCATCATCGAGGACTTCCCGGCGGCGGTATTGGGCGACCGCCGCGAGCTTGCGTTACTGTTCAAGCATCTTGCAACGCTCAGGACCGACGCGCCCCTTTTCCGCACTATGGACGAGCTGCGCTGGCGCGGCCCGACCCACGCATTCGCCGCGTGTGTGGAGTCCTTGGGCGCGCCCCGTCTACTCGATCGCTGTCTCGCGGCACAGCCAAAAACCGCATGAAAGTGTGCTTCAGGAAGATTGTCAAGAATGGGATGTCTGCCCGAGCTGCCGAGGCTTGGGACCGACCGCTCTTCGGTGGCTAAGTTCCACGATCTTTGAAATAGTGAGTGCATGGGAAACAGAATTGCCGATATCGGCAGGATGAAAAGCATCGTCGATGGCGAGAATCGGCTGAGAACGGCCGGTTTTAAGAAAACGGCGAAACTCGGCACCGAGAAAAATCCGGCGCTCGTTCGTGTACAAACAGCAGAAAGACTCAAAGAGATCACTGCTGTGTTCAAAGAGAAGGGTTGGAGATTCAAGATCGAACTGGACCCGGACAAGCCGGAGGATATTACCGATCTGGAACGTCTATCGAATCCAATAAAGCCACGGCGAGTCGAACAGAAACTTGGACGTAACGAGCCCTGCTCCTGTGGCAGCGGTAAAAAGTACAAAAATTGTTGTGGTCACTGACGAAGTCGATCTTATCCAGCAGGATCGAATACCCAACCATGTCATGATTCCCAAAAGCTTCTAGGCTGGAAGAGCAATATCAAGCCCAAGCTATTCGGAAAGGATGCCCACGTCCTCGGCGGCAAAGGTCACGGTGATTTCGTCGCCGCGTTGAAATAGCGGTTTGCCCTTGGGATTCGTCTCATTCACTTTGATGATGCGTCCGGCCGATTCGATTTCATATTCAACGAGCGAGCCCTGATAAGCCGAGGCGGCCACGCGGCCGGTGATCCGATTCACGTTGGGCGGCTGATCCGCCGACTCGACGAGATCGATCGCCTCGGGGCGGACGTAAAGCAAGACCTTCCGTGAATCGCCCGGGCTCTTGTAGCCGGGCGGCGGCGCGGCTTTGATCTGAAAACCTTCGTCGGTTTGAATTTCCAAGAGCCCGTCCCACGACCGAATGATGGTCCCGGAAAAAAGGTTCGACTTGCCGACGAAGTCCGCCACGAAGCGCTCGCGCGGCGACTCGTAGATTTCGCGCGGCTTTCCTTCCTGAACGACTTTGCCGAGGTTCATCACCGCGATCCGGGTCGAGAGCGTCAGAGCTTCCTCTTGATCGTGGGTTACATAAATAGTGGTCAAGCCGATGTCTCTTTGCAGCTTCAGGAGCTCGATCCGCATTTCCTGGCGCAGCTTCGCGTCGAGATTGCTGAGCGGCTCGTCGAGGAGCAGGACGCGCGGCTGGATCACGAGCGTGCGCGCCAGCGCGACGCGCTGCTGCTGGCCGCCCGAGAGCTGTGAAGGGCGGCGTCCCTCGGTTCCTTTGAGCCCCACTTGCTCCAGCGCTTCCATAACGCGCGGTTCGATTTCGCGGCGCGGGAATTTCCGTTCTTTCAGACCGAAGGCGACGTTGTCGAAAACCGTCATGTGAGGCCAGAGGGCGTAGTTCTGAAAAACCATTCCCAGATTGCGCCGCCACGGCGGCATGTGGTTTACCGAATCGCCGTCCAGGAAGACGGCGCCCTCGTCCGGCGAGATAAACCCGGCGATGGTTCTGAGCAAAGTCGTTTTTCCGCAGCCGCTCGGCCCGAGGAGCGTGTAGAACTCGCCGCTGGCGATCTCCAGATCGACGTGGCGCACGGCCCAGATCTCGCCGTAGCGCTTGCCGATGTTTTCGAGCCTGACCTGGCCTGCCGGCATGGTCTATATCCGAAACGCGCTGCCGGTGCGTCCGCCGAAGACGCGATAGGTCAAATAGGTTCCGATGGAGACCATGACGATGGCCACGACGCCCAGCGCCGCGCCCGCCGCCCGTCCCAAGGGACTTTGCATATAGATATAGATGCCGTAGGAAATCGGGCCGCTCTCGATTCTCGGAACCAGCATGATCGTCGAGGACAGCTCGACACAATTGGTCATGAACGCGATCAGCCCGCCGGCCACGAGCCCTCCGGAGATCAGCGGTAAGGTAACCTTGACGAACGTGCGCAAACGGTTCGCGCCGAGATTCTGCGCGGATTCTTCCAGACTGATGTGGACCTGCTGCAAGGCCGCGTAGCTGGCGCGGACGGTATAGGGCAACCGGCGGACGGTGTAGGCGACCACCAGAATAATCCAGGTCGATGTCAGCGGGGCTCCCAGGCCGGGGAAATCCCAGCCGTGGAAAACCCGCAGATAACCGACCGCGAGCACGACTCCGGGAATCGCGATCGGCAGAGTGGCAACCGCGTCCAGCACATTCCTGCCCCAGACGCGGCTTCTGATCAAGAGGAAAGCGATGATCGCGCCGAGGAAGACGTCGAGCCCGGCGGCCAGGACCGTGTAGAGCAAGGTATTTTTCACGAAGTGCGGCGCGCGGACAAGAATTTCAGTGAAATTATCCAAGGTGTACGTCGTCGGCAAGAGCGAGAAGCTCCAGATTTTCGCGAAAGACAGGATGACGATGCCGATGTGGGGCAGCAAGCTCAAGCTCAAGACCAGGCTGCAAAACAACAGGATCGCCAGGCGCTTCGTGCCCGCAACCGGCCGCGCGACGGCGGTGCCTTGATGGAGCGTCGCGTACTCGGAGAGGCTCAGGTACTTTCGTGCAACCAGAAGAGAGCCGAGGGAAATAGCCACCAGAATGACGCAGATCACATAGCCGTCGACGTCGTCGATGCCGATCGTCGTGATCCGTAGATAGGCCTGCGGCGCGAGCAGATTTTTGAAATTGAGCATGAGCGGGGTGCCGAGATCGTCGACGGCGCGAATGAAGGTGAGCAGGCAGCCGGCGATGAAGCCCGGCAGCATCAGAGGCAAAGTGACGCGGCGAAACAGGCGCAGGCCGTGGCAGCCCATGTTCTGCGCCATCTCCTCCAGGGACGGATCGATGTTGGAGAGCGAAACCGCGGTGTTGAGCATGATAAACGGAAAGAAATGCAGGGTCTGAACGAGAACGACGCCGGTGAGCCCTTCCATAAAAGGAATACTCATATCGAACCAGCGCATCAGCAGCAGGTTGACCGTGCCGCTGCGCCCCAAAATCAGCTGCAAAGCGACCGCTCCGACGAACGGAGGGATCACCAACGGCAAAGTGGCCAGCGTGTTGACGAGGATCTTTCCTTTGAAATCGTAGCGGACGCTCAAATAGGCAAGCGGGACGGCGATCAGGCTTCCGAAAAAGACCACAAGGACGCCGGCGACAAGACTGTTCCAGAGCGATTCACGAAAAAGCGGGCGGCGAAAGAAATTCGCGAAGTGAACCAAAGTGACGCCGCCCTCGCCGTCCGAGAGGGAGACCCACAGCACTCGAACGATAGGCACGAGGATGAAAAACGTAAGAAGACCGAGCAGGGCCAGTAGGATGCCCGCCTGCCGCCAGTCCAGACGGATGCCCGAGGCGAAAACGGGCACGGCTTCACTCTTGGCCATGGCTAACCTTCATCCCCGCTGGAGGCCACTATCATCGAAGTGAGACGGTTAACTGGATCTCCGTTGACCGGATTGAGGCGAGGGTGATCGACCGTGATCGCGACCCCTCACTGTGCAACTCTCGACGCAAGCATGGTTTAGGAATCCGATTTTCGTCGATTACGGCTACACAAGAATCAGCAACGCGAGCGGTTCAAGCCCCGTTAGCGCGCGAGCGCGGCCGCTTTGTTCGCCAGCTCGGTCGCCTTGGTATAGTTGGCGCGCGCCGCGTTTTCCCATTCGGTCTCCAGTTGAGCTTTCAGACCGGACTTGGATTTGAACGCCCCGGCGATTTCCTTGTCGCCAGCCTTCTTGTCATCGATCGGGACCTGAGAAGCGGCTTTCCTGGCATCCGCAAGCAGGCTTCGAGCCTGCGCGACGCCGGCGCTTTTCGACTTGGCGACGGCCTCCTCCGCGCGGAAGATCGCTCCCCAGGCATTCCTGAGCTCTTTGTGGCGGAAGGTGATGATGTGATCGTAGAGAGAGTTCACCACGTCGCGGCGTCCGGATGAGAGCCGGTTGTTGAAGTCGACGCCGCCGAGTTTCTGCTTGAACGGATTGGGGTAGTCCTTCGGTCCTTTGGCGTAGAGGTCGGGAAGGACCGGAAGCCTGCCGATTTCAGGAGAAAAGAGAACCATCTGTCCGGGTTCGCTCAGCAGATAGTTCACGAACGCTTTCGCGTTGTCCATGTTCGGCGCGCTTTTGACGATGCCCACGCTCGCCGGAACGACCGAGGTAAGAGACGGATAAACGAAGTCGACCGGCTGGCCGCTGGCGATCGCCGATAGGCCGAAAAAGTCGATCACGACCCCGATGCCGTACTGGCCGCTGATGACGGCCTCCGGAACTCCAAAGCTTCGCTCGGTAATCGCGCCCATGTTGCCGCCCGAGTTGAGCAGCAAAGCCCAACCCTTGTCCCAGCCGTAAGCCTGAAGAATCACCTCGACGGTGAGATGTGTCGTGCCGCTTCGAGAGGGCGCGCTGATGACGAGATGACCGTGGTATCTCGGGTCGGCGAGATCGGTCCACTCTTTCGGCGCCGGCAGCTTGTGGGCTTGAAGGTAATTTTTGTTCCACATCAGCCCATAGCCGCTGACGGCGAAGCCGAAGTAATGGCCGTCGGGGTCGTGGACCGGAAACGTGCCGATCTTCCCCGGGATTTTCGAGATGATTTCTTTGGGCGGGGCATATTTCTCCAGCAGGCCGTCGCTTTTCAAAGTCTGGAACGCATCCGGAGCGCTGACCCAAAAGATATCGGCCTCGGGCCTGGCTTTGGTCTCGCGCAAGTAAGTGACTCCGGCGTTGGTTTGCTTGTTGTTGATGACAACCTTGATGCCGGGGTTTTTGGCTTCGAAAGTTTTCTTGTAGGTCTCGAAGAGCTCTTTGGGAAACGACGTGACGATCACCACCTCTTTGCCGAGCGCCGGCGCCGAAAGCCCGGCGAGCAGCAAAAAAAACAACGCGAACCGTGTCCATTTCATATGGGTTCTCCTGTCTCGTTAAGATCCAGCTGGAGCCAGACACTATCGCCGAGGGTAGAAACCTGTCAAGGAGCGATCTTTACGAAACGGTTTATCGTAAAGTTCTTTGAGCCCAACAATATCGTCGATCACCAGATCGGGTCGGATCAAAACAGACATGGCCGCGTACTTGGAAGCCGACGCTCGAAGACGGTGACCTCGCGCTCGTCGCCGCTGCACTGGGCGATATTGCGCGCGCTAAAGGTTAAGTCGTCGAGCTGGACGACGTGCGCGAAATCTACGCCGCTAACAAAGGGATTTTCACGAGCAGTTTTTGCAATGGCCGAAGCGGACCGTTCGAAGTGAAAACGCGGTTTCGGCCTATGGCAGTGGACACTGCGGCGCCAGCCGTTTGATCTGCGGGATAACCTCTTTACCGAAGCGCTCGATCGTTTCCAGCGTCAAGCGCGGGTCCATCCCCGGCCAATCCACCATGAACCACATGAACTCGGCGCCGAATTCTTCGTGGTAAGAGATCACTTGCTCGACCACTTCGGCCGGGCTCCCGAGTATCAGACGATCGCGTTTCAACTCATCGAACTTGAGATCGTAGCGCTCACCGGGCTGCCCCCATTGCTGGTAACGCCGGTAGCGCCGCTCATAACCTTCCTTGATGCGCTCCTCGGCTTCGCGGGTCGTATCGGCGACACACAGGTCGCGAAAAATAAACAGCCCGCGATACGGTTTCCCCTGCCGTTCCAGCGCCGCTTTATACGCCGGCAGGGCCTCGCGCAAAAAAGTCTTCGAATGACGCCGGCTGGCGATCCAGTGGTCGGCGACTTCCGGCACTCTGGCAACGGTCTTCACGGTGTCGGCGCCCATCAAGATCGGCGGGCCCGGCCGCTGCGCCGGCCTGGGTTGGCTCATCACGTTATCGAGATGGAAATGTTTCCCGTGGAAAGTCACTGCCTCGCCCGTCCAAAGTTTTCGAATCACTTCGAGCCCCTCGACCAATCGGCCTCTGCGCTCGCGTTTGTCGATGCCGAAGGAAGCGAACTCGTTGTCTCGATAGCCTTGGCCGACGCCGAACAGAACTTTGCCGCCGGAAAGATTGTCCAGGGTCGAGATGTACTCGGCGACCATCACCGGATGGTGCAGCGGCAGCAGGAAGATCGAGGTGCCGAGATACATTCCGGGTACCTGGCCGGCGAGGTACGCCAGCAAAGGAATCGACTGTAAGATCGCCGCGTCCGGGCCGGTAAGGTAATGTTGCGCGACGAACAGGCCCTCGTAGTTGTTCTGATAGGCGACCCGCGCCCGCAGGGACACTTGCTCACATACCTCGGCAGGATCCAGGTCCGCCGGATAACTGCCGAACTCCACACCAAATCGCATTCGTGCTCCTTATTTTGGCAAGTCTGATCGGGATCCGAGATCGTTGAGACGCTGAAGCGGTTTTCCGCCGTCAAGCCGTTACCCTCGCGTCAAGAAAATCCAACAGACATTAGCCGGGGAGTCTGTAAACCGCAAGGGAGTTTACCCACCGCTGGCCGGATAACCGGTTCAAGGTTCGATGTTCAAAGTTCAAGGTGCAGGAACTAAATGGATGACGGAATGAGCCTGCACCGAAGGTGAAAGGAGTTACACATCATGCAAGGGTAGCTGACTTCTTAATCCGCTTGAAACCGATTTGATTTTAATTTTTTGACTATATAGGGTTCGTGCAGTGGCGTTGTGACCGGCGGCAAAACTCCACGGCCGTCGAGGCGCGCTGATTCTTACGCGAAAGGAAAAGCTTATGAAGCAACCTATCTTTCTTCTCGCCGCGCTGGCGGCCCTCGGTGTGGCCAGCAGTGATAGGAATCAGAGCATGGGCGCTGAAAGCGCCCAGGTCAGTCCTGCCATGAGCTTTTTTGTCACCAGCACCGGGAGCAAGACCGCCAACCTGGGCGGGCTGCGCGGCGCGGATAAGATTTGCCAGGAGCTGGCGAGCGCCGTCGGTCTTGGCAACAAGGCCTGGCGCGCCTACTTGAGCGCGGAGAAAGATCCCGACAACGGCAACAAGCCGACCGACGCGCGCAGCCGTATCGGCACCGGCCCCTGGTCCAATGCCAAAAGCGTGGTGATCGCGAAGGATCTCGACGAGCTCCACGCCCGCAAAGGCGACGCCGATGTGTTTCTCGATGAGCGCGGGCAACGCGTGCCGGGTAATTGGCCGAATTCACCCAGACCCAACGCGCATGACATTCTCACCGGCTCGACAGCCGACGGCCGGGTCATGGCCGGAAAGACGTGCAACGACTGGACATCCGAAGCTAAAGACCAACAGGCTCAAGTGGGTCACTCCGATGGTCTCGGACCCCGCGGTGATCCGTCCGGAAGATACGCCGTATGGAACTCGTCACACGAGAATGGCAGCTGCGCCGATACCGTTCCTCGCGGAGGAGCCGGCCGGATTTATTGCTTCGCGGCAAAATGAGCCGGGAGATTTAGTCTAGTTTCTGTCGCGAAACTCGCAACTCCTTGCTAGACCAAGAAATTTTTCCACTTCCTTAGTGTTTCATTTTTTAGTTGACAGGCACGTATGCTCTATGGCACACACAGAGCATGCCACCTAAAACCGAGACTCTCACCGACGTCGAGCAATGGTTCCAAAAACAAGCCGCCGGGCTGTGGCCCGCCGCGCTGGGATCGTTGAGCCTGCGGCGAAGTCCTTGCGTGCGCGAACACTGCAAAGCCTGCCGCTCGGGCGAACAGCATCCCAGTCATGTCCTTTACGTCCGCATCAGCGGGCGCCGCTTTGCGATTTACATCCCAGAGGAATTGGTTCCAGAGGTACGCCTTAGCCTCGATAACGGCCGTGTTCTTCAGGAGCTGCTGCATCAAACCGCTCTTCGATATACCAAAGCGCTCAAGCATCAAAGGACCAGAAAGATTCGAAAGATCAACCATGACAAGAGTCGCCGACCCGCAAGTCAGCTTCGCTGATCTGGAGTTTTTCACTCAGGGGATCGATCTCGACCCGATTCTCAAGAGGATCTGCGAGATCCTCGACCAGCATCCAAAGATTGCAAAGCTGGTTGGAAAAGATCTTGAGCGGGGTTTGAAAAAACCCTCCATGGGCCGCTCTGGCATGACAGCGCCGCAGGTGGTGCGCTCCCTGATTCTCATGAGGGTTAAGAACTGTGATTATCGGGAACTGCGCGAGCGGATTGCCGATGGATACACGCTGCGCCGATTCAGTGGTTTTTGTAGCCGACGCGTCCCCAAGCATGATGCTTTCAATCGGGCCTTCAATAAACTTCGGCCGCAAACCATACAAGCCATCAATGACTTGGTCCTCGAAGCTGCCATCGAGCTCGGAGTGGAGGACGGCAAGAGACTGCGCGTCGATACGACGGTCACAGAAACCGATATTCATCATCCGACCGATAATACTTTGCTCTGGGATGTCGTGCGCGTGCTCACGCGGCTCATCGGTCGTCTCAGAACGCTTCTTCCCAAGCCGATTGATAATTTTCCCAACCGCACCCGCTCGGCACGGCGTCGGATGCAGGCGATCCAACGCATGACCACGAGACAACGCCACCACCAGCAACAGAAAAAATATCGCCAACTCATCAAAATCACCCAGCAGGTCGTCCACAGTGCCCGAGGGGTACTCGAAAGGACCAAAGATCAATGCGCCGTTGACCTGATGGACGACCTGGTCATCGGCGAGCTTCGAAAGAAAATCGATCATTACTGCCAACTCGGCCTGCGCGTCATCGATCAGAGCAGCCGGCGCGTGCTCAAGGGAGAGCAGGTTCCAACCGAGGAGAAAATTTATTCGATCTTCGAGGTCCACACCGATCTGATCAAGCGGGGCAAAGTACGAAAACCGATGGAGTTTGGTCACAAGATCTTTCTCGCTGAAAGTGCCCGCGGTTTGATTACCCAATACCGCGTCCTTGAGGGTAATCCCTCCGATCACATCCACGTCACACCGTCGCTGGAGCGTCATCAAGAAACCTTCGGTTTGGCTCCCGATTGGTACAGTTCGGACCGAGGCTTTTTCAGCGACGAGAACATCAAAGCTTGCCAGGATATCGCTGTGAAGCTCGTCTGTATTCCGCAGCGCGGTGGAAAAAGGACTTCTCAACGCGAAGCGCTCGAAAAGAGCCCTGAGTTCAAGCAAGGACAACGCTTCCGGGCAGGCATCGAGGGACGCATCTCGGTGCTCTTTAGAGGCCGTGGAATGAAGCGCTGTCTCGCCGAGGGACGTGAGCGGTTCGAGCTGCTCATTGGTGCAGCTGTGCTTGCCAACAATCTCATGCTCATCGCTCACCTGTTGAACCAAACGGAAAAACGTCACCGGCGAGCGGCATAGTTATTCTCGAGCTCGATCCTGGCTGGAACTCTCATCGAGCCGCCACGGCGAAGTGTTTCCGGCAAACTCCAAAAACCTGGCCCCACGACATTCTACTCATTGTTTCCTCTACCTCTTGCGCTCCATGGTGATAGAAGCTTTGCTGTGAGCTGCAAAAAGCGATCGGTTCATGAATTTCGCGACAGAAACTAGACTAGACTAGTATTTCTTCCCCAAGTCCTGCAGCGCCTTCAACGCATCGAGGTCGTCCGGCGTGAGCGCAAGAATCT
>Ga0209640_10004369_pt1 | contig 12419 bp, 13 predicted proteins | sample RifCSP10_1_FD_184018 | JGI IMG/M metagenome (GOLD analysis project Ga0209640, IMG submission 184018) | Soil microbial communities from Rifle, Colorado - Rifle CSP2_sed 10_1 (SPAdes) (version 2) | ecosystem: Environmental > Terrestrial > Deep subsurface > Rock core/Sediment | place: Rifle... | reverse complement strand
GCTGACTTCGACGAGGCCGTGCTCGCGGGCGTGCAGGTCGAGCATGAAGTTGGCGAGCGCCCGCTCCATGCGTGCGAGCGCGCCGGTCAGGATCACGAAGCGGGCGCCGGACATGCGGGCGGCGGCCTCGAAGTCCATCAAGCCGAGCGCCTCGCCGATCTCGAAGTGCTGCTTGGGCTTGAAGCCGAACTTGGGCTTGGCGCCGACGGCGCGGACCTGCTTGTTGGCGGTGTCGTCCTTGCCGTCGGGCACGTCGGCGGCCGGCAGGTTCGGAAGCTCGGCGAGCGCGCGCTCCAGCTCGGCGGTCGCCGCCTCCGCCGCCTTCGCCGCCGCAGCCTCGGCGTCCTTGCTGTCGGCGACCTTGGCCAGCAGCGCGCCGGCGTCGCCGCCCTTGGCCTTGGCGGCGCCGATCTCCTTGGCGAGCCGGTTGCGCTCGGCCTGGATTTCCTGGGCCCGCGTCAGGGCATCCCGGCGTTTGGCGTCGAGCTCGAGCAGCGCCTCGGCTTGCGGCTTCAGGCCGCGGCGCGCCATGCCGGCATCGAACGCCTCAGGATTGTCGCGGATCCACTTGATGTCGAACATCGCTGCCTTGCGTCACGTCGGCTTGTCGCCGCTGGTCTTGGTTTCGTCGTCGTCCCAGGCGGGTTTGCCGGCGGTTTCGGCTTCGCCTTCCTCGTCGTCTTCTTCTTCCTCGTCTTCCTCCTCGGGGAGGACGCCGCGCTGGCGCTCGACGATCTTCACCGCCCAGATCGAAATCTCATAGAGCAACAAGGTCGGTATCGCCAGGCCGATCTGGCTGATGACGTCGGGCGGGGTCAGGATGGCGGCGGCGATGAACGCCAGCACGATGGCGTAGCGGCGCTTCTCGGCCATGCCCTTCGACGTGATCATGCCGACCCGCGCCAGCAGCGTCATCACCACCGGCAACTCGAAGACCAGCCCGAAGGCGAAGATCAGCCGCATCACCAGCGACAGGTACTGGTCGACCTTGGCCTCGAGTTGGATCGGCAGCGCGCCCTGCCCGCCGACGGATTCGAAGCTGAGGAAGAACTTCCACGCCAACGGGAAGATCAGGTAATAGACCAGCGCGCCGCCGAGGAAGAACAGGATCGGCGTCGCCACCAGGAACGGCGCGAAGGCGCGTTTCTCGCGCTTGTAGAGGCCGGGGGCGATGAACGCCCAGATCTGGATGGCGACGAACGGGAAGGCCAGGAACAGGGCGGCGAACAGCGCCACCTTGATATAGGTGAAGAAGGCCTCGTGCAGCGCCGTGAAGATCAGCCGCCGCGGGCCGCCGGTCTTTTCGAGGATGTCGGCCAGCGGCTGGACCAGGAAGTCGTAGATGTCGGGAGCGAAGTAGTAGCAGACGAAGAACAGCACCAATATGGCGATGACCGAGTACAGAAGGCGCTGCCGGAGCTCGATCAGGTGATCGAGCAGCGGCATGGTTTTTTCGTCGAGGTCCCCCTTGGCCACGGCGCGTTACCCGGTTGCCTTGCGCGCCGGGTCGGGTTGCGGCGGCGTCTCTCCGGCGTTGCCGGCAGCCGCGGTAGCAGCGTCGGCCGGCGCGTCGGCGGCCGGCGCCGACGGCGTCGGGGATTGCGCGGGCGCGGTGCTTTCCTTGAAATCGTCGGCCGCGTCGCTCAGCTGCTTCTGCACCGTCCGGTCCAGTTCGCCGGCGGGGTCGACGGTGGCCTCGATCTGCTTGGCGACGTCGCCGGTCGATTCGAGCTCCTTCTTCAGATCGTCGAGGTCCGCCTCGCGCGCCAATTCGTCCATGCCGCCTTGCAGGTCGCGCGCCATCTCGCGGGCCTTGCGAACGCCCCGCATGACGGTGCGCATGACGCGGGGCAGGTCTTTCGGCCCGATGACGATCAGCGCGACGACCGCGATGAGGAATAGTTCCTGCCAGCCGATGTCGAACATGGCAGATCAGAGCTCCTGGCGGTGGACACGGTGAGCGGTGCGGGTCGGCGGGAGCAGCGATTGGATCGCCGTCGATGCCCGCTGGAGGGCCCGGTCAGCCTTGCGCGGCCTTGTCCTTTTTCGATTCAGGTTGGGCAACCTCGACCTGCTCCGTCTTGAGGGCCGGCTTGGCCCCGGCCGCCCCCGGCGTCCCAGCCGTTCCGGCCGCGCCGGGTGCGGCGGATTCTTCGTCTTCTTCCTTCATGCTTTTCTTGAAGGATTTCAGACCCTTTCCGAAATCGCCCATGAGACGGGAAATCTTGCCGCCGCCGCCGAACAAGATCAGGACCACGGCCAAGACCACCAGCCAGTGCCAAATACTGAACGTACCCATTTCGGTCTACTCACCTGGTTTTCAACGATTCGGTGGGGCGGATAATGGCAGAAAGGCTAGGCTGCCGCAATGCGTCGGGCGTCAACGGCTTCCGGCCCCGGATTCCGCCGCCCGCATCGCCGGGGCGGTGGTCGCCTTCGCTGTGCTCAGGGGCGTTCGCTGTCGCCGTCTTCCGGATCGAGAGGCTCGAGCATGTCCTTGAGCGAGCCCTCGGCGTCTTCCGCTTCGCCCCCGATCATCTCCAACTGCCCGTGGGGAGAACCGTCGTCGCCTTCTGCCTCGCCCTCGCCGGCCAAAGCTCCCTTGCCTTGGAACGCGCTGATCGCCGGGCCGGCGTCGAGAAGGCCCGCCGCCTTCAACTCCTCCATGCCGGGCAGATCGCCCACGTCCTCGATGCCGAAATGGTCGAGGAAATTGTCGGTGGTGCCCCAGGTGACCGGCCGGCCGGGGGTCTGCCGCCGGCCCTTGGGCTGTATCCAGCCTGCCTGGAATAGCACGTCGAGGGTTCCCGGGCTCAAACCGACGCCGCGAATTTCCTCGATCTCGCCGCGGGTCACCGGCTGGTGATAGGCGACGATGGCCAGCACCTCGACCGCCGCCCGCGACAGTTTGCGCGAGACCTTCACCTCGACGTTGAGCTGCTGCGCCAGATCCGGGGCCGTGCGGAAGGCCCACGACTTGCCCGCATGGATCAGGTTGACGCCGCGCCCGGCGTAGGTCGCCTGCAGCTCCTTCAGCAGGGCGGCGACGTCGGCGCCTTCGGGCATGCGATTTGCCAGCGTCTTCTGGGAGATCGGTTCGGCGGAGGCGAACAGCATCGCCTCGAGAAGTCTCAAATGCCGGGGATCGGGTGCATTCATGCGTTGCCGCGCTCCAGTCTGTCGACGTTGTCGCCGCCGATGCTATCGCCGGCGGGCTTCAGGTAGATCGGTCCGAAGGGGCCGGACTGGCGCAACTTGATCTTACCCTCGCGCACCAGTTCGAGGCTGGCGGCGAACGTGGCCGCCATCGCCGAGCGCGCGACCAGACCCTTCATCACGCCCTCCGGCAGGAATTGCCACAGGCTCGCCCAGTCCGGCATCGAACCGAGCAGATTGCGAAGCCGCTTCAGCGCGTCCTCGACCGTGTAAATGTCCCACGGCTGGATCAACAGCGGCGTGCGCGCTTCAACCCGCTTCTTCTGGTCGCCGTAGGCCTTCAGCAGATCGAACAGCGTCACCTCGTAGACCGGCGTGGCGAAGGCGCGGAACGTCTCCGGCGCGCCGCGGCGGAAGAATTCCCTGTTCAGATGCGCCCGCGCCATCAACTTCTGCCCCGCGTCCTGCATCGCCTCCAGCCTTCTCAGCTGGAACGCCAGCGCGTCTGCCATCTCCTCGGCCGTCGGCTCGTCCTCCTCGCCGAGGTCCGGCAGCAACAGCCGCGACTTGAGATATGCCAGCCACGCTGCCATCACCAGGTAATCGGCGGCGAGCTCCAAATTTGTGCGCCGCGCATTGGCAACGAAGGCGAGATACTGATCGGCCAGTGCCAGGATTGAGATCCTGGTCAGATCGAGCTTGTGCTCACGGGCCAGCATCAACAGCACGTCGATCGGCCCCTCGTAGCCGTCGAGGTCGACCACGAACGTCGCGCCGCCGGCGGCTTCGGACCGTTCGCGCAACTCGTCGAATGATTCCGCGTCTTCCATCAGGCTTCCTTGCGTCCCGGCCGATCAGCCATGGCCGGTGAGGGTGAAAACGGCTTTCAATAGAAACTCCGTGGGCAATCCGACAAGCCACCAGAACACATCGAGGTCGAGCCCCAGTTTGCCACCGATCCAGGGCAGGATAAACATGCCGGCGAGAATAATCAGAATTCCTGCCCTTTCCAGCCGCGCAAGCGGCCTCGCCAGCGGCCCGGGCAACAACCCGACCGCCACCCGGCCGCCGTCCAAAGGGGGAATCGGCAGCATGTTGAACACGCAAAGCAGCATGTTGATTCGCGCCGAATTGATCAGGTTATGGCCGACCCACTGGTAGACGTCTCCCGACAGCAGCGGCAAGAGGTGCAAAAGCGCCACCGACATTATCGCCAGCAGCATGTTCGACCCCGGCCCGGCGATCGCCACCAGCACCATGTCGCGGCGCGGATGCGGCAGGCGGGAGAAGTTGACCGGCACCGGCTTGGCGAATCCGAACATCATGCGGCCGCCAGACACCAGCAACAACAGCCCCGGCAACAGCACGGTGCCGAAGGGATCGATGTGCCGGAACGGGTTGAACGTCACCCGACCCAGCAGGTAGGCGGTGTCGTCGCCGAGCCGCCACGCGACCCAGCCGTGCGCAGCCTCGTGGAAAGTGACGGCGACCAGCACCGGGATCACCCACACCGAGACCGTGAACGCGATGTTGGCGGCGTCCATCATGCCATTGCGTTCGCGGCCATGATTTCATCGAGCCGCGCTTTCGCGGCGTCCTTGTCCCAAGGCCTGGGCTTGCGCCGCATCGCTTCGCCGCGCTTCAGGCGCGCCGCCGCATCGGCGCTGATTGGCCCGGTACCGGCGGCGACGGCCCGCATCTCCGCCATCACGCCCGAGCAGTGCAACACCAGGTCGCAACCGGCGGCAAGGGCAGACGCCGCGCGTTTATCAAAGGGCCCGGCCAATGCCTTCATGCCGATGTCGTCCGACACCAGCACTCCCTCGAAGCCGATGGCGCCGCGGATGGCCTTGGCGATCACCCGCGCCGACGTCGTTGCTGGGTGGTCGCGATCCAGCGCCTCGTACACCACGTGCGCGGTCATTGCCCACGGCATCCTTTGCAGCGCCCGGAATGGCGCGAAGTCGACCGCGGCGAGAGCTTTTTCGTCCGCCGCGACCCGCGGCAGCGCCTGGTGGCTGTCGGCGAGCGCCCGTCCGTGGCCGGGAATGTGCTTGATCACCGGCAATATGCCGTGGGCGAGGAACCCCTCGCATGCCGCCGTCCCCAACGCCGCCACGGTTTGCGCGTCGTCGCCGAAGGCGCGGTCGCCGATGACCCGGTGCGCGTCCGGCTGCGGCACGTCGAGCACCGGCGCGCAGTTGACGGTTATTCCGAGATCGGCGAGCTCCGCCGCGATCAGCCGCGCGTTCAACCTGACCGCTTCGACCGCCAGGGATTGGTCCCGTCGCGCCAGACATGCGAACGCCGCTGCCGCCGGCGCCGCGCGCCAATGCGGCGGGTTCAGTCTTTGCACGCGGCCGCCTTCCTGGTCGATCAGCACCGGCGCGTCGGCGCGGCCGACGGCTTTTCGGAAGGCGGCGACCAGTTCCCGCACCTGCTCCGGCTCCCGGCAATTGCGCGCGAACAAAATCAATCCGACCGGCCGCACATCGACGAAAAAGCGTTTCTCTACCGCAGTCAGCCTGATGCCCGAACAGCCGAAGATGGCCGCGGCCGGCGCGGTTTTTCCGATGCCGGCGAAAGAGCCGCCGCCGGATATGCCTGAGCGGGTCACGTGCGGGCCCCGTTACTGTCCGGGTTTGATGACCAAGCAGCCGACCTGACGTTTGGTCAGTTGCGAACACAGTTCGCGTGCCGCCGCTTCGTCGGCGATCGGACCAGCTCGCAGCCGATAGAAGACGCCCCGGGCTTGCCCGAGATCGGCCTTGGTCACGATCAGCCGCAGGTTGCCGAGCAGGTCCTGATTCTTGCTGCGCAGCTTCTCCCATTCGATTTCGGCGCCTTCCTGGGAACGCGCGGCGGCAAGCTGCACCACGTAGTCACGTCCGCTCGGCGTCGGTACGGCCGCCGGTGTGGCCGGCGGCGGCGATGACGGCGCCGTAGCGGTGGTAACAGCGTCCTTTGGCGGCGCCGGGCTTTCGGGGACGTTCAGCTTTTCCGGCGTCGGTCTTGCCGGCTCCGGTTTCGCCGCCGCTGCTTTCGGTATCTCGGTCTGCGCCGGGCGCCGCGACATGGTCAATCCCGGCGATGACTTGGAAGCGGTCGGCGGCGCCGGCGGTGGTGGCGGTAGCGCCGGACGCTCGGCGGCCGCCACGTCCTTTTCCGTCGGCACCTTCGCCACCGGCTTGATCGGCGGGCTCGGCGGTGCCTCGGCCGCCGCTGGCTTTCCTGCCGCGGGCGGCTGCGGTGCCGGCGTTGCGGCGGCGGGAGCCGGCCTCGGCAGCGGCTGCTCGGGAGGCGGCAACAAGCGCTCTGCCCCCCTGCCCTCGGCGTTGCCCTGGAGGCGGTCGTAAACCAATTTGTCACGGTCCGGCACCTCGAGCCCGCCCGGGTTTTCGGGCCGCACCTTGACCGGCGTCGTCGCTGCTTTGATCAATGGAATGCCGGACTCGGCGCTACCCCAAAGCTGCTGCAGCCGGTCGCCGTAGTAATACCAGCCGGCGGCGCCGCCCGCGGCCAGCACCAGGACGACGAACAACCGCAATCCCCAGCGCCGCTTCGGCGTCTCGTGGGCTACGGGTTCGAATTCCAGGGCGTCCGACGCCGTGACCTTGATGTCCGACTTGCCGGGCGGCGCCATCAGCGAGTCTCCTTGCTGGCGGGCGAATCGGCCCCATTATATTGGATCGCTTGGATCGGCGTCATGCGGTTCTTGACTTGGGGCCGCACAGCCGCTGGTGCTGCTCGATCGCGAATCGGTCGGTCATGCCGGCGACGTAGTCGGCGACCACCTGAGCGGTGGCAATGGTGCCGCCGCTCTCGGCGTTGCGGCGCCAGTCGTCGGGCAGGTGTTTTGGGTTTTCGAGTATCACCTTGAACAGGTTACGGACCACCCGGCGGGCCTCCGCGGTCATGCGGTTGACATGTTCGTGTCGATACATGTTGGCGAACAGGAAATCTTTTACCGCCCGGACATGGGCCTGCATCTCGGCTGAGAACGCCGCCACGGGCCGGCCGAGACGGCGCACCGTGTCGACGCTGTCGACTTTGGATTCCGCCAGCTGTTTTCGTGTCTCCCGCAACAGGTCGTGGACCATGGTTCCGATCAGGCGCCGGATCGCCTCGTGGATGCGGCGCGATTCATCGAGCCTCGGATACTCCTTGCGGACTTCGGTGAAGATCGGCCCGACCAGCGGCACGCCCTCGAGGTCGTCGACCGTGAACAGGCCGGCGCGGAGACCGTCGTCGATGTCATGGTTGTTGTAGGCGACGTCATCCGACAATGACGCCACCTGGGCTTCGGCGCTGGCGTAAGTATCCAGTTCCAGGTCCTGTTCGGAATTGTATTCGGCGACGGCACGCGGCAACGGCCGGTTTTTGCCTTTGCCGAGCAATGGACCGTTGTGCTTGACCACCCCTTCCAACGTCTCCCATGTCAGATTGAGGCCGTCGAAATCCGGATAGCGCCGTTCCAGCTTGGTGATGATGCTCAACGATTGCGCGTTGTGATCGAAACCGCCGTAAGGCGCCATCATCTCCTTCAACGCGTCCTCGCCGGCATGCCCGAACGGCGGATGGCCGAGATCGTGGGCGAGCGCCAGCGCCTCGCCCAAATCCTCGTTCAGGTTCAGCGACCGGCACACGGAGCGCGCGATCTGCGCCACCTCGAGCGTATGGGTCAGCCGGGTGCGGTAGTTGTCGCCTTCGTGGTTGACGAACACCTGCGTCTTGTATTCCAGCCGCCGGAAGGCGGCGGAATGGATGATGCGGTCGCGATCGCGCTGGTAACACCGGCGGGTGGCGCTTTCCGGTTCGTCATAGCGCCTGCCGCGGCTGGCCTCTTCGTGACACGCGTAAGGGGCCAAGCCGGGGGCCGATTTCAGCCGTTCCGTCATGGGCCCGAAAATACGCCCCGCCCCCAGGCCAAGCAACGGCGATATGGGCGTCGTATCCGGGCGACGGGAACAGCCGCGACAAGACGCGACGCGACACCCACCGGATTTCCGGCGCCTCCATACCTTTTTTCGAAAAAGACTGGTATATCAACGGAGAACCGATAACGACCCGGAGGAGGACGTTCGTGCTCGACATCAAACGCCTGAGCCTCGCCGAGGCGCAAATCCTGATCGAGGGGGCAAAGCGGAAGTGCGCCGCCATCGGCGTCCCGATGTGCGTCGCCGTCGTCGACGAATCGGGAAACCTGATCGCCTTCGAGCGCATGGACGGCGCCAAGGTGTTGAGTGTCGGCCTGTCCCAGGACAAGGCGTTCGCCGCCGCCGTGTCCAGGCGCCCGACGCACGAATACAACGAGATGTGCAAGCCCGGCAACCTGGCGTTCGGTATCCACACCTCGTCGGGCGGACGGTTTTCCACCGTCGGCGGCGGCTTTCCGGTGGTGCTGGATAATACGGTCGTCGGCGGGATCGGGCTGTCCGGCGGCGCCGCCGAGCAGGACATGGAGGTCGCCCGCGCCGCCATCGGCCATTTCCAGGGCCGGTAAGCCGGTTTGACAAACACCGCCCGCTGACTACATAAGGAAGGCGCTGTTAACAGGGGATCACGCGATGCCCGAAGGCACCACCAGCGAAGCCCAGCCCGGTCTGACCATCACCGATTCGGCGGCTCGCCGCATCAAGCATCTCCGCGACGTCGAAGGCAACGCGGCGCTGATGCTGCGCGTCTCCGTCTCCGGCGGCGGTTGCTCGGGCTTTCAATACGGGTTCAGCCTCGACGATAAGATCGCCGACGGCGATCTCACCTTCGAGCACGCCGGAGTGCGGGTCGTCATCGACGATGTGTCGCTCGGCCTGCTGAAAGGCTCGCAGGTTGATTTCCGCGAGGACCTCGGCGGCGCCTATTTCCAGGTCAGCAACCCGAATGCCACATCTTCTTGCGGCTGCGGCGCGTCGTTCTCCATCTGACGCACGGTTCCGTTATGTGATAGGAACAAGGCTCGCGCCGACCGCGAGCCTTTTGTTTTGCGGGGGAACGTCCGTCGTGAAGATCGCCACCTGGAACGTCAATTCGATCAAGGCGCGGCTGCCGCGGGTTTTGGAATGGCTGGCCGCCTTCCAGCCCGACGTGGCGCTGCTGCAGGAAATAAAGACCACGGAGGAGGCGTTTCCGGCGCTCAAGATCGGCGACCTCGGCTACAACGTCGCCGTCGCCGGCCAGAAGACTTACAACGGCGTCGCGATACTCTCGAAAATACCGATCGAGGTCGAACTGACGGCGCTGCCCGGCGGCGACACCGACGACCAAGCCCGCTATATCGAAGCGCTGATCACCGGCAAGGGAAAAAGTGTGGTGCGGGTGGCGTCGATCTATCTGCCCAACGGCAACCCGACCCGCGACGAGTCGGGAAAGGACAGTGACAAGTACCGCTACAAGCTGAAGTGGATGGAGCGTCTGACTGCCCACGTCCGTGACCTGCTCAAAACCGAGGACGCGTTCGTGCTCGGAGGCGATTATAACGTCTGCCCGACCGACGACGATGTTTACGACCCGAAGGCGTTCGCCGACGACGCGCTGTGCCGGACGGAGAGCCGTGCCCGCTTCCGCGCTCTTGTGTACCTCGGCCTCACCGACGCGTTCCACGCGCTCAATCCGGCGCCGCATCAATACAGCTACTGGGACTACCAGCGCGGCGCCTGGCAGAAGGACGACGGCCTGCGCATCGACCACCTGCTGCTGTCGCCGCAGGCCGCCGATCGCCTCAAGGCCTCGGGCATCGACAAGAAGCCGCGCGGCAAGGAAAAGGCCTCGGACCACACGCCGGTCTGGTGCGAGTTGGAGGCGTAATGGCCGCCGTCGCCTTTCTCGGCGCCGGCAACATGGGCGCCGGCATGGCCGGCCGGCTGATCGCCGCCGGGCACACGCTTGCCGTCTACAATCGCACCGCCGCCAGGACCGACGCGCTGGCCAAAGCCGGCGCCCGCGTCTGCCGCACGCCGCGCGAGGCCGCCGACGGCGCCGACGCGGTGTTCGCCATGGTCGGCGACGACGAGGCCTCGGCCGCCGTCTGGCTCGGCGACGACGGCGCTCTCGCCGCAGACAAAAAGAATGACGCCCTCGCCGTCGAGTGCTCGACGCTGTCCCACGACTGGGTGCTGGAACTCGCCGCCACGGCGCGCGCGCGAGGCTGGCGCTACGTCGACTGCCCGGTGACCGGCATTCCGGTTGCCGCCGCGGCCGGAGAGCTGACGTTTCTGGTCGGCGCCGACGACGCCGACTTGGCGGCGGCACGGCCACTGCTCGCGCGACTGTGCAAGGAGATCATCCACTTCGGGCCGGTCGGCGCCGGCACCGCCTACAAGCTTATGGTCAACCTGATGGGCGCCGTGCAGATCGCCGGCGCCGCCGAGGGCTTGCTGATCGCCGAAAAGGCCGGACTGGACCCGGAGAGGGTGGCCCATGCGCTGGCCCGCGGCGCCGCCGCCAGCCCGCAAGTGGTGCGCAACATCCGCCGCATGACCGCCGGCGACCACGACCGCAACGTCACGTTCTCCGGCCGGCTGCGCCTGAAGGACGTGCTCTACGGCCTGCGGCTTGCCGACAAGCTGGGCCAGCAGACGCCGTTTGGCCGCGCCGCCCGCGACGCGTTCCAGAAGATGCTTGACCAGGGCCTGGAAGAGCTCAACGAAAGCAAGGTTATCGACGTGCTTCGCTCGTAAACCGCGGCGGCGGCCCGCGTTGCCGGCGCCGGGCTTGGCGCTTGCCTAGGCCCGGCCGAGGCCGTAAACCATAGGGCAAAACGCCAGCAAAACCGCCGACGACGGAGGATTTCCCATGGACGCCAAGGTTTTCGACAAGGCTAGACTTCCCAGCCGGCACGTCACCGAGGGGCCGGCGCGCGCCCCCCATCGATCGTTCCTGTACGCCATGGGGCTGACGGAAGAGGAAATCCACCGGCCGCTGGTCGGCGTCGTCACCTGCTGGAACGAGACCGCGCCGTGCAACATCACGCTTCGCCGCCAGGCCGCGGTGGCCAAGGAAGGCGTCGATGCCGCCGGCGGCACGCCGCGCGAATTCACCACCATCACCGTCACCGACGGCATCGCCATGGGGCATCAGGGCATGAAATCGTCGCTGGTCAGCCGTGATCTCATCGCCGATTCCGCCGAGCTCACCATGCGCGGCCACTGTTACGACGCCATGGTCGGCATTGCCGGCTGCGACAAGTCGCTGCCAGGCCTGATGATGGCGATGGTGCGCCTGAACGTGCCATCGGTGTTCATGTACGGCGGCACCATCATGCCCGGCCGCTTCCGCGGTCGCGACGTCACGGTGGTCGACGTGTACGAGGCGGTCGGCCAGCACAACGCCGGCAACATGGACGACGCGACGCTGCACGAGCTGGAATGCGTCGCCTGCCCGTCCGGCGGCTCGTGCGGCGGTCAATTCACCGCCAACACCATGGCCTGCGTGTCCGAGGCCATCGGCCTCGCCATTCCCGGCTCGGCCGGCACGCCGGCGGTCTATGAATCACGCGACGCCTATGCGCGCGCCTCCGGCGAGGCGGTCATGAAATTGCTGGCGCTCGGCATCCGGCCGCGCGACATCGTGACACGCAAGGCGTTGGAGAATGCCGCCGTCGTCGTTGCGGCCACCGGCGGCTCGACCAACGGCGGCCTGCACCTGCCGGCGATCGCCCACGAGGCCGGAATCGAGTTCGATCTTCTGGACGTCTGCAAGATCTTCAAGAAGACGCCCTACATCGCCGACCTCAAGCCGGGCGGCAAGTACGTCGCCAAGGACATGCACGAGGCCGGCGGCGTGCCGGCGCTGATGAAGACGCTGCTGGACGCCGGCTTCCTCCACGGCGATTGCATGACCGTCACCGGCAAGACGATGTCGGAGAACCTGAGGGGCGTGGTGCTGCGCGCCGACCAGGACGTCATCCGCCCGGCGACCAAGCCGTTGTCGCCGACCGGCGGCGTGGTGGGCTTGCGCGGCAACCTGGCGCCCAACGGCGCGATCGTCAAGGTCGCCGGCATGAAGACCCGCGGCCACACCGGCCCGGCGCGCATCTTCGAATGCGAGGAGGATTGTTTCGAGGCCGTCGTCAAGCGCAAGTACAAGGAAGGCGACGTGCTGGTCATTCGCTACGAGGGTCCGAAAGGCGGTCCCGGAATGCGCGAGATGCTGTCGACCACCGCGGCCCTCTATGGGCAGGGCATGGGCGACAAAGTGGCGCTGATCACCGACGGCCGGTTCTCGGGTGGCACGCGGGGCTTCTGCGTCGGCCACATCAGCCCGGA
>Ga0209640_10004368_pt1 | contig 12421 bp, 7 predicted proteins | sample RifCSP10_1_FD_184018 | JGI IMG/M metagenome (GOLD analysis project Ga0209640, IMG submission 184018) | Soil microbial communities from Rifle, Colorado - Rifle CSP2_sed 10_1 (SPAdes) (version 2) | ecosystem: Environmental > Terrestrial > Deep subsurface > Rock core/Sediment | place: Rifle... | reverse complement strand
CATCGCCGCCGTCAGCGTCGTCTTGCCATGATCCACATGCCCGATCGTGCCCACGTTCACGTGCGGCTTGGTGCGCTCGAATTTGCTCTTTGCCATGACGAAGCTGCCTCTAGATTGAAGTACGTTGTGCGATCTGCTCACGCAGGGTGGGAAGCAACCGCTCCGACCCCCGAACTGGTGCCCATGATGCGGATTGAACGCATGACCTCTCCCTTACCAAGGGAGTGCTCTGCCACTGAGCTACATGGGCCGAAATGCACCCGAATCCTGGAGCGGGTGAAGGGAATCGAACCCTCGTCATAAGCTTGGAAGGCTTCTGCTCTGCCATTGAGCTACACCCGCCCGATCCTCGTCACCCGTCATGCCCGCCGAAGCGCCCGCATTCGCACCGAATTTCGCGGTGGAGGGGGTTGGATTCGAACCAACGTAGGCGCAAGGCCAACAGATTTACAGTCTGCCCCCTTTAACCGCTCGGGCACCCCTCCGGCGGAACCCAAAATTATCTGAGAATTCCGCCGCTTGGTCAAGGGCTGAACGCCCAGGAGTCAGGTGCCGTAGCGAACGCGGGAATTTCGCTCCTTAAGGGCGGCCAGCGCGCTGTAACAGGCGAGCCAAGCGGTCTTCGGGTTGCCCGGGGCGGGCGCGTTTTCCAGAACGACGGTGAACCGGCCGGTCTTTCCCGTCACCCGGATGGTATGCGTGTTGCATGTAAGCGATGGATCGGCGACCACCTTGAGCCGTGTTCGTTCCAGTCCGATCCCGGCGAACGCGAGCACGGCGGCAATGTTCACGTTTTGCGGAAAGTACGGCACCCCTTCGCGCGCAGAGCCCTCGAACAGCGTCGTCGCGCCCGCCAGCCGATCGAGGTCGACCCCGAGCGCCTCGACGTACGCAATGTTCTTCCACGCCGCCGGCGGTTTCGCCACCTGGATCGTGACTTCATCGACGCCGGCGGCGCAGGCACCTTTGAGCGCATCCAGGCCGCCGATCCCCCCCGATGGGACGTACAGCAGCGCGCCGGAGCGCACAGCCGCGCGCTCCGCCCGGTCGCGCAACTCGTCAGCGGCAAGTGCGCCCGCAGAAAGCACGACCACGGAGATCCCCGCCTCGAGCAGCGGCACGAGTTGCTCGCGCACCGCATCGTGCGAAGCGGCCTCGAGGACGACGTCGGGCCGCGCGTCGATCAGCGCCGAAGACCCCCAGACATGCGGAATCGAAAATTCCCGCGCCAGCGAAGCGCTCCGCGATGTGCTATTGCGCCCGCAGAGCGCGACGATCTCGACGTCCGGGAGCTTCCCGCGCCGCTGGTGCTCGAGAACCAGGCGCGCGATGGTGCCGCCGCCGAGCAGAGCCAGCTTCATCTGCGATCCATTGTGTTGTTACCCACTGGCCCGCATCCCCGGAGGCGACATAGTATCGTCGTCCGACGAAGGCGCGGTCCCGCTCCGCACTTGGTGCGGAGCGGGACGTAACCCCGTCGCGGAGGAGGAGGGAGGAGGAGACCGCGACGGGCGCGTTCGTGCAGGCGATTCTTATACCTGCTGCATTGCAGCAAATCTAAGGCTTTGCCTTTCCAGATACAATCAACGTTTTGATCAAAATACTATTGCGGATTCCGCAACAATATGGCGGCCTCGCTTCAGCAAATGACCGTGTTCGCCAAAATCGTGGGTACGGGCAGCCTGTCTGCGGCAGCACGTGAGTTGGGTGTCTCAACCGCTGTAGTGAGCCGCAAGCTCGGAGCGCTGGAAGCGCGCCTTGGGGTGCGCCTGCTGAACCGGACCACCCGACGCATTGCGCTGACCGACGAGGGCGCCCGCTACCACGAAGCGTGCCTGAGAATTCTCGCCGAGATCGAGGAGGCCGACGCCGAGGCAGCCGCGCGTCGCGTGGAGCCGCAGGGAGTCCTCAAGGTCGCAATTCCCGCATCCTTCGGTCACAAGCACATTGCGCCGCTGATTCCGCACTTCGCCGAGCGGTATCCGAGGGTGCAACTGGCGCTGAGCCTGTCGGATCGCACCGTCAACGTCGTTGACGAGGGTTTCGATCTCGCGATCCGGATCGCGGAATTGCAGGACTCATCGCTCGCTGCGCGAAAGCTCGCGCCCAACCGGCGTGTGGTGTGCGCGAGTCCCGCGTATCTGCGTCGCCACGGGACGCCCGACACGCCACACGATCTCGTGAGACACAACTGCCTCACGACTACCGAATTTCACATGAACTGGGATTACAAGGATCCGGACGGAAATCCGGGTTCAGTTCGAGTGTCGGGCCGCTACGCATGCGACAACTGGGAAGTGCTGCGCGACTGGGCGGTCGCAGGCCTGGGGGTCGCTCTGAAGTCTACGTGGGACGTGCGGCGCGAGCTGGAGAGCGGATCGTTGGTGCCGCTGCTGCCGGGCTATACCTTCGGCAGCGACGTGGCAATCTATGCAGTGTACCCGCACCGGCGCTATTTACCCGCCAAGACGCGAGTGTTCATTGACTTCCTCGCGGAATCACTCGGTCCCGAGCCCTACTGGGATCTGCCTCAGCCCGCAGGGCCTCGCGACTCCGATCGCGACAATCCGCGTGGCGCTGCGGCCTGACGGAGGCTCGCGCCCGCTACATCGAGCGCGCCGTTTTCCTCACGGCAACGCGGCGGCTGACCGCTTCGCGCTGCCCCGGTGCGGAGCTGACCGACGCCGCGGTGACGGTAGCGCTTTGGTGCCGCCGATACCGCGCAAACTCGGCCATCTGAGACATGACCTGCCGGAATGCCTTGCCGGCATCGATCGCGGCGACCTGGTCCCGGTCGGGAATGGCGAGGATCGCTCCGGCGCGTATCAGGTTGATGTTGTTGCGAATGAACACGTCGCGATTCCCCTGATAGAGCGCAATCAGCATCTGGTTGAACGTGAGTCCGTCAGGCTTCCATTTACGCGCGATTGCGCCCAGCGTGTCGCCCCTTTTGATTCGATAAGTGTCGGCAGCCCGACGATCGCGTACAGATCTTGCCGCCGCCGCGTCGACTGCGGCCGCGCTTCTAGCCGATTCCGCAGCACGCGGTGTCGGGGAAATCGGTGCAGGTGCCGTGTCCGCCGCAATCGATCTTGCTGCAGCAGGAGCTTGAGCCGGTGTAGCGGCAACCGCCGGGGTCGGCGCAGTTGCCGGGACAGGAGCTGCCGCAACTGCCGGCGATGGCGCAGGGACTGGCGCAGGCGCAACGACGTGCGCGCGAGCAGGCTGCGGGGCTGCTGCAGCGGCAACTTGCGCAGGAGCGGGTGCTGCTGCAGCGGCAACTGGCGCCGGAGCGGGCACCGAAGCAGGTGCCGTGGCAACTGCAGGTGTCGGCGCAGCAGCCGGCGTGGGCGCGTCAGCTCGCACTGAAGTAGGCGCTTGCGCCTGCGCGGCGGCAAGTGCCGGTACCGGTGCAGGCCCTGGGACCGCCAGAGGCGGGGCAGCTTCCCCCGGTGCGGGCGCTTGTGAACGCGTAGCGGCGGGAGAGGGTACGGGCGCAACGGCTTGAATCGGTGCGGCCGGCGGTGCGGGAGCCACTGCAGCGGCTTGCACGGGAATGGGCGGCGGCAAAGGTGCAGCGGCAACGGTCTGCGCCGGGGCGGGCGCCGCCTGCGCAGGTGCAGCACGTACCGCCTGTGCCTGTGGAGGCTCCTGGGCAGCCGCAGCCGCTTGTGCCGATTTGTACTCAATCGGGTCTACCAGTACGGTGTATTCGCGTGCCAGACGACCATTCGGCCATTGCAATTCCACCAGGACGTTGAGAAACGGGTCGTTCACCGGTTGCGTGGTGGTAATCCGAATCAGGGATTTCCCTCCCCGCCGTTCGATCGAAAAGCGCGCACTGGCGAGTGCAGGGCTGAAGTCGATCCCGGCCTGGCGAAACGCCTCGCGCGACGCGAGACGCGCCTGAAACGAATCCTCTTCTCCTGGCCGAAGCGAGACAATTTCGATTTCGGCGTCCAGCGGTTGACCCAGGGCGGATCGGACCGTCAGCTTGCCAAGTCCGGCCGCGTACGAAATCACCGGCACGAGCAGCACGGCCGCAACCACGAGAACGATTCCGGTCACTGACTTACGCATTGGCACCCCCTGCCTCGTTGTTTCAACGATCGGCGCAGTCTCTTGCGACGGCCGCAACTATGACATTTCAGGCAGCAGCTCGCAAGCGATATCCTATGCCGGAAACACCCAATGCCGTTGATTTTTCGCGGCATCGCGCGCGCATGTCGCGCCTGAACACGGAGCGGGACTCCGGGGCTGCTAGAATTTTGTTCGCGGCAACCGGATAAGTGGCCGCACGCCTTGCAATGGGGGCATTTTCCAAGCCATGACCTCGCCATCCGAAACCCTGTCCCGTCCGGGCGGACGCGCGACCGTACTTGTGGTGGACGATTCCGAGGATGTCCGCAACCTGTTCGTCTCGGCGCTGAAGGCCGACTACGAGGTAAAGCTCGCGGCGAGCGGTTCGGAAGCGTTGTTCCAGGCCGAGACGGAGCCCCTGCCCGACATCATTCTCCTCGACGTGCAGATGCCGGCCCCGGACGGCTACGAGGTCTGCGCCCAGCTCAAGGCAAACCCCGCGCGGGCCGGCATTCCCGTGATCTTCGTGAGCGGCCGCGCCGACGTGAAGGACCAGGGCAAGGGGCTGGCGCTGGGCGCCGTCGATTACATCACCAAGCCGTTCAGCACGGCGCTTGTTCTCGCGCGCCTGCGCAACCACCTTGCGCTGTACGATCAGCGCCGGGCGCTCGAAGATGAGGTCCGGGAGCGCACCGAAGAGCTGTACGCCACCCGCCTGCAGATCATCCGTCGGCTGGCGCGCGCGATGGAGTACCGGGAAGGCGGGTTGACCCACCGGGTCCTGCGGGTCAGCCACTACGTCAAGCTCCTGGCAGCCGAAATCGGGATCGACGCTGACACCGTCGAGGTGCTGTTCGAGGCGGTGCCGCTCTACGACATCGGCAAGATCGGCGTGCATGATTACATTCTGCTCAAGGCCGACAACCTCAACAAAGTGGAATGGGAAGAGATGCGCATGCATCCGGAGATCGGGGCGCGGATCATCGGCAAGCACGAGAACCCGCTGCTCGCAACGGCGCGCCAGATGGCGCTCACGCATCACGAGCGCTGGGACGGCAAGGGGTATCCCAAGGGACTCTCCGGCCAGTCGATTCCGTTGTCCGGCCGCCTCCTCGCGGTCGCCGATGCCTACGAAGCGATGACGGCGACGCAGCGCCATCGAAGCCCGTTTCACGCATACAAGGCCGAGCGCCAGATCATCGAGGCATCGGGTTCGCAGTTCGACCCGCAGGTGGTCGCCGCCTTCAAGAACGTCACGCGCGAGTTCGAGAAGGTCAAGAGAACATTCCACGACGAGCTCGAGGGGATCCATGATCTGGACTTCACCCAGGCGGAACCCGGCGTGCGCAAGGAGCGCAACAAGCGATAGGCGCGCCCCCCTCGGGGGTGAGTTCGCGCGTCGCGCGCGCGGGCCGGAGTTGAGAAACGTTTCGCTCGAACTCGGATTCAAGGAGGTGGCAAGATGAACGCACCCCTCGACACCGCGGCACTCGCCAGGGTTTCACTCGAGGACAAGTACACGCTGGAGCGGGGCCGCGTATTCCTGACCGGAATGCAGGCGATCGCGCGCCTCGCGATGCTGCAACGCGTACGCGATGAGCGCGCGGGCCTGAATACGGCGGGCTTCATTTCCGGTTATCGTGGCTCGCCCCTCGGCGGGCTCGATCAGACGCTGTGGCGCGCGCAGCGACACCTCGACAGGCACCACATCAAGTTTCAGCCCGGGCTGAACGAGGACCTTGCCGCGACCGCCATCTGGGGCACGCAGCAGGTCGGCATGTTCCCGGGAGCGAAGTACGACGGCGTGTTCTCCATGTGGTACGGCAAGGGTCCGGGCGTGGACCGCTGCGGCGACGTGTTCAAGCACGCCAACGCCGCCGGCACCTCGAAGCACGGCGGGGTATTGGTTCTGGCCGGCGACGATCACGGCGCAAAATCGTCCACTCTGCCGCACCAGAGCGAGCACATCTTCAAAGCCTGCTGCATTCCGGTGCTCAACCCCTCGAGCGTGCAGGAATACCTCGACCTCGGCCTGCACGGATTCGCGCTGAGCCGGTACTCCGGCTGCTGGATCGCGTTCAAGTGCGTTACCGACGTGGTCGAATCGGGCGCCGCGGCCGACGTCGACCCGGAGCGCGTGACGGTCCGCATTCCGGAGGACTTCACGCTCCCGGCCGGCGGCCTCAACATCCGCTGGCCCGATGGAATCCTCGAGCAGGAATCCCGGCTCCTGGAGTGGAAAGTGTACGCAGCCCTCGCCTATGTGCGCGCCAACGGGCTTGACCGCATCGTGTGGGACTCGCCGCGCGCGCGCCTCGGCATCGTGACGACGGGCAAATCCTTCGGCGACACCATGCAGGCGCTCGCCGATCTCGGCATCGACGAGAACGTCGCGCGCGACATCGGTCTCAGGGTCTACAAGGTGGCGATGAGCTGGCCGCTCGAGCCGCAGGGCGCGCGGCGCTTCGCCGACGGGCTGGAAGAGATTCTCGTGGTCGAGGAAAAACGCCAGCTCATCGAGTACCAGCTCAAGGAGGAGCTGTACGCGTGGGAACCGGACACCCGACCGCCGCGGGTGGTGGGAAAGTTCGACGACAACGGCGAATGGAGCCGCGCGGAAGGACAACCGGCCGGCACGTGGCTCCTGCCCGCGCATTACGAGCACTCCCCGGCGCTGGTCGCGCGCGCCATCGCGAGCCGGCTCGCGCGGCTCGGCATGGATGCCAACCTGGGAAGCCGGTTCCGCGAACGGCTCGCGTTCCTCGACTTCAAGGAAAAGGTGCTCGCAAGACCTCGCGTCACGACCGTTCGTCAGCCCTATTTCTGCTCGGGCTGCCCGCACAATACCTCGACGCGCGTACCCGAAGGCAGCCGCGCGACCGCGGGCATCGGCTGCCACTTCATGGCGGTGTGGATGGACCGCAATACGGCAACCTTTACGCACATGGGCGCCGAAGGCGTGCCCTGGATCGGGCAGGCGCCATTCACCGACGAGAAGCACATCTTCGCCAATCTGGGCGACGGCACCTACTACCATTCCGGTCTCCTTGCGATCCGCGCCGCGATCGCCGCCAAGGTCAACATGACCTACAAGGTCCTGTACAACGACGCGGTGGCGATGACCGGCGGGCAGCATCATGACGGGCCGCTTGACCCCGCGATGATCTCGCGCCAGGTTGCCGCAGAAGGCGCATCGCGGGTCGTGCTGGTGACGGACGAGCCGGACAAATATCCCGCGGGCACGCAATGGGCGCCCGGTGTCGCGATCCGCCATCGCGACGATCTCGATGCCGTGCAGCGGGAGTTGCGCGACATCCCGGGCGTGACGGTGCTCATCTACGACCAGACCTGCGCGGCGGAAAAGCGCAGGCGCCGAAAGCGCAACCAGTATCCGGATCCGGCCAAGCGCGTGGTCATCAACGACATGGTGTGCGAGGGCTGCGGCGACTGCAGCGCGAAATCGAACTGCCTTTCGGTCGAACCGCTCGAGACCGAGTTCGGCCGCAAGCGCAGAATCAACCAATCGACCTGCAACAAGGACTATTCGTGCGTGAAGGGGTTCTGCCCGAGTTTCGTCACGGTCGAGGGCGGGCAGCTGAGAAAGGGACGAATCGGCGCGCGGGAGGACCTTGCCGATGCGTTCGGGGCGCTTCCCGAGCCCGTGCTGCCGGGGCTCGATGCACCCTGCGGGATCCTGGTGAACGGCATTGGCGGGACCGGCGTCATCACGATCGGCCAGATCCTTGCGGTGGCGGCGCATATCGAAGGCAAGGGCGTTTCGGTGCTCGACATGTCCGGACTTGCGCAGAAAGGCGGCCCCGTGATGTCGCACGTGCGGATCGCGGCGCAGCCCGCGCAGCTTCATTCGACGCGCATCGGCACCGGAGACGCCGATGTCGTGATCGGGTGCGATCTCGTGGTGACCGCCAGCACCGAATCCCTCTCCGCGATGAACCCGGCAAAGACGCGCGCGGCGGTGAACGCGACCACCGCGCCCACCGCAGATTTCGTGCGGAACTCGTCGAACTGGCGTCTGCCGGGCAGTGACCTGCAGGCCGACATCGCCGAGGCCTGCGGGATGCACAACGCGGAATTCATTCCGGCCGCCGAACTTGCGACCAACCTGATGGGCGATTCGATCGCAACCAACATGTTCATGCTCGGCTACTGCTGGCAGAAAGGCTGGATGCCGGTCGCCCGCGCTTCCATCGAGCGGGCGATCGAGCTGAACGGCGTGGCGGTCGAGCTCAACCTCAAGAGCTTCCTCTGGGGCAGGCGCGCGGCGGTGGAGCTCGAGCGCGTTCGCCGGATCGCGACGCCTGCGGAGGTGATCCCGATCGATCAGCACCTGTCGCGCAATCTGGACGAACTCGTGGACCGCCGCGTGAAATTTCTCACCGGGTACCAGAATTCGGCGTATGCCGCGCGCTACCGCGCCCTGGTCGAGCGCGTGCGCAAAGCGGAGCAGGAGCGCGCCGCGTCATCGAAGCTCGCCGAGGCCGTTGCGCGTTACTACGCCAAGCTGATGGCGTACAAGGACGAGTACGAGGTGGCGCGCCTGCATGCGGACGCGGGGTTCCAGAAGACGATCCGCGACCGCTTCGAGGGCGATTACCGGCTCGTTTACCACCTCGCGCCGCCGCTCCTCGCGAAACCGGATCCGCGCACCGGGGAACCGAAAAAAATGCAGTTCGGTCCGTGGATGCTGACCGCGATGCGGTTCCTCGCCGGGTTCAAGGGTCTCCGCGGCACGGCGCTGGATCCGTTCGGCGGCACCGCGGAGCGGCGCACCGAGCGGGCCTTGATCGGGGAATACGAGCAAACCGTCGAGACGCTGCTTGCCGGCCTGTCGCGGGACAATCTTGCGCTCGCCGTCGAGGTAGCGTCGATACCCGAAACGATTCGGGGTTTCGGTCACATCAAGGCGAAAAGTGTCGCCGAGGCGCGCAACAAGCGGGACGAACTGCTTGCGCGCTGGCCCGGCGGCGCAGCGCAGCCCGCTGTCCGCGCCGCGTAGGATGAAAGTAGCCGCCACAGACCCGGTGGGACCGGGAACGCGGTGGCTGTCGCGGTCGTTCCTTACGGCGCTGATCGCCTGCGCACCGGTCGCCCGGGCCGATGAGCAGCGCGTGCTCGAGCTGGAGAACGGCGATCGCGTCGGGTACGCGCTTCGCATTCATCCCGAGGGCGCCCACTTGTTCGACGCGAGCGCACAGCTTGCGCCGACCAGCGCGCTCAACACCGCAAAACTGCTCACCCGCTACCTCGCGGAAGGCCGCATCGAGGATGCCGCGCTGCTTTCGAACGCCCCCAAGGCGCGTTTCGAGCGCTTGCGCGAGAGCTTCGAAGGATGGAGCGACGGCGATTTCAAGCGAACCTACGGCCGCTACTTCGCGCCGGAAAACCGGATCGTCGGCGAGGTGTCGATCGACGTCCACCGCCTGGTGATGTGGTATCTCAACGACGCCGATCATCTTACCGGTTTCTTTCTCGTCGAAATCGACGGCAAAACCCTGCTCGACGACGTGCCGAGCGAGGCGCGCGCGACCCTGCGGCGCGTGCTCGACGCGTATCGCTCGGGCCGCGCCAGATAGGCCCAGGCACCGACAACCGGATGCGCAGATGAGCGACCCGCTCGAACGCCACTACCTTGCCCCGCTTTTTCAGCCGGCCTCGGTCGCGATCATCGGCGCGAGCGAAACGCCCGGCTCGGTGGGCGCGGTCCTCGCACAAAACATGTCGGCCGCCTACCGCGGCGCGCTCTACGGGGTGAACCCCAAGCACCGCAGCGTGCACGGCATCGCCTGCCATCCGTCGATCGGCAAGGTGCCGCAGCGCATCGACCTCGCGGTGATCGCGATCCCCGCCGCCACCGTCCCAGGCGTGATCGAGGAATGCGGCGACGCGGGAGTGCGCGCTGCGGTGGTCATCACCGCCGGCTTCTCGGAGACCGGGCCACAGGGAGCGCGGCTGGAGCGCGCTCTTCTCGAAAACGCGCGGCGCCACCGGCTGCGGGTCATCGGCCCGAACTGCCTCGGCCTGATGCGACCGGAGATCGGCCTGAACGCCACGTTTGCGCGCGGCGCGTCGCTCGCCGGGTCGCTCGGCCTCATCTCGCAGTCGGGCGCGGTGTGCACGGCGATGCTCGACTGGGCGCACCCGAACGGCGTCGGGTTCTCCAGCGTCGTGTCGCTCGGCGGCTCGACCGACGTGGATTTCGGCGAGATCGTCGACTTCCTCGTCAACGACCCGAAGACCGAGAATATCCTGCTGTACATCGAGGGGATCCGCGACGCGCGGCGCTTCGTGTCCGCGATGCGCGCAGCCGCCCGCGTCAAGCCGGTGATCCTCATGAAGGTCGGACGCCACCCGGCGGGCTCGCGCGCGGCGGTCTCGCACACCGGCGCGATTGTCGGCGCGGACGACGTCTTCGACGCCGTGGTGCGGCGTACCGGCGTGGTGCGCGTCGCCACGATCGGGCAGCTCTTCGCGGCAGCACAGGCTCTCGCCTCGCACGTCTGGCCGAGAGGCGACCGGCTCGCGGTGATCACCAACGGCGGCGGGCCCGGGGTAATGGCCGCGGACCGTGCCGCCGATCTCGGAATCCCGCTTGCCGAGCTCTCGCCGCGCACCATCGATTCGCTGAAGACGGCGCTCCCCGAGAACTGGTCGCACTCCAATCCGCTCGACCTGATCGGCGACGCCGACGCGTCGCGCTATACCGCGGCCGTGTCTGCCTGCCTCGCCGACGACGGCGTGGACGGCGTGCTCGCCATGCTGACCCCGCAGGCCATGACCGATCCGTCGAGCGCGGCACGCGCGGTCATCGAGGCGGCGCGCGGCTCCCCCAAGCCGGTGCTCGCCTGCTGGATGGGCGAAGACCAGGTCGCCCCCGCGCGCAGGCTCCTGGCGGAAGCCAGCGTCCCGGTGTTTCGCAACCCGGAAGGCGCGGTGGAGATGTTCGCGCACGTCTCGTCCTTCTTCCGCAACCAGCGCAACCTCCTGCGCACCCCCGGGCCTCTTTCCGAGCACGCGGCGCCGGACATCGCCGGCGCGCGCGCGATCATGGAGAACGCCCTCGCCGAGCACCGCGAGGTGCTGAACGAGATGGAATCGAAGGCGCTGCTCGCGGCGTTCCACGTTCCGGTCGCGAACACCATGGTCGCGCATTCGCCCGCCGAGGCGATGCTGATCGCCCAGGAGCTCGGCTACCCGGTGGCGATGAAGGTGGACTCGCCCGACGTCACGCACAAGACCGATTCGGGCGGGGTGCGCCTCAACCTGGGAAACGCGCAGTCGGTGCGCGCCGCCTACCAGGAGATCATCGAAGCGGTCGGGCGCAGCCGCCCTTCGGCCAAGATCCACGGCATCGCGGTCGAGCCGATGATCGTTCGCCCCAATGGGCGCGAGCTGCTGGTCGGCGTGATCCGCGACCCGGTGTTCGGCCCGGCGATCACCTTCGGCTCCGGCGGCACGGCGATCGAGGTGCACCGTGACCGGGCCGTCGCGCTGCCGCCGCTCGACGCGTTTCTCGTCCAGGACCTGATCCGTTCGACGCGCGTCTCGATACTGCTCGGCAAGTTCCGCCACCTGCCGCCGGTGAACTTCAAGGCGCTCGAGGTGCTGCTGCTGAGGGTCTCCGAGATGGTGTGCGAGCTGCCCTGGCTCGCCGAGCTCGACATCAACCCGCTGATCGCGGACGAAACGGGCGTGGTCGCGGCCGATGCGCGCGTGGTGCTGCACCGGGGCGCGCCGCCGCGCGGTGCCTACGGCCACATGGCGATCCATCCCTACCCGGCGAAGTTCGTCCGCACCTGGGAGCTGCCGGACGGGCGAACGGTCACCCTGCGCCCGATCCGGCCCGAAGACGCGGAGATCGAGCAGGAGTTCGTCAAGTGCCTGTCGGCCGAGAGCCGCTACTTCCGCTTCATGGATACGCTGCGCGAACTTACTCCGAAGATGCTGGTGCGCTTCACGCAGATCGACTACGAACGCGAGATGGCCTTCATCGCCACCATCGAGGAAGGCGGTCGCGAGGTCGAGATCGGCGTGGTGCGTTACATCACCAACCCCGACGGCCAGACCTGCGAGTATGCGCTGGTCGTCACCGACGCCTGGCACCGGCGCGGGCTCGGTAGGCGGCTGATGGAGCTGCTGATCGAGGTCGCGCGCGCGCGCGGCCTCAAGGCGATGGTCGGCCACGTCCTGTCGAACAACCAGGCGATGCTCGAGTTGTGCAGCGATCTCGGGTTCGTGATCGGCGAGAGCCCGGACGGGCCCACGCTCAAGCGCGCCACCCTCGCGCTCGCGACCTGAAAATCGGGGACAGACCACGATTTCC
>Ga0209640_10004367_pt1 | contig 12421 bp, 13 predicted proteins | sample RifCSP10_1_FD_184018 | JGI IMG/M metagenome (GOLD analysis project Ga0209640, IMG submission 184018) | Soil microbial communities from Rifle, Colorado - Rifle CSP2_sed 10_1 (SPAdes) (version 2) | ecosystem: Environmental > Terrestrial > Deep subsurface > Rock core/Sediment | place: Rifle... | reverse complement strand
CCAAGCAGTGCTAAGTGATACAAGAGATGCAAGTCATCCGCCGGCAGGTTGCCAGGATTCTGAAAAGGTTGTCAAAAAGAGCGGCTGGTCTCTAACACATTGTTTCACAGACGATTAGGAAAGCCAGCTAAAGTTTCAGCTCCGGGAGGAAGCGGGCTTCTGGATGCCACTTCCGACGATCGATCTGCACGGTTCCAGACTGAGGGAACCAAGAGCAGATTCCTCGCTGCGCTCGGAATGACACGCCTGCGGCGGGTTACACAGGAATCCAAGCTGAGGCATTACAGTGTGCGCGAATTGGTTGACGGTTCCTGGTAGCTGCTGGTAGAATCCACCTAACTTTCCCGGATTCTGTAGGTAGGTGGCATGTTGTCGAAGGGTTGCGATAGGAAGGGGCGGGAAAACGCGGGGAGCGATGATGGTCGCCTCGGGAGAGCTTAGACGGTGCTCGTTGGCCTTTTGGTTACGTTTCGGATTGGATTTGCTGGTGCGGCTGGACGGGCTGGCGGGCGGCGGTAGCTAAGCGAGGCCTCCCGTTTCGCAGGGGGCGGAAGGGGTCTCGGAGAGAAGGCGGTTTTGCAGATTGCGGTTGGAGCGCGCTCGGACACCGGCTTGGTCCGTCAAAACAACGAAGACCAGTATGCGGTGGATCTTTCCCTGAATCTGTATGTCCTGTGCGACGGGATGGGCGGCCAGGCTGCGGGGGAAGTTGCCAGCAAGCTCGGCGTGGATACCATTCTCGAACATTGCCGCCAGGCTGCCCAGGACCCGGCGCTGGAGGTGTTCGGCGGGGCGAAGAGCGAATTCTCCGAGATGACGAACCGCCTGGCGAGCGGCATCCGTCTTTCGAACAAGGCCATCCATGAGGCGGCGGACAAGTCTCCCACGACCAGCGGCATGGGCTCGACCGTCGTCGCGGCCCGCCTCAACGGAAACATTCTCAGCGTCGCCCACGTCGGCGACAGCCGGATCTATCTTTTTCGCGAAGGGGAATTGCGGCAGTTGACGCAGGATCATTCACTGGTCATGGAACAGGTTCGCCGCGGGTTGATCAGCCCGGAGGAGGCCGAGCAGTCCGAGCTGGCGAATGTCATCATGCGCGCGCTCGGGGCCGAGCCCACCGTGGAAGTCGACCTCGACGAGCACTGGCTCAATGAGGGAGATCAGATCCTGCTCTGCTCCGACGGATTGACGCGCATGGTGCCCGACGCTCAGATCGCGCCCGTTTTGACCGAACCGTACACCGCGCAGCAGGCCTGCGAGCGCCTCGTCGAATTGGCAAACGAGCACGGCGGCGAGGACAACGTCACCGTCATCCTGGTCCGGCTGGAAGCGGACCCGCCGCCGGCCTGGTGGAAAAAGGCGCTGCACACCGTACTGGGAGGAGATCACCAATGGCAAAACTAATCCTCAAATTCGAGGCTGCCGTCCTCAAGGAAATCCCGCTCAAGAAAACTTCTCTCAGCATCGGCCGCTCGCCCGGCAACGACGTCGTCATTGACAATCTGGCCGTCTCCGGGCACCACGCCCGGCTTTCGATCGACGAAGACCACTATGTCCTGGAGGACATGAACAGCCTCAACGGCACCTTCCTCAACAACCAGCGCATTCGGCGCAGCACGCTCAAGGACGGCGACGAGATCGTGATCGGCAAGCACTCCCTGGTCTACCGCGAAGAAGGCGGCATCATGCCCCGCGACATGGTCGAGGCGACCCAGCCGGCCCAGCAGCGCAGCATGGACTCCACCATGGTCCTCGACACCAAGCAACGCCGGGAGTTTCTCGCCAAAGCCACTTCCGTCTCCACCGGAAGCACCGGAGAGCTGACGGGGGAAGCGACTGGAGTCCCCGGGGCCGGGGCTAAAGACCGCCTCGGCTGTCTCATCGTCCTCGACGGCAAGACCGACCAGCGCGAATACATCCTCACGAGCAAGCTCACCGTGATCGGCAAGTCCGACATGGCTTCCGTCAAGCTCAAGGGCTGGTTCGCTCCGCGCGTCGCCGCCGTCATCAACCGCCGCGAAGGCGGCTACACCATCGCCCCTTCGGATAAGGCCGGGGCCGCCAAAGTCAATTCCGAAGTCCTCTCCGCTTCCCGCGAGCTCAAAGAAGGCGACATGATCCAGATCGGGCGCGTCAAAATGCAGTTCAATTTCCGGGAATAATCCACCTGTAGTGCGAAACGACATATATATGTCGTTTCGGGTCCCGGCGGCCAAAGGGCCGGCCAGAGGCCGGCGCTACGTCAGAACTTCTTTCAGCCCGGGCTGTCCCTGGGCTACAATAAAACCAGATTTCATAGAGCTGCCAGCCCTCACGGTCGGGATTCTTAGCGGGTCGGGCAGCGGAGGGTATCCATGCGGCGATACAGATGGCTCCGATCCTTCATTTTGCTGGCCGGCCTCGCGGCCCTGGTCAGCCAGCCCCTCTGGCCGCAGCGCCGCCGGAATGATCCTTTCGGGCGCCCCCGGACGCCGGGCGGTTTCCCGGCGCCTACTTTCCCAAGCTCCAGCCGCGCCACCGTTACTCGCAGGATGATCAAGGCCAGCCACCAGGAGCTGCAGAAGGAGGTGGCCGAGCTCGCCGAGAAGTCCGCTGCTCTCCAGGATGAGATCAACAAGTCGAACGAGGATGAATTGCCGCTCGACGCCCTCAAGAAGGCCGAGGAGATCGAGAAGCTCGCCAAGAAGATTCAAGGCCGCATCAAGAACCTTTGAGGGGCGGGGGAACAGCGTTCCGCGCGGTCATTCAAATCCGGTATAATGAAAGCTCCAGAATGTCCCAACGGCGCGCCGCGGGCGCGCTCAAGATTTTTCCCTGGGGGTAGCAATGAACCACGGACGAGGAGTGTTTGCATTTCTTCTGATTGCGATTCTGGCGGCTGCCGCGCAGCCGCTGGCGGCCCAGAGTTCCATGGCCGAGGAGCTGCGCCGGCAGTGGGCCGCATCGCGACGCCAGATGGTGGCCATCGCCGAGGCCATGCCGGCCGACAAGTACGGCTATAAGCCCACCCCGGAAGTTCGCAGTTTCGGCGAGATCCTCAACCACGTCGCCGGCGAGGGCAGAATGGAGATGGAGGCCGTGGGTGGCGCCCAGCCCGGAGCGCCGGAACGCTATGACTCCCTCCGAGACCGGGCCGAGATCGTCCGCGCCCTGTCGGAGTACTTCGACTACGGAACGACGGTTCTGGCAAGGATGACGGATCAGCAGGCCCTGGAAATGGTCACCCTGCGGGAGAGCCAGACTCCCCGCTGGGTGGTGGTGGTCGGGGCCATCGGGCACAACAAGGAGCACTTCGGCAACCTGGTCACGTACTTGCGGCTGAACGGCATCACGCCGCCATAGGGCTGTTAAGAGTTTGAATTTTCCGGAATCCTTAAGGAGGATCGCCAATGGCATATCGTGTGAAACTCGTACTACTATTCGTGTGTTTGGCACTGTTGGGCGGCGCGCAGGCGCAGGCTCAATCGGGTGGTGACAGTGCTTTGCTGGGTCCGTTGAAGCAGCAGTGGGAGAGCATCCGCGGCAATGTCATCCGCACGGCCGAAGCCGTCCCGGAGGACAAATACGACTTCAAGCCCACCCCGGAGGTCCGCAGCTTCCGCGACCAATTCGTCCACATCGTGGAAGAGAACTATTTCTTCATGGGCTTTGTCTCCGGTCAGAGAAATGCGAAGCCGGCCGTCACTCCCAAGACCAAGGCCGAGATCATCAAGGCGCTCAATGACAGCTATGACTTCGGCGCCAAGGCCCTCGCCGGGCTCAACGACAGTAATGCCATGGAGATCATTCCCGTGATGGGCAACCGCCAGGGCCCGCGCTGGTCCATGGCGCTCATGAACATCGTGGACAACATGGACCACTACGGCAATCTCGTGGTCTACATGCGCTTGAACGGCATCGTGCCGCCGTCCAGCCAGCGGCGGTAGCGGTTTTCGTGAGGGATGGCTTCGGCCATGCCGAACGGCGGTTGTAGCCACGGCACGCATTTTCGTGCGTGGGTTTGTTCTTCCTGTTTTTTCCGTGGTCATTCTGAGCCTCGACGAAGAATCTGCTGGTCGGTCGCGAAAGGAGCCTCATCGTGAAGAAACTCTTTGCGGTTTTCGCTGTTATGCTTGTTTTCAACGCCTGCGCGCCGCAAGTGGACATCGAAGCCGAGCGCGCCGCGATCCGCAACATATCGGATGTCGAGTGGTTGCAGGCAGCACTGGACAAGGATGTGGAGCGTTCGCTTTCTTTTTTTGCCGACGATGCCTCGATGCTCTACCCCAACACCCCCATCGCCACGGGCAAGGAGGCGATGCGCGCCTTGGACGAGCGCGAGTTTGCTGCTCCGCGCTCCTCTCTCAGTTGGCAGACGAGCCAGATCGAGGTCGCCCGTAGCGGAGACCTTGCCTACTCGCGGGGTACCTATGAGTTCACTATGAACGGCCCCGATGGGCAACCCATCACTGATCGCGGCAAGTTCGTGGTGGTGTGGAAGAAGGTGGATGGGACGTGGAAAGTAGTGGCAGACGTCCCCAACTCCGACCTGCCGCCCAGGGTGGAAACCGCCATTTGGACCCCGGGGCAGCCGGCTCCGGCCCCTTAGTTAGGAGGAGCTATATGCGTAGTTTTCTTGTGGCTACTGACTACTGCCTTCTGACTGCTGCGTTTAGTTCGTAGCCACGGCACGCATTTTGTGCCGTGGGTTTTTATCTTCCACGAATAGGAACGTGCCCACGGCAGAAACAACCTGCCGTGGCTACCACTGACTTCCGCCCTTAGAAAGGAGCCTTCCATGCGTGGTCTATTCTTGTTTGTCGCGGGACTTCTGGTGGGACTCGCCGTCCAGGCCGCCATTGCCCAGAGCCAGAGCCCGAACCGCGGCCTTGTCGGCATGAATCACGTCGGCATCATCGTCCCCAACCTGGAGCAGGCCGTCGAGTACTACACCAAGACCCTGGGATTTCCCGAGGCCTTCCGCAACAAGGACGCGAACGGCAACACGACGCTGGTCTACGTCCAGATCAGCCGCAGCACCTTCGTCGAGCTGCAACCCGCCGGCCCGCAGCGACCCCCCGGCATCACCCACTACGGCGTCGTCGTGGACAACATGAAGCAGGCGACGGAGATGTTCCAGCAGCGCGGCGCCAAGGTGGACGAGATTCGCGTCAGCGGCACCAAGGCCATTCTGTCGAACGTCCACGATCCGAACGGCAACCGCATGGAGCTGCTCGAGCTCCCGCCCGATTCCCTGCACGCCCAGGCCATGCAGCACTGGCGATGATGGGCAGGTGTTAGGTGCGAGGCGAAACGACACCAATGTGTCGTTTCGGGTGCCAAGTGAATACGCCTCAGGGAGGGCCATGACCGATCCTCGCTGGGAAGAACTCGCTGTCGAATACCGCTCCGGGCGGATCAACCGGCGTGTCTTTATCGAGTGCCTGGTCTCGGCCGTGGGCGGTTCCGCGCTTGCTCACCACTACCTCGAAACCAGCGGCTGGGCGCAGCCTCTACTTTCGCCTCAGGAGAACGTTCAGGAATCCGAGTCCCGAAACGGCCCCGCAGAGGCGGAGTCGTTGCGCGTCGAGTCCGCCGTCATCTATCCCGGCGAGGGTGCCACGCTGCTCGGCTACTTGAGCCGCCCCCAGCCAGGCGAGGGCGGCGAACCCTTCCCCGGCCTGCTCCTGATCCACGAGAGCCACGGTTTGAACGAGCACATCCGCGGCGTCACCCGCCGCCTTGCCGCCGAGGGATACTTAGTCCTGGCCGTGGATCAGTTGTCCCGCCAGGGCGGAACCGCTTCGTTTGTTTCGCCCGACGACGCCGCAGCGGCGTGTGGCAAAGTCGGCGACGAAGACGTCGTCAAGGATCTCGAAGCCGCAACGAGCTACCTTGCCTCCCATCCTTTGGTGCAGCCGGAGCGCATCGGCGTCATGGGTTTTGGCTGGGGCGGCGAGCGCGCGTTCCTCTATGCCACCGTGAACCCCACCCTCAAGGCCGCCGTGGTTTTCTACGGCTCGCCGCCGCCCGAGGACAAGCTTGCCGCCGTCGAGACGCCTGTCCTCGGCAATTATGCTGAGAACGACGCCCGCGTCACTCCGACCGTCGCCGCCACCCAAGCCGCGATGCAGCGGCTCGGCAAGTCCTACGACGCCAAAATCTATCCCGCTGCCGAACCAGCCTTTTTCAACGACACCGGCCCGCGCTACGACGAAGCCGCCGCCCAGGATGCCTGGACCCGCACAATTGCTTTCTTGAAGAAGCACCTCGCCTCGGAATCCTGAAGACTCCCGGAACCCGGTAATTCTGCGGCATAGTACCTGAGACCCAGCCAGTCCTAGCTCTCCGGATTGAACCTTGACTCTAGGGAACGGCCAGATACAGAATCGTTCTGATAGCGAAGTCCTATGAGTTACCAGCCGCCGGCGGAACGGGTTCCGCGAGGTGGCGGGAGCAGAGGTTAGTTTTCGGAGGTAAAAGACGATGAGTCGATTGGGCTTGAGTTTTGCGATTGCTCTGATGCTTCTAGCTGCCATCCCTCAGGATTCGGCCGCCCAGGTTCGCATTGTGAGCCGCTTCGGGGAGGCCAATGTCGGCAACGAGCGGGTTCTGGTTCACGTTACCGTAGCGGTCCCGCCGGGCGCGGACGCCAATGCCGTGGCGGAGGACGCTCTGCGCGGCCAGGGCGCGCGGCCTTTTCAAGGGGACGAATTCAGCACTACTGGTTTGGTCTGGGACCAGTTCTCCGATGCTGATTCCGGCAACGACAAAGTGATCCAAAATTACAACCCGGCCAATGATCCCACCGGCGGCGGATTCAACGCCCTTCAGAGTACGCACCTGACGTGGACCGAGGTTCCCACATCTCGGTTTGTTTTAACAGGAGCCGGTACAGGGGGGGCACCCGCGATCACGAACCGCTGCCCCTCCCTGGTGAAGGAATGTCCCGGGCCACAAACATTTGATGGCTTCCACGACGTGGCTTGGTTGGCGATACGGGGATGCTGTACGCTGGCCGTCACCTGGTCCAGTTCCAGCACGGACGAAGCGGACATGGGCATTAACACGAACTTCTCTTGGGAGACTGATGGGGTTCATGATTACGACTTGGAGTCAGTGATTCTTCATGAGAATGGGCATGTGGCTGGCCTGGGACACTCGGAAGTCCCGGAAGCTGTCATGTACGCATACTATGCAGCGCCTCGCCGTGAGCTGCACGAGGATGATATGCAGGGAATCACCTTCCTGTATCCCGCTAGCGGGACCACCGGCACTATCTCTGGAAATGTAATAGATTCCAATAGTTTGAACCCCATCAGCGGGGCTACGGTGTCGGTAGGGGCGCGGTCCGCTACCACGGATGGCGCTGGCAACTACACCATCGACCAGGTTCCCGAAGGCACCTATGATGTGACCGCTAAAGCTTCAGGTTATAGCGATGAGACCGTTCCTGACGTCATGGTTTGGGCGGACAGTGATACTTCCGGAGTGAACTTTTCATTAGAGCCAGACCTGACTGCTCTGGTGATCTCAGCCGTATCCTCCGAGAAGTCCGGGAAGGGCGGCACATTCAAGATCAATTGGACCACAAACAAGCCGGCGGACAGCGAAGTTACCTTTACGTGCTGCGGTACGTTTACCAACAGCGAACTCGTGACCGACCACAGCATGAGCTTCCGTGGGACTAAAGGTGTCACCTACACTTATTCGGTGAAGTCAACCGACGCCTCTGGAAATACGGCGGAGGCAGGACCTTTCCAGCACGGCAACTGATTCGAAGGCAACAACCTTCTTCTGCTAGACTGTTCTTACAGATGGTGTATAGGATTTGGGAAGCCCCGAAGGGGCGATTGAGAGTAGCCCAGGATGCAAATCCTGGGATCTGTTTCGGTTGTCAGATCGAGTCCCGCAGGGACGGCTGAACGGAACGCTATACAGTAACAGTAAATCTGATCTAAATCGTTTGTGCTCCTGGGAAGCGAAACGAGCCAACACGTTCTTGAGCGGCGAAACTCCTCGGGTTTCGCCGCTTTTTCTTTCCTAATAAACCTTACGGTCGCCCTCTAGAAAATCCGCAACTGAATCGTCAGGAACTGCCGCGGGTTGCGCCGGAAGTCGGCGATCATCTCCCGCACCTCGACGCTGGTCGAATTCAGGGTGTTGTAGAGCGACGGGTCGTGCAGCAGGCGCGTGATGGTCCCGTCCCCCTGCCGCACGTCGGTCAAAAGCGCGTCCAGGTTCCCGACCGCGGTGTTGATCCGCTGATGCAGCGTGTCGTCGGTCACCAGCTTCCCGAGCGTGCCCTGACCCTGGTTGATGTTGTTCACCAGGGTTGTGCCGTTGTCCACCAGCGTGGCGCCCTTGGCCATCAGCTGTTCGGCATTCTGGTAGAGAGTCGGATCGCGGAGCAGCTTGCCGACCGTTCCTTCGCCGCTGTCGATCTGATCCGCCACCCGCTGCAGCTTGACGATGCTCTGGTTGATGTTGTCGTAGAGCTCGCGGGACCGGAGCAACTGCCCCAGCGTTCCCTCTCCGTCGGAGATTTGCGCGACCAGCCGCTCGGCGTTGCTCACGGTCGCGTCAATGCGGTTGTAGAGCGTGTCGTCGTTGATGAAACGCCCGACGGTTCCCTGGCCGGTCTCGATCGTTTCGACCACGGAGTTCAGCCGCGTGGTGAGCACGTTCAGGTTGTCGAGCAGGTCGCGGCTGCCTCCCACGAGCTCCGTGAATTCCGCGGTCTGCCGGAACCGGATGGTTCCTCCGGGCGGGATCGGCTGCCCCGCCGGCGTCCCCCGGCTGATGTTGATGTAGCGGTCTCCGAGGACGCCTTCCGTCCCCATCAGGATTTCCGAATCCGTGCGGATGTCCGGCGCGTAGCGCGCGTTGAGCTCCATGACGATTTCGACCGTCTCATTGAGGTCCGGCCGTCCCGAGAGGCCCACCTGCCGCACGTTCCCCACGTCCACGCCCGCCAGGCGCACCACCGCCCCGGTCCGCATTCCCCCGGCGTCCGGCGTGTACGTGTTAAGGACGATCGTTTCCGCGAAAAATCCGGTCTGACCGGTGATCAGGAACACCGCCACGGCGAATAAGCCGATGCCGGTCAGCGCGACGATTCCCACTTTCAGTTCCGACCAGCGAATTTCCCTGCGTTGCGGCATAGCTCCTCCGTTGAAACAGGTGTTAGGTGTCAGGTCTCTTGAAACAGGTGTCAGGTTTCAGGTGTTAGGTGCCAGGAAAAGCAAACCCGCAACCTGGAACGCGACACCCGACACCTGTCCCTGTCACACCAGAAATTTCTGCAAATACGGATCGCTCTGCCCGCATAACTCTTCGAGCGATCCATGAAACGCCGTCTCCCCTTCCCGCAGCACCAGAAACCTCGTGCGCGCGAAACTCCATCCTTTGGGAGTTTCCTCCAAAGAGCCGCCATCATGCACCACGACCAGTTTCTCATGGCGGGCATCGTAATAGGACCGCGCCATCAGCACCGCGTCCTGCACCCGGTGCGTCACCAGCAGCGAGCTGACCTGCCGCGCGTCCCGCTGCCGCACGACCAGCGCCATGATCCTCGCTGCCGTAATCGGGTCGAGGCCCGCCGTCGGGGAATCGTAGAGCATCAGCTCCGGCTGCCCCACCACCGCCCGGGCAATCGCCACCCGGCGGCGCATCCCGCCGGAGAGCTCCGACGGAAACAGGTCGTACGTCTGTTCGAGATCCACGAACCGCAGTGCTTCCCGCACGCGCCGCTCAGCCTCCTCCGCCGACACCGCAGGCATCCGCTCGAACACGTATCCGACGTTCTCCCCCACCGTCAGGGAGTCAAACAGCGCGCCTTCCTGGAACACCATGCCGATATGCCGGCGCAGTTCGTACAGGTCCTCCTCGCGCTCGCGCGTGATCTCTCTTCCCAGCACCGTGATCCGTCCCTCGTCCGCCTGCAGCAGCCCCATCGTCAGCTTGAGCAGCACCGACTTGCCCGCCCCGGCCGCTCCCAGCACCACCTTCGTCTCGCCGCGCTCGAGCCCAAAGGAGATGTCGTGCAGCGCCACCTTGTCTCCAAACCGCAGCGTCACCCGCTCGAACTCGGCCACCGTTTCGTGTTGCTGTTGTTCCAATTGCGTAGCGGCTTCCTAAAAAGTCTGTCATCCCGAGGAGCGCCAGCGACGAGGGACCTGCTATTCCCGACTCCCCGCTTACGCGAACATCCACAGCAGCAGCTTCGTGAGGAAGAAGTCGCAGATCAGGATCATCACCGACGCCGCCACCACCGCCTGCGTCGTGGCCCGTCCCACGCCCTGCGTGCCTCCGCTGGTCGACAATCCGTAGTAGCAGCCCACCAGCGCCACGATGAACGCGAACACCAGCGGCTTTGCGAGTCCCTGGAACAGGTCCTCGAACGACAGCGCGTGGTAGGCGCTATACCAGTACTGCGAGGGGTTCATGCGGATGATGAAGAACGAGGTGGCGAATCCGCCCAGCAGGCCCATGAAATCCGCGATCACCGTCAGCAGCGGAAGCATCACGACCGTCGCCACCAGCCGCGGCGTCACGAGCTTCTTGCTCGGGTCGGTCCCGAGCGCCCGCATCGCGTCGATCTGCTCGCTCACCACCATCGAGCCCAGCTCCGACGCGATCCCCGAGCTGTTACGCCCCGCCACCATCAGCGACGTCAGGACCGGGCCCAGCTCGCGAATCAGCGACAGCATCACCAGCTGGCCCGTCAGCGACGTTTCGCCGAACGTCGCCAGCGTGGTCGCCGTCTGCAGCGCCAGCACCGCCCCGGTGAAGAATCCCGTCAGGACCACGATCGGCAGCGACCCGAACCCGATGAAGTCCATCTGCCGGACGATGTCGGTTACGTAGTGGGGGGACCGAAAGATGTTCCCGAGAGCGCGGGTGCTCAGAAGCGTGAATTCCTGAACCGCCAGAACCCGTTCTTTGGCAATGTCGCCGAGTAGGCCCAAGAATCTTCCCGCCTGTCATCCTTTTCGTCTGTCATCCCGAGGAGCGCAGCGACGAGGGATCTGCTCTTCACTGATACCTGACACCGGAAACGCCCTATCTATGGCGTTTCCCCTGCACTTCAAATCTCGATCAGGCGCTCGCTGCGCGGAGGAGGATCGGGAAGCTCCGAGGCGAGCTGGAACCGGTCGATCCGCCACGTTCCGCCCTCCTGCACCAGCAGGTAGCGGACCGGATAGCGGTGACCCAGATCGTCCTCGAACCGGCCCCACAGCAGCGCCGTGCGGCCCCACACGGAGCGCCCCCAGAACTGCAGATTCTGCACGTTCGTCAGACCTCCCTGCCGCCTCAGCCAGCGCCGGAACATCGGCAGGCTGGTTCCTCTCTGGTAGCTCCGGGAAAACAGATCGTAGGCTTCCTCCACATGCCCCGCGCGGATGGCCTCGATCTGCGCTTCGACCACGTGGATCGCTCCCTGCGAGCGCACCCACGACACGCCCACCAGGAAGATCACCGCCGCCGCCGCGATCAGAACCGCCGCCGCCAGTACGCCCAGCGCCCGCCCCGCCCGCCGGGACGACCGCCCAGTCCGCCGCTCCGTCCGCGCCGGTTGCGGGAAACCCACCGGATACCTGTCACTGCCGCGTTCGAACGTCTCGCCTTCCACGCCGGTCCTCACTGTTTTTCCCTAACACCTAAAACCTGACACCCGGAACCTGTCTTACCGGTCCTGCCACACCGGCTTGCGCTTCTCAACCGCGGCCCGCAATCCTTCCTGCGCGTCTTCGAGGTCCATCAGCTGGTTCAAATAGATGTCGGCCGATTTCCTCATCGCGGCCGGCAGCGGCAGCCCGATCGTGTCGTAGATGACCCGCTTGGCCATCTCCAGCACCGGCGCGCTCTGCTCGCTGATCTTGGTCAGGATCACCTTGAGTTCCTCCGCCAGCTTTTCTTCCGGAATCACCCGGCTCACCAGCCCCAGCCTCTGCGCTTCCATCGCACTCAACGGCTCTCCCGTGAAGATCATTTCGAGCGCGCGCTTGTGGCCGATCACGTGCGGCAGGATCACCGCCGCCAGCGGCGGAAAGACTCCCAGCTTCACTTCCGGCTGTGCGAACCGCGCCTTCGGCGTGGCAATGATGATGTCGCCGAGCGCGGCCAGCTCGCATCCGCCCCCGATGGCAGGCCCGTTCACCACCGTGACCACCGGCTTCGACGTTTCCAGGAAATTGTTGAACACCGCCTGCATCGCTTCGAGCGTCTGGAACGCCCGCTCCGGCCGCGAGTCCTCCACCGCCACTCCCGCCGAGAACGCCGTGCACTCCTTCGACGCCTGCAGCACGATCACCCGCACCGAGCGCGCCTCGTGCAGCTCCCCGATCGCCCGCGCCATCTCCAGCATCATGTCCGCCGTCAGCACGTTGTACGGCGGCCGCTTCATCGTCAGCCACGCAATATTGTCAGCGATCTC
>Ga0209640_10004366_pt1 | contig 12422 bp, 19 predicted proteins | sample RifCSP10_1_FD_184018 | JGI IMG/M metagenome (GOLD analysis project Ga0209640, IMG submission 184018) | Soil microbial communities from Rifle, Colorado - Rifle CSP2_sed 10_1 (SPAdes) (version 2) | ecosystem: Environmental > Terrestrial > Deep subsurface > Rock core/Sediment | place: Rifle... | reverse complement strand
ACCGAGCACTGGCCGGCGATGGACTGGTTCGAGATCCTGTCCGAGAACTTCATCGACACCGAGGGGCGGCCGCTCTATTTCCTCGACCAGATCGCGGAGCGCTATCCGGTCGTCATGCACGGGGTCTGTCTCTCGGTCGGCAGCACGGATCCGGTGGACTTCGGATTCCTCGACAAGCTCGCCGCGCTCGCCAGGCGCGTGAAAGCCGTGTGGCTCGGCGATCACATCTGCTGGACGGGGGTGGCCGGCATCAACGGCCACGACCTCTATCCGGTGCCGTATACGGAAGAGGGCCTGCGGCACATGATCGCGCGCGTGCGGATCATCCAGGATTACCTGGAACGGCCGCTGGTGCTCGAGAATCCTTCCACTTACCTGACATTCGCCTCCTCCTCGATGTCCGAGGCGGAGTTCATCGCGCGGCTTGCCATCGAGGCGGACTGCGCGCTCCTGCTCGACGTCAATAATGTCTACGTGACCTGCCGGAATCACGACCTCGATCCGGTGGCCTATCTCGACGCGATGCCCTACGAGCATGTCGTGCAGATCCACCTCGCCGGGCACACGGACAACGGCACGCATTGCATCGACACCCACGACGGGCACGTGATCGACGAGGTCTGGCAGCTCTATGCGCGCGTGCACGAGCGCACCGGCGGGCGGGCGACGCTCCTGGAATGGGACGCGAAGGTGCCCAAGTTCCAGGTCTTGCAGCAGGAAGTCGGCAAGGCCGCGAAGTTCCGCCGGGCCGCGGCCGCATGAGCCTCGCGCGCGCACCGCGGCTTGAGACGATGGAGCGCTGGATGCAGGCGGTCGTCATGCATCCGGGAGGTGCCGCGGCCGGGGTCCAGTCGCGACCGGCACGCAAGTTGCTGCCGCAGGCCGCCCCGGATCTGGAAAGCGTGGTCCTGCCGTCGAAGGCGCTGACTTCGACCGAGCGGCTCGATATCTACGCGCACATGTATTACGCGCGGCTCCTGGAAATCCTGCGCGACGAATATCCGACGACGCGCCAGATCCTGGGCGCCGGGGTCTTCGAGCGGGCGGGCCGGCGGTTCCTCACGCGGAATCCGTCCCGGCACAAGACCCTGAATCGCCTGAGCGAGCGCTTTCCGGCGTTCCTCGCGCGGCATCTGCCACGCGGCAATCGAAACGAGCTCGCTACCGATGTCGCGCGCATTGAACGCGCGATGGAAGACGTGTTCGACGCCCCGCGTGCCGAGCCGATGACGGCGGCGCAGTTCGCCGCGATCGGCGCCGACGAATGGCGGCGCGTGCGGCTCTCCGTGGTTCCGGCCCTGCGCCTGTTGCGGCTGAAATATCCCGCCAATGACTATATGAATGCCGTGCGCGGCAAGGGCCGGCCGCGCATTCCGCGACCGCGCGCGACTTGTGCGATCGTCTACCGGCGTGGCTACCAGGTGTACCGGTGCGACCAGGACCCGGCGCAGTTCGAGCTGCTCGCAGCGCTTGCCGCGGGCAAGACGCTCTCGGCGGCGGTGCGCGGCAGTCTCGCCGGCCGTCGCGGGTCAGCGGATCGGCTCGCCGCCACCTTGGGCGGCTGGTTCCGCGACTGGTCCTCAGCCGGACTTTTCGCAGGTGCCTTCACAGGTGCCGGGTCGTAGATTCGTAGTTGTCAGTGAACAGTGGCGCGCGAGTGATGCTTCATCAACTGCCGGATAGCCCCCTCGCTGCGACCAAGACGTCTCGCTACCTCGCAGATGCTGGCGATCCTTCCCGCGACGGCCTCGTGCGCAATCCAGGCGCGGGCCGTGGCCAAATGTTGCGCCTTGCTGCGTGATTTGAGCGATTCGGGCGATACCTGGAAGCGATCGCCACATTCGCGGATCAAATCGTCCAGGCTTTTGCGGGATTTCGGCTGATATCCGACGCGGAGCACCCGGGCAACGAAGGCATCGCCGCCGAGGATCTGGCCGTGGTCCGGGTGGGGCGCTAGTTTTCCGATGCCCCAATGACAGGGTTCCGGGAGCCCCATGAGTTGCCGATATCGGGCGACCGCGCTATCCCGTGATCGGCCGAGCAGGGCAAAAGTGAAATCGGTCGTGACCCAAGGCTGCTGCCGCATACCGAGATAAGTGCAATGGCTGGACCAGAGATACTCCACCGGGTCGGCAACCAGTCCGGCGCGGACCGGGTTGAGATGAATGTAGCGGATCAGCGTCAGCAGGTAATCGTCGGCATCCACGAGCACGGCGTGATAGCGCCGCTCGAACAGGTGGCCAGTCGTCTCCAGCCGTGCCTGCACCGCGCGCGCGAACTGGCTGGCGATCCGCAGAATCAGTCCTCCCAGAGGGACATCGGAAATCTGCACGAGCAGGTGCAGGTGATTGGGCATCCAGCAGCAGGCATGCACCCGCGCCGCCATCCGGTCGATTGCTTCAGCGACCACGGTGTCGAGCCGATCATGGTCGGCGTCATCGAAAAATATCGGCTGACGATGGTTGCCCCGCAAGGTAACGTGATAGAAGCCGCCCGGTACATGCAAGCGGAGTGGACGACCCATCGGTGCAGCCTCGTTGATCGGGATGATGACGGGGAAAGCTTAGGCGTCGAAGGCTCAGCGGCCTGGGTGGATAAATTCCTCGATCAGGCAGAAACTACGAAACTACGACCCGGCACCAACTTGGGAGGTGGCTTGTGGATATTCGCAATCTGGCGGCGGGCCTCAAGTACTGCGGCGAGGCCACCGGCAAGAAGCAGACCTATCAGGTCTTCGAGAGCAGGAAGCAGTTCGTCGTGATGTCGCAGGCGAGGACCAAGCCGAATGCGGGTTACTTCAACCTCGTCAGCAAGGCCGCGGTCGAGCACGTGCGGCGCGGCTACGCCGGCCGCCAGGACGTGACGGCCAAGCAGCTCGCCACGCGCTCGCGCACCGCCCATGTCAAGAACCCGCTGCAGGCGCTCAACATCCTCTACGTGCTGGTCGCGACCGGCGCTGCGCGACTCGACGACCGCTTCCGCGACCGCGAGCTGCACTTCAACATCCACGCGCGGTAAATCCGGCGATCCGGCAGATTTGGCGGCGCCGCACAGGCCGGTCCCGCGGCGACAATGCCTGCGCACGGGCGGCATTGTGGTCTGAGCCCGGTTTCACTATACTTAGCTAAGTTAGCTAAGACAGTGAACTGGCATGCGCAAGGTCAATATCCACGAGGCAAAGACGACCCTTTCGAGGCTGGTGAAGGCTGCGGAGTCGGGCGAGACGATTCTGCTTGCGCGTGCCGGCAAACCCGTAGCCAGACTCGTCGGTCTTGGCGAGAGGTGCGGTGTGAAACTGGGTGTCCTGCGGGGCAGGCTTCCAGCGAGGCTGCTCGAAGAGATCGCGAAACCGTTGTCCCGACACGACGTCGAATCGCTTTTCGGCGGGGCGCTGGAGCCTTGAGACTGCTGCTCGATACGCACATCGCCTTGTGGGCGCTCGCGGATAGTCCACGTCTTTCGCCCAAGGCGCGGGCCATGCTCGAAGATCCGGGCAATGAATGCTGGTTCAGCAGCGCAAGCGCCTGGGAACTCGCGATCAAGGTCCAACTTGGCAAGTACCGGCTCAAGTACCCACTTGTCGACCTGGAGGGTGCCGTCGCTGAAGCCGGCTTCAAGAACCTGCCAGTCTCGATTCGCCATGCTCTGGCAATCGAAAGCGTCGACACACCGCACGCGGATCCATTCGACCGCTTGTTACTTGCGCAGTGTCGGATCGAGACCCTGCAATTGCTGACGGCTGACAAGCTGTTGGCCGACCTGCCGGTGGTGGTCTGCGCCTGAACAAAAAAGGCCCGCCATTTGGCGGGCCTTTGGCCGCGTCCAGCGGACTTCGTTCAGGGCTTGAATCTGTTATAGACGTTGCGCGAAATGATCATCAGCGCCGCGCCGGCCGTCAGTACGCCGATGCCGCTGAAGATCTTCGCCAGGTAACTGCCGATTTCCGGGATCTCATTCAACACGCCGGAAAGCGTGCCGAGCACGAGTGCCGTGACCAGCACACGCACATGATCCTCACCGGCGATGTTGAAGCCGACGATCAGGCCGAGCACGACCAGGATCGCCCCGTAATACGGGACATCCATGAACGCACCGAGCACGGCGACGAGAAGGCCGACCCAACCGAGTATTTTCATTACATTCACTTGATCATCCCCCCTGAGACTTAGTTTTGACGCGGCCCGGCTGACCGGTACCGCTGCGCGATCCTACGCTCCAGGGCCGTACCCGGCAAACAGGGTCCTGGCGGCGGCCATCCGGGGGGGGGGCCACCCGACTGAACCCCGGCCTGCTCGCCCGGTCGGAATGGCTGGGTCGCCTGCTGGAGCCAGTGTGCGCAGGGGTGGAAATCAGTTCAGGGCGACCGCCGTTGCCGCCACGCTACTGCTGCACATCGGGCTGGCAGCCTGGCTTTTGAGCCTGCGAATCAGCCTGCCGCCGCCCGGCGTCGCGATCCAGCCAATGGTCTGGCTCCCGAAGTCACGGCCGCTGCCACCGCCCCCGCGCGTGGTGCTGTTGGCGATTCCTGCACAGCCCATCCAGCCGGCGCCGTTGCTGCTGCCGGAACCGGAAATGATGCCGCCGGAATCCCGCACCCGCGACTGGTATGGCGATGCCCGTGCCGTCGCCGGCGCGCTGGGGGGCGCGCCCGAGCGCCACGCATTTGGCGCCGGCCCTGCCGAGTCCGGGCAACAGCCGAAGCAGCAAGCTGAGCCCACGGTATTTGAGAAGCCGTTACCGAGAGTGGGCACGACCGTGACGACACCGGAAGGCGAGACGATCCTGTGGGTGTCGGACTACTGCTACATCTCGCTGAGTTCAACGAGCCTGACGCTGCAGGACTTTCACCAGGCGTGGCAGGGCGTGCGCCGTTGCATCATCCCGATCGGCGAGCGCAAGCCGCGCGATGATCTCTTCGAGCACCTGATACGCGAGCCGGAAAGACAGCAAGAACCGGGTTGCCGCAAGGATGGGCGCGCGCCATCCTGCACACCATGAGCTACACATTGCACGGGCTCGAGCCTGCACTCTTTCAGCCCTTGTTCGACCTCGATGATGCGGCGCTCGCCACGCGCGACATGCGCCGCATGCGCGTGGATGCGCCGGTCGGTTATCCCTGCCGCGTGAGCCTCGAGGACGCGCCCGTGGGTGAAGAAGTTCTGCTGCTGCCATTCGTGCACCAGGACAGCCGTTCGCCGTATCGCGCCTCGGGGCCGATCTTCGTGCGTCGCGGCCGGCGCGAAGCGCGGCGCATCGCCGGCCAACTGCCGCCCTATCTCACGCGGCGGCCGCTGTCGGTGCGCGCCTATGACGCGGCGGATGAGATGGTCGAGGCGGATGTCATCGACGGCGCTGCCGCGGAGCCGTTGATCGAGAGTTACCTCGCGCGCGTAGACGTCAGCTATCTTCATGTGCACTTCGCGCGGCGCGGTTGTTACGCCTGTCGCGTGGATCGCGGTTGACTAATGCACGGGCGAATATAGTCGCAAATTGACTCAATTAGCGCGGCACAGGATATCGGTGTTCGATGCATGGTGACGCCATTGAGGTGTCACAGCGCCCGAAGTGTGCCGATTCCTGGGGATCATCGGGCGATTCTCAGCATTCAGCCGTTGGTACTGCTCGCCCGCGAGGGTGGGTTGATACCCATCCAACCCCTGGCGTGAATGGACACGAATGATCTGGGTTACTGAAGCACGCGCCATGCCGGACTTTCGGGTATGGATGCGATTTTCCGATGCAACCGAAGGCGCAGTGAACCTGCGCGAGTTGATTTTCTCGGATAGCAGGCCGATCGTTGTCACCCTGCACGATCCACACGAGTTGCGTGCCTGACGGCTGCCGCGCGGCACAAGCATCGGCTTGAATTTCCCGCTTCGCCAGCTGCAGCGTGGATAATATCTTCCCGGCACGTCCCGGCCGGCGAGGATTCAGTCGATGCCTCCAGTCATCAACCGACGCGGATTCCTCGCGGCCACCGCGGGATTGGCGGCGACACCCATGTTCGCCGCTTGCACCAGGATGCAGTGGCAACAGGCGAACGCGGGCACCGGGGGCTCCGCCCATGTCGTCGGTCCCTACGGCCCGCTCGCGCCGGTCGCGGATCTCGCGACAAATCTGCCGCTGCTGCTATTGCCCGAGGGATTTCAGTACCGCAGTTATTCCTGGTCGGGTGACCCGATGACCAACGGCCAGCCGGCACCCGGCTCTCACGACGGCATTGGCGTGATCCATGCCGAGCGTCGCGGTGACGAGCTCGAGTGCGTGCTGGTGCGCAATCATGAGCGCGGACTCGCGAGCCCGATCGCGGCGCCAGCGCAATACGATGCGCAGGTGCCGCCTGGCCAGACTTATCCGCCCGGCGGCGGCACGACGAACCTGAGATTTCGTGGCCGCAATTGGCTGGGCGCCGAACCGTCGCTCGGCGGCACGCTGGAAAACTGCGCGGGCGGCGTGACGCCCTGGGGCACCTGGCTCAGTTGCGAAGAGACCCTGCTGGATTTTTCGGCCCATGGCGGTCGTCGCCACGGCTATGTGTTCGAGGTGCGGCGCGATCCGGCACAGACGACCGGCAAGGCGATCGTGGACATGGGTCGCATGAAGCACGAGGCGGTCGCCGTCGATCCGGTGACGAATGACGCCTACCTGACCGAGGACGAGCGCCACCGCTCCGCTTTCTATCGCTTCATTCCGAAGGACCGCAGCGGAACCCCGGGAAGTTACGAAGCGGGCGGCCGGCTACAGGCGGCGCGCGTCGTCGGCCGGAAAAACGCGGATCTCTGCGCGCCAGTGCCCGGTGAGTCGTATCACCTGGAGTGGATCGACCTGCAGGAGCCGGACGCGAGTCCCGGCATGACGCCGCTCGGCTTTCCCTTTGTCTTTGGAGCTGCCAGCGGCGCATTCCTCGAGGCCTGGTCCAAAGGCGCCCTGCGCTTCAGCCGCGGCGAGGGAATCTGCCATCACGCCGGGAAAATCTATCTCGTGGACACGGGTGCGGGCCCCGGTCTGTTCGGGCGTTGCGGTTACGGCGAAGGCGCCGTCTGGGAATACGACCTGCGCACGGAAATGCTGCGCGTGATCTTCGTGGCCGGCACGCAATTGGTCGGCGACAATCCGGACAACGTGACCGTCAGCGTGCGCGGCGGCATGGTGCTCTGCGAAAACGGCGAACCCGTGACGGACGAATACGGCCCGGGCACGCGGCTGCTCGGCCTGACGGCGGAAGGCAACTCCTACACCTTCGCGAAGAACAACCTGCAGTTGAGCCCGGAACAGCTTCTTGCGGCCGGAAAGCACGTTCCGCCCGGCGACTATCGCAAAGCGGAATGGTGCGGGGCGTGCTTCGATCCGGCCGGCGAAGTGCTGTTCGCCAACATCCAGGTGCCCGGGATCACCTTCGCCATCTGGGGGCCGTGGACGAAGGGGAACCTATGAATCAGAGTGCCGGGCTCTCGTTTACAAGAGCCCGGCACCCGCCAGGGCGCTTAGTCGGCAGTCGGAACCATGATGTGGGCATAGGGCGTGCCTTTCCACATCACGTACGGGCCACCGTTTTTCGGATCCGTCGATATACCCTCGAGCATGGCCGGGTCTGGCACCACGATCATCAGGTGCGGGCCCTCGACCACCCATTGGTTGTCGTCGGTCGGTCCGGTCGCGTACGGGTCGATGTTGCTCGCGCCGCCGTCGCCGGCCAGCATGTAGGAGATGCCGACGCGTTCCGCCTTGAACTCCTGGTGCTTCGACCAGGCATCGGCCCAGGCCATCCATGGGCCATCCATGCACATCGGCGCCCTGCCACCGAGGCTGGCCGGCGTCGGCATACATGTATATGGGCCGCTGTTCTCCTTGAGCATGTTGCCTTCCCAATCCATCACCATTGCGGTCGCCGCGACCGATGGCGGAGCCGCCGACAGGGCGTCCGCGATCATCGCTTCGCGAGGATCCGCCGGCGCTGTAACTGCCGCGGGCTCGGTTGCCGCCGGTTCAGCCGCGTCCTGCCGCTGACAGGCGGCCAACAAAGCCGAAAAGGCAAGCAGGGACACAATAATCCGCATGTTTTCCTGGTTCATCGGTTCTGCCTCCATCCGAAACCGGAACCAGTATAAGCCCGGTCAACCGGAGCGACCACCCTGCACGCCGCGGCCACCTTCCCTGCGCGTTTCAATGAAATAGAAGATCAGGTTGGCAAGGCCGACCGCGGCCGGGATCAGGCCGAACAGCGCGACGTCATCGCCAGCCACCCTGCCGAGCGCGAAATACAGCACGATGCCGACGCCCAGCCCGATCAGGCCGCTGCGCAGCGAACCTGAGCCGCGCATGTCGCCATTTTCCGGCTGCTCGAGCTCGGGCGGCAGCTCGAGGCCCTTCTCGATCGCCGCGAGCCTTTCCTTGTGCCGCAGCTCGGTGCGCTGCAACTTTTCGCGATGCTTCGAGATGATCGCGACAATCGCCACGGCGATGCCGAACACGATCCCGAAGAGCGGGATAAACAGTGCAATAATTCCTTGTCCTTCTTCCATCGATGCTCTCCTGGTTGATTCAGATATCGAACAGCAGGCTCATCGCCCGCTGCAACAGCTCCCAGTCCATGCGCACGGCGTTGCCGAGCAGAAATCCGACAATCGCCACGGCCGAGAATTCCAGGACGTGGTTTTCAGTGGCCGGCGCGCGTCGTAAGCTGTTCACGGTCCTTGATACGCTGTCGCCCAGCGCCGGGTTTCAGGATTCAGCGTGAAAATCACTGAAACCTGCCGACGTGTGGGTGCGTATCAACCGGGGAGAAGGTCCAAACCGAATGCCGGCCGACAACGCGATCTCGGAACTGATCCAGGCCGGCCGGGCCGAAGCAGCGTTCGAGCAGTTGGTGCCGGCCTTCCGCCGCCGCGTGTTCGGGCTCGCCTACAGCCTGCTCCGCGATCGCGGCGCCGCCGAGGACGTCGCGCAGGAGGTGTTCGTGAAGCTGTGGCAGGCATTGCCCCGTTACAACGGCCGCGCGCAGCTTTCGACCTGGATCTACGCGATCACGCGCAATACGGCGATTTCGGCGATGCGTCGGCGGCGGCGCTCGGTTTCCATGTCCGACCCGGCGGTATTCGAGGAAGTCGAGAGCCGCGGCGCGGCATCCGAGGCCGGGCTCGATGACGCCGCACTGTGGCGCAACGTCGGGGCGCTGCCGGACAAGCAACGACAGGCCGTTATTCTTTATTATCAGGAGGACCGCCCGGTCGAGGAGGTCGCGGCAATGATGGGGCTACCGGTCAACACCGTGAAGACGCATCTGCACCGTGCGAGGGCAAGCCTCGCCGCGGCGCTCGCTGGTGCCGGTGAGGAGGTTGCATGAGTGCCGAAGATACCGGGCGCAGGAACCTGGAGGCGCGGTTGCGCGGACTCCTCGGCGGCATGGATGCGAGCGCCGGATTCGAGGCACGCGTGATGCAGCGCGTATCGATGCTGGCGGTGGCGCCACGCGAGGATCTCCGGGTGCAATTCGAACGCCGGCGCGAGCTCCGGCGCCGGCGGCTGCGCCGGGAGGTCTGGATGAACGGAATGACGACCCTCGGGCTGGGCGCTTGCGCGGCGGCGTTGCTGTGGCGATTCGCGCCGGAGATTCAGCGGCTCGCGGCGAATTCTGCATCCCTGATCGACCCGGGCCTGCTCGCCGTGGGCACGCTCGCGGCGCTCGGTGCGGGAGTCTGGCTCCTGATCAGCCGGGCGCGCGGGTAGAGCGGATGTTCGTCGGTCACTTTGCCGCGGCTTACGCGGCCAAGCGCATCGCGCCCCGGATCCCGCTGGGCACGCGGTTCTTTACAGCGCAATTCCTGGACCTGCCACTGTGGCCCGGCGATGATGCGCGCCTGGGCGGCTTGGGCCTGTGGAATATGTCGCTCGTCGCGCTGGCACCTGGGGAGCCTGGTTCCTGATGGCGTTTCTGGCCGTGATTCAGCTCGCCAACGCGTTCGGGCCGCCGCCGCCCGAGCCGCTGGCTGTCGCGTGGACCGCGCTGGCCATGTGGCTGCTCGTGTTGCTCGGGTGGTGGACCGATGGAGCCAGACGATGAGCCACCGACTCCAGGAATCCACGGACGCCGTCGTCCTGACGCCCGCGGCCGCCGCCACGGCGACTGTCATCTGGCTGCATGGCCTGGGCGCCGACGGCCATGACTTCGTGCCGATCGTGCCGGAATTGGAGCTGCTGCCGCCTTTGGCCGTGCGCTTTGTATTCCCGCACGCACCGGTGCGGCCGGTCACGATCAACAACGGCATGCGGATGCGCGCCTGGTACGACATCAAGGTGCCGTCCGCGGGCGGGCCGGAGGACGAGCAGGGCATCCGTGCGTCGGCAGTGCTGCTCGGGCAGTACATCCAGCGCGAACGCGACGCGGGAATCGCCGCGAATCGCATCGTCGTCGCGGGCTTCTCCCAGGGTGGCGCCATCGCGCTGCACGCCGCGCTTCGGCATCCGGAGCGCCTCGCGGGCGTCATGGGACTGTCGACTTACCTGCCGCTGCGCGCGACTCTCGCCGCCGAGGCGGCTCCCGCGAACCACAACTTGCCGATCCTGATGTGCCACGGGAGCTTCGACCCGATGCTGCCGATGCAACTGGGCCTCGCATCGCGCGACCACCTGCGCAGCGCGGGCTACCGCGTCGAATGGAAGGAGTACCCGATGCAGCACCAGATCTGCCGCGAGGAAATCCGCGACATATCCGATTGGTGCCGGGTCGCACTCTCGCATGATGCTTGATACTGGTTTCTGGCTCCAATGTGCGGATGCCTGCGCCTGCTACTCGGGCACGCCGCGCGAATGACGCGCCATCAGCGCACGAATGGCGCTTTCGCTGCGTCCAAGCCGCCTGGCGACGGCGCAGATGCTGGCGACACGCCTGGCAGTGGCCTCATGTGATACCCAGGCGCGCGCGGTGGCCAGTTCGCGCGCGTGGCCGGGTGAAACAAGCAGTTCCGGCGCGACCCCGAATCGCTCGCCACAGTCCCTGATCAGCTCATCCAGGCTCTTTCTCAGGCATGGTCGCCATGTCCTGGCGGCAAGGTGCGGGACTGCACATGAATTCGCGGTACCTTGCGAGCGCCGCAGCGGACTGGGTCGTGAGCAGGCTGAGTGCGAAACCCCTGGTGACCCAGTCGCACGCGCGCTCCCCCGGGTAAACGCGATGACTCGACCAGCGATACGCTGCGGGGTCGGCGACCAGGCCGGCTCGCACCGGATTGAGATGAATGTAGCGCACGAGCGCAAGCAGGTAGCTGTAGGCGTCAACGAGCACGGCATGATAGCGACGTTCGAAAAGATGGCCGGTCGTCATGAGTCGCGCCTGCACAGTGCGGGCGTACGAACTTGCGATTCGCAGGATGACACTGCCCAAAGGCACTTCCGAAACCTGCACCAGTACATGCAGGTGATTGGTCATCCAGCAGTAGGCGTGTACCCGCACACCCAGCCGGGCGGTGATTGCCGCGCAGTGTGACGTGATAGAAACCGCCCGGCACGTGCAGACGGAGGGGACCGGCCATCCTGGGCGACACCGGCGTCGATCCTGCTGACGACGCCAGTCCAGGGAGCACCTGCTGTCAGGGTCTGCCTGAAAACCACCTCGATCAGCGAGAAAGCGCGAAAGTGCGACCCGGCACCGTTATCATGCGAAAGTGCGATCCGGCACCAATTAGGAGCCCGCCATGGCCTGGATTCTCCTCGGTATCATCGTCCTGCTGATTGTTTTCGTGGTCGGGATCTACAACCGGCTGGTCACGTCCAGGAACGGCTACAAGAATGCCTTCGCGCAGATCGACGTGCAGTTGACGCGCCGGCATGACCTGATCCCGAACCTGGTGGAAGTCGCGAAGGGTTACCTGGCGCACGAGCGCAACACGCTCGAGGCGGTCATCACGGCGCGCAATGCCGCCGTCACCGGCCTCAAGAACGCGGCCGCGAACCCCGGCAACCCGGCCGCGGTGCAACAACTGGGTACCGCCGAGAATGCGCTGACCGGTGCGCTCGGTCGCCTGTTCGCGCTCGCCGAGGCCTACCCGGACCTCAAGGCGAACCGCAACATGATGCAGCTTTCCGAGGAACTGACCTCGACCGAGAACAAGGTGTCATTCGCGCGCCAGGCCTTCAACGACGCCGTCATGAGCTACAACAACCAGCGCGAAGTTTTCCCGAACAATTTCGTCGCGGGCATGTTCGGCTTCCTGGTGGCACAAATGCTCGAGATCGAGTCACCGCAGAAGCGCGAGGTGCCGAAGGTCAGCTTCACCTGATCCGCGCGACGGGCTGAACCGACATGGACTTCTTCAGGCGGCAGGCCGAAACCCGCCGGCTGTCGCGCTGGCTGGTGGTGCTGTTCATCATCGCGATCGCCGCCTGCGTGCTGGCGGTGGACTTCGTCGTCGTGACGGCGGTGACGT
>Ga0209640_10004364_pt1 | contig 12427 bp, 15 predicted proteins | sample RifCSP10_1_FD_184018 | JGI IMG/M metagenome (GOLD analysis project Ga0209640, IMG submission 184018) | Soil microbial communities from Rifle, Colorado - Rifle CSP2_sed 10_1 (SPAdes) (version 2) | ecosystem: Environmental > Terrestrial > Deep subsurface > Rock core/Sediment | place: Rifle... | reverse complement strand
AGTTAAAGATGTGACTTTTACTTTGCTCCATTTTTCAATTCCGCCTGGGCGGAATTGAAAAATGCCGGCACATCCCTGTACCGGTCGGAACCTCTAAGTTAACCAGGGGTTCCTTAGAAAGATTTCGCCAGAATTTCAAAAGTCTCCGCATTTGGACAGAAGGAATTTTCACCTGTCTCCTTTCCGGCGAGCCATCTTTCGCACACGTCCTCGGTCTGGCATGTCCGGCAGCGGCGGCGCACTTCTCTCATAATGGCATGAGTATCGCCTTTGGCGATTAATTCCGGATCCAGGCCACACCGCTCCAACATGCTGCGCATACGTCGTTCGGAAGAGTCTGCTTTATACCTGAGAAACATGGCAACCAGGCACATGGCCGTCACCACCAAAACCAAAGCAATCAAGATATCGCTACCCGTTGTCATAAAATTTCTACCTCGCAAATAAAAACCAGTAACTGCTTATTGGTTACATCCTGATGTAATGTTATGCACCTTGCGGGTATCTTTATTAAAAAATCTTCAGCTGATTGATTTATATCAATCAACCTTTAATCTTGATGTAATTTTTACATTTTTTAAATCTCGAATAATTACTCAACTTTTCAATGTGTTATTCCGTGATTCTCATCTGTGACTGATGATTGGGTTTGTGTATGGATTGTAATTCAGGGATAAGCTGCCAAACTTATAAACGGGCGTATTCGGAACGCAAGGTATTTTTCTGATCAACTCAAATTTCGGAGGTAATCATGAGTATAAGCGTCAGCCAGTTATTGAATCACAAAGGCCATGAGATTCATGCAATATCGCCCAATGCGACGGTTTTTGAAGCTATTACATTAATGTCCACACTGGGTGTCGGCGCCTTGCTGGTGCTTGAAGGCAACCGTCTGGTTGGTGTTATTTCGGAACGGGATTACACCAGGAAAGTCATATTGAAAGGGCGTTCTTCCGCTTCGACTCTGGTGCAGGAGATCATGACCAATAAAGTGGTTTGCGTATCGCCCGAAAATAATATTGCGGAGTGCATGCGGTTGATGACAGAAAATCACATCCGTCATCTGCCGGTAATTGAAAAAAGCATGGTGGTGGGGGTTATTACCATTATGGATGTGATCAAGAATATCCTTTCTGAAAAGGAATTCATTATCGAACAACTGGAGCACTATATAGCGGGGAATGCCTGATACGATCGGGACATCAATCTTCAGTACCGTTTTAGTTGTTTTTCGCCCCCTGGTCGATCCACTTCCCGATGATTGCGATCTGGGCATCGGCGAGCGGTTCCCGCCGGCCTTCAGCCAGTGCCTCTTTATGATGCGGCGGCATTTGAATCTTGACGTCCGTGGCATGTGATATCAATTGATACAAGGGGCTCGAAGCGCTGTTACCGGGGACAATGACAGGTCCGAATTTTGTCCCTTTCATCAGATTTTCATAATTCGTTACATTGAAGCCGCTTTTGTTATAGCCCTCACCGCCCGTCGTATGACAATCCGAACAGTTGGCGGCGAGTATCGGCATCACATCATTCTGAAAACTCAATTCCTGGCTGCAAGCAACCATCAAGATCGACATCAGCAAAACAAGCACCCATTTAATCTGGATCATAAGCATGGCTTTTGGTTTCGTCTGTTCTAAATATAGAAAATAAAACTGCCACCGGATTGATCTTCATCAACATTAACCGGACTAGATAATTGCTTCCGTTCGCTCATTCGGATTGATTAACACAATATTTGCAATCTATTTCTGCTACCAGAAAGATTAAGTTCGCGGGTTCGTGTATGGGCTGTCGACTTATGCTCTCAATGGTTGAATTCGCTGCACATTCCATCTTCCGCATATGCGATGGTATTACTCGTATCAGTACTTCCGTAAAAATAGTGCAGAATATCATCCATATAAAAAAGTTTGGTTTCCGTGCGCCCCAGGACAGGGCCATCCACATCATTGGAAATAATATTGACCAGTTTGCTGTCAACAGAACGGTTGCCTGAAATATCGATGCTGTTTTCGCTAATCACGATAATCTGAACAACTCCAGTTGTATCAATATCCAGTTCAGAAACAGTTCCATTATCCTGTTTAACTAGGTGGACAGCATGCATGGGAACGCAATAATACAATCCGGCTTTTACTGCGTATGAATTCTGCATCGCAAATAACAAGCAACCTGCAAGCAGAATCTTTGTTTTCATCAACCTTCTCGGTCTTACAAATTTACCCCTCTCAGTTTAAAGATTAGCCTTGCCGTTAGCGCTGCAATTGATAAAAGTCAAGCATTACCCGGTATATTAACCTTGTTTTATGTTCTCAAAATTACGTGCAAACGAATCCGCAGCATAAAAAAATTGTGTAATCGAACTTGCTGAAATTTTTCTAGACAATACCCCCGACATAAGTTACCGTTACTTGGCATTATCTTATTGAATTCCATAAAAAATATATGGATTTAAATTATACTATCAAGCATCCCGATGACAAAAAATTCCAGTAATTTCAAGATCTCGGTACTACAAACCAATTGCAGAAACTGCAGTCTGTCATCGCTTTGTCTGCCGAAAGATCTGGTCGGCGCCGAAATCAAGGAACTGGAGACTATCGTCAGCCAGCTTCCACCCATAAACAAGCATGGCCATATTTTCAACCAGGGGGATAAATTTACCTCGCTGTACGTTATCCGCTCCGGGTGTGTCAAGAAATACCAGATAGATGCCGACGGGAATGAGCAGGTTATAGGCTTCAGTATGCCCGGTGAACTTCTGGGTATCGATGCTATCGGCACGGGAAAATACATGAGTTCCGCCGAGGCGTTGGATACCACCAGTTTTTGCCATCTGCAGTACTCCAAGTTTGAAGACTTATGCCAAAGCATACCCGGCCTGATCAAACATATATTGAAGATGGCCGGGCAGGAACTGGTCGCGGAACACGATATCCATAAAGCCATTTCCCAGAAGAGTATCGATGAACGAGTGGCAGTGTTTTTCACGTCGCTCTCCACCAGATTGAAAATTCTGGGTTATTCCGGCAGTGAATTCAACCTGCCAATGAGCCGGCATGATATCGCCAATTTCCTGGGCATGCAGCCGGAAACCTTCAGCCGTTCGTTAAAAAAGCTGGTAACAGACGATCTCATCGATGTGAATCTTAAACATATCAAAATCAAGGATTTGGATAATCTGCGGACACTGGCCGGGCATTGCGATACCTGCCCATCCTCCAGTAAGGTCATGAACGGCTAAGGAATCACTGATTGACGCGGAGGTTTCGTCAGACACATGGATGTGCCGGCATTTATCAAGAGGCAACAGCTTGATAAATAGAGCAAAGTAAAAGTCACAGCTTTTTACGTTGCGGGCCTGGATAATCCCAGGGGGATATTTTAAACCTTCCCTGATACATCCTACTGGATGGTGAATTTCGCTACTGTTGCTGAAGTTCCACAGCCAGCCGGACCAGATCATCACTTGCACTGGCGGTGTTCTGTGCAGTCTGGGCTGATTCCTCCGCCACATCACTGATACTCACAATATTCCGGTAGACTTCCCTTATCGTCACTCTTTGTTCCTCAGCGCCGGTAATTTGCAAGTTCATGGACTTGATCCGATCGGCGACGAACGATCAATCATTTGTATTTCCCGTGGGTGGCTACGGTCATACAATAACGGCCTCCACGGATTAATGCCGGTTTATATAGCCCACATTAGCGGCTATCCGTGGTAATTCTTTAACCAATCCAGGGTAAATTTGTGACTGAATCATCAGCGGAATTTTATGCCCTTCTGCCCGTTCAGGATGCCTTTACCGGCATAGCAGACCTGTCCAATTTTACCGCCATGCCCGATGACTGGTGTGTCATTATCGCGGATGTGATGAACTCGACCACAGCAATCCGGGATGGTGAATATAAGGCGGTGAATATAACCGGCGTTTCGGTAATTACTTCCGTTCTGAATGTCACCAGGCCGCTAGACATCCCGTATATCTTCGGCGGAGACGGCGCCACCCTGTGTATCCCCGGCAGCCTCGAAGCGCCGGTTCGCGAGGCCCTGATTGCAACCAGGTCCATGACACAACGCCAGTTCGGATTGATTTTGCGTATCGGGATGGTACCGGTCAGTGCGATTCGTAGCGCCGGTTTTACCACCCTGGTGGCACGGCACAGGATATCAGCATATTTCATACAGGCGGCCTTCGCCGGCGGAGGCCTCGAGTATGCCGAGCGAATTATAAAAAATGACAGCGTCATCTCACCATTCCGGATCCATGAACACGATGAATCATTTCTGGCCGATTACTCGGGTCTGGAGTGCCGGTGGGACAACATCCCCAGCAAACGCGGTGAAATCATCGCCTTGATAGTCAAGGCAGTCGCCGGATCCCTGGAACAGGAAACTGACATTTATAGTGAAATTATCTCTAAAATCCAGAAAATATACGGAGACGATGAGTTGTCCCGACCTGTGTATAAAGATGGACTGCACACCACACTGAACAGTGAAAAATTAAAATACGAATTCATGACCAGGACCTGTAATAAAGGAAGATTCGGGCGGATCAAATACTGGTTGTCCATGCGGCTGCAGATTCTCCTGGGCCGGGTACTGATGAAGTATGGTATTAATGCCGGTGATGTGGACTGGAGCATGTATCAGGACGACCTTGTCAGGAATACTGATTTCAGAAAATTTGACGGAACATTGCGGGAAGTATTATCAGGGACATCCGAACAACGCAGACTGTTGACACTGTACCTGGAAGACCGCTACAAAAAAGGTGAGTGTGTTTACGGCCTCCATGTTTCGGATGCAGCTCTGATAACCTGTTTGATCCACAACCGCTCAGGCAGCCACTATCATTTTGTCGACGGCGCTGACGGCGGCTACGCCATGGCGGCATCTCATATGAAGGACCAGATTAAAACATTGTCCTGATAATTCCAGTCTCTATTATTGATGTCAGGCTGGTACCATATTTCCTTCATCACAGGTTGATGGGATCCCGTTGATGATGTTGATTAAGATCAACTTGTAAGCATTCATGTCGAATCATAATTTTCATAATGTGATATATATTAAATATATTACATGGAAATTCTTCCAACACAGTCGCCATCACCGGCAAACAAGGTCGGTACGATAGCGGAGGTACACGGCCCGGTAGTAGTCATCGACTGCACTGAGCTTCCCCCGTTGAGGCAGGCGTTATGCGCATCTCTGGACCATGAAACCTATCTTTTTGAAGTACACCAGCATCTGAATGAACGCTATATCCGCGCGATTACCCTGCACAGCACCGCCGGTCTGCAACGTGGCATGTGTGTCTATAACACCGGTTCTCCGCTGCAAGTACCGGTATCCATTTCCTGTCTTGGTCGTCTCTTGAATGTCTTTGGCGAGCCCCTGGATGGCCTCGCCCCACTTGTCAGTGATGCTTACCGAAATATTCACGGGACACCCATCGCCCTGCATGAAGCAATCAGCAGTGACACGATATTGGAGACCGGAATAAAAGTGATCGATTTGCTCTGCCCTTTCATCAAGGGCGGCAAAACCGGTCTCTTCGGCGGCGCCGGCGTCGGCAAAACGGTACTGGTAATGGAATTCATGCACGCCATCACCGCACTGCATCACGGCGTGTCGGTATTCGCCGGTGTCGGCGAACGCATACGCGAAGGACATGAACTCTGGCGCGAGATGAGCGGGGCCGGTGTCATGCCCGAGACAGTCATGGTATTCGGCCAGATGGATGAATCGCCGGGGGTACGATTTCGCATTGCGCTGTCAGCCCTGACCTATGCGGAATACCTCCGCGATACCATGCATAAAGAGGTATTGTTCGTCATCGATAATGTCTTTCGTTTCGTACAGGCCGGCAGCGAAATCTCCAGTCTCCTGGGACGCATGCCGGCAACGGTCGGCTACCAGCCGACCCTGACGACCGAAGTCGCCGAATTGCAGGACCGGATAATCTCAACCGAAAAGGGCGCAGTCACATCGGTACAGGCTGTATATGTACCAGCTGATGATATGACTGATCCAGCTGTAACCGCTATTCTCAATCACCTGGATACAACGGTGATCCTGTCACGGGCACTGGCGGGCAAAGGCATCTACCCGGCGGTAGACCCACTCCGGTCCGGCAGTGACTTGATGGATCGTCATACCCTGGGTGACAGGCATTATAATATCTCTGAAGGCGTGCGTGAGCATTTGTCTCGTTATCATGACCTGGAAAATATCATCGCCATGCTGGGCGTTGAAGAGTTATCGGACAACGACCGGCGGATAGTCATGCGCGCGCGTAAATTACAGCGTTACCTGACCCAACCGTTCTGGGTTACCTCCAAACAAACGGGCATGCCCGGCGTATCCGTCCAGCTGAGTCAGACACTGGATGATTGTGATGGGTTTCTGACCGGACGTTATGATCACATAGCGGAAGAAAAATGCTATATGATCGGTACCATGCAGAGTTGATTATGAAAACATTCCGATTGCTATTACGGGATACGGTTCGGAACGAAAGCATCGAGAATGTCTGTTCCTTTGTCGGTGAAGACGCTTCCGGCAGTTTCGGCATTCTCGCCGACCATGCCCGGTTCATGACCAGATTGGTGTTCGGACTGGCGCGATTTAAAGTTGTAAGCTTCCCCTGGCAATATCTCGCCATGCCCGGAGCGATGCTGCATTTCTCCAATAACGCAATGACTCTGATCACACGACGCTATCTCAAAAGCGAAAACTATTTAGCAATCAGCAACGATCTGATGGAGATACTGACTGTTGAAGAACACAACCTGCTGGAGATGAAACACAACCTGCATAGAATTGAAGAACATATCCTCAGCTATATGAGGGCTTATGAAACCCGCACACCCGAATTATGAATGACCGCCAAAAACTGAAATTGCGGGTAGAAAAGCAGGCGCAACGCATGCAGAAAGCCGAGCGCGAGCAGGCGACATTGTTATCGCAAACCGTGTATACCGGCACGCTGGGACTGGTGCTGGTATTGCCTATCGTCGCTGGCGCCTACATCGGTCTCTGGCTGGACAGTTTATCAGAAATATACTCGGTAAGATGGACCGTCGGACTGATCATGCTTGGTGTGATTATCGGTGTCTGCAACGTTTATTATCTTATTAAGGAGCATGATTAAATGGGGGACCATTAAATGTTCCCGGATATCTGGTTAACACTTGGTCCGATCAGCCTGTCTGAAACTGTCGTGACGACCTGGATTATCATGCTGTTATTAACAGGTGTAGCCTGGTTTATCAGCCGTCTGTTAACACTTGAGGCAGGTTTCGCGCAAAGTGCCGCCGAAGGTGTGATAGCGGCCATAGAAGAGGCAATCAATGCCGTTGCTCCGGGCCATGTACAGCAGCTATTCCCATTTATCGGCACACTGTGGGTCTTTCTGGTCGTGTCCAATCTGGCCGGAGTGATCCCGGGTATGCATTCACCGACCCGTGATCTATCCACTACTTCGGCGCTGGCTATCCTGGTCTTTCTGGCATCCCACTGGTTCGGCATCCGCTCACTGGGTCTGAAAAGTTATCTCCGGCATTACCTCACGCCCAGCCCCGTGCTCTTACCGTTTCATATCATCAGTGAAATCACCCGTACTGTCGCCCTGGCGGTGCGACTGTTCGGCAATATCATGAGTCTGGAAATGGCCGCCCTGCTGATTTTATTCATTGCCGGTTTCCTGGCGCCGATTCCGATCCTGATGCTGCATATTATTGAAGCCCTGGTGCAGGCTTACCTTTTCGGCATGCTGGCACTGATATATATAGCCGGCGGTCTGCAAGCCCAACAACTCCGGTACCGAAAACACGAGGAAATAAGCTATGACTGACATAACCTGGTTAATACTGGCATCCACCGTTGCTGCCTGCCTGGCCATTACGATCGGCGTCATCCTGCCTGCGTTCGCCATGGGTAAGGCAATATGCAGCGCTCTGGAGGCGCTATCCCGGCAACCCGAGGCGGAGCGATCCATCATGCGGACGTTATTCATCGGTCTGGCCATGATCGAGTCGCTGGCGATTTATGTATTGGTAATAGTGCTGATTGTGCTCTTTCGTAATCCACTACTGGAATACCTGACCACCTGAACCTGCAGATCAAGGAAAACATGAATATTGTGATGGAGACAATAACGTGGAATTAAACTGGTCAACATTCGCCCTGGAAATCGTCAATTTCCTCATCCTGGTCTGGCTGCTGGCCCGATTTCTGTACCGGCCGGTCATGAACATTATAGACAGACGCCAGCAGGAGATACGCAAACAACTATCCGCAGCTGATGCAGCGCGCAAGGAAGCGGAGTCGCTCAGGCAGAATCATCAGGATACTCTGGCCGCGTGGGACAGGGAAAAAACCGCCGCCAGAAAACAACTGCAGGATGTAATCGCGGCGGAACGCCGGCAATTGCTGGAAGATATGCAACGGGATATTGACCAGGAGCGTGAAAAAGCAGGCATATTAAATGAACGCCAGATGGAAGATGCAAAAAACAACATGGCGAGAGCAGCTTTGCAACAAGGCGCAATATTTTGCTCGCGACTGTTTTCCCGGCTGGCCGATCCGGAGCTTGAAGCAGCGATAGTCGACATGGTCATCGCGGATCTGGACACGCTGCCTCCGGCTCAACGCGAACAGCTGAAAAAAAACCACGGGGTAAATAGTAACGGTATCATTGTTTACAGCGCCTTTTCCGTCACGGACCAGAAAAAAGCCATACTCGATCAAAAACTCGCTGCAGTTACCGGTACCAGTGTACGTTGTTCATACAAACATGCTCCGGAATTAATAGCCGGATTGCGCATCAAGGTCGGCGCCTGGCAACTCCAGGCCAATCTGCAGGATGAATTGAAATTTTTTGCCGATCCCGACCATACGTTAGATACCAGTGAACGTTGACACAACCACCACGAATTCTCTTCCGCAATGGCTGCAGGACTACCGCTTCGGCCTGCGACAGGAGGAAGTCGGTTATGTCGTTTCTGTTGGCGACGGTATCAGCTGGGTGTCCGGCCTGCCATCCGCGGCGATGGGTGATGTCATTTTATTTGAAGATGGCAGCAGGGGTGTCATCTATGACTTGAATGAGGAATTGGCCGGCGCCATATTGCTCCACACGACGGAAAAGTTGACCGCCGGCGTTACGGGCCACCGCAGCAGTCAAGCTATCCATGTGCCGGTTGGTAACGGGTTGCTCGGCCGCGCGGTCGATCCACTAGGCATCCCGCTGGACGGTCATGGAGCGCTGCAGAACATTCATAATTTCAACCCCTTGGAAACCGGTTCACCCCCCATCACCGCTCGGGATTTCGTGAAAAAACCGCTGCACACCGGCATCAAGATCATCGACACATTAATACCTATCGGTAAAGGCCAGCGACAATTGTTGATCGGTGATGAAGGTCTGGGCCGCAGCGCACTGGCGATAGATACCGTGCTCAACCAGCGTGGAAAAAATGTTTACTGTGTCTACGTCTTGATCGGGCAAAAACGCTCCACCGTCGTAAAAACCATCGGTTTGCTGAAGGAGTTCAACGCTCTCGATTACAGCGTCATCGTCGTTGCCGAGGCCAGTGCTCTGCCCGGACTGCAATTCCTGGCCCCCTATGCCGGTTGCGCCATCGCCGAACACTGGATGACTCGCGGCCATGATACGCTCGTGATTTATGATGATCTGTCCACGCATGCGAAAACCTACCGTGAATTATCACTGCTGTTGCGCAGGCCGCCGGGCCGCGAAGCTTATCCCGGCGATATATTTTCCGTACACGCGCGCTTGCTCGAAAGGTCCACCTGCCTGAACGCCGCTCACGGCGGCGGCAGCATGACTGCCTTGCCGATCGTTGAAACCCAGGAGGGTGAAATTGCGGACTATATTCCAACCAACCTTATTTCCATCACCGACGGCCAGATTTATCTGGATCGCGACCTCTTTACCAGCGGCTTCCGTCCGGCGATCGACATCGGCAAATCGGTATCACGTATCGGAGGGCAGGCTCAGCTGGCGAACATCAAGACTGAATCAGGGCGGATGAAACTCGATTATCTGCAGTTTCTGGAACTGGAGATGTTTACCCGTTTTGGCGCCAAACTGGAGCCGGGCATGCAGAACGCCATTAATCGCGGCCGGATATTGCGCGAACTGCTGAAACAGGATCAACTGAGCCCCGTACCGGCTGAATTTCACCTGGCCTGGCTGGTCGGGTTTAACGATGGCTGTTTCAATGATGTGGCGATCGAAAACATTTCCGCTCTGTTACCCGGCTTGCATCGTTATGTTAAGGAATCCGGTCTGAATCTCGACATGGAGCGCGACCGCTGGTCGCAGGAAGTAAAGTCATTCTTTATCAACAATAAAGGTCAACCGGCGTGAGTGAGCGCCGCAAGCTGCAGCTGCGGTTGCGGCAACTGGCGGATATCCGGGACATCATGGATGCCATGAAAAATCTGGCGCTGGCGGAAATTTTCAAATTAAACTCCCGGCTCGGAAATCAGCAGCAGATCGTCATGGATTTAGAACACATGGCAACTGATTTTTTAAGCCATCACCCCTATTACTATCCCGGTAATGGCGAAACCATCGATGTCTGGGTTTTGTTCGGATCTGAACGCGGATTCTGCGGCGACTTTAACGAAGCGCTAATTAAAAATCTGGAGCAACGGCTGCAAACAGCCGCCGATGCTCGATCATTCCTCATTCTGGTTGGGTATAAACTGTCCCGGCGGTTTGCAGGAAAAGGGGAACGTATCCGTGTCATTGCCGGCGCGGATGTTACCGAAGAAATAACCGCGACACTTAACCGCATAGTCAATAGTATCGGGCTACTACAGGCGCAATTCCATTCCGTCAATGTCAATGCATTATTTCACGATACGGAAACCGGTCAATTATCCTGCAAACAATTACTGCCACCTTTCAAAGGTTTGCCGATACACGCGATTCAGCATGGAGTACCACCGCTTATGCATGTCCCGTCAGTTGATTTATTTTCCCAACTGGTGGATGACTATCTGTATTTCGCCCTGCATGAGATAGCCTATATGTCGCTGCTGGCCGAGAACAATAAGCGCATCCAGCATATGACCGGCGCGTTGCTGCGGCTGGACGAAAGGACCGAGGAGTTAACGCGGCAATACCATCTGCACCGCCAGGAGGAAATTACAGAAGAGATAGAAGTCATCCTGCTGAATACTACAAACATATAAACCCGATCATTCAGTATCTAAATCGTAACTGAACTAAATTTTAGTTGTCAGTTACTTCGCTTCCTTCACAATTTCCTGCTTTTTTCTACATACACCTTAACCGCTTCCCGCATAAACTCCGCCAATTGCGATCGCCCACACGGGACGGTTTGAGCAGCCCGATCTCATCATAATGATGCAGGGTGCGCGGCGTGACACCAGCCAGTTTGGAGATTTGTTTGACAGTAAACATGGCGCTACCTTCATCCCTGACGTGACGTTAATGTCAAGAGTTTCAAAAAATACAGACGATTTAAATCAAAACCCGTTTACTTATCCACCAGCCGTCCGTGACAAGAAATGGTGTAGGCCGATTCACGAACACGCGGAAAATCTTTAAGGCCTGGAATCCCCCCGGAGTAAATACTATACCTGGCGATCAAATTGTGGGAGACTGTTTCCAACAAAAATAGCCGACCAGTAAGGTGCCAGTTATGACTTTAGCCACTCGGTATATTCGGATACTGTTCAGCAAACTAATCCTTATTACCGCTTTTGTTTGCCTGGTTCTCCTATTGCTGCCACCACTGCAGGCGCAAACCACGCCTGTCTATACCTCCGCACAGTCACGGGAAGGCGAAAATGTCTACAATCGTATGTGCGTAAATTGTCATGGGCCAAGTCTGACCGACGGCACCTTTGGCCCACCTCTGACCGGCACTGGATTTGAACAGCGTTGGGCCGGCAGAACCCTGACGGAATTTTTAAACTATCTTCGTACCACCATGCCACCCGGTCTGACAGGACAGATCAATGCTGGCGGATATATCGCATTAATCGCCTTCCTGCTGGAAAAGAACGGACTGCCAGCTACGACACAATCACTGGTCGCCCAGTCCGATGTCCTGAGCAACATGATCATGCCGGGCACACCGCTGTCGGAACAAGATCGGCTACGGTTATGGAGCCCAGGTGGACCCTTGTCTACGGGAATTGACTTGCCGGAGTGGTCCGGCCCGCCGAATCCCCTCGATACCATCACTCCCGTCACCCAGGCCCTGCTGGACACCTCGCACTTCACGGTGCGCTACTGGTACCTGGTGTTCGGCCTGCCGCTCGGCCTGATCGCGCTGCACGTCTACCTGATGCGGCGCGGCGGCGCCTACCGCTACCGCGTGCACAAGCTCCTGCTCAAGCTGCCGG
>Ga0209640_10004362_pt1 | contig 12431 bp, 24 predicted proteins | sample RifCSP10_1_FD_184018 | JGI IMG/M metagenome (GOLD analysis project Ga0209640, IMG submission 184018) | Soil microbial communities from Rifle, Colorado - Rifle CSP2_sed 10_1 (SPAdes) (version 2) | ecosystem: Environmental > Terrestrial > Deep subsurface > Rock core/Sediment | place: Rifle... | reverse complement strand
ATACGCAGAAAGTCAACAAGAAAATGTACCGTATCGGCATGAGATCGATACTGTCCGAACTTCTGCGTCAGGAAAGACTGTGTGTTCGCGACGATGTTTACCCTTCGGCACCGAAAACGAAAACGATTCTGCCCCTGGTAGGCGCGAAGAAGCCTCGTCAGCGCACGTTGATTGTAGCCGACCGGCTGGATGAGACGCTTTGGCTCGCAGCCAGAAATATCGCGGACGTTGCGATTACAACATCTATTGCAGTTGATCCGGTATCGCTAGTCTCGGCGGACCGCGTGATTTTGACCAGGGAAGCTGTGAAAGGATTGGAGGAGCGTTTCAAATGAAAGAGAAATTACTGACCAGCCTGATTCTTGCTCCCATTGTTTCCGAAAAGAGCAACATCGCGGCTGAAACCTCCCGTTGCGTCGTTTTCAAAGTCCTTCCGAAAGCGAAAAAGCCTCAGATTAAACGCTCTGTGGAGATGCTATTTAAGGTCGAGGTCGAGTCGGTAAGGGTGCTCAACGTTCAGGGCAAAAGCAAACGGTTCGGCCGAATGCTCGGTAAGCGCTCTGATTGGAAAAAGGCCTACGTAAAGCTCAAGGAAGGGCACGATATCAATTTTGCCTCCCCCTAAACAGACGTTTGAAATTGGATTTGATCCATGGCCATCATTAAAAAGAAACCCACCTCGGCAGGTAGCCGATTCGCGGTGCAACTCCGCGCGGAGAACCTACATAAGGGAAAGCCCTTGGCAGGGTTGATCGAGAAAAAGAACAAGTCCAGCGGACGCAATAATGTGGGACGGATTACCACGCGCCATATCGGCGGTGGCCACAAGCGCCATTACCGCTTGGTCGACTTCAAGCGCAATAAGGATGATGTCGCGGCGAAAGTCGAAAGGCTGGAATACGATCCGAATCGTACGGCGCATATCGCCCTGCTGCTTTATCGGGACGGCGAGCGCCGCTACATTATCGCGCCAAAAGGCCTTGCGGCTGGCGACATCGTGGTGTCGGGGGAGTTCGTGCCGGTTAAAACGGGCAATTGCATGCCGCTTAGGAACATGCCGGTGGGTTCCATTCTGCATTGCGTGGAAATGAAGCCCGGTAAGGGCGCCCAACTCGCGCGTAGCGCTGGGGCTTCCACTCAGCTTGTAGCTAAGGAAGGGCAGTACGCCACACTTAGAGTGCGCTCCGGAGAAATGAGAAAGGTTCATATTGATTGCCGAGCCGTGCTCGGTGAAGTGGGAAATTCCGAGCATAACCTTATTTCCCTGGGTAAGGCAGGCGCGTCGCGCTGGCGCGGCATCCGGCCTACAGTCAGGGGCGTCGCGATGAACCCCGTCGATCACCCTCATGGTGGTGGCGAAGGCCGCACATCCGGTGGACGCCACCCCGTCACACCTTGGGGTGTGCCGACAAAGGGGTACAAAACGCGAACCAACAAGCGAACCCAAGAGATGATCGTAAGAACCCGCAAGTCTAAGTAATTGAGGTTGATTCCCGTGCCACGCTCGATAAAAAAAGGTCCTTTCGTTGACCATCATTTGCTGAGAAAAGTTGAGAATTCGCTTGCTGCAAGCCTGAAAAAGCCCATCAAGACGTGGTCTAGGCGGTCGATGGTCATCCCCGAAATGATCGGCCTTACATTGGCTATCCACAATGGTAAGCAACACGTGCCGGTTCTCGTGTCCGAAAACATGATCGGCCATAAGCTGGGTGAGTTCGCGCCGACCCGCACTTACAAAGGCCATCAGGCGGATAAGAAGAGCAAGTAACAGATAAGGACCAATGATGGAGATCACTTCAAAATACACTCAGGCGCGAAGCTCGGCTCAAAAGTGCCGGCTGGTTGCCGACCTAGTTCGAGGCAGGTCGGTCGAGTCCGCTCTAAACATTTTGCGCTTTTGTCCAAAAAAAGCGGCAGGGTTGGTTCGGAAGGCAGTCGAGTCCGTGGTGGCCAACGCCGAGAACAATATGGGCGCTGACATCGACGAACTGACCATCAAAGAAATATTTGTGGATGAAGGCCCCGTGATGAAGCGTATGTCTCCTCGAGCCAAGGGGCGGGGAAACCAAATACACAAACGCACCTGTCACATCGTTGTAAAAGTCGGAAACTGACGAGCTGGAATTAAGTATGGGACAAAAAGTTCATCCTGTAGGTATTCGCCTGGGGCATATAAAGGATTGGAGCTCACGGTGGTTTGGGGCAAAGACGAATTATGCCAAGTACCTTAATCAGGATCTTGACATTCGCAGTTATTTGAAGAAGAAGCTCGGGCACGCGTCCGTCAGTCTTATTCAGATCAATCGACTTGCAACCAGTGCACAGGTCGCGATACACACGGCGCGTCCCGGTCTCGTCATCGGGAAAAAGGGGGAAGACATAGATATTTTGCGCCAGGAATTGAGCAAACTCGTTGGAAGTCCTGTCCAGGTCAGTGTTGAAGAGATCCGCAAGCCCGAATTGGACGCGCATTTGGTTGCAGAAGGCGTCGCTCAGCAACTGGAGAAGCGCATCATGTTTCGCCGGGCCATGAAGCGGGCAGTTACCAACACGTTGAGGTTGGGCGCCGAGGGTGTGCGAATCAGAGTTAGTGGGCGTTTAAATGGGGCGGAGATAGCCCGTAGCGAGTGGTATAGAGAAGGGCGCGTTCCGCTTCATACCCTTCGTGCGGATATCGACTATGGGTTTGCGGAAGCAAAGACCACATACGGGGTTATCGGGGTCAAGGTGTGGATTTTCAAGGGCGAGGTATTCGATGCCTCGGAACGATTTGCTTGAAACCTCTTATTCAATCTGAAAACTAAACTAATTATGCTACAGCCAAAGCGGACCAAATATCGCAAAATCCAAAAGACTGTTGTTACCGGGTTGGCAACTCGGGGAAACCGGGTCAGTTTTGGAGATTACGGATTGAAGGCGGTCGAGGGGGGTAGAGTCACGGCCCGTCAAATTGAGTCGGCGCGGCGAGCTATATCAAGGTATGTAAAGCGGGGCGGAAAAATCTGGATACGCGTATTCCCGGACAAGCCCATTTCCAAAAAGCCGCTGGAAGTCCGAATGGGCAGCGGCAAGGGGAGTGTAGAGTATTGGATTGCCGAAGTTCGGCCGGGAAAGATGCTTTATGAAATTCAGGGCGTTACCGAAGATTTGGCCAAGGAGGCATTCCGTTTGGCATCTGCCAAGTTACCGGTCAAAACCGTCTTTACCCAGCGAACGGTGATGTGATGAGCATGCAAGAATTACGCAAGAAGTCTAAAGGCGAGCTTGATGATGCCCTCAAGGAATTATATAATGAAAAATTCCGCTTGCGTCTGCAGAGCGCGACGGGGCAAATGAAGCAAACCCATCTGATTGGTGAGACGCGGAAGAAAATCGCACGCGTACTTACCGTCGCAAGGCAAAATCGAGGTTAATCGGCATGGCGCACGCGAAGGAATCAGCCCGCACGTTGGTGGGCGAGGTGGTGTCTGCTAAGGCCAAGAGCAGCGTTTCGGTTTCGGTTGTGAGAGTCGGCGCTCATCCGCTGTATGGTAAGTACATCAAGCGCACGACCCGGTTGCTTGCGCATGATGAAGAAAACGCGGCGAAAGAGGGTGATATCGTCGAAATCGAACAGTGCAGGCCCATCTCGCGGCGCAAAACGTGGAAATTGCGGCGGGTACTTACTCAGGCCGCCGGCGCTTGAAGCGGAAAACCAATTCCATTTTGATACGAAACGACTAAAGCGGGTGGGATAAAATGATTCAGATGCAGAGTTACATGGACGTGGCCGACAACAGCGGCGCGAAAAAAGTCATGTGCGTTAAAGTGTTAGGCGGTTCTAAGCGCCGCTACGCCAATGTGGGCGATATCGTAAAAGTCAGCATTAAGGATGCCATTCCGCGCGGAAGGGTAAAACGCGGCGATGTGTATAACGCGGTCGTTGTGAGAACGCGTAGCGGCGTCCGCCGCCCCGATGGCTCCAAAATCAGGTTCGATGGCAATGCTGCAGTGCTGCTCAATAATCAATTGCAGCCGATTGGCACCCGTATATTCGGACCTGTGACACGTGAGTTACGTGGTGAGCGATTCATGAAAATCATTTCACTGGCTCCAGAAGTTCTCTGATCGATCGAGACCCTGCTATGCGTAAAATAAAGAAAGGTGATGACGTCATCGTCATCGCCGGTCGGGACAAAGGTAAGCGCGGTAAAGTTCAATCTGTTGCCGAGGACCGCGTTGTTGTCGATGGGGTTAACGTCATCAAGAAACACCAGCGGCCTGTACCATCGAAAAACATCGAAGGCGGGATAATCGAAAAACCGGCCTCCCTGCACTTATCAAACGTAGCCATTGTGAACCCGGCGACCAACGCTGCGGATAAGGTGGGCTTTCGCCTCCTCGAGGATGGCGTTAAGGTTAGAATTTATAAATCAACAAAGGAAGTTGTTGCTTAGCAACGGAGCGACCATAGACATGGCAAGGTTGAAAGAGCTTTACAAGGCCGAGATTAAACAGAGTCTCATGGAGCGGTTTGGATATAAATCCGCGATGCAGATTCCTACGATACGGAAAATAACACTGAACATGGGTGTCGGCGAGGCGATCGCGGACAAAAAAGTGTTGCAGTCGGCGATGGATGATTTGCAAAAGATTTCGGGCCAAAAGCCGGTTGTTACGCTGGCCCGCAAGTCGATAGCCGGTTTCAAGATCAGAGACGGGATGCCGATCGGGTGCAAGGTCACCCTGCGGCGTGAAAGAATGTACGAGTTTCTTGATCGGCTGATAAATATATCGATACCTCGCATCCGGGATTTTCGGGGATTGAATGCTAAGTCGTTCGATGGAAGGGGTAACTATTCCATGGGCGTAAAAGAGCAGATTATTTTCCCTGAAATAGACTACGACAAAATCGATGCTCTTAGAGGGTTGGACATAACCATTACAACCTCGGCAAGAAGCGACGATGAGGCTCGGGCTCTTTTAGAGATGTTTAAGTTCCCCTTTAGAGGCTGACACAGATGGCCAAAACCTCGATGATCGCTCGTGAAAAAAAACGCGTCAAATGCGTAGCAAAGAACGACGTCCGTAGAAAGGCGCTCAAGGCAACGATTCAAAGTCCAGCCGCGAGCTACGAAGACAGGGCGGCGGCACAGCTGGCTTTGCAGAAGATGCCGCGTGATGCGAGTAGGGCGCGTTTGAGAAACCGCTGTGCCCTTACGGGTCGGCCGCGGGGCTACTACAGAAAGTTTGGCCTGTCCAGAAATAAGCTGCGCGAGGCTATGGTGCGGGGCGATATTCCGGGCCTAGTGAAGGCTAGTTGGTAACTGAATTAACGGAAGAACAGTATATGAGTATGAGCGATCCCATTGCGGACATGTTGACGAGAATCCGCAATGGTCAAATGAGTGAAAAAAGCGTTGTGCCCGTTCCTGGATCGAAGCATAAGGCGGCAATATGCAAGGTTCTCGAAGAGGAGGGATATATTGCATCTGCCAACGTTCATTCTGAGGACGGCAAGTCGACCATCGCAATTGGCCTGAAGTATCATCAAGGATCTCCCGTCATTGAAATGTTGCAGCGGGTGAGCAGGCCTGGCCTGAGGATTTATAGGAACTCAAACGAACTACCCAAGGTAATCGGCGGTTTGGGGGTGGCTATCGTGTCGACATCTAAAGGTGTAATGGCCGGTAACAAGGCTAAAGCCTTAGGCCTTGGCGGCGAAGTTCTTTGCATTGTGGCGTAAATAGGTAAAAGGCTTATTATGTCTAGGGTGGCGAAAAATCCCATTGTTGTTCCTGTTTCGGTAAGCGTATCGATCATTGGTTCTCGAATTGAGGTGAAGGGACCCAAAGGTAGTATCTCTCGCGAGATTAACTCGCTCGTCGATTTTCAGGATGAAAAAGGAAGTATATGCGTCCGCGCCAAGGAGGAGACCGCTAAGGCTAACGAGCAATCCGGCACAGCGAGAGCGATCATTCAAAATATGATTACCGGCGTTTCTTCGGGATTTGATCGGAAGCTGGTCATGGTCGGCGTAGGTTATCGCGCTCAGACCAAGGGATCGGCCCTTAGTTTGTCATTAGGGTATTCCCATCCAGTTGATTACGAGATTCCCGAAGGAATTTCCGTTGACACTCCGACACAGACGGAGATACTGATTAAGGGATGTGATAAGCAGCTTATCGGTCAAGTCGCAGCCAATATTCGCTCCTTTCGAGGTCCAGAACCATATAAGGGCAAGGGTATTCGGTATTCTGACGAGGTCATTGCTCGCAAAGAAGCCAAGAAGAAATAATAGACAGATTATCGAAAGAAGCGACACACATGGGAACTAAAGACTCAAGATTGAAGCGCGCCGTAAAAACGAGGTCCAAGATTTATCGCTTAGGCGTCATGCGCTTAAGTGTGCATAGAACACCGCGTCACATATACGCCCAGGTACTTACGCACGATGGCTCTAAAGTCGTCGTGTCCTCGTCGACATTAGACCCGTTGGTGCGTGCCGATTTGAAATCTGGTGGCGGTAACGTCGCTGCTGCAGCGGCGGTGGGACGTTCGATCGCCGAAAGAGCTTTGAAAGCCGGGATTAGCAGCGTGGCATTCGACCGGTCCGGATTTAAATATCATGGTCGCATTAGCGCTTTGGCTGATGCCGCGCGCGATTCGGGCTTAAATATATAAGGGTTATTTGTTATGGCTATGGCATCGAATCTTGGAGAGTCGGCCTCTCAAGGGCTAAACGAAAAACTGGTTGCCGTTCGAAGGGTTTCCAAGGTGGTGAAGGGAGGTCGGCAGTTCGGGTTTACGGCACTTACTGTTGTCGGCGATGGCAATGGAAGCGTGGGCTACGGCTTAAGCAAGGCCCGTGAAGTCCACGTAGCCATACAAAAGTCTATGGAACAAGCGAAAAAGAACATGCGCAAGGTTCGGATGAACGGGACGACTTTGTTTCATCCTGTCTCAACTTCGGTAGGGGCGGCAAAAATATATATGCAACCTGCAGCAGACGGTACCGGTATTATTGCCGGTGGCGCGATGCGCGCGGTATTTGAGGTTGTTGGGATTCATAATGTTTTGGCTAAGTGCGTCGGGACCAACAACCCGATTAGTGTCGTTCGCGCCACAGTTGAGGGGTTAGCGTCAATGAAGGATCCTAAGTTTATCGCTTCCAAGCGCGGCAAAACCGTTGCTGAAATTCTAGGTTAGTACGAGAGTACCGTCATGAAGAGGATGCTTAAGTTAACGATAGTCCGTAGCAAGATAGGCCGGAAGGCGTCACATTTAGCATGTCTGAAAGGCCTAGGTCTTCGTAGAGTAGGCCAGAGTGTAACTGTGCCGAATACACCTGAAATTTACGGGATGGCCATGAAAGCAGGTTATCTGCTAAAGATTGAGGAAGCTTAAATGCACCTGAATAGTCTTGCGCCCGCACGCGGTAGCAAATTTAAAGGGAAGCGGTTGGGTCGGGGAATTGGGTCTACTACCGGAAAAACCGCCGGTAGAGGTCACAAGGGACAGAAAGCGCGGGCAGGCGGATTCCACAAAGTTGGGTTTGAAGGTGGTCAGATGCCTTTGCAGAGGAGGCTCCCTAAGGTGGGCTTTGCGTCTAAGCAAAAGGCGCACAGAGCACACGTTACCCTTACCCAGCTCAATTCTGTCCGGGCAGGGGATGGCATCGATGTAGCTACCCTGATCGTCGCTGGGGTCGTCGCTCGCGGAGTTAGTAAAGTGAAAGTTATCAACTCCGGCCAGTTGGAGTGCAAGCCCGTTTTGAAGGGTATCGTTGCATCAAAGTCTGCGCGGCAGACGATTGTTGCGGCCGGTGGCAGGATCGAGGCATAAGTGAGCTCCTTACCTTCACTAGCTTCCGATCGGTTCGGAAAGCTGACCGAGTTACGCCAGCGTATCTTTTTTGTGATTGGCGCGCTGATCGTGTATCGGGTAGGTGCGCATATTCCTATTCCTGGCATTGATTCAAAAGCTCTGGCCATATTATTTGATCAGCAGGGCGGGTCCATACTGGACATGTTTAACATGTTTTCCGGGGGGGCGTTGAAACGGCTTGGGTTGTTTGCTCTCGGGATCATGCCGTACATCTCTGCGTCAATTATCATGCAGTTGATGACCATGGTGATTCCGCGATTGGAGGAGATGAAGAAGGAAGGCGAGTCCGGTCGAAAGAAAATTAATCAGATGACGCGCTACGGCACGGTAGCACTGGCGACGTTTCAGTCCGTCGGTGTGGCCATAATGCTTGAAAACCAGTCGGCAGGTGGAGTATCTATCGTCCTGAATCCAGGCCTTCAGTTCGTCTTCGTTACCGTAATTTCTTTGGTCACAGGTACTGTGTTTTTGATGTGGCTGGGCGAACAAGTTACTGAGAGAGGCATTGGAAACGGAATATCCCTAATTATATTCGCGGGTATCGTCGCCGGTTTGCCTGCCGCCCTAGGCAGCACGCTCGACTTGGCTCGTACCGGTGAAATGAGTCCGCTCACGATATTGGTTTTGCTTGCGGTAGCTATTGGAGTAACGGCGTTTGTGGTTTTTGTAGAAAAGGGGCAGCGAAGGATTCAAATAAACTACCCAAAGACCCAAATGGGAAATAGAGCTTACGGTGGTCAGACAAGCTTTTTGCCATTGAAGATCAATATGTCTGGTGTGATTCCGCCGATATTCGCATCGAGCATCATACTGTTTCCCGCCACCGTGGCTGGTTGGTTCTCGAATATTGAGCACATGGGTTGGCTCCAAGACCTCGCTGACGCGCTCTCTCCTGGTCAGCCTATTTATATCGCGTTTTACTCCCTAGCGATCGTGTTTTTCTGCTTTTTCTATACGGCAATTGTCTTTAACACAAACGAAACTGCGGAAAATTTGAAAAAATCCGGTGCGTTTGTTCCAGGGGTACGACCAGGCGTGCAGACTGCCAGCTACATTGATCGTGTAATTTCCAAGCTGACATTGGCCGGCGCTCTTTATATTACTTTGGTGTGCTTGCTTCCCGAGTTTTTGATCGTCTACTGGAATGTTCCTTTTTACTTCGGAGGGACTTCATTGATGATTATAGTTGTGGTCGTTATGGATTTTATTTCGCAAGTTCAAACCTATTTGATGTCGCATCAATATGATTCCTTGCTGGGTAAGGCAAATCTTAAATCTAGGGCAAAAAAATAACCGCGTTGCGTGTTTCAGGGGGGTTTATCGTGAAAGTTCGTGCATCAGTAAAACGTATTTGTCGTAATTGTAAAATTTTGAAGCGCAACGGCGTCGTGCGGGTAATTTGTTCGGATGCCCGTCATAAGCAGCGCCAAGGCTGATATATTTTAAATGTTTAAGGATTCATAAATGGCTCGTATAGCTGGCGTCAACATACCTGATCACAAGCACGTGGTTATTTCACTTACCGCCATTTACGGTATTGGAAAAAGTCGCGCTTTAGCCATTTGCAGCGAATTACAAATAGATCCGGCCACTAAGGTAAAGGATTTGACTGAGGCGAAGACCGAACTGCTTAGGGGAGCTGTCGCCAAGTTCGTCGTGGAGGGCGATCTTCGCCGCGAAGTGTCTATGAGCATTAAACGACTGATGGACCTTGGTTGTTATCGTGGATTGAGGCATAGAAAGGGATTGCCTGTGCGGGGGCAAAGAACAAGAACTAACGCACGAACCAGAAAAGGCCCCCGGCGTGCAATTAAGAAATAAAGTCGTTCTGCTTGTAAATTTTAGGAGAAGTTAGTGGCTACCCCAAGTCGTCAAAAAAAGAAAGTTAGAAAGGATGTGTCGGATGGAATTGTCCATATTAGTGCATCTTTCAACAACACGATAGTTACCATAACGGATCGTAAGGGTAACGCTTTGGCGTGGGCCACTGCAGGCGGTGCCGGTTTTCGCGGGTCGAGAAAGAGCACGCCTTTTGCCGCCCAGGTGGCTGCGGAACGAGCGGGAACGGTCGCAAAGGAATATGGATTGAAAAATATCGATGTATATGTGCGGGGGCCCGGTCCCGGACGAGAGTCCGCGATCAGGTCTTTACATAATCTTGGATATAAAATTTCCCATATAGAAGATGTAACGCCCATACCGCATAACGGATGTCGCCCCGCCAAGCGTCGTCGTGTATAACATATAGTAGATTTTATAAATGGCAAGATACACCGGACCAAAATGTAAGTTAGCGAGACGCGAAGGGACCGATCTATTTTTGGTTTCTCGGGGGAAATCGCTCGAATCCAAGTGCAAACATGACCAGCCTCCTGGTCAGCATGGTTCCAAGAGAGCTCGAGTATCCAACTATGGCATTCAGCTGCGCGAGAAGCAGAAGTTAAAGCGCATTTACGGCGTTCTTGAGCGCCAATTTCGTGGCTATTATAAGTTGGCGGCTAAGTACAAGGGGTCTACGGGTATTAATCTCCTTAACATCCTTGAAAGTCGGCTAGACAATATCGTTTACAGAATGGGGTTTGCGTCCACCCGCGCCGAGGCGCGTCAGCTAGTGTCGCACAAGGCCATTTTTGTGAATGGCAAGCCAGCCAACATACCATCGTTCTCCGTCAAGGTAGGCGATGTGGTTTCTGTCAACGAGAAGGCCAAGAGCCAGCAGCGCATTAAGGACGCAACTGCCTACTCTGCACAGTATGGTGTGCCTGAGTGGCTTGAGGTGGATTTGAACTCGTTTATCGGCACGTTCAAAAATATGCCGGACCGATCAGAACTTGGATCGGACATAAACGAGCAGTTAGTTGTAGAGCTTTATTCCAAATAAATTGAGAGAATAGATGTTAGATCGTTTCTCTGATGAAATCAGCCCGCGGATAGTAGAAATATCGTCCGTAGATCCGTTCTCCTCCAGGATTGTGGTGGAGCCTTTGGAAAGGGGGTATGGACACACCTTAGGCAACGCGTTACGTCGGGTTATTCTGTCATCTGTTCCTGGTTATGCCGTAACTGAGGTCCACATTGAAGGTGTACTTCACGAATATAGTGCGTTGGAGGGTTCGCAGGAGGATGTGATTGACATTCTGTTGAACCTCAAGAAGCTTGCCGTGAAGTTGACGGCTGGTGACAGCGCTACAATTCGACTGAAAAAGACGGGGCCGTGCGTGGTCCGTGCCGGCGATTTTGAGCTGTCTCATGATGTGGTAATACTCAATCCGGATCTGGTTCTCGCTTATCTTTCCGATAACGCCGCCCTTAGCATGTCTGCAAAGATCGAGAAGGGGTTTGGTTATACCTCGGCATCTGAGCGAAAGCAGTCAGCGGAGACCATTTCGGTCGGCACCATTTACACGGATTCCACTTTTACCCCTATCCGGAAGGTTTCGTATTCGGTGGAGAGTGCTCGGGTGGAGCAGCGCACCGATCTTGATCGTTTGATCATTAACCTGCAGACTAATGGCACCATCGAGCCAGCCGAGTGTATTAAGTATGCTGCGGGCGTTTTGTCGTCCCATTTGGCACTTTTTAATGATCTCACGAGCTACCAGTCGCCTTCATCGACGAAGCAGGCAGAGCCCGCTTTTTTCGATCCCGTATTCCTTTTGCCTGTAGATGATCTTGAACTAACCGTTCGATCGGCCAATTGTCTAAAAGCTGAAAATATATTTTATATAGGCGACCTTATCCAGAGGACAGAGTACGAGTTGCTTCGTACTCCAAACCTTGGTAAAAAGTCTCTTACTGAAATTAAGGATGTTCTTGCCGCAAAGGGTTTATCTTTGGGGATGCGTCTGGAGCATTGGCCGCCGGAATCGTTGTCGTCCAAAAAAATTTAGAAGTGGGGTATTATGCGCCATAGAAAATCGTCACGAAAATTTAATATTCCCAGTAACCAACGCCTTGCTTTGTTGCGTGGTCTTACTAATCAGCTTCTAAAACAGGAGACGATTAGAACCACGCTGCCTCGCGCGAAAGAACTGCGAGGATTTGCAGAGCCTATAATCACCATTTCGAAAAACGATAATCTGGCGAACCGTCGTCTAGTCTTTAATCGGCTGCGCGACCGCGAAGCTGTAACCAAGCTGTTCGACTCGATCAGAGCGCGTTGCCTGCATCGGCCAGGCGGTTACCTCCGTGTTTTAAAGCTTGATTTACGGAACGGCGACGCGGCGGATATGGCTATTGTCGAACTGGTGGATTCGGTTTAAATTATAATTAGGGGCCATAGCTCAGCTGGGAGAGCGCTACAATGGCATTGTAGAGGTCGGCGGTTCGATCCCGCCTGGCTCCACCATCCTCATGTCCCCATCGTCTAGTGGCCTAGGACACCGCCCTTTCACGGCGGTAACAGGGGTTCGAACCCCCTTGGGGACGCCAATAAAATGAAGGGCTTACATAATGTAAGCCCTTTTTTTAGGCTATGTCTGCGTTAAACGTTGAAATGGATTTTTTGTCCAATGAGATAAACGCATCCAACCCAGGAGGGCGTCCTCATGAAAACCTCCGACTTC